>JAABUS010001622.1_pt1 | contig 47669 bp, 1 predicted proteins | sample 5560161 | NCBI WGS metagenome assembly JAABUS01 (sample SAMN10711885, study PRJNA513376) | rock metagenome | isolation source: Antarctica rocks | place: Antarctica: Victoria Land, Trio Nunatak nord | collected 2016-01-04 | reverse complement strand
TATAATAATATAAAAGTATTAATTAAAGAACTATTTAATCGAGTATAAATAGAGTTATAAGGAAAATAATAATAGAATAAATCTCAATAATAGAATAAATCTTAATAATATTATTTATTTATTATATATTATACTTTATCTAGTATATATTATAGTTTAAATCTATTTACTTTTAATTTAATATTTACTTTATATATATCGTTATACGTCCGTAGCTTTATAAGGTTACCGTAATAATACGGGGTATAATATATTAATATAATAAAAAATTAAATTACTTTTAAGATTCGATATATTTACGGTGTTATTTTTAAAGAAAATATAGGCGGCGCCGGCGTAACTAGCGAAGAACGGAGGAGCGGGCCCGTTAAATACGTTTTACGTGAGGTTAAAATAAACTAAATTAATAACTAAATCTTTATAAAGAGTATCCTTTTATACGAATAAATTAAAATTATAACTAGAAACGGGTATACCTTCCGAAGAGTATATTATCGGTATAAAATATTTATCCACGTAATTAATATTAATATCGGGTAGGTTTATAAAACTGGCTTCGATTTTACTACCGTCGAGGTTTAAATTAAATTCGATATATATCCTCTTTACCCATCCGGTTAAGAAGGTATATTAAATAAATAAAGTATTAGAGAGTATTATCGGGGCTAGGTTATTTATCGGAGACGAACCGTTAATATTCGAATTTAATAAAAGAGATAATAAGTCCCTATATTAATTAATAATAATAATAATTATTAAATTATTATCGTCGTAAATAGGAGTAGAGGTTCGCGGGCGTAAAGAATTTATAATATAATTAATATTCGGACTTAGAGAGGATAGGAGTAGGATAATATTTATTTATAAAATCTCTATAATTTGAATAATATTAATAACGGGCTAAGACTTTATATTAAGAGTTATAATTATCGTAACTATAAATAGATAGTCGTAAAGAGTAGTAACTACTAAAACTATAAAAGTATAAAATACGATTTAATTAAAAGACTTTATTATTAAAGTCTTAATACGGTAGGAGTAATAGTAAAATTAATATCTTTATATTATACTACGTACCTCGGCTTCTTTTCGGATTATTTAAAAATAGATAAATATTAGAAATAAAAGTAGATTAATAGTATTAATAAAGATTAATAATAACTCCGGGCCAAAACTATAATTTTAGGGATTTAATATTTTATATATTATATTTTAGGCCTCCTTCCTAACGGGGGCCCTCTTAAATAATATATTATAATTACGCTAGTTAATTCGGCGTTTTTATTATTTATTAGGATCGATTTATTAACTTTATAAATCTTTATAATTTTATTTTAATTAATCCCTAGCTTATTACGTAGAAACTAGATTATAAATTATTTAGTTATTAAACTTTTATCTTATATTATAATAATTTAATTCGATTAATTAATAGGAGTATTTACGCCGGCGCTTAAAATAATTATTATTATTATAATCTCCTCGGCGCTCTACCCGAGGAAGCCCCAAAAACTTTCTAATAAATATATTATATTATTATAAAAGGGTCGAGCTTTTATTACCTTTATTATCTTAAAGAAATCTTATAATAAATAATCGCTTTTAAATATTATAAATAAATATCGGAAAAGCGGCTTAAAAGCCTAGTTTAATAATATTTAATAAACTACGATAAAAAGTACGACGAAAATTATAATAATCTCTTATTTTATATAGGCTACCTTATTCTTCTCGTCGCGAATTAAAAAGAATAAACCAATAAGGTAGAGTTATATAACGTAGAGTTTAATAAATAATTAATTAACGGTCTTAAGATAAATTAAATCTTTAATATTTATATATTTCCTAAAGAGCTAAGTAATATTATAATATTATACCGCGAGGAATAAAATAAAAGTAATTATATTAAAAACTAGTATTAAAGGAGAGACGACGGAATAAATTAAACCTACGAATATTAATAAAGATCTTTTATTATCCGTCGAGAAACTTACCGATAACCGCTAGGTTCGTATATATTAAAAAGAATATACTTTATTTAACTTTTAGATTTAATTACTAGACTTATTTCTACCTCGCCGTATTATCTAATAATAAATTTATTAAGATAAAGAGTAGGTGGCCGAATTATAAAAGGGAGGCCGCGCTAACGGAGAGGCCCTATAATAATATATAAAAGAAGAAATAATTCCTAGCCTTCGGAAGTTTTTAAATTAATAACGTAGTAACTAAAGTAATATCCTATATTAGACTATTAAGTACCGCCGCGATACTCGAAAATATCGAGACGATAAAGAAGACCTAAATAAAGAGGAAGTAAAAATAATAATCTTATATAAATAACTTTAATTCGATCTATATATATATACTTTATTATACTATTAAGCTATAAAGTACTAGTAGAAGGAATATTATAATTAATACGAGTATATAAAGAGGTAGTATACTCTATAATATTAATAAAATTTAATTAAATAGTTTCTTTAGACGGTTTAACTTAAGATAAATTATAATTAAATAATTCATCTAAGATAAAAGACCGGTGAATACGATTAATACTATATATATAAGAATTAAGGTACCTATAATAATACCTATAATAAAGATTCTAATATAACGTTTTTATTATTATATAGAGATATATTATTAAAGGATAATCCATAACGATTCCTCTATAAGTTAAACGAGTATCGTGTACGAGCGAGGATATTATAAGGCCTAGTATATTATATAAACCTTAATAAATTATTTAAAGTATATAAATATAGAGTTTATTAGCTAGGAGGTACCTAGCCGTCGTTATTTAAAAATTATCTTCGTATTAATAATAACGAATTCCGATCGATAATAGTTAATCTTATCGACTATTACTTTTAAAAAAGAAAAATAAAGTAGTTAAAATATCTTATAATACCGTAAACGGATCTTAGTCTACTCGTTAATATTTAGGTATCGCCTTTATACGGGGTTATCGAAAGCGAGCGCGTATTTTAATTAATATAAATATACTAGCTACGCTCTCTAAATTAACTTTATCTTTAATATTTCGAATATAATAATATACTCGTCCCTCCTACGAATATCTCGAGTAAGTTTAAAGTAGTCCTAATTAATCGAAACGCCTCGAACGCCGTAAAGGTAGATATTATAAAAAGATTTAAATTAGGCCTCGGTAATTATAAGTCTAGGAATATCCGTTATAAATATTATAATAATAGTAATAATAGAAGTACCATTAAAGCGGCCGTTCGATATAAATTATTTATATTATAACCGGGTATAAATCAAGAGCTTTAGGCGAGAAATACGATATATTTAAACTATAATTATTACTACTAGGGCTAGATAAACCTAATAACGATTAATATATTTAAATAATATATTCGTTTACGAGAATTAATTTAGATTATTTATACTATTTACTTTACCTCTCCCGTTAATATAGTTAAAAGAGATAAAAGTCGGTAGAATTAAAATCGTTAATAGAATATATATTTTTAATAAAGTTTTTAAGTAACGGAGGAATAAATAAGTATTAAATCCGTATTAAATAATAATATCGGAATTTAAAATATATAAACCGGTATATTCGGTATCTTTCTCTAATACGACCTTAGGTTTACTAGTTATTAATTAATATATATATTAAAGATCGTTAGAGATTAATTTATTATATTTAAAATAGACGAGCTTTTAACTAAATATAAACGAGAAACTCCGATAGAAAGATAGCGCCTATAATTATTAAAGAGGCTAGGAACGATTCTAGGGAGATATTTTAAAACTTAAAAACTTTAACCTTAAAGATAATAGTAACTAATTAATTTAAAAATTAAATAACACGGGTGCGTAATAACTAACGAGGATAAATAATAAACTATATTTTTAAAAAAATATAGGGATATAAAGTAAACGTATATAATAATTATAATAACTTTCTTTATACCGCGATTAAGGAAGGTAATAATAATCTTAATAAACGAAACACTATTAATAACGGCTTCGATTAATAGGAATTTAAATTAAATACTATCCTTAACGCGCCGGCTAAAATCCGAGATCTTTAAAAACGAACTCATTATTATATAACCTACTAATATAGCCCGAGACTATAGTTCTATTATTAATTTAAGTTTTCTAGTATTAGATATTAAACTAGACTTATTAGAGACGTCGCTAGGTCTTACTCGATAATTTTAATATTAAAAATTATAATTACGGAGTTTAATTTATTAAGGTACCTATCTCTATAATAGAAATAAAGATATATTAATAACGTTACTTGATTTATTTAATTTAGATAAATCCTAGGCTACTAGGCCTATTATAAACGACGATAATATATTCTTATTATTTAATAAAAACCCTAACTATCCTGAAACGAGTAAATCCTTTATTTTAAAATATACCCTTCGAAGTTACTAAATAACGAGATTAATATCGTTAGAAATCTTAATAATTATAAGGGTATTTATATTACTACTTTAAAAACGAAGTACCTCGTAATTCACTAAGACGTTAGCGATATTCTCGATATTAATCGTAATATCGGGTTTAAGATAACTAGCCTAGTAACTAGTTAATTAATACTAAATATCTAGACTATACGTCCCCGTTAATACTAGATTATCGGACGCTCTAAGGGTGGCTATTAACGGGGAGAGTAGTAGAATATATATATATAAGTCGCCACGGGCTCGGGACGAAGTCTTAATAATAAAAATTTATATTAAATCCTAATTATATATTTATTAAATATAATAATCGAGTTATAGCGCTAATTTTATTAGTAATAAAGTATTATATCGCTCGGCCGGTCCCTTATTCGTTGCCGTATTAAATTAATAGGAGGACGAAGGTCGTAGAGCGATCGAATTATAATATAAAATATAGATAATATAACCTAGACTCTTTAATATATAACGATAAAAACGGCCGATTAATATCTAGATAATATTTTTATCGAACTCGTCGACTACTATAACTTTTAGCTTTATTAGATCGTTTAAATAAATTTTAAAAAATTAGTTTAAAATAATTAATTATTCTACTTAGGGCGGTTAAGGTACTAATAGTATAAAGTATCTCGCCGTCGTTTTAATAGAGATTATTATAAATACTAGTAATAAGGGGTTAGGCTAACGCTCCTAATTTAATTAAAATATAATCGAAATTAATAACGAGACTCGTCGTAGAGGACTAGGCGATAAAGGGTTTAGTTCTAAAATAAACTTCGTTAAAAAAAAATTACTCGATAATTAAAAAAAGAATATCCTTTACGAAGAAGTAGGGATTTAATAAATATAATAATTATTCGTTTATACCTCTTTCGAGAAATAAATTCTAAAGGAGGACTCTTAATAGTCTAAACTAGACGAAATAAAAGAAAGTTATTTTCGCTATATTAAAGAGTTTTCGTATTAGAATATTCTTTAGTATTTATATAATCGCTCGCCGGTTTACCGCCGCTTAACGGTAATAAAAGTTTAATATTAAAATACCGTAAATAACGAAGCCCCGTAGTATTATTTTTATTTTTAAATATCTTCTAAATTTTCTTATAAACTCGCTTATTTACCGCCGTTTAAAAATAGTTTAGCGTTAAATACCTTTATAAATAAAAATACCTAGTTAAGTATACCGGTCTTTCTATTTTTAAATCTCTTTTAAATTTCTATATAAACTCGTTTATTTACCGCTATTTAAATATAAAAATAAATTAGCGCCGAGTACTCTTTTTTAATTTCGAAAATCTTATAAGGACCCGCTAGCGCGATATTAAATCGAATAATAATATAACTTAAGCGCTAAGCGCCCTTATAAGTAATTATACCTAACTTTAATTATCTTTATCGGTTATTCGGTACTTTAGAAGTAAAGATTATAATTTTTTTTCGTTTCTTAATAAAGTAGGGTTTACCTTTATAAAGAGTTAGTTAATTAACCGAATAAAATAAATCTAATATCGATAATATATATTAACTTAATATTCGGTATTAAAATAGAGGTACGGAAATACTATAGGTATAAAGAATTTATAAACCGATAATAAAGTTAGAGTTAATAATAGAGACTTTAGAGTTAGTATATAAAATACGAGTCTTAAACGAGTTAACTCTACTAAGTATACTACGGGAAAGAAAAGTTAAGACGGGTAATTAAATCTTTTTATAAAGACGAAATTTATATAACCTAGTTAATATTACTTAGAAGCCCGTACTTTATATTTATATCGAATCTTTTTATTTATTTCTATTTTACGAATAATAGAGTAGGTTTATCCCGTTAAATACTTTACGATATATTATAATCTTTATTTAAGAACACGATAATAGAGACGCCTATTTATATAATATATAGAAATATAGAAATTATATTATTTCGGATTATAGGCCCCGTAACCTCTATTAAACTCCCCGCTTTAAGAAAGTAACTACTATTTACGAACGATATACTAGTATACTCTATAAAATTAACTAGATTTCCTTCGTCACCGCTATTAAATTAAGCGTAGTATAAAAGATAAGTCGAAAACGTTATTTTTAAAGTTATTTATAAGTTATTAATCCTAGGGGTTAAGATCTAGGGGTAGTCCTCGAATAAATATAAATTATAAACTTTAATATATCTTAAAGTTTAATAACTATCCTAAATTTATAGGTTTTAGAAACTATTTAACTAGGTTAATATAATAAAAAATAAACTAGGTAATAAATAAGGCGGGCCGGTCGTATATATCGAAGTTATTATAATAAAGGTACTTTTAATAATTATAAAAATATTTCTACTCGTTATAAAAGTACTCGCGGTCGTTATAAAGATACTTATACTCGTTATAAAGATACTCGAGGTAGTAGTTTATTTCTTAAATACCGAGTTTCTAAAAAGTCTTTAAATAATACGGTAAAGAGTTTTAGAATAAACTTACTTTATAAAATCATTACTAGCGCTTAATATTAATATAGGACCGATAACTAACTAGTTATTTAATAAAAATAAACGAAATCTAAATATCTTATTAGTAGTATACTATTAATTGTCACTTCTTATAAAATAAGGGTTTTAATAAATTTTATAAATATTTAATATTTAAGCCCCTAAACCTTTCCAAAATAAATTAAGACTACGTAAAAATAATAGTTATAATATTTATAAAATTAATAGTGGACTCGTAAAAGATAAAGAGAAGAAATTAACTATAGTAATAAAAAGTTATAAACGGACCTAGAGTAAGAAGTAAGAAACGGACGTAAATCTAGAAATAATCGTATAATTAATAATAGATAGTCGAAGCTAGCTAAGAATATCTAGTTATATATTTATCTTCGACCGCCCTTTTCTTTAATATAATTTACTTTCTTATTTTATTCGTATCTCTTTATTTTATCTACCGGATATTTATAGTTACGTAATTTTTAAAATAACTATACCTACTAAAAATATTAATTATATCGGGATTATAGACTTATGGGCTCTTTAAATACTTTAATCCTATAAATATATATAAATCTCTTAGATAAATAATAGAGTAAGAGATTATAATAATCTCGGTATTAAATTACTTAGCTACCTAGTACCCGTATATCCTTCATAATAAAACGCGAGCTCGTGCGTATAGTAACTCTAACGCTTCGTATTATAACGGTAGTATAAATATTCCTTTCTACTTTATTATAAACTATATTCCTACTAACTCTTTACGCCGATAATATATAGGTTTTTACGTCCTCCTTCTCTATTAATTATAAAATATTCCGAAAATAATTAACCGGAGGAATATACGTCGTTAATATAATATTAAGAGTAATTATTATAACGACTACTTTACCTCCTAGCTCTATAGTTACTACGCGTTGATTTAAGAAAATAAAGAGATAAAAGTATAATAAGGGGAAAATAGGAAACACGCTACCCTAAATCTCTAACTAGAAATAATATATATATAACTATAGTAGCGATAAATATTAAGGCCTTTTAAAATATTTATAAAAGAAAAGAGATAAGTGGGCTAGTAATACTTTACTTTACGTCTTTATCTAGAAAATTATAGGTTAATTTCTTTGGATTTAGTTTATTTTTAAAAGAATCTATCCTATTATACGAGCTATTAATCTTAGATTATATAGTAACGAAGTTACTCCACTAATTTAATACTTTCCGGAATTCCGTATAGTCGTTATATTTACTACGCGCGGGAATAAGCGTAAAGAAGTAATAATAATTTAAAGGAAAGTATTTAATATATTTAAAAAATACCGAAATATATATTTAATAATAATCCCTTTTAGATTTAAAAGATCCACGAGAAATATCTTTAAGAATATATCGTTTATTTAATAATAAACCCCGAGATAAATAAGTTTTAATATATAATTCTTTATTTTCTTTAAAAAGCGATCTAGCTTAATCGAAATAAAGCCGAGATAAATACTCTATAATAACTCCGAGTTAGAATATAATTTTTACTTTATATTCTTAAGATATATTAAGTTTATAATACGTCTCTAGGATCTTTTATATATCTTATAAAAATATACCGTAGGCTTTATTTATAAAAATATAAAGAATACCGATATCGTTATCCCTAAAATAATTATATAATTATAAATACTATTTAAAAGAAGAAACGATAACCTAGTTTATCTATATATAAAAACCTCGAGAAAAGAAATAATACTATTAATTTTAATATATTTAAGAGTTACTACTTCACTAGTTAGTAATAAGAGGTTTATTTTATTAAACTTTATAATATTATCGTCTTATAGGGAACGAAGTACCTACTTTATACTATTAAAAAACGAGATTAGAATTTTCTAATTAAAGCTACTATATACTAGGACCTAGGAAATATCGTAAATATAAATTTATCCTCTATATAATTTATTTACTAAACGGTAAAGAGTAGGTACATTAAAAGTTATATATTTATAAATACTTCCGGCCTCGTACGTCGACGGTATAATATTTAAAAGAGGTTATAGGGTAGTTAAATATCTAATATTTAATAATAATAAAAACGCGATTAGTATCTACTACTATAAATTAATAAACCGTTCGAAGTAACGGTTCTACGAAGGAAGATTAGAGATTAATTCTATTTTACTCTTAAAAGGCCCGAGACGGGATAACTTCGGCCCGTTAATAACTTCGAGGAGTATATCTAAAGAAATTCCGTAAATTATATAATTTTCCGGAACTAAATTTATTATATTATTTAATTAATATAATTTAATATAAATCTAGAGGGCCGAATAATTATATAAAATAAATTATAAATCTTTAAACCTACCGCCCTACTACCCTATACAATTTAGGGATAATTAATTATATATAAATAAAACTCTAAATAATAATACTATAAATAGTACCCTAGATATTATCGGGATAGGTTTAAATAGGGCTCTAGATAAAAATTATATATTTAAAATATAATTTAATATAGTCGTCGATTTAATATAAAAAATATTATTATAATATATATTAAAAGCGCTAACTCCTTAAAGACCGCCTATCTTTTTTTATAATATACGAGGTATTATCTTTATATCTTATTTCGGTCGAAGAAAAACTCTCTTTAATTTTATAATCCTTTAATTTTTCTTTATTAATAAATTATTCTAATAAATCTTTATTTATTTTATCTACTCCGCTAGCCTATCTTATATTATTTTAATCGCCGTCTCCGAACTAATTTTAATTATAAATATTATTTTAAGGCCTTTAACCTCGAGCTTGAACTTCTTATAGTCTAGAATTAATATTATAATATCGATATATCCCGCCTCTAACGGGACCCTCCGACTATTAAGATATTTATATAAACTATAAATAAAATTAGTTTACTCTTAAAGGGTTTATTAAAACTCGGTTTTTTCTCTTTTTAAATTCTTATAACTAGTTTCTTAAACTTTAAGGGTCTTTTAGAGTTTTATATTTTTAATTTACTCCCGTTTTAACTCTTTATTTAACTCCGTTTAAAAATTCTTTATTTAACTAAAATTAAAGATTATTTTACGTATATAAATATCTAGTTCGTTTATATATTTTTAATTTTCTACTTTTTTAAATATAAACTTTCGTAATATTTTTTAATACTAAACGACCTATATTTAAAGGCGATTTATCTCGAGCGCGGTTTATTTATATTCGGCGCGCTATTCCACTACCTTATAATTTAATAGTTAATATTATTATATAATTAATTAATTATTATATATCCGGTAAATATAAATAATTACTTATTTATAATAATATTCGCACGAAAGCGTACTAGCCGTTAGCGATATTAGAATACTTATTTTAATACTCTATAAACTCAGCGGGCTTGAATCTCTTAATAGGATTCTATAAACTAGTTTATTTATAATAAAATTAATATCGATCGATAATACTTTCCCGAATTTTATAGAAAATTCTCGAAGTTATAGGACGGAATAAGCCGGCTATAACGGCTTCTATTAAATTTCACGATTATTATAATATAATATAATAGGATTTATAGTATAGCCGTTAAGGTACGCGGATATTTCTAGATACTATACCTCTATTAATATTAAAATATAAAATACTACGACTAGAGTTTTAATCGAATATTATTAGCGTTTAAGCTACGTTATTAAATACTAGTAATATATTACTCCTAGAAAAGTTTGGATATCGTTAATACCCTAGTATTTTAAAAATACGAATTAATTTATTAATATCGATTTATTTATATTAAGGCCGCCTAGGTCTAGGGTTATTAAATAATATAATTAATTTATATAATAGTTAAAAATCTAGTTATTTAAGGTATATATAATCGGATTATAAACTCCGTTAATAGTATTACCTTTAAGCGCCTACGCTAGGTAAGAATTAATAAATACGTCGATAAAATAATATATCGAAAGACGATCGGATAAATATCTCTAGATATAGTAACGGTATAATAATAATAAAGAATTTCTTTACGGCCGATCTCGAAAGAGGTTATAAGTCTTCGTACTACCGCTTGGACGTACACGAAGCTTTTACGTTTATTATACTCTCGAAACTTTAAAGAGTAAATTCGATAGGTCGTAGATAAATATATTTTAATTAATTAATAATTAATATAAATATTTCTATCTCCCCGTTTAGACCTATTATTTACTCTTCTAATACGGGCTAATCTTTATTTTTAGATTTATATATAATATATTAACCCTCTCTAAGGACGACGAGATAAATATTTATATTAGTAATTATTACTAACTTATTAACCTTCTTTAATATACTCTCTTTCTTTTTACGGAATATTTTATTACGCCTCTTCTCTACCTTCGTAATTTTCGTACGCGCTATTATAATATTTATTTCCTCGTATAAAATATATATAAAACTAAAGTAGATAATAGGAAAAGATTAGAAGTAAATTATAAATCGAATTTAAAATAACTTTAAAAAGACTATTTCGAAATATATATCGAAAATAATATACGCGCCCGATATAAATAAATTACCGCTGTTATTTAAAATATTACGGCGGTGTATTTTAAAATTAATAATATTTTAAAAAAGGATTTTAATTATTAGTTATAATATTTATATATATTTCTTAAATTATAAAACCCTCGTAGTACTTCTCCTCGATCCTAGTTTAATTATTATATATATTTTTATCTTTATATTTAATTAGCCTAAAGTTATTCCCTAGTTTTCGACTCGTATAAAAGATATTATATATCGACGTAATAATTATAAATAAATAGCGACGATAAGGTTTACCGGGACTTCGTTCTCGAGCGGATAAATATATTAAAAAAGTAACGGGACCCCCTCTATATCTAAATTCTTTATAAATATACTACGACTTTACGCGATTACCGCTAGCGGTATAATCGTCGTTATTTTTATACTACGCTTAATACTTTATATTATTACTATCGTTAAGGTTTATAAGTCGATCTTTTTATTATAATATATCGCGTATCTACTCTAGTTACGCCGTTATCGATTTATAAAGCCTTAAACTAAGGGCGGGGTCTTACTCTAAACGATTTATTAAATTATAATTACCTTCTATATTATTTATAAGGTTTTTAATTTAATAGATATTAGATCGAGAGTTAAAACTCTTTCTTTTATTATTATAATCCTTTTATATTCCGGACTATATTTAAGTTTCGTAGCCGATTTACTAGGAATCTCGGTACGAAGTTTCGGCCGAATTTACGACTTTATAAATATTATAGCCGGAGCGCTAACTTTAATATATATTATTATCGTTATAACTAAAGATTCTTAGTCTCCGTCGAAAAGTAGTATATATCTTTATAGACTTATAATAAACTTAGGATTTATATTCTTCTTTAATATTAATTAAATTCTTTAAGGAGGGTCTATATTAATCCTACTTCTAATATTATTACTCCGTATTCTTCGATAATTATTTTATAAAATCTTCCTTCGCCTTTATTAAGCGTTTATAACCCTTATTATATATTCGGTATAATATTATATATTATTAAAAGGCCTTTCCGTACGCGTATATCGTTATATTATAACCGGTAGTCTTTCTACTTCTATTATTATATAAGTTATTTTAATTATTTTTCGTAACCTATTAATTTACTAAATCGGCGGGCGGGTAACTTTTACTAAGATTAAAAATTTACTCTTTATCGATATATTTATAATACGACCCTAGAAGGTATATACCGGATAATATATTAATATCTAGTTATTATTCTTTAGCGTCCGATCTTTTCTATAAAACTACCTATTTATAATTATTTATTAAACGGAAAGTAATACGCCGTTTTTATATTTATTTATCTAGCCTTAGGCCGGCTTAACCCGTAAACTCTACGAAAAAATATACGATATTAACTCCTTCGATCTCGTCGATAATAATCGGATATAGGAAATTTTATCGATTTATTTTTAACTCGCCTAGATTAACGGACTTTATAACTCCGAAGCTCTTATTAACGAGTATAGTAATATCTTTATAATAATTATTAATATTAATATCGCTACCTAACTCCCTTATCTTAAAGAATTAATCTAAGAATTTAATTATTACGAGATCCGTATATAGTATATTTATCTCGTTTAGTAGCTAGACTTCGTTAGTATTACCCCTATAATCGGAATAATATAATATATTACGTTAATAAAAATAGGCGACGAAGTTAGACCAGTTAGGATTATTAATTAAATATTTAAAAATGATATTCGAGATAAAGACTATATAAATTAATTTATAATTCTCTTTAAAACGGAGTTTCTAATTATTAATAAATATTTCGTATCTTAATTTATTTTACCCGAGAGGATTAGAATATAAAAGAGAGCTATAATAATAAGAGTAAAAATATACGGGTTTTCTATTATAAAGATCGTATAGATTTAGAAATCTTATTAAAGGTATTAATAAATAGCCGGTATAACGAAGATTATAAAGTAAAACGATTAAACTAGCTAGTTAAAGAGAGAGGTAAATTATTTATAACTAACGAGTTCGTTATTTTACGTTTATAATCGTATTTTACTAATATTTCTAGTCTCCGCGGACGACGATATACGAGACGAGATATAAAGGCTTATAAATAAAGAGGTTAAAGATAATATTAAATTTATAGAAATAAACTTTTAACCCTCTAAATTAAGATATTTTTAAAAGACTATACGAAACTATTTTTAATAAATTAATATTTTCTTTAGAATATAACTTTATACGATTTTAGTTACTTCTTATATATATATAACTCTTTTATAATATAACTTTAACTTTAAAAGAGTATAGTTTAAAAATAATATAAAGTTAAATTAAACCCTTATTATTTATTTAGGCGAGTGTAAATATAACCCTCTTTAATATCTCGGTATTAAGATATACTAAGCCTTATATTTAATTAAGACTAGCGTCTCTTCATATACCCTTATATTATCGTAATTTAATAAATTTCCTTCATATTATTTTAACTATTATTAATTATATTTATTAATTATTAATAACTTGGTTTATTTATAATCTATTACGTAATATTAAAATACTACGACGGTATCGTAACGTAGAAATAAGATAGTATTAATCTACGATTTAACTCTTTATATAATACCGCCCCTCTTCGATATATAATAAATAAGAGGAAACGCTTTATTTTTAGCGCTTTTATTTTTAATTAATTTTTCTTTCTTTAATACAGCCACCTATATAGTTAATTATAAAATATATATTAATAATCGCGGAGTAAACGATAAGGAAGAGTATATTTATTAATAAACCGAAAATAAAAATATTTTAATCACCGTTTATCTTAGTAGTCTAAAGAAATAAACCGATAAAGAACGCGAAGATTAAATAATTAAAAATCACGAGCGGCGCCTAAATTAAAATATAGTTTATTTAAATCGCTTTCTTATAACCCTTAAAGTCGAAATATAGAATAATAATAACTATAATAAATATTATATTAGTCGAGATCGAGCCGGTAAAAAGATTTTAAATATATCGGAATTACTCGGAGCCCGCTAAACGGAATTCGCTAAAGATAAAGATCGTAAAGGATAAACTACTTATAAAAATAAATATTATATCGAAGGTTTTATAAAACCGGAGGAGCCGATAAAAAACGTCGGGTATCGTCGGGCCAGTTTTATTATCGGCGATTTAACGAGGTTAAATAAAAATAACCATTTCATATACCGTAGGACGTTATTATTCAGCGAGATAATTTTATTTAATATATAAATCTAAGTTATTATATAAATATAAGTATTTTAAAAAGAAACGACGAGTAGAAAATATTATATATTTTAGAGTTAAAGGCCAAGAACGTTAACTAAATATTATAATCCTATTATAAAAGTTAATCCGTAAATAGTCTTTCTCTATTACGTTTATAATACGAACGGCTAGTTCTATTTCCGCTAAAGAAATACGTAATAACTATTTACTATAAATAGTATCTTAGTTTTTACTTTACGATTAATTTTATACTTCCCCTAGTTATAATAATAAGAGTATTATAATATAGGAAATAGAAAAAATATAATAAAGAATCGGATTTTATTTTTAAAGCGCTTCGGCGACTTAAGTATCGAAATATATATATTTTCTAAAAAATCGTAGAATTACCCTTTAACCTCTCTATTTAGTACTATATTAAACTCTAATATACGGACGAATAAATATATAATTACTTATTCGAAGAATTAGATAGTTGAATTTAAATTAATATAAAGAATTTTTATATAAAATAACTAAATACTTTATTTAGGTTATAATAAGTTATCACGATATTAAAATAATTTTCATATAATCTAGTTTCGCGATATTAAAGATTATATATAATATATTATATAAAACGTTTAGAATACTCGGAGCTCCTCGAAACCGTCCTTCCTATATAATCCCTAGTATTTTATTATTCGTTACTCCGATTTAATTAACTTCCGCGCGATTTCTTTTAATATATTTTATAAAATTAGGAACACCTTTTAAATCTTATTTTATAATATATTTAATATAAAATATATCTCGTCTAGATATATTACCTTTACGCGTAAATATTTATTTTATTCTCGGAGGTCTCGAATTTCTTATAAAGGATCTATAAATTTAAGTTTTTTACGAATATTTAGACGGCGAGGATAAAATATCGGATCGGGAAAATCCTTTTACCTACGATAACGGTCGAGGATATTAATTTCCTCCGATATACCGGGTAACGGCTTTTAATAATATTTAAAAAAACGGGTTAATATATTAGGTCGTACCTCCTTATATTTTATATTACGGGCCTACGGTTATAATATAACGGATTTAAGAATAAATATTAGTCGTATCGATTAAATTCTTAAAGCCTCTTTATTATCGGACCTTTTTATATACCGATCGCGATTCGTATAATATTAATTACGTATTATAACTTTCGTTTTTATAATTCTAAAGACGCGGAATATATTTAAGAGGAAAAGTAGTATAGATATAAAAACTATATATTAGTTTCTATCGGCGCTAATTTTAATAAAAGTTATTTCGGGTTTCGATAATCTTTAAGGCTATATATATAACTTAAAATAAATCTTTTTATTAAATCGATATTATTATACCGAGGCTTTATATTATATAGACTATATATTATTAAACCTGATATAACCGACCTCTAGCGTTAATTAACTTAAATAAAGAATATTCGTTTCGATAAAGAGATAAATAAAGAGAAATTTAATACCTCGGTTACCCTTTTTCTTAAATAAAACTCGTCGAGATAAAAGCGGCGTTAATTAATAAAAGATTCTTTAACTCGTATACTCCCTATTAACCCCGACTTATCGATTTTTATAAATATTCGAAATATCGAGTATATCCCTAAAAAGCCTAGGTATAAGATCCGGGACGAACTACTACGAACCTATTATAAATATATAAATTAGAATTAAATAAAGAATACTTTAATTATATATAATAATAATTATAATCTCTACGTTATAAAATAAATCGAGGTCGATAAGGGTACGCGTAGGAATATTTAAATATTTAAAAATATTAATACGATAGTTAGAATTATAAATATATATCGTAAAGAAAAGTATATCCGTATCGTTTATAAATATATAGATAAATATTTAAAGTATATTTTAAAAACTTTATATAAGTGTCTAAAAACTCTAGAAATCGTCGTATTATATAAAAAGATTAGTTAAAACCCTATAATTTATACCGATACTAATTTAGGAAAGTTACTTAATAGAATCTCTTATATATATAACGAGTTAGGTCGTTATTACGGAGATCTTTATTATATATAACTATTACTCGACCGAGACGGTTATATAAAAATTAATAAATAACCGGCACGCTTCGTCGAGTAAAGTTAATAATAGTAATTAATATCGGTAAAAAGATATTATTAAAAAGAAGGACCACGGAGGTATAAAAATAAAAAAATATTAAAGATATTAATATAATAATAATAGAAATTATAAAGCCAGCGACTAAGCTAGCTAACTCTATCGTATTATAATATCTTAATAAATAAAGTAATACTCTTAATATTAAAAACTTCCTAGTTTTTACGGTAAGAACGGGAATAATAAAGAGGTTAAAAAAAAAAATACGAGAAATCCGGGTAAAATAGGATATTAAATCTAATAGTACCTATTCTTACGTAATATTTTAAATATAAAGTACTTGAAACCCTATACTCTAATCGTACGTTTATATATTAGGTCGAAATAGGACCTCCTTATTAAAGAAATCTACGAGAAAGGTACTATAGAATAAGAGAATAAAGATATTTAACTATATTTATTAGAGGTTTAAGATTAATATATCGTAATCTATAAAAGACTTATAAAGTAAGACGGTAATTAGAAATTAATTTAAATTAAATACTAAAGGAAAGGTACGGTATTCTATATAGTATTTAATTATTTAATAGTAATACTCGTTTAGTTCGGTTACGTATTAAATAAATCCTAATAATCTTTAATAATAAAAACTACTTTAGGGATATATTTCGTAGAGGGGTAGAATTCTCCTATATATTTATTTTATAAAAATCGACGATATTATATTATACGTCTTTAGGACTTAATAGAAGTTTATATATAATAGGGTTATTTATTATATTAAACCTTCGCTTCTTATTTTCGTAACTACTAGTAATATCGTTAATAAATCCTTCTTTTATATATTATACGTCTCTAGTATTTAATATGAATTTATATATAATAGAGTCCTTTAATATATTAAGTTTTCGTTCGTTACTTCTTTAATAATAGACGACGTCGACGTATATAATACTTTTATCCGTATATTATATAACTTTAGGATTTAAGGTAGATTTATATACGCGGTCTTAAAACCTTTAATAGTATCTCTTTTAATATTACCGAAGAGAGTAGGGCCGTACGAAAATTCGATTATATTCGTTATATTTAAAGCCGCGTTTATAGGGCGCCGAGTAACCTAGATAATACTATCGATAATAATATATAAAAGAGATTAAACGTGGAAAGACTCGATAATATTTAGAATATAAAAATAGCGTTATTATACTATACGAGTATACGTATTTATAAAAATTACCTAACTTTATATACGTTTTACTATAGAAGAGATAATTTAGTTATTCTATTTTTCGAGTTATATTAGGCTTTTATAAAGTAGTTATAAACGACGGGTTATATTTAATTATAATAAAGAGTCGGTCTATAAATTTATTATCGGTAGGATAGACCGCGAGTATAATTTAAGAGTTCTCGACGCCGTTATTTATATTATAAAGAAGAAATTTATATAAGGGTAGGTTACCCTCGTCTTTTAATTCTTTAATCGTTTTTTTATAATTAATAGGCGCCTTAAAAGTATTAAATAAAATATCGATACTATTTTAACGGGGAGATAAGGCGATAATTACTCGAGGTTAATATAATCTTTCGCGCTCCTTTACTATACTAAGGCCCTCCTCTATAATAGGAGATTATAACTTATCGAATTTAAAAGTAAAATTATTTATATTCGTCGAAACCTTCTTAAATAAGATTAATTAAAATAAATTAAATCGGCCTCGCTTAATATAGGAATTAAAATATTTATCGAAACCCTTCTCGCCCGTATACGCCTTTTTATAAATACCGTAAAGATTTAAGGTTTATATTAATATATAGTACCTTAAATCTACTATAAATTAATTCTTATCGGCGATAAAGAAGGAGTTACTATTATTAGATTAACGGATTAAACGTAATCTTTCGGTACTAGTATCGAGAAATCTAACCTCGTTAATTATAATTTCTTAAGATTAAAGTATTTATACGTTTATTACTTATTAAACTTTAATATAAAAAATTTTATTTACTCTCCCTTAAACTCGGCGCTACTTTACGTAATAATTATTAATTAATCTAGGTTATCGTATCTAGAAACTAACTACGATTTAATTATATTAAATATAAGGCTCGTAATAGGAGATAACTTATATATTAATATAATATAGGTTAGGCGCTTAATAAGGGTACTAAAAAGTAGGACGATATCGGACTTATTTTTATTAAAATACTTTATAGAATTCGGTTTAACGGAGGACTAATATTCTAGTAATACGTTATTTATTAGAATAATATAAGGTAATTCTTAACACTTAGGTTAATAATTAATTAATTTTTTAAAAGTATCTTCGATTACGATTATATTTTATTTATTATAATATAAATTATTAAGCGCCTTTCCGGCGAAATTATAAATAAATTACTCGCTTATTTAGCCCGCGATATCTCGTTTATACCTCCGGTAGTAATTATAATACGGAGACTTTATCGTTAGAGTTTCGTCTTTATCGGTAGCTTTTAACGTGAAATTAGAAAACCGAAGAATCTTTATTCGTATATTTTATTAAATTAAGTTAGTAAAAAATTCGTTCTTAAGAATATTAATAATTTATTAATATCTCTCCTAAGAGTCTCGCCATATTAAATAAGGAGTATATTATATAATCCGGGTATTTTCCTATAATTAAGAGGATTTAGGCCTTAATTAAAAAGGAAAGTTTATTTATTTTATTTATTAAACTCTAACGTTTTTTATATAGAATCTCTCGAGTTCTTCTAAAGTAATCTTACGGTACTATAACTCCGTCGGCTATTTATTCGAATAACGGAAGTATAAAAGTATATAAATTTTCGGAAATATAAAGTTATTCCTATTAAGAAGTCTTTTATTATTAAATTAATATACGAGTATAAAAAGTCTATTAAATTTATAAAGAGTAGATATCCTACTAGTAGTTTAGTTAAGGAAAGTTAAAATTAATATTATAAAGAGGTTATAATAAAGTTAGCGCCTATAAAGTTATAATAAATTAATATTTATAAAGTTATAGTAAGTTAGCGCCTATAAAGTTATAGTAAATTAATACTTATAAGGTTATAGTAAATTAGCGCCTATAAAATTATAGTAAATTAACGTTTATAATATTATACTAATTTAATACCTAATATCTATAACTAGATTTAATATTAGAACTAGAGTTAGAGTTAGAATTTTAATAAAAACGCTCGTTAAATAAAGATAATTTCTCTTTTAATATTTATAAAGATATTATATATAACCCCGTTTAATCTCCGACCTAGTTATAATTAATATTTATTATATATATTAATAATATAAATACTCGCGTGGCCGTTTTCGTTTATTTTTAATATTAATACCTTCGCTATTATATTTCCTCTTTAGGTTAAATACGCCCGGTTAATAATATCCTTTATATATTTTTCGCGTTAAGCTATAGTAGGTTAATATATTAAAATTAATATTTAAACTTTATTAAGCGATAAACTAATCTAAATTATAAAAGAAATTATTAATTTTCTATACTTCTACTACGCCTTTTAGGTAGATAATAATAAAGTTAATAAAATAACGGACTAGGAATTCTACTCGCTTTTAACAGCGATAATATAACGAATAAAAATCTTATATTAATTTATAATACTTTAATATCTCCGAATTTATAGTAAAAGATTATAACGAACTTTAGAAACCTTTTAATAGTTATTTTATAATCTTACTATATAAACGATACCGTAGAATACCGACGTAGCGATAACTCTTATAGTAATATATAAAGTCGTTTAATTCGAAAAAGAAAGAGGATATTACGAGAGCGAAGATAATTTTTAGGTAATTTTTACGGAGGTATAATTATATTTTCACCCGGGCTTAAATCTTATTTATACGATTTATATTATAAATAATTAATTACTCGTTTAATAAAATTATATTAAAACGGTAGTAATCTTTACGCGACTTTTAATCTAGGCGATTTTAAAGTTTATTTTAAATTATTTAATTATCTTAAAAAGAGATAAAGAATTAGTAGAGGCGAGGAATAAAATTATCCTAGAAGACGTAACGGAATTTAAGTATTATTAATAAAAGTGGTTTTATCTTTATATCGGTACCGAGAGAGACGATTACGTCTAAATAGGCTATCGAAGGCTAGATTTATAAACTCTCTTATAAAATAAAGTTAATAAAATTATTATACTTTAAACCGTTATTTTAGAAAATACCGATAATAGTAATATAACTTAGTCTAAATAGTCTAGAAAAAAATTAAAATAAAACGGTAAAGGGAGGGCTATTAGATATATTTCGGTATAACCGAGATTACACGACCCCTACGGGCTAGTTAACGAATATCGTAGAGGAGGAATATATAATATTTATACCTCTTATAAATATAACTCGTCCTCGACTCTTTTAGGTCGCAGATATTTATAACCTATTTAAACTATTAATAACGGTTTTCGATAATAAGATTCTTATTTACTATAATCTTATAAACGTATATTAGAGTTATTATAATTAGAGAAAAGATAAGGAAACGCCTTCGAGATTATTATTATTATAATAATAACTTTAGTATCGGATTTATTACCGGAATAATCGAATATTTATTAAAATCGTTTAAAGTACTCCTTAAGAGAAGCCTTAAGACTATATATATCGTAATATTCGTCGAGTAACTAGTACTTTAAAATATAATATATATAGTAGAAGATATTACTATAACCGGGCGCTCTACGACGGAAAAACTACCGCGTAAATATATCGAAGATTTCCGTATAATAATTAATATCCTACTAGCGGATAAATAAATTTAGTATAATTAAACTATTTATTTAAATATTAGAGATATAAGGCGAGTTAAAGGAGAGAAGACTCGCTAAAATTTATATTAAAAATTAAATCGAAGAAGTTTTATAAAGGGTAGTTAAGGTTAATTAATTTTTATAAAGTTTTTAAATACTTTAAGGGTACTATTCCTCGGATACTTTCTTTATTAATTAATAATATCTTTATACTAGTAGTAGGTGGCTTTAAACCTACGACTAAATTACTAATATTATATAAGAGATAATAGTATATATCGTATAAATATTCTTTTATTATTAAATTATATCCGAAGCGCTAGATATAGATATCGTATAAGGCGTGGCCGTATATAAAAGTATATTTAAAATTACGGCCTAGATAAAGTAAATAGGTTTTATTATTTTATAGCCGTAATTATTACGACCTCTTTTAACGAATATTCTCCCGATAAATCTAGGTTATATATACCGGGCGTTTAATAAAAATTAAAGTAAGAGTTTAAAATTAATTCTAAAACCGTCGATTTTATAACTCGGCCGTCGGGATCTTATATATTATTCTTAAGGCCTAAACGACCGAGGGTTTATAAATCGTATTATATATAAAGTAAGGCTCGAAATCTAAAGATATTAATAAAATATATTAATTATAAAAAGGAGGTAATATAATATATATTAAACGGAAACGTATTTATAAATATACTAGAAATTATATATAATATTATATCTTAATTAAATATCTTTTACTCTACGTAGAGACGTAGGAATTTAAATAAATATTTATAATAGTCCTAAAGAACTTAATTATCGAGACGATTAATTTTTATTAAATTAAACGGTGTATTTAATATCTTTAATACGTATTTAGCCGCTTCGTATATAAAGTAATTAAAATAAAGGGTAGAATAAAGGTACCGGGAGGTTTACTATAATTAACGGATTTTATCCGTATATTATAATAAAACTTCTTATAACCTACGATAGCGAGCGAGTAATAATATTTATTCGTTAAATAAGTATAAAATAACGATAAATAAAAGTATTTCGATAAAGTCTTATTAATAAAGATTAAACCGAAGATCTTACGCTTATAAAATATTAAATATAATATTAATTTTATCTCCCCTTATAACGATTACGACCCTAGGGCGAACGACGGATAGAGAGATAATATTACGACTAGTAGTAACCTACGACTTTAACTATTTTATAATATCGTCGAGTATCGTAAAGTCGTCCGCGAAGATATAAATAATATCCGTAAATAAGAAGAGGAGACGGGTATAAATAATATTAATATAAATTAACCTTAACGGCGTTTCTTACTAGATATTATATACGAAGGTCTCGTAGTAATTAATAAGGGTATAATAGAAAGAGATCCGGAAAATAATTTCGTTATCCGCGAAGAGGATAAAAAAGTTAGAGTAAATACTTCTAGTATCGAGTTAAAAATTAATAAAACTATTATATCGGCTCCTCTTTATATTATTAAAGAGAAAGAGTTCTCGTAAGGCTACGTCTTTCGCTCTACGACCGATAAAGAATAATAAAGTAGGTCGTTATTTTAAAGGGTTAACGAGATTACCTAAGATTTACTAAAACCGGCCTTTATTATAGATCGAGACGTAACACTCGCTAGTAAACTAAAACTAGGTAAAATAACTATATAATATTATTATAAATCGAGAAGGTTTAATATAAATAAATAACTATATAATTTATATCTTAAAATAATAAATAGCCGATTATAGAACTATTATAAATAATAATATAACCACGTCTTTATAGATATATTCGAAGATTACGGCGGTCGTTATAAGAACTTATATAATTCCTAACTCCTTTCGATACTATAACGACTTTATAATAAATTTATTAACGGAGAAGAGTTATACGTTCTACGGCTTTATAAAAGTCCGTATTAATTAACTCTATTACGAAGATCTATTAATTAATCCTCGGTAACTCGATTAGAAGAACGTTATATAATTAAAAAATATATATATATTTAAAGGTTATTACCGTTTAGAGCCCGAGTATTATATTTTTATATTTATTAACGAAGCTGCCCTCGAGTAGGCTCTTCGTTCGTTTAATATCCCCCGTTTAGTACTTAAGAGTCTTAAGGAGCCGGATTTTATATAATTAAAAAGATAAATTATATACCTTTATAACCGATATAGATTAAAGGTAACGAAGGACTTCCTTATTATAAATAATAAATAATAAGTAGTAGACCTCTATTTAGAAAATAAAGATATATTACTCGATATACTCGAAGACCCTCTTATTAATAATTATCGTTAGACGTAAACGAATCGACTAGACGTATTATTCGTAAAGAATATTCTAATATATTTAATTTCTCCGATAAAGATATCTTCCGTTACCTACGATATTACGTTTTATAAAGTAAATTTAACGGAAAATAATTTACGAGGCTATCGGAGAGTAAAAGAAAAGATTTAAAATAATTAGAAAAATTAACGGCGATGGACGAGGAGATAAAAAGGTTTAGAGATAATATAAACCGTTTTATATTATATATAAACCTATAGCCTACTATAAAAATTAGTACCTTTTATAAACTTTTACCTCTACGTTATCTTAAAGAGTTTATATATTATCTTTTTAAATTAAGGCCACGTAGGACTATATCCTAGGAAATAAAAACGACCTTCGTTTATAATTAGACTTTTATATTATTTTAATTTTAAAGAGTAGATACCCTCGCTATTCGAATAAAAATTTACTACTTATAGAATCGAAACTTAATCGACGCGAGATCTTCGTATCGTTATACTTCGACTCGTAGCGTGATTAAATCCTTAAACGGATTCGTAAGATTTATTATATTATACTATTAATCTATACTTTCCTCGAAGATACGATATATTTAAAGCCGTGCGCGAAGATTATAAAAAAGTTATTTAATATTAAATTTAAAGGATCGGTCCGTTAGGCCTTCGATTAATAATATAATAAATAAAATAAATACCCCGAGTAGATAAATAAAACTAATAGTAAAGAGTATATATTAAGGTTTAGTTCTATAACTTATTAGAAATTTTATCGGTAGTTTTAATTATTCGCCTTTCGTTATTTCCTTTAAATAACTAGATAGACTCCTCGAAAAGATCCTCGTAGACCGAAACTAAATACCCCGAATATTAAATATAACTAGTAGTATACTATATATATCTTAACTTCTAAATCTAGTTATTTATTAATACGGAATATCTTTATAGACGCCGACGAGATTATAACTCGAGACTTCCTCTAGTAAACTCGACTATTATAACTCTATCGCTTACCGTATTTAATATTAATATACGACGTATCTATAAGGCCTTAAAATAAGTTTATATAAATAATAATATATATGAAATACCGACTATCTTCTCGGATTATAATTTATATAACTCCGACGTATCCTTTCGTTATAGGAGGCCGTTCGAGTATACTTTCTACACCGATATAAATTACTTATATATACGATATATATACCCGAGCGCCGAGGACGTATAATATAAATACTATTTAACCTCCTTCGCTATAAAGCGCGATATTTTTTAATACTTCTTTAGTATCCTCGACGGTAATAATAATCTATTTAAGAGCCTTACTCGGATAAATAATAACTACCGAGGATCTATTATATCGTCCGAAACGGATAAATTATATTAAAGTTTATTACCCTTTATCTTAAAGTAGGTCCTAAGGAATTTATTTAATATAAAAGAAAATTTACCTCCGTCCGAGGCGGCGAATATAAAAAGATCTATTAAGGAGAGTTTATAAAATAATTTACGTCGTATTTATAAAAAGCCTCCTCCGGATATACTACTCTTTATAATATTATTAGTTAATAGTTAGTTTAAATATTAATATCTCCTTATCTACCGGAATCCGGATAATAATCGTTATTTTATTAAGGATTTGGATATCGGCGGGTCCGGTTATAAATACGTATATATAAACTATTATTATTTTATAGACTATAAACTTATTACTAGAGGAGAGATCGTAAAAAATCTATATAAAATAAATAATATAATTATTCGCGCGTTTATCGCTTAAGTAAATAGGCTGAAAAGATTATAAGAGTTTATAAAAACTATATAATAATAATATTATTCCTAAATAGTATCCTCCTACGTAAAGTAACTAAATACGAAAGACTAAAATCGATTAATAAACGTAATATAAAGTACTAGTAATAATATTTTATAGAGTAATTATTATCGTTACCCTCTCCCGTAGATTACGAGTAAGATCGACTATTTAGTAGTTTTTCTTCGTAGTATATATTTTTAAACTTTTATATTTAGCTCTTAATCTTTTCTTTATTAATATATTTATTATTACCTCGCCTATTTATTACTCCGGCCTCGGTATTTACGGAATATAATTTTTAAACTCGGTGATCGTTTTATCTTTAATTTTTATAGCCTCTTCGCGGCTAGTAAAAGTTTACTCGTATTTTTATTTTATTATTTTTAACTTATTTTTAAGACCGTTTATATATTATTTCTTATTTTCGAGCTCTAATATTAAGTTACCTAGGTTATTCTCGTTATTTAAATCGTTTATAATTATAACTTTATCCTTTTTAATTAATTATATTATAATTAAAAAATCGGATAACTAGTTTAATATATAAAAATAGTATTCGAGCTTTCTCTCGGTTTTAATATACTTTTTTAACTCGAAGTCTAGTTTTTAAAAAATCTTTTAATATTTTTATTATTTATTTTAAAATTAAAAAACTATATCGGATTAAATTTACTAGGACTTATAATAGGTATTCTCGTAATTCTAAGAATAATTCTTAATAACCTACGCAGCCTATTAAAGAGACTAATATTATATAATTATATAATATAGGTTCGCGTTCTATTTATTAACCTACTTTATAAACCCTTCTTTAATATTAAATAACTTTTATTCTCGTTAGAAATAGTATTTATAAAAATCCTACGACGCGGTTTCATAAAGTACCTACCTAGAGATTAGTACCGGATAATTATAATAAGAAATAAAATTACCGGAGGGGGGTTATTTATCTCCTACGATATCTTTTATTTATTAATTAAGGCCTGGCGCTAGTTTTAAATAAGAGGTTTAACTCGATAAAGATATAAATCACCTTCGAAGTAACTTCGATTAAGAATAAAAAGGATACGGTTAAGAAAATTAATTTATAAATTTATCCTAAAGAGGCTTCTAGTTTTATATACTTTAAATATAATAAAGATAAATTACGAATAAAATAATAAGGGATATAATCTTCCTATTATAGGCGCTTAAACCTAGATTTATTCTACGCCGTTTATTAATAACCTCGATCTCGGATAATTATAATATCCGAAGAAGGAATATATTCGAAGACGGTTAAACTAAAAGTATAAAATACGTAAATAAAATTAAGATAATTATATATATTAGGACTTTTTCCTAAATAAAGAGTTATTTTTAATTTAATACCTTCCTCTCGAGTACTACCGCCGGGCTATATCTAGTTATAAGAGATACTTTATATTAAAGGTAGATTATTTTTATTAACGAATCGTAACTAGAGTTAGGAGAGGAAACTAGGATTAAGAGGCGTTATTTATATATTCGGATATTACGGCTTAATAAGTTTAGGGCTAGCGGTTATAATTTTATTTATTTCTTATAAAGAGTTACTTTACGTTCGATAAATTAACTAATATTTATTAGAATTTAAATCGATCCTTTTTAATTAAGTAAATAATATAATTTTATAAAGAATTTATCGATTTATTATCCTACGGCGCCGTAATAGAAAGACGGTATATTATAAGATAATCCTAAAATTAACTCGATGACCTAGTATTATCTCGATCTATTAAAATAATAGTACTAGAAAAGAGCCTAGGGGTACTAGCGTATACTAGTCTTTATAATTTATAAATAAATCCTAGTACTTTAAGATAAACTAGGGCGGAGTTACTATTAGGATTATACTATTTTAAATTAATATAAAAAGGCTCTTAAGACTTTATATAAATTATTATCTTTCTTTATATCTTAGAGTAACTCTTTATTATTTAATATTATCGATATAATTAATCTAAATCGTAGATCTCTAACTATATATATTATTAATTTTAAATTATTATATCCTCCGAATAGGCCTAGTAAGAGCTAGGTTCCCTCTTCTACGATTAATTAATAAATAACTCCTACGGTAACGTACTTTTATAGGAGTCGTAGATATTACCTAGTAATTACGGGTTAACTCCGCTAATACTATCGTATCTAAATATATTAATTATACCGATGGATATTTTAATAAATAGATACGCCCGCGAGCGATTATCGTCTCGTATTAATATACGAACTCCTCTTATCGAGTAGTAGATACTCGGTAGAATATAATATATATTTATAGGATAAATTCATTAACTTTAAGGGGAGTTTAACGTATTTAAGGTAATATAAATCTTAATAAATATATACGAAGATAATTACTAAAAGGCTAGTATTAAATAAGATAAATATAAACGAGTTAAATTTAAAGAGGAAATACGAAAGTTTAAGACCGAGTAAATAACCTAGAATAAAGTAAAATTATTTATAATATTAATCTAAGAAAGCTATAAATATAGAAAGAGTATAATATTACTTTTAACTACGTTAATTATAATTAACTCTTTTTAGTATTTACGATAAATTAAAAGAGTACTACTAAAGATTTTATAAATATTTTACGGATATATATAATTATATTCAAAACCTAGCGAATAAAAACAGATTAATAAATATATTATTATCGTCGTTTTATACCGAGTAAATTAATATTAATACCGATCGAGAGCCTAGAGAGCTCTATACCGGTTATAATAAAAATTATAATTTCACGACGTGGCGTTATATAATTTATATCGATAATGAATTATTTAAGATAAAAGTCTTCGCTTTAATATAAAGTCCGTTTAATATTTAGGTTACGGTAAATATAATAAAATAATAACTAATTAACTACCTAGCGGTTATATAAATTAACGAGGTATATAATCTACGCGATTATATTATTAAACTCTATATTTAACTTTACTTTATAAGCCCTTAAATAATTTTAAAACGAGTTATTAATAAAGGCGCCCTTAAGTAAACCCCTATTAATCTCTAAATTCCCTATTACTTTAATTAATACGAGTAGGCCTTAGTCCCTACGTAGCGCTTTAATAAATATTTATTTTAATTATAATATAACTTCTTAATTACCTTTAACTTCGATATATATTTAATAAACTTATATAAAGAACGGGCCGGTAGCGGTACTAAGTAATATTAAATTTAAAACTTTAGAGGGTAAGAGATTATTTTATTATTATTAGATTCGAATTTATTATTTTACCCCGTACGTTAGGTATTTATATTAAATTTACGACGTATCTAGTCTTTATCTCCCGTTAATTCGTGTATAATTAGATTTAACCCTAGGGTTTTATAAACCTAAAAGGAATATAACCCGTATAAAAATTAAAGTTTTAAAGGTTAATTTTCTTTAATGAATATTTTCCCTTAAAATTAATTAACCCTCCTAAAAATAATACGTTTTTATACGGGTGAAATCTCTTTAAAGTATAATTCTCCTTAGGGTATTAATTCTCCTTAGGGTATTATTTTCCTTAGGGTCTATTATTTTATAGAGTCTAATTCTCTTTAAAATATTATTTTCCTTAGGGTCTATTATTTCATAGGGTTTAATTCTCCTTAAAGTATTATCTTCCTTAAGATCTATTATTTTATAGGGTCCAATTCTCTTTAAAGTATTATTTTCTTTAAGATTTATTATTTTATAAAGTTTAATTCTCCTTAAGAGATTAACCTACTATAAGGTTTTATATATTAATTTATTTTTATATTCCCTACTTTATATAGCCAGCTAATTATAAGAATATTATATAATATTTAATTGATTCTTCCTAATGGATAACCTCGCCTAGAAGGATTTAGATTTATTATATTTATACTAGACTAAATTTATAATAAGGTTTAACCGCTAACGGCGGGAGTTATTAAAGTTAATATACTATATATATATCGTTATAAACTAGCGAGACTATATATATAATATTAAGATTTATATAAAATAATATATATAATCTTTTAATTATATAATTCTATTATTAATTAATTTTTAGAATATAATTAATTACGATAAATCCGGAATTTTTAACCTATTAATCGGATATTATTTAAGAATATATAACCGCCTCTAGAAAAAATATCCTTTTAATTTTTCGGTCTTTCGATATAACCGCTAATAACTAGATTTATAAATTATTAACTAGAATCGAAAATGGCTTTTATCGTCGTAAAAGAGTTTTCGGTATTAATTTAACTATACTAAAAAGAGGACGAGGGACGAGCGTAGTATAAAAGGGATATTAAAGATTCTAGATAAATCCTATTTCTTTTTATACTCGTCTCTCTTACCTAGTATATATTAATTTAAGTATATTAAAATTAAAATATTATTTATTAAATTAATAATAACGGGTTTATTAATATATAGATTAATTCGAAGTTTTAATACGGTATAAATCTTATTATTAAATCGCCTTTTTTCTTTATATCTTTTTTATCGCGATTAATATCTAGGTATTAATATAAATATACCGACTATAATATAAATAACCTCCTCGACGTTTATATTATTCTTTATAATAATAATCTCTACGACGATATTATCTTTTAATATAATATTATACGAACCGTTTTATATTTTTATTAATATTAGGATAAATAGTATAAAAGCGGTTTAAATAATAGGTACCGCCTTAACCTTTAATCGAAGGTCTAGAATTAATTAACTCTAGTATTTAGTTCCGGCTCTATTAAATAATAAATCGCGAAATATTTATAAGAGTCTAATTATCTCCGTTATAATTATAGTTACGGTTATTTCTTCGGGGCGGTTATTTATTCCTCCTTTTTATCTAATCCTAAATACCGTGAATTTTATTATAAACCCGGGATACGTCTTTCTATAATTCTCCCCTCGGCTTTTAAGAATAATTACGGGTAATATACCTTTATATTTAAATCCGTTATTAATCGGTTTAATCGTCTTTAATTTAGGTTTAAAGAGAGTAAATCTAGGATTAAGTTCGGCCGTTATTAAATTTACTCCCTCTTATCTAATCTCGCCGTTTATTATAGTAAATATTATAATAAATAGTATTTAATTATTAGTATTAATAATTAGGATAAGAGCCTCGTTAATTATTTTATAAAGAGTAGTATTTTTAATTACTCCTAGAATATATATACCCTAACGGGTAATTATTTAATAATCTTAACCCTTTAAAAGACTAGTATTACGGGAGGTACTTTAAGCGTAGGAAAATTTAAGTATTTATTATAAAATATTAATTTATAACTAGGTCCTACTATACTTCGTAATAAAATAAATAAATATATATCTTTAGTTACCTTATCTTTATATTTCGGTCGCTATATATATCCTATATTTAGAGTAGTAATAATAAGAAATAATTAAAAGTAAAATTCCTTAGATAATAATTTTTATATATAATATCTTTATACGTTTAATATTAGAAGAGAGAGCGCTCGAACTTTATAAATTAAAGTATTTAACGAATATAACTTTATACTTCTATATTTAATTCTTCTCTTCGATAATATTTAAGATACTTAGTATTAATAGAGCCCTAGTAGAGTTTTACTAGTTTTATATTTAAAATATTTAATACTTTAAACCTTCTATCCGCTAATAAATTCTTACTATAATACGCGAGTATAAATAGAGCGTCGCCGTTAGTATTATATTAATAGATATAGGCGCCGCTAGAGATAAGAGTAATAATAGAGCGGTAATTATTAAAGGTGTAGGAAGTATTTATTAAAATAACTATTAATATAATATCTCCTTCGTGGTTAATAATTTTAGTATTAATATTATAACTCTATAACTCTATTATAATTTCGAGCCTCTTATTCTTAATAATATTTATATTCTTATAAATACTAATTAGTAGTATATTTCTATAAATATCCGATTTATTAATATTTATACTATATTATAAAAAAGCTCGTATAATAGAAAGTCGGAATTCGTTTTCAAGTCCTTAAAAAGAGTAAATTATATTAAATAATATTAATCCGTTTAGGCCTAGCCGATTTAAAGGAGCGCCGCTCTTTATTAAAATTTTAAATATTTACGAGGCTATATTATTATAAATACGATTTAGTATTATTTAAATTATTTTTAATCCGCCGAAGGGCTAGTAACCTATATATACCGTAAATTAAATATCGAGGGTTATATATTTATCGGTACTCTACCTACCTACGTCTACTCCTATTATTAATAATAGTTTAATAACTATATAATTATTATAATAAATCGCGCGGTAGAGTAGTAGTAAAGTTCCTCCGCCGTCGTTAAAGTCGGTATCGTTCTTAAGGAGCGATTTAATCGTAGAAGGAGAAAACTTATACTCTTAATATTACTTATCGCCTTAAATAACGAGGATAAAAGTATTAAAGATATCTACGGGTAAACGCGCTTTTATATTAATATTATTTATAATAAATAATTAAATTACTACGCCGTATCTCTTTTTATTTATTATTATTAGCGGTATATATCGACCGCTAAATATCGGAGCTTCCTTAAGTTAATTATAAACTCCGGTTAATAAAAATAATTAAATAGTCTCGGTCCGGCCGTATTTCGCGGTAAATTATAAAATTATTATATCGAATTTTATTTTAATATTAATATTAGCCTGACTTTCTAATAATAACTTCGTTATTACGACGCTTTTAATTATATATAAGGCCTCTTATTTAATAATCGGCTATAAATAAACTTATATCGGGTATACGTAAACCTCTACTACGCCGAATCACATTAGTATCTTCTAAGAATTAATATAAGCGTTAAGGTCCGCCCTATTTATTAATAGGAATAACGTCGTATATAAATCCCTAAAGCGTATACTCGTATATAATAAACTAGTTTCGTATATAAATCCCGCGACTACTAGGTTAATATTAACGCCTTTTTTAATTAATAACCGGATTATTTCGTATTAATCGCCTTTCGTAGTTAAATATAATACTTCGAACTCGAGAGGCCGGTAGGATCTACTATAAATATTCGAGATATTATCCACTATATTTAAAAAAATATAATCGAAGTAAATCTCTTCGTCGGATATAATATTCTCTATTATCGTCTTTAGTAAAGAGGTATATTTAAAAGAGTATATAAATCGGATTATAAAGGCGAACCCGAGCCCGGTATATTTTAAGAATATAATAAAGAAATTTAAAATTATATATTTATTAATCGCTTAGAGGACTAAATATTTAATAACCGAATATTATAACTTTATATTTCTTAGATTTTAGATATTTATTAAGATATAAAATTTACGATAAGTATTTCGGTATTAATAAAGACTTTAATACGCCTCGACGGACGAATAATACTTTAACTACGCGTTAATTAAATAAGATAATCCCTTTATTAATACCTTTATAGGAAAATTATTAAGTTTTATTTTATATTAATATCGGGGTAGTTATTAAATTAGCGAAGTATACTATATCTTCCTATTAAAGTATTTTAATAGAATCGTTAATATCGAATTTTTACTAGTTTTAAATTATAAACTATAAGTTATTTACGTCCACTTTTACGGTAACTATAAAAGCGAAATCGCCGCGGCGGCTTTAGGTTAATCTTAAGAGTACTATTTATTTCGGGTTATATTAATTTATTATATTTACCCTTAACGCTTCCGGTCGCTTATACGATCTTTATAATAAATTCTTAGCCGCTCTTCGTAAATACGATATTAGCGATATAATAAAAGGTTCGCTCGAAGATTTAGGGAGAGCGAGTTTCGAAAGACTATTAAACGTTCTTAACCGATAATAAGTTAATAACTTTATTATATAAAGTAGAATTATATACTATAAAGTAATAAATAGTTTTATAAACTTTAAACTCCTCTAAAACCTCTTTCTATATATTAATCCTCGTCTTCGTTAATATAATTTATATTATTTATAATTATAGTTTCCTAATTTCTAATATCCGTATAATACTCGAGTTATTCGTCCTCTACTCGATTAATACTTCGAATTTTTAATAAATATTTAACCGACGTACCTATTATCTCTCGATATAGATCGAGAGTCTTTCTTATATAAATTTATAAAAAATATAGATTTATTTAATTATCTAGTCCTTAATTACTATAAAATACTATCTTCGGGTATTTACTTATTCGAAATTATTATTAAATATTAAAGAGTATCGCGTAAATATTATCGACGTTATTTTTAATTTAACGGAGACGATACCTTTGGATATATTTATAATATTATATAATTATAATTTTCTCTATTATTAATAGAATACCTTAACGTTCGTAAAGAAATTAAAGACGAATAATTATTACTAGATAGTAATAGCGTATTCCTTAACGGTCGCACCGGTCGAATAAGAAATCCTCGTTAAATAAATTAAATAATACTAGAAACCTAGTTATATTTCTTTCTATATCTTAATAATCTACCTTTCTCGTTCTATATAACGTTATATATAATTAGGTTTTTCCAACTTAATCTTATAAGATTTCGAATAATTAGTATAAATATAATAGGTAGGATAGTTATCGAAATATTTAAATAAATATCTTTAGTAAGGTCATTTTATTAAGATTTAAATATATTAAAATATATATATAATACTATAAATAAGAACTTTAATATTAGATAAAGGAATATTAGGATATATACCGGGAGCCTATATACGTAAAAAAATCTTATATATTAAAGTAGTATAATTTTTAAAAGTTATTACCCCTAATAGTACTAATCCCGCTATTTTATATATCGGATATAAATATAGGACTTGATTCTTTAAGGAGAATATTATTAAATATTTATTAACTTTATTTATTATTTTATTAAGTTTCGCGTACTCGAAAACTCGTTTTTAATATAATTTATATTTATTCCTAAAATAGAAGATATATTAAATAGGTTTATATATTAAGGAGAATTAATCTTTTTTTTCTTTTATCGAGTTCTTTAACGAGTTCTTTAAAAACGTATTTAATTCTTTCCTTTTAATATAAAACTTTGGTCGACGACGGCGGCGGCTTTTTTATCGACGGTAGAGTACGGCTCGGGTTTTAATTATTTTAATCCGTCGGGTAAACTTTCTCTACTCCGATAACCTATTAACGGGTTTATATATTAAACGAACTACTATAACTCGCTCGAAAAAATAATATTCGATCGGCTTTTTACGGGGTATATCTTAAAAAAATATTTAAAATACTTTAACGGCGGGAAATTAAAAGTCGAAGGTAACGATATTAATTTTTTAAAAATATTATTTCCTAGCTTTCTCGATTATATCGTTTTATAATCGGGTCTTTAAATAATTTAAACGGGCTTCGATAATTTTCTTCTTCTCGAAAAAAAAAGTCCCTTTAACGGTAATAATAAATTAGTATCCTACGATATAAATCTTTCTAATAAAAACTTTATTCTTTTAATATAACCGAATTATTTAATAATATTAACTTAGCTTCGTCTTTTATTTAGACGATAATTTAATCGGTATACTTATATCGGCCGTTAAACTCGCTAACTAGGTTATTTTTTATACTACGTCGTTAAAAAAGCGCCTTAAATAATAAGCTTTAATATTATATTAAACCTCTTAATCTAGATATTAACTAATTATACCGGGTTTATAATTAAAGATTTAATCTCGAATTAAAGCGGGAACTTTATTTAATAATAATAAAATAAATTAACGATTATAACGTCGGTCTTAAGGAGATTAATACGAAGTTAAAGTTAATAAAAGAGACGTACGATTAATAATATTTAAAAGATTATATCGGAGTTTATATTACGTAAAGGAATATTAGAAGCCCGCTTTTTATCCGAGTTTTTTAAAATACCGGATCTATATACTACTACGTAAAGACTCCGTCGGCGATATCCCGTATTTATTTATACCGCGTAAAGATTCTTTAAAGACGGGAAGATTTAAAACGCGATATTTTTATTTTAATATTAAATTTTATTTACCCGACGGTATCTTTACTTAAAATATATTTTTAATATCCTTCGTTAATTCGGCGTTAAAGGTATTATTAATTACGACGAGGGAGATAAAATAATCGAAGAGGGAGAATAATAAATTATTATCTTCGTTATTAATAATTAATATTTTACTAGATCTAAGGAAGTTAGTAATAAAACGGATTAAATAACCGCGGCGGGTTTATTTATATACGTAGGTTCTTATCTTCGCCTTTAATATAAAGAAGTATAATTTTTATAAAGACTATATTAGGCTTCCCTAGGGTCGGGTTAAGAATAATAATAATAATAAAATATTAATATAAGAACGCTCGAGTCTTCTTAGGCCCGGTATTATAATCGTTATTAATATTATAATTATTAGTATCGTAGTCGTCGTCGTCTATATAATAGACTAATATATAATCGTTATCGTTATCGGTATTATTCTTATAGGTAGTACTAGAATTATTATTATTATTATTTTTATAAATCGTACTAAAATTATTATCGACTTAGTAGTTAGGATCGATAACGATCGTAGGATTACGGATATATATACACTATATATCCTTACTCGTAATTATATTAACGTCGTTTATCTCGTTTTTTAAATTACTCGGATTATCCGCCGGCTCGCCTAATTCTTTATCGAATTTAACTCGGGTATTAAATAATAAATATAATTAGTAATTAAAGAATATAACCGCGAGAAGCTTAATAGGTATTAGAACGCGTTAATATTTATCTTTATACGTTTTATTATTAAGGACCTAGTATATATAAAAGAGGAAGTAAAGATTATTAAAACCGATAATTAACTTCTTCTTAAATATATTACGGAGATTATATTCGTTAATAAATAAATCGAGATATTATATACGGCCCTAAATATCAGCGGAGAGCTTTTTTAATCGTAAGAAATTAATAATTTATATTATATATATCTCTCTTCTTATATAGATTAAAGTCTCGATTAATTTTATCGAGGATATATATTCGTAGAATCCGTTAGTAATTCTTTAAACTAGATATTATTTTAATCTTTTTATAACGATCTAAGGTTTATATCTAGAAAATTTTAAAATCCGGGATTTATACTCTTTTAAAAAAGGCGTCTAGGTTATAACTAAATTCGTAGTAGAATCTAAGTAAATTAATTTATTAATAACGGGTAATTATCGTAATTATAAATAATAATAACGTACCGGCTTTATTTCTTTAATACCGATACTAGGCTCTTCTTTATATTATCTACGGTCTTTAAGAGGGTACGGTCTTATATTATAAACTCTCGACGCTACTATAAGTAATAATTTAATAGTAACCTATTAATTTTATATTACTTATAGATTATCCTATAATTATATTAATAACTAATTATCTTATACCGGTTTACGAGAGATTAGAGGGAAAGGGTATAGGTTAAAATTATTCTAAAAATTAATTTCGACCTAATTATTATTAGAGGGAAGGATAATAACGACGTAAATTAATAAATAATATAGTCTAGCTTTATTTATAAAATAAACTAAATAAGAGAAGGGAGAGAAATAAAGGAAGCGAGGAAAATAAAGAGGGAAGTAAAGGGAGTAAATAAAAAAACGAGTTAAGAATAAAGAAATAAATATTATATTCTAATAATATATACTACCCCGCTAGAATAGGAAGTAGAACGAGGATAGATTCTAATTCGATAAAAGTCCTCGGGAGAGTTACCTTCTAAAGTATAAAGATATTACTAGTATATAATTATTTCGGTCCGAATAAGGTCCTATACGGTACTTAGGCTATTTAAAGCGGTTATTAAACTAACTCTTTTCGGCCGCCTTAATACTAGAAAATAGATTCTATAAATTATATAATAAAGTTATCGGATATTTATATAGTTCCGATATACTTTTTTTAATATTCCTACACCTTTATACTAAGTAACTTTAAATTAATTAATTAAGAATTATTATTATCGATTGATTTTACGAGGGAGACTAGTCTTAAAGTCGATTTTTTCGATAAAAATAATTTCGTTATTAATTCCTTTAAAGATTTCTTCGAAACCGAAAACTTCTTTTTTATTTCGGACTCGCTTTTATTAATCTTATTATTTTTATTAAATCTTTTAGATATTAACTTCTTTTATATTATAGATTTCTTTAAAATTAAAAGTTTTATTATTTTTAGGCCCTTTTTATCTAGTCTTTTTAATAATATTAAAAACTCTTTTACTCTCGTTATCTCGTCCGCCGAAAAATAATTATATTTTTTTATAAAAATATATTAGTTATATTTCCCCTCTTTTATTAAGATTAATTAATCTAGTTTCTATAATAAATTCTCTTTATCCCCGTATAATTACGCGTAATTAAAAATAATCGCGTATTTTATATAATTATTTTTTATTAATCGTATTATAACTAGTTATTTATTATTTATTTATTTAAATTATAAATTATTTCTCGAGTTAAATATCTTTAACTAGTTCTTAAATCGTATATTTAAAGAAATCTTATTATATTAAATAATTAGCCCGGTTTATAATAAAGAAAGATTTCTACTCGTTAGTAACTAAATATCTTTATCTTCCGTTATATTATATACGAGCTTATTATACGGTAATTTCTTAACTTCTTCGTTATTAACTCCCTCGTTAACTTCGGTTTTAATAATTTACTCGTTATCGACTTTATCGCTCTATTTAGAAATAGAAGCGCCGGTTTTTCCTTTATCGTTTTTATTTACTATTTTAATTATCTTAGTTTTAGTTATTTAAACTATTTTCTTTACCTTTATTTTATTATTTTTTAGAGTTAATTTTATTAATATCTTCGAAGCTTTTCCCGAATATAATTTAATTATATTATAATTAAAGATTTATAGAAATAAAGATATCGTATTATACTCGATCGGGGCGAGCGATATAAATAAATTATTATTATTAAAATTAAAAAAGAAAAGATATATTAATATTATTTAATATATAAAATACTATAACTAAATACTATAATAACGATAATATTTATTAATTATATCGAGTTAGAAAAAATAACTTATTATTATTTAAGTAAATTAGAAATATTATATTAATATAGCGGGGTTATTAAGAAATTCGTTACTATTAAATAATAAAATTACTATCGTATAATGAAGTGAAAATAAATTAAAAAAAAAAAATATATAATAAAACAATATTATTCCTTAAACTATCTACGTAGTTTATAACGATTTTTTATTATAGTTATTAATTACGCCCTTTACGTTTTTAAGATCCTATTTATTATATTATATATTTTAATAAGGCCCCTAGCCCTTTTATTTCATTAAATATTATATTATTAACTTCTTTTTTTATTTTAAAAACTTTCTTATTCTTTTATTTAAAATATATTCTATTTTAAAATAATTATTTATATCTTTATTATTATTATCGAGAATAATAACCTACTCTACTTTTTAAAGATAATTATATAAATTCTATTTTAACGGAGTAAATTCTAAGGCGGCGACCGAAATAACGGGGTAAATATTTATTATCGGCGGTAACTCTAGTTTATAAATTAATCTATTTATTTATTTTAGAATTTTAAACGGGCTAGCTCTTTAATTTAAAAATTTATAATTCTCTAAACCCGGGATTCTATAATCTTTATATAATTTTAAAAAGATTATATCCCCTTCTTATATTATTAAAGATATATATTTATTATTATACCGAAATTTAATATTAATTATTATAAATAAAATTATATTAACGGCTTCTTTCCGGTTAACGGTTCTAATATTAATAAAATTTATTCTTCTTATTATATCTTAAATTAAAATTCTATTATTAAACTTTATACTGTAAATAATTTTATTTAATAAAACCGTCGTGGTTAAATTCAAAGAATTATTTATAATAAATTATAAAATAGTTACGAATTTATTATATAAATTATTAGGGTAGTATATTAAATAAAATTATAATATTATGTCTATAGTATAATTTATCCGTTTTAATTAACCGTCGGATTAAAGATAGTAGGTAATCGAGATTATTAATTTAGTTCTTAAAGTTTTAAAGATTATTTTCTATAAATTTTCTATAAATTTAAAGTTTTTATTAAAAATAATCGCCTTTAAAATTCCTTAATTAGTAAAGACGAGAAGTAGCGCGCTTATTTATTCTTCGGTATTAAATATATTTTTCCTTAAAGCGATAATAACTATTTTAGAGAATTTATAAATATAAGGAGCGCTAGAATAAAATCGATAATAATATAATAATAAATCTTTAACTCCGTTAAGATTAGTTTTAAAATACTATATAATATATACCTCTTTATTTAATTAAATTAATATTAAAAGTAGTATAAAATATAATATTTAAGTCTTCGAGTTAAATACTATATATAATAACTATCGGCGATGTTTTCGTATATTTTATAAAATACTATATAACTTCGCTTATTATATACGAGTTCGAATATATTTTATTTAATTAATTTCGGGATATATAGGTATTCCTTATTAATATAGTTATTTTTATATTATATAAATAAGTCTCTAAAAAGGAAAGAAATATTAGTATTAATTATATTAATATTATTTATAGACTTAGGAGTTTCTTTTTTAAATTTATTCTTTTTATTTATAAAGAAAATTATTACTCTTAATTATTTCTTATTATTAAAATACGCTTTTTATAATTTAAGGCGGTATTTAAAAAATATTTTAATTAAAGTAAAATAAAAAGCGAAGATATTATCTAGAATATTAAGATTTTTAATATCGAGATATTCTTTTTTACCGACTTAGAAAGCGAGATAAAATATCTAGTATAATATTTTACTTTCTAGGATACTAGCGAATATCGAGATCGTATTATAATATATATTACGAAGTTTAAATTAACCGTAAATTTATTCTATCCGAAGAGGACGATAATAGTATTATTTATCGGGTAATATTAATAGTTACCGAGTAATTAATAAAACAATAACCTTTTTTATTAAAATTTATATAAATAATTATAAGATCTTTTTTAGGGTCTAGATTAAACTTACTATTTTTAATTCTATAAACTAATAGCGCGACTCCGTAGAATTAAATAATTTAGATAGGAATAAAATTAATTATATATTAATACGGGGGAAATTATTACCCTAAAGATCTCCTTTAATATAATATACTATCGTATTAATTTCGTACGACTTTAATATATCGATATTAATATATAATTAACGAGTTAGATTTTATTAATATATAATTAACAAGCTAGATCTTGATAATATAAATAGATTTTAGAGGTAAATACTTTCTAGAGTAATTTAAAAGAAGTTAATTCCTTTTTAATAAATATAAAGTAAACTTTTCTAAAATATATCTTTCGTATATTCCCGCCCTAAGACGGCGAGTCTTTTAAAAACTAGGTTTTCCGGTATTAAAATAACTTAATAATTTAAGCGAAGTATTTAATATTACTTCGTAATTAATTCGTTATTCCGATATATATTTCTAAAGCCTATAATATATTTAGGAAATAAAGTTTTTTAATTATTATAATTCTTTCTTTAATAATAATTTAATTTAATTTATTTATTTTCTATTTTAGAAATATAACGGAGGGATAAACTAAAAAGGATTTCTTAAATTTAAATAAAATCTTAAGGTCTATAAATAAAGTGAAAATAATTATAAAATATTCGATATACTCGGTATAGGACCGTAAGAAAATTACGATATTATCGATATAATATCTCGCGAAGGCTTTATATAAGCGAAGAAAAGTATTTATTTTAAATTAAATATACGGAATTAACTCTTTCTATCTTATTATTATAATATTATAATACTCCGAACTACGGTAAAAAACTACTATAAATTTATAATAAATATCTCTCTTAACTAAAAAGAGATAGAATTAATTATTATAATTAATAATAATTATATAAATATCTCTTTATATTAACGAAATAATTTCGCTTTAAAATAGAAGAGAGTAGTTATTAAAAATAATAATTTTATTTAAATTATAAATATCGACTATAATTACGCTTCGGATTAGTATAGAGTAGAGTAGAGATCGAGGTATAATCTCTACTCTAGCCTAGTATAAAGATCTATTAATATAAAGCCGAGGGTAAAGTAGAGTAAAATAAAGATTTATTAAAGAATCCTTATTACGTTAAGACGGATTTTTAATAATTATTATAATAACTTTAAGGACGTATTATAGTTACTACTATCTTTATAAATATATACTCTTATAGTTACTACTACTCTTATAGATATATATATATATAACTACTACTATCTTTATAAATATATATATTTATAGTTACTACTACTCTTATAGATATATATATATATAACTACTACTACCTCTATAGATATATATACTTATGACTACTACTACCCCTATAGATATATATATTTATAACTACTACTATTACTACTTTTATAGATATATATACTCATGACTACTACTACCCCTATAGATATATATATTTATAACTACTACTATTACTACTTTTATAAATATATATACTCATGACTACTACTGCCCCTATAGATATATATATTTATAACTACTACTATTACTACTTTTATAGATATATATATTTATAACTACTACTACCTTTATAAATATACGTATTTATAGCTACTACTACTTCTATAAATATATATATTTATAGCTACTACTACCCCTATAGATATATGTATTTATAACTATTATTATCTTTATAAATACGCGTATTTATAACTACTACTATCTTTATAAAGTAATAGTAATAGGGTTAATATTAAAAATAAAAACCATAGTTATAAATAAAAACCATAGTTATAAATAAAGACTATAAATATAAATAAAGATAATAATTATAAATAAATACTCGGATTTATAATTATTTAAATTAATATTAAAATTGAAATAGACGAGGAACTTACGGAAGTAATATCAACGTACGATAAATTATAATACCCAATTTAAAGTCGTATAATATAATATTAGGAAGGAATCGAAACTAATAATAAAATTACTTTAAAACGAGTAAATTAAAGATATCGATATTATAGTTATTTAAGAGCCTAGTTAGAATCCTATTACCTAAATATTATATAACGATAATATTAATTATTTTTATTTAGTATATAAAGGAGGCCTAAAGACTCGTATATACTTCTATATAAATAAAAGAATCGATATAAATAATTAAAAACTAGTTTATTATAAAGGCGACCTATACTTTATAAGGATTATATTAAACGAGCGAAGAAATAAAAAGGAATCTCGGTTAAATAAAATCGGGGAGGAGGAGGTTATTAATTAAAAACCCCTTTATTATAAAAAGGTATAAATTTATAATATATATAATTTATTACCGATATAGTATACCTCGATTAATAATCCGTTAATATTATTATTACTAAAGGAAGCGTTAGCGGAGAAAAACGAATATATTTTTTTAAAGAATTTTAATCTTTATTACCCTAACTAGAATAATATTAAATAATATATATATTATACTATAACCGATTATCTCCTAGGAATAATAAAGTCGAGGGAAATAAAATTAAAATTATTAAAAATATTTATTATATAAAAAGCCCGAGGATATAAAAATATAATTAATCTATTATTCTTTATAAAAGGAGTATATTAAATTATAAATAACTTTATAATCCGCGAAGATTTATATTATAACTCCGATTATAGATTAATAATAATAAAATTCGAGTAAATATAAAAAGAGGTAATATTATATATTTAATATATTTAAAATAAAATTAAGGATAATATTACCCGAGAGGAAATATAATAAAATATAAAGTCCCTTTATTAAATACTAAAGAAATTAAAACTCGAAAATAAAAAAAATATTAATTAAAATAAGAGGTTTCTAGGAAATTATTAAATTTATAATCTTATAGGCCCGTTTATATTAAAGAGTTAAATCTTATTAAAACTCCTATTATATTAATATTACGCGGAAAATAAAGGAATATATAAAGAAATATAAATAAAGTTAAAATACCTAGACGGAGGAGGCCCTAGATATAATTTAGAGAACGAAAATATTTTTTTAATAAAAAAATATATATAAAATTTTATTAAAATCGACGGGAGTATAAAAACTCGTAAAATAAAAAAAAATTAAAAAAAATTATTTAAAAAACTCTTTTAATTCTTAATTATTAAAAATAATAAAAGAAGAAAAATTAAAGACTTAAAGGGTAAAATAAATTTTTTATAAAAAATATTATTTCCCCCTCTACGGACGGTAGATTTAAATAATATCGACGAAATAAAGTATTTAAAGCCCGTTAAAATAAACTAGGAGATAATTAAAATAAAAATATATAAAGTAATATAATATTTAATTATTAATAAAATATTAGGAATAACTAGAATCTTAAATCGATTCCTAAAAATTATAATAAAAACGGAAGTAATAAATATTATTATTTATTTATTCTAGGCCTACTTTAAATAAAGATACTATTTAAGGTACTTTAAAAAAGTTAATATAATAATCTTTAAAAAACCGAAGAAAGACGATTACTCGGAGTTAAAATTATATAAATTTATTATATTCCTCGATATATTTAATAAAGCGCTAGAAGTAGTTATCTCTAAAAGATTAAATAATATAATAAAGGAGTACGAATTATTATTATTATAATAAATAAAGACTAGACGAAAATATTTAATAAAAACCGCGCTAGAGACCCTTATAAATATAATATATATTATATAGAACTATAATAGGAACGGGAGGGGAAAGGTAGTAAATCTATTATTATTAAATATAACGGGAGCGTTCGATAACGTTTTATATAAAAGGTTATTATACGATTTATAAATAAAAAATATACCGAGCCTAATTATTAACTAGATAATAAACTTTCTATCGGATAAAATTATATCTATAATATTTAGAGGAAGAACGAGTATAATAAAGGAGGTAATAACGGGTATTTTATAAAGATCGCTTATTTTACTAGTACTTTTTTTATTTTTTAATATATTATTAATCGAGGAGTATATTAAGATAAACTTATTAATATAGGTCGGAGGATTTATAAATAACGTTTATTTACTCGCCTATAACGAGAGTATAAAAAAGAATTATATAATTTTAAAACGGGCCCACGATATTTATTTAAAATAAATAATTATTTATAAAGTATCGTTTACCCCCTAGAAGTATAAACTAGTTTATATATCTCGAATACCGAAGAAGTTTAATATAGAAATAGCGATAAACTTTAGGAATATAGTTATCGAATTTAAAACGAATATTAAGATTTTAGGGCTATACGTCGATTTAAAATTAAAATAAGAATTATATTTAACCTAAATTAAGACTAAAGCGGTTAATTAAAGCCGCGCTATAAAATATCTAACTAGTTCGATATAAAGCGCTACCTTCGCGAAGTATAAAATAGTATATAATATAATAGTTAAACCGATATTAACGTTTACGGCTCCGATATAGTATTAATTAAAAAGAAAGATAAAGGCTATAAAAAGATATATAAAGAAATTAATAATTATCTAGAATAATTACTTTAAGACGGTTTTAAAAGTATTTAAAACTACCTTAATTTTAATATTTAAAGCCGAGTCGGTAATTATATTAATCGACTTTAATTAGACCGCTTAGTAATACGATATTAAATAAATCGAGAGACTTATTTAATTATAATTATAAAAAATATACGGATCTAGAATAAACTCTAGCGTAAGGAAGGGAGGTAACGGTAAATACCTCCGATATTAATAACGGAAAAGGAAACCTAGGTAATTCGCGCTCTAGGATTTAAAGAATAATATAAAGTAATTATAATTATAAAAAGGAGAAAAAACTAGATAAAATTAATCGAAGATATCGAAGAATATTAAAATATTAAAGTTATCGATTAAAGGGTAAAGAACTAGGCCCGTTAATAATAACTAGATAAATAAAAGAGTTATAAAATAACGATTTTTATATAAACTATTAACCCGATTTAAAAAGGAGATTTATTCGGGGATTAATTCGATTATTATAATTAATTAAAGAAGGCTAAAAACTTTATAATAATATAATTAAAATATAATAAAATCGGATTAAATAAATTCTTATACCGAATAAAGATATTTATAGTCCGTAGCGTTAATTATTAATATAGATAGAAGAAATAAAGTATAAAGTATATATTATTATTTTACCCGGAACTAGCTAGGGATAAAACGGAGTTTATAAAATAAATAAATATATATAACTTTAAGAAGATATTAACCTAGGCCTAAAATATATATATAACCGCGCGGTAGATAATAAAGACGGGGTAGCTCGGCTAATTCTTTTTTATTAAAGAATAATTAATATAATCTAAATTATTATTAAGACCTAGCGATATACCTAGGCCTATAAAGAAAAGGAAGAAAAAGAAGAAACTACCGGCCGGAGAGCCGTAGATATCGATTATTTAATAAATATATAATAAAGCGGCCTATAGGCCTATAAGATAAATAAATAAAATTAAGAAAATTAAAATAAAAGGGAAATAAAGGGAAGGAATAAATAATATTTTAAAATAATTATAACTATCGGCTATTAACTAGTAAAAAGAGGAGATAAATTATCGATAAATTAAAGTTTTTAACCGACGAGGTTTCTTTAATAATTAATAGGAACTATTAATAACCCTATTAGGAAAATATTCGCGGAACTCCCTCATTAATAAAATAGTTTTACTAGAGTAGATATATAAATTAATTAATTAAATCAATTAATTAATATTAAAATTAAGACTATTATTAATTTAATATTAAATATAACCGAAGGGTTTATTAAAAACGTAGTTTAATTCATTTATTTTAAAATTAAAGAGATATTTAAATAATAACTTAGTTTTAAATTTAAAACTAACTCTTTTTAAATATTTATTAATATATTTTAATATCAATATTTTCTCTTAAACTTATTATTTTATTCTTAAGAATATTTTAATTTAAAATTAATTGAAAGTTAGAGAGTAAGGAATAATAATAAATATTAATTATAATAATCATTATAATAATCGTCTCTCTATAGTATAATTTATAATATATCTTATTATTAATCTATAATAGGGGTAGTAGTACGCCGCGGAATAAAGAAAGGAAGGGATAAAACTAACCCCTATTCCCTTCCCCGGAGTAGGGAAGGGAATGGATAGGGAAGGGAAAGAAATACCAAGAGAAAATAAGGAAGGGAAGGGATTACTTATGATTCCCTATCCCTACCCTCCCTATAGGGCTGCCCTATATATGGCTATATATACGCGTATATATACCTCATTGCTGCCTCATTGCTGCCTCTATATATAGTTATATATGCGCGTATATATGCCCCATTACTGCCCCTATATATGGCTATGTATGCGCGCATGCATGCCTTATTGCTGCCCCCATATATGGCCATGTATGCGCGTATGCATGCCTCATTGCTGCCCCCATATATGGCCATGTATGCGCGTATGTATACCCTATTGCTGCCCCCATATATGGCTATGTATACGCGTATACATGCCCCATTGCTGCCTTATTGCTGCCTCCATATATGGCCATGTATGCGCGCATGCATACTCTATTGCTGCCCCCATATATGGCCATGTATGCGCGCATGCATACCCCATTTATACTCTCATATATGGCCTATGTATATGCCCATTACTACTCCCAAATGTGGCCTATTACTACTCCAAAATATGGCCCATATATACCTCCATATATGGCCTATTGCTCCGCGTATATAAGGCCTATTACTGCGCTAGTCCAAATTAAATATAAGGTTTAGTGTTTCTTAACCACTTTCCTAATTATCCTAATCTTTATACTATTTAATAGAGTATATATACGCGTATATATAGGCCATATAAGAGTAGTAATAGGGTATATA
>JAABUS010001621.1_pt1 | contig 47711 bp, 47 predicted proteins | sample 5560161 | NCBI WGS metagenome assembly JAABUS01 (sample SAMN10711885, study PRJNA513376) | rock metagenome | isolation source: Antarctica rocks | place: Antarctica: Victoria Land, Trio Nunatak nord | collected 2016-01-04 | reverse complement strand
CGCGCCGACCGCACCGGTGTGGCACGGCAGCGTCGGCGCGCCGCCGGGTTTCGTGCTGAACCTTCCGGCCTTCCATGACGGCGCGCATGGGTTCGACACCGCCGCCTTCACCGATGCGGTGACCACCGCCGCCGTCGCCCTGCGGCTCAGCGCTCCCAGCGCCACCCATTTTGCCTTGGGAATCACCGATCTGGACGGGCTGCTGGCATTGCTCGACCTCGAATACGACAGTCCTGCGGCGCGGGACGTCGCACGCTGCATCGCCGCCCTGCTGCGCGGCGCCGCTGACCTGGCGTTCGCCGGCGACCAGCCCGACCTGCTGTCTCGCCTGCCGAGCTGGCCGATGCCGCCGCCGCAGACCGCCGTGCCGGCGCTCGCCGCCGCCGCGTTCGACGCGCGTGCGGCCGCGTTGCGCGGCTCGGCGAGCCTGCCCAGCACGGCGATCCTGCCGCCCGGCCCGGCCGACGCGCTGTTGGGCGCCGACACCGGCGGCATTGCGCCGAGCTTCTCCCCGGTGGGGCCCGACGGCACGCTGACCCGTGCAGCACTGGCCCGGCTCGCGGCCCAGGGCATGACGGTCGAGGCGGCGCTGGCCCGGCTGCTGTCGGGTGATCCGATCCTGGTCCCGGCGGGCCTCGCGGCGCACCAGGCCATGCACGACGCCGTCGCGCCCTATCTGCACGCCATGCCGCCCCGCCCGGTCGCCGGCGCCGTGCCGGCAGCACCGCCGCACCGGCGCGAGCTGCCCGCCCGCCGCCGCGGCTACACCCAAAAGGCTGCGGTCGGCGGACACCGCGTCTATGTCCGCACCGGCGAGTATGCCGATGGCACCCTGGGCGAGGTCCATGTCACCCTGCCGCGGGAGGGTGCGGCGCTGCGCGGCATGATGGACAGCCTGGCCGCCGCCATCAGCCTCGGTCTACAGCACGGAGTCGCGTTGCAGGACTATGTGGACAGCTTCACCCTGACCCGGTTCGGACCGGCCGGCCGGGTGGAGGGCGACCCGGATGTCGGCCACGCGACCTCGATCCTCGACTACGTGTTCCGCAATCTGGCCGTCGCCTATCTTGGGCGCTGCGACGTGCCGGAGGGCGTGCCCGACGCCTTGGACGACAGTTCAGGGAACTCGCCGCTGCTGCCCATGGACCTGCCGGCCCAGCCCCGCACCCGGCGGCCTGGGCTGCGGCTCGTCGCCAACGGATAGGGACCCGCGATGAACGTGCCCGCAATGAACGCGATCGACGCCAGGCTGGCTGAACTCAACATCACCCTGCCGCCCGCCATGGCGCCGGTCGCCAACTACGTGCCCTACGTCGTCACCGGCAAGCTGGTCGTCATCTCCGGCCAGCTTCCGGCGGTCGATGGCAAGGTCGCCGTCACCGGCAAGGTCGGCGCGGAAGTCAGCGTCGAGCAGGGCCAGCACGCCGCCCGGCTCTGTTTCATTAATTTGCTGACCCATCTGCGCGCGGCGTGCGGCGGCGATCTGGGCCGGGTCAGGCGGGTAGTGCGGCTCGGCGGGTTCATCGCCTCGCCGCCGGGCTTCACGCAGCACGCCGCAGTGATGAACGGCGCGTCGGACCTGGCCGTCGCGGTATTCGGCGACGCCGGGCGCCATGCCCGCAGCACGATCGGCGTCCCGGCCCTGCCGCTGGATGCCGCCGTTGAGGTCGAGGGCCTATTCGAAATCGATTGAAGGCTTTCTTCGGGCGGCCACCGCGCCATATGCCTCGCATGCCCGACGGCCTCCCCACACTCACCCTGACGCTGCACCCGCACATCGCCGAGATCCCGGCGACGGAGTGGGACGCCTGCGCGGGACCAGGCAACCCATTTGTCAGCCACGCTTTCCTGAGCGCGCTGGAGGATAGCGGGTCGGCCAATGCGCGCACCGGCTGGATGCCGCAGCACGCGGCCTTGCGCGACCAGGACCGCATCGTGGCCGTCGTTCCGATGTATGCGAAATCGCACAGCTACGGCGAATACGTGTTCGACCATAGCTGGGCCAACGCGTTCGAGCGCGGAGGCGGCAGCTACTATCCCAAGCTGCAGGTCGCCGTGCCGTTCAGCCCGGTGCCCGGCCCGCGCCTGCTGGCCCGCGACGGCATCGAGACCGAGGCGCTGGGCCACGCGCTGGCGCAGGCCTGCGGCGAGCTGAACCTGTCCTCGGTGCACGCGACGTTCTGCACGCCGGAGGACTGGAAGGCGCTGGGCCGCGCCGGCTGGCTGCAGCGGCTGGGCACGCAGTTCCATTGGGAGAACGCGGGCTATGCGACGTTCGACGATTTCCTGGGCGCGTTGAGCTCCCGCAAGCGGAAGTCGATCAAGCGGGAGCGGCGGGACGCCAACGCGGCCGGGCTGAACTTCGTGGCGCTGCGCGGGCACGAGATCAAGCCGAGGCACTGGGACGCGTTCTACAAGTTCTATACCTCGACCGTCGATCGCAAGTGGGGCAGCGCCTATCTGACGCGCAAGTTCTTTCCGATGTTGTCGGAGCGCCTGGCCGACCGTACGGTGCTGATGATGGCCGAGCACAACGGCACGGCGGTGGCGGGCGCGCTCAACATGGCGGGCGACGAGGCGCTGTACGGCCGCAACTGGGGCTGCCGCGGCGACTGGCCGTTCCTGCATTTCGAGCTGTGCTACTACCGCGCCATCGAGTTCGCCATCGAGCACGGCCTGCAGCGCGTCGAGGCTGGGGCACAGGGCGAGCACAAGATCCAGCGCGGCTACATGCCGCAGCCGACCTACTCCGCCCACTGGATCGCCCATTCCGGACTGCGACGCGCCGTGGAGGGCTTCCTGGAGCACGAGCGTCCGGCCGTGCAGGCCGATATGGCGGCGCTGGCCGAAATGTCGCCGTATCGGCGCGCCGGGGAAGCCGATGGCTAATCGGTTGTGGCTGGCGGCCAGGCGGCAGGCGCGGTCGGCGCCCGGGCCCAGCCGGTTGCAGGCACATGGTAGGTCGCCGTAGGAACTAGCCGGCCGTTTTGCCGATGCGCCGCGTCGCTTCGCACCATCTCCGATACGAGTAGCGGCACGAACGCCTCAGGCGTCCTCCCGAATGCCAGCGCCGCGTGGTCGCGAAACCACGGGGCGTCTAGCAAGGCGCCGGGGATCGCCGCCTCCTCCAAGCCGTCGGCCAGCATCAGGCCATGCGAGAAGATGCGTTTGCAGGCGTGCCAGGCGATGCGCTCCGGCTCCTCCCGCCAACTGCGCAGCCTCCGGCGGGCACGGGAGAACGCCGCCGGCAGGTCGGTGATCGCTGGGCCGTGACCGGAATAGCCGACTTGCGCCGGCAGCGTCGCAAGGCGCTCGATGGTCTCGGCCGCGCGTTCAAGCGAGTCCCGGCCTTCGCGATAGGGGTTCAGCCAACCTACATCGGCGTCGTGCATCGCGTCCCCTAGCACTAGGATGCCATGCTCCGCCGAGTGCAGGCTGATGTGCCCGGCCGTATGCCCCGGCGTCGCCACCACCTGCCAAGCCGCCTCCCCGGTGCTTACCGTATCGCCATCGCGCAACAGGTGATCGACCAGATAAGGCTCGATCGGCTGCCGCAGCCATTCGGCGCGGCACGCATCCGGGTCACGACGGTTCACCGCCGCCGCCTCGTCGGATTGCGCCGCGATGGGAACGCCATGCAGGGTTTGGAGCGCGTAGTTGCCGCCGCTGTGGTCGCAGTGTGAATGCGTGTTCACGATCAGGGACAGTTTGGCAGCGACGACATTCTGTGTATCGAGCCAGCTCAGCAGCGCCGCGATATCGGCGCCAAACCCGGTATCGACCAGCACCGGGCGCCTGCCATGCAGCAGGACGACGTTGGCGCTGGGATAGGGGCGCTGGAAAAAGCCGATGGGGATCATTGGGTCCGGGTAGCACAATCCAAAGAGATATCAATCGTCTCCGGCTATTATCGACGCGTGCCTGAACGATCAATTGCCGAGTCAAATGCGGTTTCCTGGGGCGGCAGCGTGCCGGCGTTCCTTGCCCGGCCAGCCTGCAGCGGCGTGGCGCTGTTGCGGGATGCTCTGGCCATGGTTCCCGGCGCACGCGACTGGGCCGTGCTGCTGCACTTCCACCTATTGCGACTGGGCTGCCGGATCGACGCGGTCCTGGTCACGCCGGGCGCCGTCCTGGTGTTCCGCATCGCGACGGAGGCTGTCCGGTTCCGCGCCGCCGACCGGATCGCAATCGAGGACGCGGCGCTCGACCTCGCGGACTTTCATGCCGGCTGCCGTCGCATGCCGGTGCTGCCAATTCTGCTGGTGCCGAACGGAGACCGTCCGCGGGGCACCCGGCCGTTGCCGCTGCAGGGTGCGTCGCCGGTGATCGAGACGACCCGGCTCTTGCTGCCGGGCCTGTTGCGCGACATCGCCTCCGGCTTCCCGGCCGTGCCAGGCGCTGCCCCGCCCAGCGCGTGGGCCACGGCGCCGTACCACCCCGTCCCCGCGTTGGTCGAAGCGGCGTGCCTGCTCTATGCGCGCCATGACGTGACGGCGCTGACCCTGGCAACGGCCGGGCGGGGCGGGCTTGCGCGCACCACCGCGGCCGTCACGGAGGCGGTCGGGCGCGCCCAGTCGGATGGGCAGCATTGGGTGGTGTTCGTGACCGGGCAGCCCGGCGCCGGCAAGACATTATGCGGCCTTGATCTCGCCTTCGCCGGGCTTGGCGCCGCGTTCCTGACCGGCAATCCAACCCTGGTGCATGTCCTGCGCGAGGCGTTGGTGCGGGACGCCGTTGGCCGCGGCATGGGGCGGCGGGCGGCGCAACAGCGAATGGAGGGGGTGATCCAGGCCCTGCCGCGGTTTCGCGACCACCATGTGCGCGAGCCGGGGCCGCCGCCCGAGCGGATCCTGGTGATCGACGAGGCGCAGCGCTGCTGGACGGCGACGCACGCGGTCGCAAAAACCCGCAGCCGTCCGGTTCCGCTCGCGACCTCTGAGGCCAGCCATCTGCTCGACATCATGGCCCGGCGCCAGGACTGGTCGGTGATCGTTTGCCTGCTTGGCGGCGGGCAGGAGATCCATGACGGCGAGGGCGGCATCGCGGAGTGGGGCCGGGCGCTGGCCGCACGGCCGAACTGGCGCGCGGTCGCGCCATCCGACGCCATGCACGCCGAGGACCCCCGCCAGCGCCTGCCAGCCAGCCCAGCGCTGGCCTGGGACGACCGGCTGCACCTCGGCCAGCCCGTGCGCAATGTGCATGCGCCCTCCACCGCGGCCTGGGTGGCGGCGATGCTGTCCAACAACCCGGTCCAGGCCCGTGCAGTCGCGACGGCCGCGGGCGGCCTGCCGTTCCGGCTCACGCGGTCGCTGGACGACATGCGTCGCGCCCTGCAGGGTCGCGGCTCCCGCCAGTCGGGCCTGCTTGCCAGCTCGCAGGCCCGCCGGTTGCGGGCGGAGGGGCTGGGCGGCGTGCTGCCGCATCAGGACGAGGACGCGGTTGCCCGCTGGTTCCTGGACCGCTGGCCCGATATCCGCAGCGCCGACGCGCTCGAACTCGTGGCAACCGAGTTCTGCGTCCAGGGACTCGAGCTCGACCAGGCCGGCATCTGCTGGGATGCCGACCTGGTCCGCAGCGTTGACGGGGCAAACTGGCAGGCCCGCAGCCTGCGCGGCGCTGCATGGACCATGCAGCGCCGGGCCGAAGCGGTGTCGAACCGTTTGAACGCTTACCGCGTGCTGCTGACCCGCGCCCGCTTCGCCACCGTGATCTGGGTCCCACGCGGCGTCGCGCGGGACACGACCCGGGACCCGGCGCGGTATGACGCGGTGGCGGACTACCTGCTGGCCTGCGGAATCATTCCGCTAGACGATGCATCGCTGCCGGCCGAAGATGCCGCGATGCCCGAACCGATGCTGCTATGATCCGCGTCCTTGTCGCGTTGCTGCTGCTAACCTGCGGCGCACAGGCAGCCGAGCTGCGGGTCGCGACCTGGAATCTCGAATGGCTGACCTCTCGTCTAGCCGGCGACCCGGCGCTGCCCGAGGATGTGCAGCCGAAACGCGCCGAGGACGTTGACGCGCTCCGCCGCTATGCCCTGATGCTCGACGCCGATGTCATTGCTTTCCAGGAGGTGGACGGGCCCGAGATCGCCGCCCGGGTGTTTCCGCCGGAGCGTTACACTATCATCACGACGGCCGACGAGGTGATACAGCGCGTCGGGTTCGCGGTGCGCCGCGGCATTCCCGTCGTGCACAACCCGGACCTCGTGAGCCTGGTCGTGTTTCCTACCGCCCTCCACCGCCTGCGCAGCGGCGCCGACATCACGCTTGATCTGCCCGGCGCACGGCTGCGCCTGTTGGCGGTGCACCTGAAAACCGGGTGCAATCGCGACCGCCTCTCCAGTGCCAGCCGGGTCTGCGATATCCTGCGCCGGCAGGTCGCTCCGCTCCAAGGTTGGATCGCACAGCGCCGGGCGGAAGGCGTGCCGTTCGTGCTGCTCGGCGATTTCAACCGGCGGATGGATGGCCGGGACGAGTTCCTGGCCGCTCTGAACACCGTGGCGCCATTGGTCCGTGCGACCGAAGGCCGGGCCAGCCCGTGCTGGGGCGGCAACAGCTTCATCGATCATGTCATCGCCGGCGGTGCCGCTCGGGCCTGGATGCAGCCCGATACGTTGCGGGTGATGGTCTATCGCGAGACGGACGAGGCTGCAAAGCGGCAACTCTCCGACCATTGTCCGGTCTCGGTCCGCTTCCGCCTGCCGGATTAGCCGTTTAAGCTTCACCGATACCTCAGTGGAGCCTTCGCGATGAGCCTGACCGTCCTGATTACTGGCGCAACCGCTGGATTCGGCGAGGCGATTGCCCGCCGCTTCGTGCATGACGGTCATCGTGTCATCGCTACTGGTCGCCGGGCCGAACGGCTGGACGCATTGCGGAAGGAACTTGGCGCAACCTTGCTGGCATTCCCTTTGGATGTGACGGACGCCGCCGCTGTTGCAGGCCTGCCAAGCAGCCTTCCCGAGGGCTGGCAAGAGATCGACGTACTGGTCAACAACGCTGGGCTGGCGCTGGGAACCACGCCCGCCCATCAGGCCAGCGTCACGGAGTGGGATACGATGGTGGCGACCAACGTTACCGGCCTGATCCGGCTGACACATGCGCTCCTGCCGGGCATGGTGCAACGCGACCGAGGCCACATCATCAACTTGAGCAGTTCGGCTGCGACCTACCCTTATCCCGGCGGCAACGTCTATGGCGCGACCAAGGCATTCGTAACCCAGTTCAGCCTGAACTTGAAAGCGGACCTGGTGGGCACTGGAGTGCGGATAACCGACCTGGAACCGGGTCTGGTCGGCGGCAGCGAGTTCAGCACGGTGCGGTTCGGCGGCGACACGGACAAGGCCAAAGCGGTCTATGCCGGGACAACGCCCCTCTCGCCGCAAGACATAGCCGAAGCAGTGGCTTGGGTGGTCAGCCTACCTTCTCACGTCAACATCAATCGGATGGAGATGATGCCGACCTGTCAGGCGCCGGGGCCGCTGGCGATCAAGCGCCGGGGCTAAAGCTACGGGGAGATTGCCACACCTTTCCAAAAGGCGACCCGGCCGCGGATGTTTGCCGCTGCCTCTTTGGGCTCCGGATAGAACCAGACGGCGTCCTTGTTGGTGGATCCACCGACATTCAACGACATATAGTGCGCGGTACCCTTCCAGGGACACACGCTGGTATGGTCGCTCGCCTCCACGAACTCCGCCCGAAGGCTGGCCACAGGAAAGTAGGCATTGCTCTCAACAGTGACGATGTCGTCGCTCGTGGCGATTACCTGGTCGTTCCAAACTGCCTTCATATCAACCTCCACAAAACAACGAGGCCGGGCATTGAGCCCGGCCTGCATTGCTAATCTATTCTGCCGTTTCCGGTTCAAGCTCCGACGAACCCTCGTCGCCATCGCCTTCAGCCTTCGACAGAGCTGGTTGCACCGCTTCGGTAAACTCGAAATCGAGCTTATCGTCACGCAATGCCACCTTAACGGAACCACCCTTCACCAGCTTGCCGAACAGCAACTCCTCGGCAAGCGGCTTCTTGATATATTCCTGGATGACCCGGCTGAGCGGCCGCGCGCCGTACAGACGGTCATAGCCCCGCTCCGCCAGCCACTCCTTCGCGGCCGAGGACAGCTCAATGGTCACGTTGCGGTCGGCCAACTGCGCCTCAAGCTGCATGACGAACTTCTCAACGACACGGCCCACTATCTCGGGCGTCAGCCCAGCGAAGGTGATCGTGGCGTCAAGCCGGTTACGGAACTCCGGCGTGAACAGCCGCTTGATCGCCTCGGTATCTTCGCCCTCGCGCTCAACGCTACCGAACCCGATGGCCTCCTTCGCCATGTCGCTGGCGCCGGCATTGGTCGTCATAATCAGAATCACGTTACGGAAATCGACCACCTTGCCGTTGTGGTCGGTCAGCTTCCCGTGGTCCATCACCTGAAGCAAGATATTGAACAGATCGGGATGCGCCTTCTCGATCTCGTCAAGCAACAGCACGCAGTGCGGGTGCTGATCAATCGCATCGGTCAGCAGGCCACCCTGGTCGAACCCGACATAGCCCGGCGGGGCACCGATCAACCGGGAGATGCTGTGCCGCTCCATGTACTCGCTCATATCGAACCGGGTCAGCTCGATGCCGAGGGTGCTCGCAAGCTGTCGTGCCACCTCGGTCTTGCCAACGCCCGTTGGCCCGCTGAACAGATAGTTGCCGATCGGCTTTTCTGCCTCCCGCAGCCCAGCGCGAGACAGCTTGATGGCTGCAGCCAACGCCTCGATCGCCTTATCCTGACCGAACACCATCGCCTTCAAGTCGCGCTCAAGATTACGCAGCGTCTCCTTGTCATCGGCGGACACCGACTTGGGCGGGATACGGGCAATCTTCGCCACGATCTCCTCAACATCGCGCAGCGTCACCAACTTGCGGCGCTTGCCCTCCGGCTGCAGCATCCGGCTCGCGCCCACCTCGTCGATCACGTCGATCGCTTTGTCCGGCAGCTTGCGATCGTTGATATACTTGGCCGAAAGCTCCACCGCACCGCGGATTGCCTCTTCGGTGTAGCGCACCTTGTGGTGCTTCTCATAGTTGGTCTTGAGACCGCGAAGGATCTTGATCGCGTCCTCCATCGACGGCTCGTTCACATCGATTTTCTGAAAACGCCGGACGAGCGCCCGGTCCTTCTCGAAGTAGTTGCGATATTCCTTGTAGGTCGTGCTGCCTACGCAACGCAGGCTGCCAGCGGCGAGCGCTGGCTTCAGCAGGTTCGAGGCGTCCATAGCACCACCGCTCGTCGCACCGGCGCCGATGACGGTGTGGATCTCATCGATGAACAGGATGCTGCCGGGATGCGCCTCAAGCTCGGTCACCACCGCCTTTAGCCGTTCCTCGAAGTCGCCGCGATATCGAGTCCCGGCCAGCAACGCACCCATGTCGAGTGCGAAGATCGTGGACTTCGCCAGGACCTCCGGCACGTCGCCCTCAACGATACGCTTGGCCAAGCCCTCGGCGATTGCCGTCTTGCCAACGCCGGGATCACCGACATACAGCGGATTGTTCTTGGTCCGCCGGCAAAGGATCTGGATCGTGCGCTCGATCTCCGAGTCGCGGCCGATCAGCGGATCAATCTTCCCAGCAGCCGCCTTCTTATTAAGATTGACGCAGTAGTTGCTTAGCGCATCCTGGGCGCGGCGGCCAGGCTTCTCCTCACGCTCGTTCTCCGGCGCGTTCTCCTCCTTGGCACCCTGCGTTGGGCGCTGCGCGGAACGGCCGGGTGCCTTGGCGATCCCGTGCGAGATGAAGTTGACAGCATCGAGCCGCGTCATGTCCTGCAGTTGCAGAAAATAGACCGCATGGCTCTCGCGCTCGCTGAACAGCGCCACCAACACATTGGCGCCGGTCACCTCATCACGACCAGAGCTCTGCACGTGAATCGCGGCGCGCTGGACAACCCGCTGAAAGCCGGCTGTCGGCTTTGGATCGCCGGGCCGCTCGGTCGCGAGACCCGAGAGATCCTTATCCAGGAACTCGCCCAGATCCTGGCGGAGTTTATCGAGGTCTACGCCACAGGCGCGCAGCACCGTGGCGGCATCGCTGTCCTCTGCCAGGCCAAGCAAAAGGTGCTCAAGCGTGGCATATTCATGCCGGCGCTCGCTGGCGAGGGACAAGGCGCGATGTAGCGTCTGTTCAAGGTTGCGTGACAACATAGCGAATGACGCTCCTTCGCGCTGGGGTCCAAGACATCTGTACGGTTCAGTCTGATCCGATAGGGGCCCGAGCAATGATAATGACGTTGTAGATGGGGTGAGCTTTGCGCTTTGTGCAACCTATTCTTTCTCGATCGTGCATTGCAACGGATGCTGGTTCTGCCGCGCCAAATCCATCACCTGCGTCACCTTGGTTTCAGCGACCTCGTAGGTGTAGGCGCCACAAACCCCAACACCTCGGCGGTGCACATGCAACATGATGCGCGTCGCCTCCTCGCGGGTCTTCTGAAAAAACCGCTCCAACACGTGGACGACAAACTCCATCGGAGTGTAATCGTCATTGAGCATCAAAACCTTATACAGTGCGGGCTTACGCGTCTTGGGTCGCGCCTTCACCACCACGCCGATGGTTGGTCCGTCCCCGGTGCCGCGTTTATCGTTGTCGCTCATCGTCCTGAAAGCCCACTACTCTGAAACCCGAGCCGCCACGGCGTCGCCGCAACGCCCCTTTCGAACCGACACCTCAATATGAAGCGCCTACCCGTCCGGCCCGGACCGCGACGCCGCTTTTGCCGAGCGGGTCGCCATCCGAACCTGATAAGCATATCGGAACGCGACGGCGTGAGAAAAGGTTTACCAGCACCCAGCCCGGATATTCGCCCGGGCTAAACCGCGCCACAAACGAGAAAACGGCCCGGGAGACACGCCCCCGGGCCGTTTTCAGCGTCACTATGTCAGGGTAGTGTCGTTAGGCAGTCTTGCCGAACGACTGCACGGCCAGCGACATGCGGCTGCTGATCGGCGCAAACGCCTGCTCAGCGACCTTGAAGGACGTCTCGGCCACCTGGCCGGTCTGCGTCAGCGCCTTCTCGACCGTCGAGCGGGCCAAACTGGCTTGCAGGTCCGCGGCTTCCTTCAACGAGCGCACGCTGGTCATGGCGCGGAAAGCAGCCATCGCCTCGTCCATCCACGCCTGCGCGCTGGCCGCCATCAACTTGCTCAGGTCCTGCAGGCCGGTTGCGACAATCTGGCTGGATTTCACCAGCGCCTCCACGTTGCCTTGGCCAAAGCTGACGAACTGTTCTGTGGTCTTCATGGTCGGTGTTTCCTGATATGCCGGGGCAGCGCCCCGTTTGGATCGAGAGCCTATGCCGTCAGCCCCGCGGTTGCGAAGTACGGCAGAGCAGACTGCATCGGGCATCTGACACCGAATGCTGCAGTGCAACAATTCCTGTATGACGATTGCGAGAGGCCAGGTCAAGCTTTTTTGTGCGATGCAGCATGGATTGTTCGCTCATGCCTCAAGCGTTTCGTGATAGAGCGCCAGTAAGTGGCTGACTAGGCTGCCATTAAGACAACACAAATGCTGGACAGCACGATGGCAGACCTCATAGTGTTGTATGGCTCACTTCAAGGATAGGTCGTAATGACCGAATATTTGCATAGACGGCGCTGGTTCACGCGATTGGCCGTGGCGCTCTCAGGTATCGCTATCCTGGCGAGTGTCTCGATCCGTAATGCGTCGGCGCAGATTGGATCGGACCGCTATGCGTCCATGGTGGTTGACGCAACGAGCGGCGATGTCCTCTCGGCCGTGAATGCCGACGAGTACCGCTTCCCGGCCAGCCTGACCAAGATGATGACATTGTACATGCTGTTCGAGGCGCTGCGCGACCGCCGCCTCACGCTGGCGCAACCGGTTCCCGTCTCGCCCTGGGCCGCGTCGATGTCGCCGACCAAGCTCGGGCTGCTGCCCGGCACCATCATCACCGTCGAGCAGGCACTGCTGGGCCTGGTCACCAAATCCGCGAACGACGCGGCTGCTGCCCTCGGCGAGTTGATGGGCGGCGACGAAGAGCGTTTCGCGCAGATGATGACGCTGCGGGCCAGGGCGCTGGGAATGACCCGGACCACTTTCCGCAATGCATCCGGCCTACCCGATTGGGCCCAGGTCACCACGGCCCGGGACTTGGCGGTCCTGGCACGACATCTGATCCAGGATTTCCCCTCGTACTACCGCTATTTCAGCGTGCCGTCCTTCGTGTTCCAGGGACGCACGATCATGAACCATCAGCGTATGCTGCAGACCTATCCCGGGGCCGACGGGCTCAAGACCGGCTACATCGAAGCATCCGGCTACAACGTCGTCACCTCCGCGCTCTGGGCCGACACGCGGCTGATCGGCATCGTGCTCGGCGCGGCATCCGGTGCGGAGCGGGACCTGCATATGGCGTCGCTGCTGGACCAGGGGTTTGAACGGATGGGCTCGCCCGTGCTCATGGCCCGCCATGAGGCGGCAACCCCCTATCAGATCACCGGTCTCATCAGCATGGCACAGGCTGCCCCGGCGATTGCGCTACCGCCTCTGGGCTACTACGCGGTGCGACCTGCCGGGCGCCATGGCTCCGCGCTGCACGCCAACCAGCTCGCCGCATCGCACCGCCGCCTTCCCGAGGTCCGGGGTGAGCGGTTGCGTGCCCGCCCGATCGTGGCACTATTTCCCTCTCGATCCGTTGCGCGCATCTCTCCACGGAGTGCTGCGCAGCCGCGGGATGCCCTGCGTGCGCGCATCGCCAGACCAGCCAAGACGCGCACGGGAAACCGCTGGGCGACCCGCCGCTTTCCCGGCTAGCACTCTATCTCCCGGACGCACACTTGCGCGCCGTTGCATCGCTGCGCATTTTACTACGAGGATTATCGAGACAGGAGACCGCGTGCCAATGGATGGCGGAGCCGACGCAAGACGCATCACGATCCATTCGCCTGAGGACTTCGCCGGAATGCGCGTAGCCGGGCAACTGGCGGCACAAACCTTGGACATGATCGCGCAGCACGTCCGGCCCGGCACCACGACTGCGGCGCTCGACCTGCTGTGCCATGAGTTCATTCATGCGCATGGCGCGACGCCCGCGCCGCTGAACTACCGCGGGTTCCCGAAATCCATCTGCACCTCGATCAATCATGTCGTGTGCCACGGCATCCCGGGCGACCGCCGGTTGGTCGAGGGCGACGTGCTCAACATCGATGTCACCGTCGTGCTCGATGGCTGGCACGGCGACAGCAGCCGAATGTATGCGGCCGGGCCGCCCTCGACCAAGGCGCACAAGCTGATCGACGTCACCTATGAGGCGCTGATGCGCGGTGTGGGCGCCGTGAAGCCTGGTGCGACGCTCGGCGATATCGGACATGCGATCCAGGTCTATGTGGAGGCCAACCGGTTCAGCGTCGTGCGGGATTTTTGCGGGCACGGCATCGGCCGCCGTTTCCATGAGGCGCCGAACATCCTGCATTTTGGCCGCCCCGGCGAGGGTCCGGTATTGCGGCCTGGCATGTTCTTCACCGTGGAGCCGATGGTCAACGCCGGCCGGCCGGAGGTCAAGGTGCTGGATGACGGCTGGACCGCAGTCACCCGCGACCGCAGCCTATCGGCTCAGTTCGAGCATATGGTGGGAGTCACCGAGGACGGCTGCGAGGTGTTCACCATCTCTCCGGCCGGACTGCATAAGCCGCCCTACGAATGATCCACTCGACGACGCACCGGCTGCGGTTCAACGACACGGACCAGTTGGGGCACGTCAATAATGCGGTGTTCGCGGTCATGTTGGAGCAGGGCCGGTCGGAGTTGGCGGTCGAGGCTGGCCTTCCAATCGAGCCTGACGTCGCGGCCCTGGTGATCGTTCGGCTGGAACTGGATTTCCTGCGCGAGATGGCCTGGCCCGGCGCGGTCACGGTCGAAACTGAGGTCGCCAGGCTCGGCACCCGCTCCTTTACCCTGCACCAGCGTCTGATCTCGGCAGGCGAGCTGTGCGCCCGGGCGGTCACGGTGCTGGTCGTGATGGATCGCGTCGCCCGTCAGGCCTTGCCGCTTGACGGGCCGTGGCGGAACAGCCTGGCCCGCTGGTTGGAGCTCAGCGCGTGACCTTTGGCTGAGCCGCCGAGCGACCTGTTCCCCCGAGGAAGATCGGTGGGGTCGGTCCTGCCGTCCTCGCCTGCCGATCCGACGCCACCGTCTCCGGTAAGCGCAGAGGGCCATCGCACACGAATGCGCGCCCGTCTGCTGACCGCCGGGCCGGACAGCGTGGCGGACCATGAGCTGCTCGAGATGGTGTTGTTCCTCGCACTGCCCCGGCGCGACACCAAGCCGATCGCACGCGCGCTGCTGACTCGGTTCGGCAGCTTCGCGGGTGCGGTGTCGGCGCCGCCGCCGGACCTGCGGAGCATCGACGGGCTGGGCGACGCCGGCGTGGCTGCGCTGAAGACGATCCAGGCCGCGGCGCTGCGGCTGGTGCGGGCCGAAGTCATGGACCGGCCAGTGCTGGAGAGCTGGGATCGTCTGCTGGATTATTTGATGGCTGTGTTGGCACGAGAGCGCGTCGAGCACTTCCGCGTCCTTTTTCTTGACAACCGCAATGGCCTGTTGGCCGACGAAGCCCAGGCGCGCGGCACCGTCAACCATACCCCGGTGTATCCGCGTGAGGTGGTGAAGCGTGCGTTAGAGTTGCACGCCACCGCGTTGATCCTGGTGCATAATCACCCAAGTGGCGACCCGGCGCCATCCCGCGACGACATCGAGATGACCCGACTGGTCAAACAGGCCGCAGCCGCTCTTTCCATTACGCTACAAGATCATCTGATCATCGGCAACGGCCGCTGGTTCAGTTTCCGCCGCGAGGGCCTGCTTTAGGCCGGGAGGTGCGCCGAGATGTCGTGCGCGCCGTCCCACATCAGCTTCAACGCCACATACACGACGACCAGTAGCCCGACCCAGGCGATCCAGCGATAGCGCTCCAGCAGGTTGGCAACCAGACGCGCCGCCATCCCCATCAGCAAGACCGAGATGGTCAAGCCGAACACCAAGACCCATGGATGCTCGCGGGACGCCCCGGCGACGGCCAGCACGTTGTCGAGGCTCATGGAGATGTCGGCAAGCACGATCTGGATCAGCGCTTGGCGCATGGTCTTGACCGGCGTTCCAGGCTGGGCGGCCGTACCATGGCGCGAGCCGTGCAACTCGCGATACATGCGCCAGGCCACCCAGAGCAGCAGGAGCCCGCCGGCAAACAGCAGCCCGACGATCGCGAGCAACTGCAGGGTGATCAGGGCAAAGCCGATCCGCAGCACGGTCGCGACCGCGATGCCGATCAGGATGGCGCGGGATTTCTGCGCATCCGGCAGCCCGGCCACCGCCATGCCGACGACGATCGCGTTGTCGCCGGCGAGCACCAGATCGATCAGCAGCACCTGCCCGAGTGCGATCAGTTGCGGCCAGATATCGGTGATAAGGGTCAACGTCGGTTCCTCAAGGGGATCGGGCCCTGATCTTGTCATCATGGCCGCACGGGCGTACTGCCAGGGTGCCAAACCTGCAATGCCCGAGAGGCCGCCCATGGTTCCCCGCTACTCCCGTCCCGCCATGACCGCGATCTGGGCGCCCGAGAACCGTTTCCGTATCTGGTTCGAGATCGAGGCGCTGGCCGCCGAGGCGATGGCCACGTTGGGCAGCATCCCGGCGGATGCCGCCCGCATCATCCGCGCCCGTGGGGATGCGAAGCTGGCCGACATCACCCAGGCCGACCTTGACCGCATCGACGCCATCGAGGCGGAGACGCGGCATGACGTGATCGCCTTCCTGACCTGGCTGGCCGAGGGCATCGGACCCGATAGCCGCTTCGTACACCTGGGGCTTACCAGCAGCGACGTACTCGACACCTGCTTTTCGCTGCAACTGACCCAGGCCACCGACCTGCTGCTGGCGGACCTGGACACCTTGCTCGCCGCGTTGAAGCGCCGGGCGATCGAGCATAAGAACACGCTGACCATCGGCCGCAGCCACGGCATCCATGCGGAGCCGACGAGCTTTGGCTTGAAGCTCGCCGGGCACTATGCCGAGTTCGCCCGCAACCGAGCCCGTCTGCTGCAGGCGCGGGCCGAGGTCGCGGTCTGCGCCATCAGCGGCGCGGTCGGCACCTATGCCCATGTAGATCCCGCCGTCGAGGCGCATGTGGCGCGGCGGCTGGGCCTGCAGCCCGAGACGGTTTCGACCCAGGTCATCCCGCGCGACCGCCACGCCGCATTCTTTTGCACGCTGGGCGTGATCGCGTCGGGCATCGAACGCCTGGCGACCGAGGTGCGGCACCTGCAGCGGAGCGAGGTGCGCGAGGCCGAGGAGTTCTTCCATGCGGGCCAGAAAGGCAGCAGCGCCATGCCGCACAAGCGCAACCCGGTGCTGTCGGAGAACCTGACCGGCCTCGCCCGCATCGTCCGCTCGGCCGTTATCCCAGCGCTGGAGAACGTGGCGCTGTGGCATGAGCGCGACATCAGCCATTCGAGCGTCGAGCGGGCGATCGGGCCGGACGCGACGGTGACGCTCGACTTCGCGTTGGCGCGGCTGGCCGGGATGATCGACAAGCTTACGGTCCATCCCGAGCAGATGGCGGCGAACATCGAAAGCCTGGGCGGCGTGGTGCATAGCGGCGAGGTGATGCTGGCGTTGGCCCGGGCGGGAATCTCGCGGGAGGACGCGTATCGCATCGTGCAGCGGAATGCGATGGCGACCTGGAGCCGGCTCGGTCAGCCGGACGCGAGAAGCTTCCGCGCCAATCTGGACGCCGATCCGGAGGTTGCCGGCCGGGTTCCGGAGGCGGAGCTGGACCGCGCCATGGCGGCCGACCTGCATCTGCGCCACGTCGATCACGTGTTTGCACGGGTGTTTAGCGGCCATGAAGTTGCCATGGCCGCGGCCTGATTCGGCCAACATTGCTGCGTAGGTTGACGGTGGATCGAGGAGGTCCCTGACAATGCGCAAATTTTTGCTGGGTTTGACTATTTTGGCGGGCGCTATGGCGTCGGCTTCGATCGCCAGCGCTGCACCGCGGTTCGCAAACCCGGTCCTGTTCGCCTCCGGCACGCCGGCCGCCCGATTGGTGAATGACGGCGAGGACTGGCGTTACCGCGAGTGGCGGCGACATGCAGAGTTCGAGCGGTTCCGCCGGCACCACGAGTGGCGCCGCGAGCGTTTCGAAGAGCACGAACACGAACGGCGCGGCTGGTAGCCAAACCCACATGGTGGCATACGCGCCGCCGTGTGCACCGTTATTCTGCTCCTGCGTCCTGGCCACGCCTGGCCGGTCCTGATCGCCGCCAACCGAGACGAGCGCCTCGACCGACCTTGGGATCCTCCCGGCGCATATTGGCCGGAACAGCCGAGTGTCGTGGCCGGACGCGATCGGTTGGGCGGCGGCACTTGGATGGCGATGCGCGGCGGCCTGATTGCCGCCGTGCTGAACCGGCCCGGCAGCCTGGGGCCGGCGCCGGGCAAGCTGAGCCGGGGCGCCCTGCCTTTGATGGCAGTGCAGCACGGCTCAGCCGCTACTGCAGCGCATGCACTCCTGGCGCTGGACGGTGCGGCCTACCGCAGCTTCAACATGGTCGTGGCCGACCGGCATTCGGCTCATTTCATCCGCGGCTTGGGCCATGGCACGCCAAAGGGCTGGACCCTCGCGCCAGGCTGCCATGTCGTGACGGCGCATGATCCGAACGATTCCGGCAGCCTGCGGGCGCAAGCGCAACTGCCGCGGTTTGCCGCTGCTCCGGTGCCAGACCCGGCGCGCGGCGAGTGGGCCGCTTGGCAGGCGTTGCTGGGCGACCGGTCCGGCCCGCGGCTGGCCGCGTTGAATGTGCCGCCGCAGGATGGGTTCGGCACGGTGTGCTCCTCGTTGGTCGGACTGCCGGCCTCGGGTCCGCCGGTGTGGCTGTTTGCGGCCGGGCCGCCGGATCGGGCGGCATTCCTTCCGGTCGCAATCGAGCCGCCGGGTTGATCCGCCCTCCGCGCCCCAGCCGTGCGCGTCGCAGCCGTGGCGGGCGGTGCGCCCCCCTGCTATATCCCCCGCGTGCGCGGCCGATCTGGGCGGCGTGGTGAAAGGGATCGCGGGCATGGCACGCCGCCGGCAACTCTATGAAGGCAAGGCCAAGGTGCTGTTCGAGGGTCCGGAGCCCGGCACGCTCGTCCAGTATTTCAAAGACGACGCCTCCGCCGGGAACGGCGCCAAGAAGGGCATCATCACCGGCAAGGGCGTGCTGAACAACCGCATCAGCGAGTACCTGATGATGCGGCTGGCCGAGATCGGCGTGCCGACGCACTTCGTCCGCCGCTTGAACATGCGCGAGCAGCTCATTCGCGAAGTCGAGATCATCCCGCTTGAGATCGTGGTCCGCAATGTGGCAGCCGGCAGCCTATCGACCCGGCTCGGCATTCCCGAGGGCACCCGCCTCCCCCGCAGCATCATCGAATACTATTACAAGAACGATGCGCTGAACGATCCGATGGTGGCCGAGGAGCACATCACCGCCTTCGGCTGGGCCAGCACGCAGGACATGGACGATATCGTCAGCCTCACCCTTCGGGTGAACGATTTTCTGACCGGGCTGTTTTTGGGTGTCGGCATCAGCCTGATCGACTTCAAGCTGGAGTTCGGCCGGCTGTGGGAAGAGGACGACATGCGGGTGGTGCTGGCGGACGAGATCAGCCCGGACAACTGCCGCCTGTGGGACACCAAGACCAACGAGAAGATGGACAAGGACCGTTTCCGCCGCGACATGGGCCGGGTCGAGGAGGCCTATCAGGAGGTTGCGCGGCGCCTCGGCATCCTGCCGGAGGCCGGCAACAACGACATGAAGGGGCCGGAGGCGATGCAGTGAGGGCAGTCGTTACTGTCATGCTGAAGCCCGGCGTGCTGGACCCGCAGGGCAAGGCGATCGGCCATGCGCTGCAGACGCTCGGATTTGCGGGTGTCGGCGAGGTTCGGGCCGGCAAGGTGATCGAGCTTGAGCTGGCCGAGCAGGACCCCGCGCGGGCCCGCGCCACCGCCGAGGACATGGCGCGCAAATTGCTGGCCAACACGGTTATTGAAGGCTTCCACGTGGAGATCGCATTATGAAACTTTTTTTGGGAATTACGCTTGCGCTGGTTGCGGCAGCCGGCTCGGCGCAGGCTGAGCGGTTCTCGGCCATTGATGGCGGCAAGCTGATCAGCCTGTGCACCGGGCGCGACAAGGGCGTGGTGGCGGATTGCACCGCCTACATCAACGGCGTGTCCGACGCTGCCAGCTTCTACCAAAACCTGCGTCCCGCCGATGGCAGCAAGGGGGGCAAGCTCCCGGCCTATATCTGCCTACCTACCGCCATAACCGGCGTGCAAATGCGGGAAGCGGTGGTTGGCTGGGCGAAGGCGCATTCGGAAAGCCTGCGCCTTCAGGCATCCGGCGTCGTGTTGCGCGCCCTGCATGATACCTACAAGTGCCAAGGCACCGAGGGTGGCCTGACTTCGTGAAGGCTGGCGTTGTCATCTTTCCCGGCACCAACCGGGAGCGCGACATCGCGATTGCGCTTCAGGCCGTGTCCGGACGGCGGCCCTGGATGGTCTGGCACCGGGACACCGATCTTTCTGGCCTGGACCTTATCGTGCTGCCGGGCGGCTTCAGCCATGGCGACTACCTTCGCTGCGGCGCTATGGCGGCCCGGTCGCCGGTAATGGGCGCGATCCGCGGTTTTGCTGCCGCTGGTGGCTACGTACTGGGCGTATGCAACGGCTTCCAGATTTTGACCGAGGCCGGGCTGCTGCCGGGCGTGCTGCTGCGCAATGCGTCGCTCAGATTCCTGTCGCAGGACTGTCACCTGCGGGTGGAGCGGGCGGACACGGCGTTCACCCGGCATTATCAACGCGGCCAGGTGTTCCGCGCGCCGATGGCGCATGGCGACGGCAACTACTTCGCCGACCCGGACACGCTCGACCGGCTGGAGGGCGAAGGCCTCGTCGCGCTACGCTATGCCAACCCGGCCGGGGACACCGCGCCCGAGGCGAACCCGAACGGCTCCGCCCGCAGCATCGCCGGCATCCTCAGCCCAAACCTGCGCGTCATGGGCCTGATGCCGCACCCCGAGGACCTGGTCGATCCCTTGATGGGCGGCACGGACGGCCTGCCGCTGTTCGCCGGCATGGCGGAAACTCTGGCAGCATGACGGAACACCCGGTCAATCCAGCGCTGGCCCGCGAGTTCGGCCTGAGCGCCGAGGAGTACGGCCGCGTGCTAGCGATCATGGGCCGCACCCCGAGCCTCACCGAACTCGGCGTGTTCAGCGTGATGTGGTCCGAGCACTGCAGCTACAAATCCAGTCGCGTATGGCTGAAACAGCTTCCGACGACTGCGCCCTGGGTGATCCACGGACCCGGCGAGAACGCCGGCGTCGTCGATATCGGCGACGGCTTGGCCGCCGTTTTCAAGATGGAAAGCCACAACCACCCGAGCTTTATCGAACCGTACCAGGGCGCCGCAACCGGCGTCGGCGGCATCCTGCGCGACGTGTTCACCATGGGCGCGCGGCCGATCGCCAACCTAAACGCGCTGCGTTTCGGCCACCCGGACGACCCACGCACCCGGCGCGTGGTGGACGGCGTGGTGCGCGGCATCGGCGGCTACGGCAACTGCGTCGGCGTGCCGACGGTGGGCGGCGAGGTGAACTTCCACCCGGCGTACAACGGCAACCCGTTGGTCAACGCCATGACGGTCGGCATCGCGCCGCGTGACCGCATCTTCCTCAGCGCCGCCGCGGGGATCGGCAACCCGGTGGTGTACGTGGGATCAAAAACCGGGCGGGACGGCATCCATGGCGCCACGATGGCGAGCGCCGAGTTCGACGCCAGTACCGACGCGAAGCGCCCGACGGTGCAGGTCGGCGATCCCTACACCGAGAAGCTGCTGATCGAGGCCTGCCTGGAGCTGATGGCGACCGACGCGATCGTAGCGATTCAGGACATGGGCGCCGCCGGGCTGACCAGCAGCAGCGTCGAGATGGCCGGCAAGGGCGGCGTCGGCATCGAACTGAATTTGGACCAGGTGCCGCAGCGCGAGGCCGCGATGACGGCTTATGAGATGATGCTGTCGGAGAGCCAGGAGCGCATGCTGATGGTGCTGCGCCCGGACCGGCAGGACATCGCGCGGGCGATCTTCGAGAAGTGGGAGCTGGATTTCGCCGTCATCGGCCACCTGACCGACACTGGGCGCATCGTGGTGCGGCATCGCGGCGTGATGGAGGCTGACATCGCGCTCGACCCACTAGCCGAGCAAGCGCCGCTGTATCACCGGCCAACCCTGGAGGCCCCCAAGCCTACAGCGCTGGATGCGGTTGCCGATTCCGTTGGCCTCGCGGCGGCGTTGCTGACCCTGATTGCCTGTCCGGACCTCTGCTCCCGCGCCTGGGTGTGGAACCAGTATGACAGCACTATCGGCGGCCAGACCGTGCAGCGGCCGGGCGGCGCCGACGCGGCCGTAGTGCGGATCGAGGGGCTGACCCGGGCGCTGGCGCTGACCACCGACTGCACGCCGCGCTACTGCGGCGCCGACCCGGAAGCCGGTGGGATGCAGGCTGTGGCCGAGGCATGGCGCAACCTGACCGCCGTCGGCGCGCATCCGCTGGCAATCACCGACAACATGAACTTCGGCAATCCCGAGAAGCCCGAGATCATGGGTCAGTTCGCCGCCAGCATACGCGGCATGGCGACCGCCTGCCTGGCGCTCGACTTCCCCGTCGTGAGCGGCAACGTCAGCCTTTACAACGAAACCGACGGTCAGGGCATCCTGCCCACGCCGGCGATCGGCGGCCTTGGCGTGCTGGAGGACGCGCGCAGCAGCGTCGGCCTGGCGCTGCAGCCGGGGCTGGAATTGGTGCTGGTCGGCGCGACGGCCGGCTGGCTTGGTCAGTCGCTATGGTTGCGGGAGATCGCCGGCCGCGAGGCTGGGCCGCCGCCGCCGGTGGACCTGGCAGCCGAGCGCCGCAACGGCGATTTCGTGCGTGGCCAGATCCTCGCCGGACAGGTTGGAGCCTGCCATGACGTATCCGACGGCGGCCTGCTCATTGCGCTCGCGGAGATGGCGCTTGCGGGCCGGATCGGCGCGGCGTTGGTCGAGACACCCACCGGGTTGGCGCCGCACACCTTCTGGTTCGGCGAAGACCAGGCACGGTACATCCTAGCTGTCGCCGATATAGCAGCCGTGTTGAACGCCGCCGCTGTTGCCGGAGTGCCGGCGATGCGGCTCGGCGCTTCCGGTGGGGCGGATTTGACACTGCCCGGCGGCGTCGCCATATCGCTGATTGAGCTGCGGGCGGCGCATGAGCGCTTCTTCCCGGCCTGGATGGGGAGCTAGCCGATGGCGATGGTAGCCAGCGAGATCGAGGCCTTGATCAGGGATGCCCTGCCCGATGCGCAGGTCACGATCGAGGATCTGGCCGGTGACGGCGACCACTACGCCGCCACCGTGGTCAGCGAGGCTTTTCGTGGCCGCTCGCGCGTCCAGCAGCACCAAATGGTCTATGCCGCATTGCAGGGCCGCATGGGCGGTGCGTTGCATGCCCTCGCCTTGCAGACCTCACCCCCGCAACAGGAGTCGACTCCATGAACAACCCAGTCCACGAACGCATCCAGAGCGAGATCGCCGCCAACAACGTCATGCTCTACATGAAGGGCAACGCCATGTTCCCGCAATGCGGGTTTTCGGCCCGTGTGGTGCAGATCCTGACGCATCTCGGCGTGCCGTTCCAGACCGCCAACGTGCTGGACGACCCGGAACTCCGGGAGGGCGTGAAGGAATTCTCAAGCTGGCCGACCGTGCCGCAGCTTTATGTGAAGGGCGAGTTCGTCGGCGGCTGCGACATCATCACTGAGATGTTTCAGTCGGGTGAGCTGGAGAGCTTGCTGACCGAAAAGGGTGTGCCGCACCAGGCAGCCGCGTAGGATTTTAGGTGGCCGGAGGGTTTTCAGGCTTCACTCTGGCCGCCTACCGTTTTCTGATTGAGCTGGGCCTCAACAATACGAAGCCCTGGTTCGAAGCGCATCGCACGATCTACGAGACGGCGATCAAGTTGCCAGTTGCGGCATTGGTTGTCGATGTCACTACCGAGTTGGTCCGGCGCGGGCTGCCATTGGAGGGCGATCCGAAGCGCTCCAGTTTCCGCATTCATCGCGATACGCGGTTTTCCAACGACAAGACGCCCTACAAAACCCAAAGCGGCTCGGTGTGGTATCGCCAAGGCAGCGGCAAAGACGGCGCTGGCGTGCTATACTTCCACTTGGCCGCCGAGGGCTGTTTTGCCGCCGCTGCGTTCTACCGCCCGGATGCTGAGGTGTTGGGCGCGATCCGCGAGCGCATCCGGGTGCATCCTGATCGTTTCCTGGACATGCAGGGCGATCTGGCTGTCGTGGCACTGACGCTTGATGCGTCCGATAGCCTGACGCGGATGCCACGGGGGTTTGAGGATCTGAAAGACAACCCAGTTGCCTCGGCGCTACGGCTTCGCTCGTTTATGATACGTCAGGACTTGCCGTTGCAGATGACAACCGGGCCAGTACTGGTCGGCGCCATTGTGGACGTCGCCGAGCGCGCGTTGCCTCTGCTGCGGTTTGGCTGGGACGCTGTTGATGAGGTCGGCGGCGTCTAGATGCCTGCGTCACGGGGGAGGCGACCAATCCGGCGGAGCCAATTCGAACCCGGCGAACTCGAACGCCGGTGCGACGATGCAACTGACCAACGTCCATGCGCCAAGGCTTCGAGCATCCTGCCAGGCATGCGCTGGTACAACCCCTTGCAGGATTTCGCCATCGGCGAGGTCGGGACCGAGCCGTAGCTGCTGCCGTCCAGCCACCGCATCGGCGATCCCAAGCATCAAGGCCGAGCCGCCTTGCCAAAGCCAAACCTCCGCAGCGTCAACACGGTGCCAAGCCGACCGCTCGCCCGCCGCCAACAGGAAAAGAATGCTGCTTCCAGCACCTCGTTGGCCCGGTGGCGGCTGGTCCCGCCACAGCTCGCGATAGTGCCCGCCCTCGGGATGAGGCGAAAGGCTCAACGCAGCCCGAACGGCGCCTTCGGGCAGGGTCGGGTCACGAAGATCGATGGCCATGCTGTATCCGTTCTATGGTTGACCTTGTCTGGCGAGAGCAGCGTCAGCCAGCCAGGTCCAGCGGCAACGCCGTCGTTGATTTCACGCGCTCCATGCTGAAACGCGAACTCACGTTTTTGATCGACACCGCGGCGATCAGGCGTTTGTAGAATCCGTCATACGCCGCGATGTCGCGGGTGATGACGCGCAGCATGTAGTCGATGTCGCCCGCCATGCGATGCACCTCGACCACCTCCGGGAAACTCGACACCGCCGTGGCGAACCGGGCCAGCCAGTCCGGCGAGTGGTCGCCGGCCTCGATCGACACGAACACCGTCAGGCCGAGGCCAAGCTTCTCCGGCGAAAGCAGCGCCACCCGGCGCTCGATCACCCCGTCGGCCTCCAGGCGCTGGATACGCTTCCAGCATGGGGTCTGGGACAGGCCCACCTGGTCCGCCAGTTGCGCGATGGACTGGGTGCTGTCCTGTTGCAGCAATGCCAGCAGCTTGCGATCGACCCGGTCCATGTCAGGCGGCCACGGCCTCCGCGCGGACGTCCTTGATGTCGCGGAACGTCAGCCCCTCGTGCATCTCCGCCGTGCGCCGCATCATGAAGGCGGAGCTTGCGAGATAGACTGGATCGCCGTCCACGTCGTCCGCCATGCTGGTGCGCTGCTCCGCGACGAACCGGGCCAGCAACGCTTTCTCGCCCGTCACCCAGCGCGCCAGGGCGTATGGCACCGGCTCGAAACCGATCGCCACGCCGTATTCGCTGGCGAGGCGCGCCACCAGCACGTCGAGCTGCAGGGTGCCGACCACGCCGACGATCGGCTGGCTGCCGTCTTGCGGACGGAACAACTGCACCACGCCCTCCTCCGCCAGTTCCTGCAGCGCCTGGCGCAGCTTCTTCGCCTTCATCGCGTCGTCCAGCCGCACCCGGCGCAGGATCTCCGGCGCGAAATACGGCACGCCGACGAAGTTCAGCTCCTCGTCCTCCGTCAGCGTGTCACCGATGCGCAGCGTGCCGTGGTTCGGGATGCCCACCACGTCGCCGGCAAATGCCTCGTCGGCAATCTGCCGGTCGCGCGCGAAGAAGAACTGCGGCGCGTGCAACGGGATCTGCTTGCCGGTCCGCACCTGCTTCAGGCGCATGCCGCGCACCAGCCGGCCGGAGCAGACGCGGGCGAAGGCGATGCGGTCGCGGTGGTTGGGGTCCATGTTCGCCTGGATCTTAAAAACCAGCGCCGTCAGCTTTTCTTCCGTAGCCTCGACAGTACGTAGGTCGGCCGGCTGCGCCCGCGGAGGCGGGCCGAAGCTCACCAGGCCGTCCAGCAGGTCGGCAACGCCGATCTCCTTGATGGCGCTGCCGAAGAACACCGGCGTCAGGTGCCCGGCATTGAAGCTCTCCAGGTCGAACTCCGGCAATGCCGCCTGCACCAACTCCAGCTCTTCGCCGAGCGCAATCATGCGGGGATCGCTCTGCTCCAGCGGTTCCGTCAAGTTCAGGTTGCGGGTGCGCACGTCATAGGTGCCGGCGAACGTCGCAGCACGGCCGATCGGCCAGGTCACCGGCGCCGTATCCAGCGCCAACGTGCTGGCAACCTCGTCCACAATCTCGAAGGGGTCGCGCGCCTCGCGGTCCATCTTGTTGATGAACGTGACAATCGGGATGTCGCGCAGGCGGCAAATCTCGAACAGCTTGCGGGTGCGCGCCTCGATCCCCTTGGCGGCGTCGATCACCATGACCGCGGAATCGACGGCGGTCAGCGTGCGATAGGTGTCCTCGCTGAAATCCTCGTGCCCCGGCGTGTCCAGCAGATTGAACACACAGCCGGAATATTCGAACGTCATGACCGAGGTGACGACCGAGATGCCGCGGTCGCGCTCGATGCCCATCCAGTCCGACCGGGTACGGCGCCGCTCGCCCTTGGCCCGCACGTTGCCGGCCAACTGGATGGCGCCGCCGGCGCGCAACAGCCGCTCGGTCAGCGTCGTCTTGCCGGCGTCCGGGTGCGAGATGATCGCGAACGTGCGGCGCCGGGCGATCTCTTCGTTGGGTGTCATCACTGCCCTCAAATACAAAACGCCGGGCAGGACCCGGCGCTTGCACAGCCTATATAGGGTCGAACTAGCGCGAGTAGAACTCGACGACCAGGTTCGGCTCCATCGACACGGGGTATGGCACGTCGGTCAGCTTGGGCGCGCGGCCGAAGCGGCCCTTCATGGCGCGGTGGTCCACTTCAAGGTAGTCCGGCACGTCCCGCTCGCCGCTCTGCGCCGAGTCCAGCACGACGGCGAGTTGCTTCGACTTCTCGCGCACCTCGATCTCGTCGCCATCCTTCACCAGGAACGACGGGATGTTCACCTTCTTGCCGTTGACTGTGATGTGGCCGTGGTTGACGAACTGCCGCGACGCGAACGGCGTGATGGCGAACTTCAGGCGGTACACCACCGCATCCAGCCGGCGCTCCAGCAGCTCGATCAGGTTCTCGCTGGTGTCGCCCTTACGGCGGACGGCCTCGTCGTAGTACTTGCGGAACTGCTTCTCGCTGATGTTGCCGTAGTAGCCCTTCAGCTTCTGCTTCGCCATGAGCTGGATGCCGAAGTCGGTCGGCTTCTGCTTGCGGCGCTGACCGTGCTGGCCGGGGCCGTATTCGCGCTTGTTGATCGGCGACTTGGCGCGGCCCCACAGGTTCACCCCCAGGCGGCGGTTGATCTTGTACTTGCTTTCGGCGCGCTTGGTCATGCGCGGTCTCCATCTTCTATGCGGCGCTGATACGTCGCTTGTTGCACCGGTAGGCCGCAAATAGCGTTGCGACGGGAGCACACCCCAAAGGCGCGTCCACGTTCCCGGCAGTGCGCGGGTGGTAGTGCGGCCACGCCCCGTTGTCAAACAACCCACTTACCCGCATGGTCCCGCGCATGATCACACGTGGCGACATCGTTTGGCTCGGCATCTCCTCCGGCGTGACCGGCGGCCTGATCGGCGGCGCGATGCTGGGCATCGGCATGGAGCTGATGGTGAACGGCCAGCCGCTCGGCCTCATTCCCATCACCGTCGGCGGCCCGGCCTCGGGCATTATCGGCTGGGTGCTGTCTCGCCGGCTAGCGCGGCGGCTTACAACTCCAAACTAGGCGCGTCGGGCTCCAGCCGGCCGCGTTGCCGCCGGCCCAATGCCAGCATGCTGATCACGCCGTGCAGCGTCCGCAGCTCCTGCTCCGTCACCTCGCCGCGCTGGAACAGGTGATACAGGTTGCGAACCATGCCGGGCCGCTTCGGCGCATTGCGCAGGAAGCCGCTGGCGTCCAGCTCGTCGATCAAATGGACCAACAGGTTTTCGACCTGGCCCTTCGGCGCCACCGTAGTCTCATTGGTCACAAGGCTGATGCGCGGCGTGGTGTCCGCGGCGGTCCACCACTCGTAGGCCATCACCATGACGGCCTGCGCCAGGTTCAGGCTGTCGAACGCCGGGTTGAGCGGGTAGCGCACCAGGGTGTCGGCCTGCGCCATGTCGTCGTTGTCGAGCCCGGCGCGCTCCGGCCCGAACAGGATGCCGCAACGTAAGCCGCGCTGCCCCGCCTCCCGCAGCGCCCCGGCCGCAGCGCGGGCCGTCATCAGCGGCTTGATCACATGCCGCGGACGCGGGCAGGTGGCGAACACCCGGTGCAGGTCGGCCACCGCGCTGGCTACCGTGTCGTGCAGGGTCAGTTGGTCCAGGATGCGGTCGGCGCCGGACGCGGTGCGCCAGGCGCGTTCCTGCGGCCAGCCGTCGCGCGGGGCGACCAACCGCATATGGAACAGCCCGCCATTCGCCATCGCGCGGGCGCAGGCGCCGATGTTATCGGCAAGCTGCGGCCGCACCAGGATGACCACCGGGCTGTTCTCGCCGATCGGCCCGATGTCGGCGCCGCCGTCGCGTCCGGTCATGCCGCTGGCGTCGCGACCCGGCGCCAGTCGGTCGTGCCGTCGGGGCGGTCCTCGAACAGCACTCCTTGAGCCAGCCATTCGGCACGGATCGCGTCCGCCCGGGCAAAGTCCTTCGCGCGCCGGGCAGCGATGCGCGCGGCGATGGCAGCCTCGATCGCGGCCGTATCGTCGCCACCCTGGAACCAAGCGGCGGGATCCGCCTGCAGCAGCCCTATCAACACGCCTCCGGCACGGAGACCCGCGGCTGCAGCAGCATCCCCGGCCATCGCCAAATCAGCCAGCACGTGCAGTTCGGATAGTGCGAGCGGCGTGTTCAGGTCGTCGCACAGGGCATCCAGCACCGCATCGGGCACGGGACCCTCCATCGCCGGCGAGCGGGACAGCGCACGGTAGAAGCGGTCCAGCTCGCCCCGTGCCTCGACCAGCCCAGCGTCGCTGAACTCCAGCGTGCCGCGGTACTGCGATTTCAGCAGCATCAGCCGCACCGCCTCCTGCGGCGCACGGGCCAGGACGTCGCGGATAGTGAAGAAGTTGCCGAGCGACTTCGACATCTTCTCGCCGTTCAGGTTCAGCATGCCGTTATGCAGCCAGACCTGGGCAAACCCGCTGCCCGGCAGGGCGCATAGGCTCTGGGCGCGCTCGTTCTCGTGGTGCGGGAACATCAGGTCGCCGCCGCCGCCATGGATGTCGAACGTCTCGCCAAGATACTCCCAGGCCATCGCGCTGCACTCGATGTGCCAGCCCGGCCGGCCGCGGCCCCATGGGCTGTCCCACCCCGGCAGGTCCGGCGCCGAGGGCTTCCACAGCACGAAATCGCCGGGGTCGCGCTTGTAGGGCGCCACCTCCACCCGTGCGCCGGCCAGCAACTCGTCCGTGCTGCGGCCGGAAAGCGCGCCGTACTGGTCGAAGCTCGCGACGGCGAACAGCACGTGGCCCTGCGCCGCGTAGGCGTGGCCGCCCAGGATCAGCCGCTCGATCAGCGTGATCATGCCGGCGATGTGCTCGGTGGCGCGCGGCTCGATGTCGGGCGGCAGGTTGCCGAGCGCCGCCATGTCGGCGTGGAACTGCGCCGCGGTGCGGGCGGTGACGGCGTCGATCCCCTCCCCGCTCGCGGCGGCCCTTGCGTTGATCTTGTCGTCTACGTCGGTGATGTTGCGGACATAGGTCACGCGCGGGAACAAATGCCGCAGCAGCCGGGTCAGCACGTCGAACACCGTCATGCCGCGGGCATTGCCGACATGCGCCAGGTCATAGACGGTGGGTCCGCAGACATAGAGGCGCACATGGCCGGGATCGAGCGGCACGAACGCCTCGCGCCGCCGGGTCATGGTGTTGTGCAGCGTGAGCACGGGCACGGATGCGTTCAGTATAAACGAGTGCGGTAGGCGTCCTCGATCCGGCGTTCGGCCTCTTCTGCGGTGCCGACCCGAGTATGCTCGGCCATGATGCGGCCGAGACTTGGAAAACACGAGCGCTCCACCTGCGCCGCCGGGTCCCATAGATGAGCGCGGCGCAACGCCTTGCCGCAGTGGAAGAATGCCTCCTCGACCGCGATCACCAAACCGGTGCGCGGAGCCTTGCCGGCGACGCTGGCGTTCTCAAGCATCTCGTTGCCCGTCAACAGGCGCGCAGTTCCGTTCACCCGCAACGTCTCGTCGATGCCGGGCACGAAGAAGATCAGGCCGACGCCCGGCGCATTCAGGATGTTGGCAAAACTGTCCACGCGGTTGTTGCCGAGCCGGTCGGGCAGCAGCAGCATATGATCGTCCAGTACTTGCACGAAGCCCGGCGGGTCGCCGCGCGGGCTGGCGTCCGCCCGGCCCTCTGCATCGGCCGACGCCAGCACCAGGAACGGCGACAGCGCAATGAAGGCGCGGCAATGCCGGTCGAGCGCCGGCAGCACCTTGCGCTCCGCCATCGGATTGATCGCGCCCATATGCGCCCGAAGCGCCGCGTAGTCCGCAATGCCGTTCACGCCGCCGCCAGCCGCAGCCGGTCCGCCGCCCGGTCCCGCCCCATCAGCGGCAGCAGGTCGCGCAGCTCCGGCCCGTGGTCCTCCCCGGTCAGCGCCAGGCGCAACGGCAGGAACAGCCGCTTGCCCTTGCGGCCGGTCGCCGCCTTCAGCGCGTCGATCCAGTTGGTCCATACGTCGTTGTCCCACGGTTCCGCCGGCAAGGTATCGAGCGCGGTATGCAGATACTCAGCCTCACCCTCGATCAGCGGCGGGATGATAGTGCCGGCGACCACGTCCCACCAGCCCCGCGCCTCGTTCAGCAAATCGAGGTTGCCGCGCACCGCCAGCCAGAAAGCCGTCGTGGCCGAGGGCGGCAGGCGGTCCCGCACCGCGTCGAACGGCAGGTCGTGCAGCACCCGGCGGTTCAGCGCCAGCAACTGCCGCCCATCGAACCGCGCGGCGGAGCGGGAGACGTGCGACAGGTCGTAGGTCGCGGCGATCTCGTCCGCGGTCTGCGGCATGGGATCGTCCGACGTGCCGAGGCGGGCGAGGTAGCCGGCCAGCGCCTGCGGCTCGATCCCGTCGCCGCGCAGGCTGCGCAGCGACAGCGCGCCCACGCGCTTCGACAGCTTGCCGCCGTCCTGATCGACCAGCAGCGGAAGATGCGCAAACCGCAGGTTGGACGGCCGGGAGCCGAGTGCGGCCAGGATATCGATCTGGATGCCGGTGTTGGTTACGTGGTCCTCGCCGCGCACCACGTTGGTGATGCCGGCGTCGATGTCGTCCACGACCGAGGTGAACGTATAAAGCGGGGTGCCGTCGGCGCGGATCAGGATCGGGTCGGAGATGGCGGACAGCTTCACCGTGCGCGGCCCCAGCACCATGTCATTCCACTCGGCAGGGTAGCCCGACAGCAGGAACCGCCAATGCGGCCGCTTGCCGTTGGCCTCGGCAGCGGCGCGCTGCTCGGGGGTGAGCTTGAGCATGGCGCGGTCGTAGATCGGCGGCTGCTTGCGCCGCGTGCGCAACTCGCGCTTGACGTTCAGCTCCTCCTCGCTCTCGAAGCAGGGATACAGCCGTCCGGCAGCCTTCAGGCGCTCGGCCGCCGCCGCATACTTGTCGAGCCGGTCCGACTGGCTGAACATCTCGTCCCAAGTGACGCCGAGCCAGCGCAGGTCATAGGCGATAGCGTCGGCGTATTCCGGACGGTTGCGTTCGATGTCGGTGTCGTCGAGCCTCAGCAGGAACTGCCCGCCATGCCGGCGCGCCAGCAGGTAGTTGGCCAGCGCCACCCGGGCATTGCCGACGTGCAGCAGGCCGGTGGGGCTCGGCGCGAAACGGACCCTCATGCCGTTCCGCCCTCACTTTCGTCAAAAGCTTGGCTATCGTCGTCATCGTCGTCGTCGGCAACCAAACGCGGATCGATCGAGCGCCAGTCGCGGTCCGCCATCACTGCACGGCGGGCGGCGAAGTCGTGCAGCTCGGTGGCGCTGCGCCAGCCGCCCTCGGCCGCGTCCAGCACCTCAGCGTCCTCGCCATAGGCGAACCAGGCGTCGAGCACCGCCTTCGCCTCCATGCCGCGCGCCCGGCAGCGCTCGATGCTGTCCCGCACGTAGCGCCGGGCGAACAGATTGGCGTGCTCCAGCGACAAGAAGCCGGGCACGTCCTCGACGATGTTGTCCTCGGCGCCGCCTGACAGGTCCAGGATGCGGACGCGCCAGCCGTTCTCGGACGGTGGTGCCTCGATCACGCGACCAAACCCGTGTAGCCGTTGGTGATCGGGTAGCGACGGTCGCGGCCGAACGCGCGAGGGGTGATCTTCACGCCGGGCGGGGCCTGGCGGCGCTTGTATTCCGCACGGTCCAGCATCCGCCATACCCGGAGGATGGTCGCCCGGTCATAGCCGCGGGCCACCAGCGCATCGACGGACTGCTCACCCTCGACCAGGCCCTCCAGGATGGCGTCCAGGTCCTCGTAGGGCGGCAGCGTATCCTGGTCGGTCTGATCGTGCTTCAGCTCGGCGGACGGCGGCTTGGATATGACCCGCTCCGGCATGACCGCGCCCGAAGGTCCCTTCGCCTCGGCGGGCACATGCGCATTGCGCCAGCGACACAGCGCGAAGACAGTCGTCTTGTAAACGTCCTTCAGCACAGAGTAGCCGCCGCACATGTCGCCATACAACGTCGCATAGCCGACCGACATCTCCGACTTGTTGCCGGTCGTCAGCAGCATGTCGCCGAACTTGTTGGACAGCGCCATGAGGATCAGCCCACGCGAGCGCGACTGGATGTTCTCCTCGGTGATATCCGCCTGCCTCCCAACGAACAGCGGCGCCAGCGCGTCGCCGAAGGCATGCATGGCCGGGCTGATCGGCACGGTATCGCAGCGGATGTCCAACAGCCGTGCGCACTCGGCCGCGTCATCGAGGCTGTCCTGGCTGGTGTAGGGGCTGGGCAGCATGAACGCGCGGACCTGCGCGGCACCCAGCGCATCCACCGCAACGGCCGCCGACAACGCGCTGTCGATGCCGCCTGACAGGCCGAGCAGCACGCCGGGGAAGCGATTCTTGCGGACGTAGTCGCCAAGCCCCAGCATCATGCAACGGTAGATCAGCTCCAGCCGGTCCGGCTCGGGCGGCAAGGGCTGCGGCGTGCACACCAGGGCATCGCCGTCGCGCCGCCATTCCGTCATCGTCAGCGCCTCGCTGAAATACGGCATCTGCACCGCCAGCGTGCGATCGGCGTTCAGCACGAAGCTCGCGCCGTCGAACACCAGCTCGTCCTGGCCGCAGACCTGGCCCAGGAACACGAAGGGCAGCCCGGTCTCCACCACGCGCTCGACTCCAAGCATCATGCGGCGGGCCTGCTTGCCGTCCTCGAACGGCGAGCCGTTGATCGACAGCAGCATCTCGGCGCCGCTCTCGGCCAGGGTCTCGGACACCGCCGGCAGCCAGAAATCCTCGCACACCATGACGCCCAAGCGGTAGCCACGGAAGGCGACCGGGCCGGGGCTAGGGCCGGCGTCGAACACCCGCTTGTCGTCGAACACGCCGTAGTTCGGCAGCTCGTGCTTCGCCCGGCGCGCGATGACGCGGCCCTGGTCCAGCACGAAGGCCGCGTTATACAGCCAGTCGCCGTCGCGCCAGGGGCCGCCGACGATTACGCCGGGCCCGCCATCGGCGGTGTCCTGCGCCAGTTCGGCAATCGCCGCCTCGCACAACTCGACGAAGGCCGGCTTGCGCACGAGGTCCTCGGGCGGATAACCGGCGATGGAGAACTCCGGCGTCACCATAAGGTCGGCGCCCAGCGTCGCCGCGTCGGCCCGGGCACGGCGAATGCGGGCGAGGTTGGCCGTGACGTCCCCCTCATGCGGGTCAATCTGGGCAAGCGCGATCCGAAGGGTCATGCGCCTGACCTGGGGTTTGTAGGCACGCTTTCAACACGCTTCGCGTCCGCGTGGCGTGCCCCGTTGGCGCGCAACAGGAACTCGCGCCCGACCTTCACCCGCGCCTGGCCGTCGTACTCGACGATGTCGGCGGTGGCGTAGGTCTCGTGCCAATCCTCCGGAATAAAACTGCCGGTGCCGACCACGTCGATCGGTGCGCGCGTGTCCGCCATCACCCGGCATTTCGCGACGCCAAAACCCGACGACACCACGATGCGCACCTGCGGGAAGCCGGCCTGGTCCAACGCCTCCCGCATCCGCCAGATCGACGCCGCCGAGACGCCGGTGCCAACCAAGTGTCGCAGTTCCTGGTCGCTGCGGTAGCGGCGGATGGCGCCGGGGGCGCGGCGTTCGAGCACGGCGTAGCTCTCGGCGGGGTCCAACCCCTCCAGATACCGGCCGCCATGGGTGTCCAGCCGCACCGAGAGGCGCCCGGCGGCGGCAAGCTTCGGGAAACGACGGCAGACCTCCAGCCCATCAGTGATCTCCCGCCCGAAGAAATCGGTCAGCACCGTAAGCGCCTCGTCCGGGCAGGTCGCGTGAAACATCTCCGCTGCACGCACCGTCGATCCGGCATAGCCGATCAGCGCATGCGGCATGGTGCCCAGCCCGTGCGTGCCGCCGAAATACGGTGCTGCAAGATCAGAAGAGGTTCCGATGAAGCCGTGCGCGCCCTCACCCTTGGCAGCGTTGCTGCCGACGCTGGCGGCGTAGCCCATCATGTCCTGCATCTCGGCCCCGGCGCAATGCCGCGCCTCCATGGCGATGAAGCGGACGCCGGGCAGCGCCATGCACATCTGATAGGCGTTGTGCGCGGCGACGCAGGCGGCGCCGAGCTTCTGCAGGCAGATCGTCTCGCAATCCGCCAGCGCGTGGAAGCTGCCGGTGACATAGACGGTTGGCTCGCCGGCGCCGACCCAGGTGCCCTCCGGATGCGCCTGGTCGAACTCGAACCGCGTGTTGCGCAGGGTTGCAACCTCGCTCAACCAATCAAGCATCAATCGCGGCGCCGAGATCACCGGGCGGCGCAGGAAGAAGGCGTAGGTAACGCGCTTGTCGCCAAACCGGCCGATCACCTCCCGCGTGCGGTTGAAATAGGCGTCCGTCCGGGCCTCGATATCCTCGATCAAAGACCGTGGAGGCGGCCCCGGCAGCGTCATTGCGCCGCGACCGCCTGCGGGCGGGTGGGCACTCGGCGGGCCTTCAGCTCCTCGGCAACCAGGAAGGCGAGTTCCAATGACTGCTCGGCGTTCAGCCGCGGGTCGCAGAACGTCTCGTAGCGGCCGCCAAGGTCGGCCTCCGTCAGGCGATGCGCACCGCCGACGCACTCCGTGACCTCCTGCCCCGTCATCTCCACGTGCACGCCGCCAGCCCAGCTTCCCTCGGCCGCATGGGCGTCGAAGAAGCCGCGGACCTCGGCGAGGATGCTGTCGAAGCTGCGGGTTTTCACCTTCGCCGCCGTGCTGATGGTGTTGCCGTGCATCGGGTCGCACAGCCAAACCACCTTGCACCCCGCGCGATCCACCGCGCGCAGCAGCGGCGGCAAGACGGCATGCACGCGCTCGGCGCCCATGCGGCTGATCAGCGTCAGGCGCCCCGCCTCGTTGTCCGGGTTCAGCGTGTCGATAAGGCGCAGCAGGTCGTCCGGCTGCATCGTCGGGCCGATCTTAAGGCCGATCGGGTTGTGCACGCCGCGCAGGAACTCGACGTGCGAGCCGTCGAGATGCCGGGTGCGGTCGCCGATCCACAGGAAATGCGCCGAGCACGCGTAGTACTTGCCGGACGTGCTGTCGATCCGGGTCAGCGCCTGCTCGTAGGGCAGCAGCAGCGCCTCATGGCTGGTATAGAAATCCGTCTCGCGCACCTGCGGCGTATTCAAGCTGCTCATGCCGCAGGCCGCCATGAACGCCAATGTCTCGTCGATTCGGGACGCGATGTCCTGGTAGCGCGCAGCGAGAGGCGAGCGGGCGGCGAAATCCAGATTCCAGCGATGCACCTCGTGCAGGTCGGCATAGCCGCCGCCGGCAAATGCGCGCAGCAGGTTCAGCGTGCCGGCGGACTGGAAATAGCCGGTCTCCATGCGGGCGGGGTCCGGGATGCGGGCGGCGGCGGTGAACTCCGGCCCGTTGATGATGTCGCCGCGATAGCTCGGCAGGGTCGTGCCGTCGATGGTCTCGCTGTCGGACGACCGCGGCTTGGCGAACTGCCCGGCCATGCGGCCCATCTTCACCACCGGCACGCTGGCGCCGAACGTCAGCACCACGGCCATCTGCAGCAGCACCCGGAAGGTGTCCCGGATGATGTTGGCGGTGAAATCGCCAAAGCTCTCGGCACAGTCGCCGCCCTGCAGCACGAAAGCCTGGCCGTTCGCCACGAGTGCAAGAGCGTCGCGCAGCCGCCGCGCCTCGCCGGCGAACACCAGCGGCGGATACTTCGCCAGCCGCGCCTCGACGGCCGCCAGCGCCGCCTGGTCCGGATAGACCGGCCCCTGCAGCACCCGCCGCGCCCGCCAGCTCTCCGGCGTCCAGCCTACCCGCTCCGTCATGGCGTCAGTCCCTCCAGCATGGGCCAACTTATCATGGTTTCCGCAGGCAAATGCCACCCTACTCCGCAGCCCTCGGCACCTGCGCGGCGGGCGCTACCCGGGTCACGGTCCGCATGGTCACGAACTCCTCGGCGCTGGTCGGATGGATGCCGATCGTGCGGTCGAAATCCTGCTTCGTCGCCCCGGCGATCAGCGCCACGCCGATGCCCTGCATCATCTCGGCCACGTCGTCGCCCAGCATGTGCACGCCCATCACCCGTTGGCTGGCCTGGTCCACGATCATTTTCATCAGCGTCTTGCGATGCCGCCCGGACATGACGTTCCGCATCGGGGTGAAGTGCGCGAGGTAGATGTCTATCGCGCCGTGCTGGACCGCTTGCTCCTCGGTCAACCCCACGGTCGCGAGCGGCGGATTGCTGAACACGGCGGTGGCGACGGGGTCGAGCGCCCAGGTGCGCGGCCGGCCGGGTCCGAACAGCCGGTCGGCCAGATGGTGGCCCTCCGCGATGGCGACCGGCGTGAGGTTCAGCTTGTTGCTCACGTCGCCCAGCGCGAAGATGTGCGGCTGGCTGGTGGCATTATGCGCATCGACGATCACGGCGCCCCGGCTGTCGGTCGCGACGCCCGCCTCCTGCAAGCCGAGGCCCGCAGTCTTTGGCACCCGGCCGACGGCGAAGAACACCAGGTCGGCCTCGACTGCGTGGCCGTTGCTGAGCGTGACGCGCTTTGCGTCGCCGGCCTGCTCGACCTTGTGCACGGTCTGGCTCGGATGCAGGCGGATGCCCTGTTCGGTCAGGCCGTGGGCGAGCGCCTCCCGCAAATCGGCGTCGAAACCGCGCAGCGGCAAGGGCTGGCGGAACACGATGTCCACCTCGGCGCCCAGGCCATGGAAGATGCCGGCGAACTCCATGCCGATATAGCCGCCGCCGACCATCAGCACCCGCTTGGGAAGGCTGGGCAGCTCGAACGCGTCGTCGGAGACGATGCCAAGGTGCATGCCCTCGATCGGCGGCTGGATCGCCGGCATGCCGCCGGTCGCGATGACGATGCGCTCCGCGGTGACCGCTTGGCCGCCGACCTCCAGCGTGTGCGGCCCGGTGAGCACCGCCCGCGCCTCGTGCCGGACCACGCCGCTGCCGTCCAGCATGCGGACGTAGATGCCGTTCAGCCGCAGGATTTCTCGATCTTTATGCTCGATCAGCGCCGCCCAATTATGCACGCCGGGCGAGGCGTCCCAGCCGAAGCCGCGCGCATCCTCGGCCAGGCGGCCGTATTCGGACGCCTGCACCATGATCTTCTTCGGCACGCAGCCGACGTTCACGCAGGTGCCGCCCCAGCGGGCCTCCTCGGCGATGCCGACGCGCGCGCCGTGCCCGGCGGCGATGCGGGCGCAACGCACCCCGCCCGATCCGCCGCCGATGATGAACAGGTCGTAGTCGTAGTCAACCATTTGTTAGGTCCCAATGCCGCCGAGGGCGAGATATTTGATTTCGAGGTAGTCCTCGATCCCGTACTTGCTGCCCTCGCGACCCAGCCCGCTCGACTTCATGCCGCCGAACGGGGCGACCTCGGTCGAGATGATGCCCTCGTTGCAACCGATGATGCCGTATTCCAGCGCCTCCGCCACGCGGAAGATGCGGCCGACATCGCGGGCGTAGAAATACGCGGCGAGGCCGAACTCGGTGTCGTTGGCCATCTCGATCGCCTCCGCCTCGGTAGAGAAGCGGAACAGCGCGGCGGCCGGGCCGAACGTCTCCTCATGGAAGATGTCGGCGGCACGCGGCACGCCGGTCAGGATGGTCGGCTGGAAGAACGTGCCGCCCAGCTCATGCCGCGCGCCGCCCAGCACCACGCGGGCGCCACGATCGACGGCATCCTTGATATGCGCCTCGACCTTCTCGACCGCCTCGGCGTTGATCATCGGTCCCTGGGTCACGCCCTCGTCCATGCCGTCGCCAACCTTCAGCGCGGCAACCGCGACCTTCAGCTTCTCGGTGAACGCCTCGTACACCCCATCTTGGACAAGAAGACGGTTGGCGCACACGCAGGTCTGGCCGGCGTTGCGGAACTTGCTCGCCATCGCGCCCACCACGGCGGCATCCAAGTCGGCGTCGTCGAACACGATGAACGGCGCGTTGCCGCCCAGCTCCATGCTCGCCTTCTTCACCGTCGGCGCGATCTGCGCCAGCAGCTTGGCGCCGACCTCGGTGCTGCCGGTGAAGCTGAGCTTGCGCACCAGCTTGTTGCTGGTCAGCTCGCCGCCGACCTCGCCGCTCGGCCCGGTGATCACGTTGCACACGCCCTTCGGCATCCCGGCACGCTCGGCCAGCACGGCCAAGGCCAGCGCGGAAAACGGCGTCTGGCTCGCCGGGCGGATCACCCCGGTGCAGCCGGCGGCCCAGCCGGGCCCAGCCTTGCGGGTGATCATCGCGGCCGGGAAGTTCCACGGCGTGATGGCGGCGAACACGCCGATCGGCTCCTTGGTGACGATGATCCGCCGGCCCTGCTGCGGCTGCGGGATGGTGTCGCCATAGACGCGCTTGGCCTCCTCGGCGAACCACTCGATGAACGACGCCGCGTAGGCGATCTCGCCCCGGCTCTCGGCGAGCGGCTTGCCCTGCTCGGCAGTCATGATGACGGCCAGGTCCTCGGTGTTCTCGATCATCAGCGTAAACAGCTTGCGCAGGATGGCGGCGCGCTCCTTGGCCAGCATGGCGCGCCAGGCCGGGAAGGCGCGGGCGGCAGCCTCGATGGCCTGGCGCGTCTCGGCGGCGCCAAGCGCCGGGACCTCGCCGATCACCGCGCGGGTGGCGGGGTTGCGGACCGCCAGGGTTTTGCCGCTGGCGGCCTGCACCCACTCGCCGTCGATGCAGCAAGCCTGGCGGAACAAGCTGGGGTCCTTGAGCGGGAGCGGCGCGGTGGAGTTCAGCATGGGGGTCCTCCGTTTGCACGGAAGATAGGCTCGCCATCGCCCGATGTCAGCGGGGTTTGGCCCGCGCTGCCCGGAAGGCTGCCGCTCGGCCGGGCTTCTCGACCTGCTGCGCGCGGCCGAACGCCATCGCGTCCGGCGCCACGTCCCGCGTCACCACGCTGCCGGCGGCGATGAAGCTGCCGTCGCCCAGCGCCACCGGCGCCACCAGCACGGCCGACGTGCCGACGAACACCCTGGCGCCGATCGTGGTGCGGTGCTTGGCGTAGCCGTCGTAGTTGCAGGTGATGGTGCCAGCGCCGATGTTGGTGCCGGCCCCGATCGTGCTGTCGCCAAGGTAACTCAGGTGGTTGGCCTTGGCCCCAGCCCCGAGATGCGTCGCCTTCAATTCTACGAAGTTGCCGACATGGGCGCCTGCCGCCACCACGGTGCCAGGGCGGAGCCGGGCATAGGGGCCGATCAGCGCGCCCGGCCCGATCTCGCAACCTTCCAAATGGCTGAAAGCGCGTATCTCGGCACCGGAAGCGACGCTCACGCCGGGGCCGAACACCACGTGGGGCTGCACCGTCACATCGGGCGCGAGCACGGTGTCGGCGCTCAGGAACACGGTATCCGGCGCGGTCAGCGTCGCGCCGCCGTCCATCGCAGCACGGCGCAGCCAGCCTTGCACCGTCGCCTCCGCCTCCGCTAGTTCCGCGCGGGAGTTGATGCCGCGCAGTTCCTCGGCCGGCGCCTCGACGGCAGCGACGCGCTGTCCCTCGCTGCGGGCCAGCGCCACGCAGTCCGTCAAGTAGAACTCGCCTTTCGGGCTGGGCTGCACTTGATGAAGCCAGCGGAGCAAGTCGGCGGCGGGGGCGCACAGCACGCCGGCGTTGCACAGGCCGACCTCGCGCTCGGCCTCGGTCGCCTCGGCCCACTCCACGATGCGCTCGACGTCCTCGCCATCGGTCAGCACGCGGCCATAGCGGCCGGGATCGACGGGCCGCATCGCCAGCAGCGCCAGCGCGACGTCGGCGGTGCGGCGCCGGTCCAGCAGGCGTCGCAGGGTCTTGGGCTGAATCAATGGGTTGTCGGCATACAGCACCGCCACCTCGCCATCGCCGAACTGCGCCGCCGCCTGCAGCGCCGCGTGGGCGGTGCCGAGCCGGTCCGCCTGCACGACCACGGGATGCGGCGCTGCGGCGCGGGCCAGCGCGTCCATCTCCGCGCCTGTAACCACGACGATGCGGTCGAACACCGCCGTGCAACTCGCGATCAAGTGCTGCAGCATCGGGCGGCCGGCAATCGGGTGCAGCGCCTTCGGCAGTGCGGATTTCATGCGGGTGCCTAGCCCGGCAGCCAGCAGGACGGCAGTTGTTGTCATGCAACGATGGGTAGCGTCCAGCCCGCGCCCATGTCAAAGGCCATGTTGATCACTTGGAGTGCCCAGGATGGAACCGACCCTGCTGCTCGACCTCGATGGAACGTTGGTGGACACCGTCCCCGACCTGCTGGCCAGCGTCAACCGCCTGATGGCGGCGCGCGGGCTGGAGACTTTGACGACTGAACAGGTCATCCCGATGATCGGCGACGGCGCGGCCGTGCTGGTGCGCCGGGCGATGGCGGCGCGCGGCCAGGAGGCGACGCCGGCCGACCTGCAGACGATGCTCGACGACTACACGGCGAATGTCGCCGACGGATCGCGGCTGTATCCGGGTGTCGAGCCGACATTACGCGCCATGGCGGCGGATGGCTGGCGTTTTGCGGTCTGCACCAACAAGCCGGTGATCCCGGCCCGCGAGCTGCTATCGACCTTGGGTGTGCTGGAGCTGTTTGCCGCGGTGGGCGGCGGCGACAGCTACCGGACCCGCAAGCCCGATCCCAAGCACCTGCTCGCGACCCTGGCGGATGCGGGGGGCCGTGCGGATGCGGCGGTGATGGTCGGCGACCACCACAACGACGTTCAGGCCGCCGCTGGGGCCGGGGTGCCGTGCATCTTCGCGGCTTGGGGCTATGGGGCGGCGCCGGCGGGCGTGGCGGCGACGGCGCAGGCGTTCCCCGATGTCGCCGGGCTGGCGCGCGGGCTACTCGGGCGCGGCTAAGTACCCCATGCGCTACTCGGGCGCGGCTAAGTACATCGTCAGGCTGCCGATGAGGTCGGTGTCGAACTGCATGCGCACCGGGATCATCGGGCCGCCCGGCGTCGCCACGGCGAACCAGGCGGTGCCGTGCCGCGGACGCTGCGCCGCCATCCGGTCCGCATCCAGCCGGAAGCCGCCAAGCTGCCGGCCTTCGAAGTCGCAGCGCAGCGTGGGGCCCGCGAAACTGGAGCGGCCGGTCGCCTCCAGCACCTCCCGCCCAGCGGTGCGCGCGCTCAGCTCGGCCAGGCGCCGTCCGTCGTAGGTGCGGGACCGGCCCTCGCACCGGCCGGTCGCGTTCACCTGGCGCACTAGTTGCGCCATGGCGCTCACGCTATCGATGGTGCCGGCCTGGTCGGCAAGGGCAACCGGCTTGCGCTCCTCTTCGTTGGGCGGATTGAGGGCGCGTATCTCCGGCTGGCCGTTGGGGTAGTCGATCTGGGTGACGCGGGGCCGGCCGCGTATGTGGCCGAAGCTGTAGAAACGCCGGGGCGCCGGATGATCGCCGGCAAAGACGCCCTCGACCACCGTGTCCTGCTCCGCCCGGAACAATGCGCCCACCGTGCCGGCCGTGTGGTACACGAGGTGCACCCGGTAGTCGCGCGGGCCAATGGCAAGGTCCGCATCCAGGCGCAGGACATTCAGCCCAGTGGCATAGGCGGCGTAATGGGCGTGGACCGGTTGCGCGCGGGCGGCCACGGGCAGGCAAAACAGGAGCAGCGCAGCGGCGAGATGTTTCATTCCGCTCATGTTGGACCAAATCGGCGCCACCGCAACTTGACATCGGCGGGAGCCGGCCCCTACACAGCCAACCCTCGGAGTTGCCCGGAATAGGGGCGCGTAGCTCAGCGGTAGAGCATTCGCTTCACACGCGAAGGGTCACAGGTTCAATCCCTGTCGCGCCCACCAGATCTGTGTTCCCCGGGGTGCCGTCCTCCCCCAGATCCCACCACAGCCCGGCGAATGCGGCAATTCCCTCGCGCGCCGGCGCGATCAGCAGGTGCTCGTCGGGGCCGTGCTGCTTGCAGCCGTTGTAGCTGTGCGGCACCCAGACCAGCGGCGTGCCGAGATGGTCGATGAACACGTCCCCGGGCAGCCCGCCGCCGCTGTTGGGAATAAGCTGGATCGGGCGATCTAGGGTATGCGCCATGCTGGCGACCGCCCAGCGCACCCAGGGATTGGCCGGGTCGGTGCGGCTCGCGGCCATGCGGACGCCTTGGGCGATGATCTTCACCTCCGGAAAGCCGGCCGCGTCGAGATGGCGGCGCAGCGCGCCCTCGAAGGTCGCGGGGTCGGTGTCCACGGTGTAGCGGATCTGGCAGCTCGCGCGGGCGTTCGGCGCCACGGCGTTGACCGGGTTCTCCGGCCGTCCGGACAGCAGCGCCAGCACGATGAAGCTGTTCCAGCCATAGATCTTCTCTGCGGCCGACAGCCCGGGCTCGCCCCAGCCGGGGTCGATCGTCGCCGCCTCGCCCTCCGCCACCAGCTCGCAGCCGCGCAGCGCGTCGCGCACGCTGCCGGGCATGGCGGCCGGCAGCCAGTCGCGCACCAGGATGCGGCCGTGGCGGTTGGCGATGCTTGCGATGGCGTGGGACAGCACGATGGCCGGGTCGGTGGTCATGCCGCCCCAGTTGCCCGAATGCACGCCGCCCGCGCGGAGATCGAGCACCAGATCGAAATGGAACGTGCCGCGGGTCCCGGTCGAGACGGTGGGCGTCGCGGCGCGCACCCGCGGCCCATCGCTGGCGAGCAGCATGTCGGCCGCAAGCCGGTCCCGGTGCGCCGCGACGAACTCGCGCAGGCCCTGGCTGCCGCGCTCCTCTGCGGTTTCCAGCACCAACTTGACATTGCAGCCGAGATGGCCGCCGCGCTCTGCCAGCACGGCCTCCAGCGCCGCCAGGTTGATCGCGTGCTGGCCCTTGTTGTCGGCGGACCCGCGGCCGTACCAGCGGTCGCCCTCCTGCGTCAGCACCCATGGATCGAGCCCAGGGCGCCATTGCTCCGCCAGCCCCCGCACGGTGTCGCCGTGGCCGTAGGTCAGCACCGTCGGCCCGGCGCCCTCGATCCGCTCGGCAAACAGGATCGGACCGAAGCCGGGCCGGGGGTTCGCGTGCACTTCGACCGTGAAGCCCATGCGCTCGAGCCACGGCCGGATATGCGTCTCGAGGTAGCGCGCCAGGTCCGCGTCGTGACCCGGGTCCTGTGAGGTGCTGGGCACCGCGACCAGGCCGGTCAGCAGCGCCTGGAAGCCGCCATCGTCGAAAAATGCCAATGCGCGGTCGATCGCCCCGGCCCTGCTCCCGTCCATGTCCTTCTCCCGTGCTGCGGTCCAAGGCTGATCGCTTGCAGGCTGTGGAGCAAGGTGTCGGCGCCGATCGGCACGGCGTTTTCAACCCAACCATCGGCGCCATTTCGCACCATGGCCGAAATTTTGTAGTACGAATTTCATATTGATTTTGCAATAATGATACTTTATTGTGCAACGAATAGAACTCGGACAGGATCGTTATCCAGTTTGGGTGGCGCTGTAACGAGAGGATGCGGAACAATGTTTGGCTTGAAGTTTGTCGCGGCTGGCGCCGCGGTCCTGTTGCTCAGCACTGGTGTCCAAGCGGCGACGATCACCCCATCCGACCCAAGTTGGACCAACCCGTCCTACGAAAATAGCGGTGGTGGATCGAGCTCGATCACCGGGACCGCACCGCGTTCCGGGAACGGCTCCATCGAGCTTTTCGGCGACCGGACTCGCTTCATCACCGGCAATCAATTCCTTACCAGCAGCAACCTGGGGCTGCTCAGCACCGTGCTGGGCCTCTCCTACGATTGGAGGGTTGCGGGCGACAGCATCACATCGATTAATCCCGACTACACGCCAGCCCTCCGGCTCAACGTGTGGGACGGCGCGAAACGGAGCGAACTAATCTGGGAAGGTGTGTACAACAACGTCTATGGCAACTCGGCCCGCGACACTTGGTACACGACGACCTTCTCCGACCAGTTCTATCAGAATGTTACGGGGTCCGGCGTAACGACGCAGAATGGCTCCCAGGTCAACCAGACGATCTCGTCCTGGATCGGCACCTACAGCACCAATGCCTATGTGTCCGCCATCAGCGTCGGCGCCGGCGGCTCGGCGTCGGCCGGCTATCACGCGTTCGCGGATAATGTGGTGTTCGGCACGACGGAAGGCACGACGACCTTCAATTTCGAGACGAACGCAACAAACGTCCCGGAGCCAGCCTCCCTCGCCCTGCTCGGCATCGCCCTGCTGGGAGCGGCTGCATCGCATCGCAAGCTCCGCTGCTAATCAGGCTGCCGGGGTGGCGCGTGCCGTGATGGGGCGATGATGCCTTGCAACGCCGTCCAGCGCGTGCGCCAGTCGCCATGAAGCAGGGCCGTCATGGCCGCGAATCGGGCCATGTCGTTTGCTGTGGCGGTAGCCAAATGTGGTCGCAGGCGACCGCGGCGTTCGCTGACCGTCTTTACGATCGTCATGCCCAGTAGGCCCTCTGCGCCCCTGGTGCTGCCGAAGCCGCTGCGGCCACGCCCGCCAAACGGCAGGCGCGGGTCGGCTGTGGGCACGATCAGGTCGTTGATGCACACCGAGCCGGCACGTACCTGTCGCGCCATCGCCTGAGCAGCGGCGGGCGGGCCGAATACGCTGGCGCCAAGCGCATAGGGACAGTCAGCCGCCGCGGCCAGGGCCGCCTCGGGACTCGCGGCCGGGACCAGCGCCAGCCACGGCGCGAACACGTCCTGTTGCAGCAGCGCCATGCTGGGCCGCGCGTTGGCGACCACCATCGGCCGGCCGATGCCGCTTGATGCGAGCCGGGCACCCTCCGCCACCGCCAGGTCCACCAGCGTCGATAGCCGTGCTGCGGTCGGGGGCAGCACGGTCGCGGAGGGAATGGCTGGCAACCGCGCCAGCAGCTTGGCCTCCAGCCCCGCCGCGTCCCCGTGCATGACGAACACCCGGCGGGGCGCGATGCAGGTGGCGCCGCCATTCAGCCGCAGGCCATAGGCGAGGCAGGCCGCGACGAGTTCCAGGTCGGCGCCGGGCAGCACGAACACTGCATCGGAACCAGAAAGCTCCATCGTGGTCGGGGTCAGCGTGGCTGCGGCGGCGGCCAGCACGTGCTGGCCGGTCTCGGCGCTGCCGGTCAGCACGATATGGTCGAAGCCCGCGCGGACCGCGGCCTCCCCCGCGGCCGGGTCCAGCACCTGGAACACGCCGTCGGGCAGGCCGGCCTCCCGCAGCAGGCCCGCCAGCGCCCGCATCGGCGCCTCGCACCCCGGCGCCGGCTTCACGCACACGGCATTGCCGGCCGCGAGCGCCTGCAGCGCCTGCGCGCCGGGCAGGAACAACGGATAGTTGCTGGGCGCCAGGATCAGCATGGCGCCGCAAGGCTCCCGGTGGATGCGGGTCCGCACGCCGAACAGCCAGAGCGGCCGGCCGCCGCGCGGGCGGCGCGGCGCCAGGAGGGCCGGGGCACGGCGCAGCAGGAAACGCGCAGCCTCGGCCAGCGGCAGCACCTCGGCGACCAGGGTATCGACGGGGGTGCGCGCGACGGTTGCGGCGAGCGTTGTGGCGTCCCGGGCGACCAATCCGCGCAGGCGACCAATGACCACAAGCCGCGCTGAAAGCCCGAGAGCTGCCCAGGCTTGTCCGGCGGTGCGGGCGGGTCCAAGGAACGCAGTGATGACAAGATCGTTCATGTCCCCACGTCTAGCCCGCATCTATCACACCATCGAGAGAGGGATTAGGTTTCGCCGCATGCCGTCCTGCATCATTCGCCTTCCGCGATCGCCCAACTGGATTTCTGCATGAACCGCCGCGTTGCTATCATAGGGGCAGGCCCTGGTGGCCTTGCATCCGCCATGTTGCTGGCCAAGACAGGTGTCGAGGTGACAGTCTATGAGTCGCGCTCGATGGTGGGCGGACGCTCCAGCACCATCACCGGCCCAAGCGACGTTGGCACGTTCCGCTTTGACATGGGGCCGACCTTCTTCCTGTATCCGCGCGTGCTCTCGGATATCTTCGCCGCCTGCGGGCGGCGCTTGGAGGACGAGGTCGAGCTGATCCGGCTCGATCCGCAGTACCATCTGGTGTTCGAGGGCGGCGGCGAGATCCAGGCGACCGGCGACATGACGCGCATGGCGGCGGAGATCGCCCGATTCTCGCCCCAAGACGCCGCCGCCCTGCCCCGTTTCATGGCCGACAACCGCAAGAAGCTCGCGGTGTTCCGCCCGGTGCTGGAGAACGCCTTCAACTCGATGCGGGATCTGATGCGCCCCGCGGTGATGCGCGGCCTGTCGCGGCTTCGCCCGCACCGCAGTGTCGATAGCGACCTTGGCACGTACTTCCAGGACGAGCGCGTGCGCCTCGCGTTCAGCTTTCAGTCGAAATACCTCGGCATGTCGCCGTTCCGCTGCCCGAGCCTGTTCACCATCCTATCGTTCATGGAATACGAGTTCGGCGTCTACCATCCGCGCGGCGGCACCGGTGCGGTCATGGCCGCCATGGCGCGGGTGGCGCGCGACCTTGGCGTCAAGATTCAGCTCGGCGAGCCGGTGCAGGAGCTGCTGTTCGAGGGCCGCCGCGCCGTTGGCATACGCACGCAGGCGGGGCCCAAGCGCTACGACGCGCTGGTGATCAACAGCGACTTCGCCCAGACGATGACCAAGCTGGTGCCGGACGCGATCCGCAGGCGGTGGTCGGACCGCAAGATCGCGGCCAAGAAGTTCTCCTGCAGCACGTTCATGCTGTATCTCGGCATCGAGGGCGACATCCCGGACCTGTCGCATCACACGATCTACCTGGCCGAGGACTACCGGCGCAACATCGCCGATATCGAGGCCGGGATCGCGCCGGCGGAGCCGAGCTTCTACGTGCAGAACGCTTGCGTCACCGACCCGGCGTTGGCGCCGCCCGGGCACTCGACGCTGTATGTGCTGGTCCCGGTCGGCCATCGGATCGGCGACGGCATGGACTGGGCAGCGGAGACTGCACGCTACCGTGCGCTGATCCTCAAGCGCCTTGAGCGCATCGGCATCCCCAACATCGAGCGGCGCATCCGTTTCGAGAAGGTGCTGACGCCGCAGGGCTGGGAGCACGACCTGCAGATCTACCGCGGCGCCACGTTCAACTTGGCGCACAACCTGGCGCAGATGCTGCATTTCCGCCCACGCAACCGGTTCGAGGACCTCGATAGCGTGTATCTGGTCGGCGGCGGCACGCATCCCGGGTCGGGCCTGCCAGTGATCTTCGAGAGCGCCCGCATCACGGCGCGCCTCATGGCCGAGGATATGGGCCTCGACGCCCATTGGGAGGCGCCGTCCGCCATGGCGCACGACCATTACGAACCTGCCATTGCGGAGGCCCTATGAACGCCATCAATCAGCGTCCCAGTACCCTGCCGATCGGCGTGGTCGGCGCGGGCCTCGGCGGGCTGGCCGCAGCCTGCACATTGGCCGCACGCGGGCACAAGGTGATCCTGTTCGACAAGAACGAATGGCTGGGCGGCAAAGCAGCGCTGCTGGAGCAGGACGGCTTCCGCTTCGACATGGGCCCGACTATCCTGACCGTCCCGGACGTGCTGGGGCGAGTGTTCAGCGAGGCCGGACGCCGCATGTCCGACTACCTCGACCTACGGCGCCTCGACCCGCAATGGCGC
>JAABUS010001620.1_pt1 | contig 47730 bp, 43 predicted proteins | sample 5560161 | NCBI WGS metagenome assembly JAABUS01 (sample SAMN10711885, study PRJNA513376) | rock metagenome | isolation source: Antarctica rocks | place: Antarctica: Victoria Land, Trio Nunatak nord | collected 2016-01-04 | reverse complement strand
TCAAGCGCCGCTGCCTGTACCAGTGGATCGACTACCCCGACCGGGCTCGTGAGGCAGAGATCGTGCGCGCCCGCCTGCCCGGCGTCGCCGACGAGGTGGCCGAGCGCGTGTGCGTCGCCGTCGCCCGACTGCGCGAGCAGGAGCTGTACAAGCAGCCCGGGGTCGGGGAGACGATCTCGTGGGCGCGTGCGCTGCTGGCGCTCGAGGACGCGTCACTGGAGGAGACGCTCGGCGTGGTGCTCAAGGTCAGGGAGGACATCGAGGCGGTGCGAGCGCGGGAGGTGCTTTCGGGTGTCTGAGCCCCCGGCCGCCCGCGCCGGTCTCGGCGTGACCGCCAAGCTGATGCTCCTGGGCGCTTCCCTTCGTGCCGGCGGCGTCCGTGTTGGTGTGGGCCAGCTGCTGAGCGCCCACCGTGCGCTGGCGGCCATCGACGCCGCCGATCGACGTGATTCCTATCTCGCGCTTCGCTCCGTGCTGTGCTCGCGGCGGGAGGACCTCGAGGTCTTCGACGCCGCCTTCGCGGAGGTCTTCGCGGGGGACGCGGAGCTCCCCGAGCACCCCGAGGCGCTGGACGAGGTCGCCGCCCTGGTGCTGCCGTCGGTGGCCGTGCCCCCGCAGCGGCGGGTGCCTGCGCCGGATGCGATCCAGGACAGCGAGGTCGTCCCCGCCGCCTGGTCGGAAGTGGAGATGCTGCGCGACAAGGACTTCGCCGCGTTCACGGCGGCCGATCGGCGGATGGCGCGCGGGGTCATGCGCCGGCTGGCCGCGCGCGGCCCGGTCCGGACGAGTCGCCGCACGCGTGCCTCGCATCGAAGGGGCCCCGCGCCCAGGGGCAGCCGCCCCGACCTGCGGGGCACCGTACGCGCGTCGCTGCGCCACGGCGGGGAGCCGATCGAGCGTCACTGGCGCCAGCCGCGCGAGCGACCGCGGCCGGTGGTTCTGGTCTGCGACGTGTCGGGCTCGATGGAGCCCTACGCGCGGATGCTGCTCATGTACATGCAGGCCTGCGTGGCCGCCCGCCGCCGTGTGGAGGCGTTCACCTTCGGCACACGCCTGACCCGGGTCACCGGAGAGCTGGCCGGCCGTGATCCCGAGCGGGCCCTGGATCGGGCCGCCCAGGCCATGGCCGACTGGTCGGGCGGCACGCGGATCGGCGAGGCTCTGGCCGAGTTGAATCGCGAGCACGGCCGGCGGGTGGGCCGCGGCGCGGTTGTCGTAGTGCTCTCCGACGGCTGGGACCGCGGTGACCCCGACGTGCTCGCGTCCGAGATGGCGCGTCTGTCGCGCACCGCCCACCGGCTGGTCTGGCTCAACCCCCTGAAGGCCTCGGCGGACTACGAGCCGCTCGTCCGGGGGATGATCGCCGCGCTCCCCCACGTGGATCGCTTCCTGTCCGGTAACACGATCGCTTCACTGGAGGAGCTGACCGAGCTGATGCGAGGAGGAAGGCTGTGAAGGACGTGGTCGACGATGTCAGGGAGTGGAAGGACCGCGGTGAGCGCGTGGCGGTGGCCACCGTGGTGGGCGTGAAGCGTTCGGCGCCGCGTCCACCGGGCGCCAAGATGGCCGTGAACGGCTCGGGCGACGTGTCGGGGGCGGTGTCCGGCGGCTGCGTGGAGGGGGCCGTGGCCGAGGCCGCCGGCCGGGTGCTGGCGGGCGAGGGCCCGCGCCTCATGCACTTCGGGATCGCCGACTCCGAGGCATGGGACGTGGGACTGCCCTGCGGAGGCGAGATAGCCGTGTTCATCGAGGAGTACCGCGAGTGACACCCGAAGGCGAGTTCGCCCGCATCGCCGCCGCCGGAGGGCGCGCGGCCGTCGCCACGGTGGTAGAGGGCGCCGGGCTGGGCTCGAAGCTGCTCGTGCGCGAGGACGGCACGCACCGCGGCGGACTCGGCTCGCCGGAGCTCGACCGGACCGCCGCCGAAGCCGCCACCGAATTGATGTGGGAGGAGCGCTCCGAGTTGCGCGACGCCGAGGCGTCCACGCTGTTCGTGGACGCCACCTACCCCGCTCCGAGGCTGATCATCTTCGGCGCCGTGGACTACACCGCCGCCCTGTGCCGGCTGGCCCGGGCGGCGGGCTGGCGACCGTACGTGTGCGACCCGCGCTCGCAGTTCGCCACCGCCGAGCGCTTCCCCGATGCCGAGCAGGTGGTGGCCGCGTGGCCGCAGGAGGCGTTCGCCGCCGCCGGGGGGATCGACCGAGCGACCTACGTCGCGGTGCTCACCCACGACCCCAAGCTGGACGATTCGGCGTTGGGGATAGCCCTGCCCTCCGATGCCGCCTACGTGGGCGCGATGGGCAGCAGCCGCGCCCAGGCCAAGCGCCGCGAGCGCCTGGTCGAGGCGGGAATGGACGAGGAGCTGCTCGACCGACTGTCTGCACCGATCGGGCTGGACCTCGGTGCGATAGGACCGGAGGAGACCGCACTGTCGATCATGGCCGAGGTCGTGGCCGTGCGAAACGGCCGCTCCGGCGGGCGCCTGCGCGACAAGCAAGGTGGGCGGATCCACGAGGTCGGCGCGTGATCGCCGGGTGCGTGCTGGCCGCGGGGCGGGCCTCTCGCTTCGGGGGGCCCAAGCAGCTGGCCGACCTCCACGGCAGGCCGCTGCTCGAGCACGTGCTCGAGGCGATGTCGCAGGCGGGTCTCGACCGGGTCGTGGTCGTGTTGGGGGCCGAGGCCGACCAGATCCTCGACGCGGTCGACCTCCACGGCGCCCAGCCGGTGCTGTGCGAGCGCTGGGCGCAGGGGCAGTCGGCGTCGCTGGCGTCGGGCCTGGCCGCCGTGCAGGACGCCGAGGCCGTGGTGGTCGCCCTGGGCGACCAGCCCGGCCTGTCGCCCGAGGCGGTGCGCCGCGTGCTGGGGGCGCGCGTCGGGCACGACGGGGCGGTGCGCGCCACCTACGGCGGTCGCCCGGGTCACCCCGTCGTCCTGAGGCCCTCCCAGATCTCCGCGCTGCGCGACGTGACCGGGGACGTGGGCGCGCGCAACGTGATCATGTGCGGACTGCGCGAGGTGGCGTGCGACGACCTCGGCGGCGGCGAGGACGTGGACACCCCCGATCAGCTTGCCGGCCTGCGGCGGGCCGAGGACAGACGATGAAGCTCGAGCAGTCCTTCATCGTGCACGCCCCGATCGACCGCGTCTGGGAAGCGCTGATCGATGTCGAGCGGGTGGCGCCCTGCCTGCCCGGCGCGGAGATCACCGAGGCCTCCGACGACGGCAGGTACCGCGGCAGCTTCACCGTCAAGCTCGGTCCCACCACCGCCGCCTACCGCGGTGAGCTGGAGATGGAGGCGCTCGATCAGGTCGCCCGCACCGTGACGATGAAGGCCAGCGGTCAGGACAAGCGCGGCCAGGGGGGCGCCAAGGCCATGATCGTGTCCGTGCTCAGCGAGGACGGCGGGGCCACCAAGGTCGACGTCGACACCGACTTCACGATCACCGGGCGCCTGGCCCGTTTCGGGCGGGGCGGCATGATCAAGGACATCTCCAACCGGCTGCTCAGGGACTTCTCGGCCTGCCTGGCCGAGACGATCGAGGGCGCGCCCGCCGCACCGGAGCCGGTGACCTTGGACGACCCCGGCCCGTCGGGCGCGCCCGTGCGCACGGACATCCCGCCGCCCGCTGTGCCCGCGGCACCTGGTCCGGCAGCCGCTCCGGCCAAGCCGCTCAACGGCCTGCAGCTGTTCCTCTCGGTGCTCGTGGAGCGGATCAAGCGCCTACTGGGCAGGCGCTGAGGCCTTCCGAGGACTCTCCAGCGGCGTGAGCGCGGCCGCGATCCGCTCCCTCGCCGGCTCGAACTGCGGCGGCAGCACGAGCTTCTCGCCCAGGTGGCCGGGGTCCTCGTCGGTGGCGAAGCCCGGACCGATGGTGGCGATCTCGAAGAGCACCCCGCTGGGCTCGCGGAAGTAGACCGAGCGGAACCAGAAGCGGTCGATCACGGGTGTCGGGCGGGCGCCGTGCTCGGCGGTCCGCTCGCGCCACCGCTCGTGGTCGTCCATGGTCGATGCGAACGCCACGTGGTGCACGGTGCCCGCGGAGGGAAGCCCACGCTCGGGCGGCGGCTCGTCGTAGGCCAGCCAGCCGGATCGCTGCTCACCGTGCAGCTCCCACGCCCCGTCCGGGAGCCGTGTGAACCCCAGCCCATGCTCGAGCAGATCGTGGCTGCCCTCGGGATCGGACGCATAGGCGCGCACGCCGTCGAACCCCTGGAGCGCCAGCTCGCGCGGCACCTCGGGATGGTCGGCGATCAGCGGCTCGTCCCCGGAGTCGCTCACCCGCAGCTCGTGCTCCAGCCCCTCGGGGTCGGTAAAGCGCAGAGCGTGGCCGCCTGTGGCCCCGTGGGTATCGCGGCTCGGCTCCCCGCCCTCGTCGGCGAGGCGCTGGGACCAGAAGTCCAGCGCCTCGTCTGACCCCACCCGCCACACGATCCGGTGGACCATCCCCTCACCCGGGCGTCCGCGCGGGGCCCCGGGGTATTCGAAGAAGGTCAGGTCGGCTCCCGGGCTGCCCTGCTCATCGGCGTAGAAGAGGTGGTAGACGGTCGGGTCGTCCTGGTTGACGGTCTTCTTGACCAGCCGAAGACCCATGACTCGCGCGTAGAAGTCGAGGTTGCGCGGAGCGTTCGCGGTGATCGCCGTGATGTGGTGGATGCCCTCGAGCTTCATCTGACCTCTTCCGTTTCGGGCTGGAGCTATGATCAGTTGTGCCCGCAACCATATCACCGGAGTAATTGTGCCTGCAACAAATACGCCACGTCGAACCGACCAGCGGCGGGGATCGCGGCTCGATGACTTGGAGCTGGATGCGTGGCGGGGCTTCCTGCGCACCCACGCCGTGGTGTCGCGCGAGCTCGACGCGGAGCTGATCGCCGTCCACGGCCTGTCCCTGAGCTCCTACGAGGTCCTCCTGTTCCTGGCCGACACGCCGACGGGAGAGATGCGCATGACCGAGCTCGCCCAGTCCGTCCTGCTCAGCCGCAGCGGCCTGACGCGGCTCGTGGACCGGCTCGAGCGCCACGGCCTCGTGCGGCGCGAGTCGTGCCCGGGTGACGCCCGGGGGCTGAACGCGGTGATAACCGACGCGGGTCGCGAGCGCTTCGCCGAGGCCCGGCGCACGCACCTCGACGGTGTGCGCCGCCGTTTCCTGGACCGTCTCTCCGATGACGAGAAGCGCGACCTCGGGGCGCTCTGGCGCCGCCTCGGCGGAGACGGCACCGACAACCCCAGCTGCTGACCCTCGCGGCCTCTGCCGTTTACGAAACCGGCTGTCGAGGGCCCATGCGGTTGCTTGACACTTGTTGGTCCACAGTTGGCCTACGCGGTTGGTGCCGCGGAGCCGAGCCCGTAGGGCGAGGCGTAGGGGCATCAACCGCGGGCGAGCCGTCCGCTGGGTGGTTGACGCTCTCGGGCCGTCCGACCATGGAGGCAGTGACCGATGGGACGACCGACCCGCAGGACCTTTACCCCGCAGCAGAAGCTCGAGATCGTGCAGACGCTTGCGCGTGGCGAGAAGCAGTCCGCGCGCGAGCATGGGGTGGATCACCGTCGAGCCGTCGAGCCGTCGAGCCGTCGAGCCCGGCGTGGTGGTGCGGGGGCCGTGGCCGGACCGCCGCCCGGCGTTGGCCGCGATCCTGCCATTCAACGAGCGCACCCCGTGGCTGCGAAAGGCGCGCAACGGCGCCTGCATCGCGTCTTTGGCCGAATGAAGGCACGCGGCAAGCCGGCCAACATCGCGACCGTCGCGGTCGCGCGTGAGCTCACCGGGTTCCTCTGGGCGGGGGCCGTGGCCGACTGAGCCAGGCCAACACCCACCGGCTGGTGGTCGGGGCGCCGGGCCAGAGCGGCCGGCACGCGCGACACAGCTATGGGCACCAGACACAACCTCTGCCACGCCCGTTCCTAGGGCTGCGCACGCCGGCGACGAAACAGCGCCATGGGGCAACCAACCCCCGCATCTCAGACTGGTAACGCCCGACAGAGCGCCCGGCGCCCCGACCACCAGTCGCCCCCAACAACACCCGCACCCGGGGCGCCAATCAACACTGCCCACTTGAACAAACCCGACGCCATATCAGCTGCCGTCGCGCAACGGCGCTGGTGCGTATCCGGTTGATTCCGTTTGGGCTTAGTCCGCTCTGCGGGTGATCTGGCGGTAGGTCGTGGGCCGGTGGATGGCGCCGAGGCCGAGCAGCGTCTGAAAGGCGGCCATGGGGGTGCCGCGGCGGTTGTGGCGGAAGACGTACTCGTCGAGATAGACCGGCAGGTGTTCGTCGGAGACGCCGCGGTGGGTGCGGTGCATCCAGGTTTTCAGGTTTGAGATCGCGCGGTGCGCGCGGGGCAGCAGATGCTCGCCTGGCGCGGCGCTCGCCTGCGCTCGGGGGCGGTGCCGATAGCCGAGCTTGGCCAGCCCGCGGTAGGAGAGAAGTCCGTCGGTGTGCACCAGCGAGCCTGGCGTAGCGGTCGCCTTGGTGAACGCCTCGAGCGTGGTGGAGCGCGAGTTGCCCAGCACCGCCAGGCGCAGGCGCCCCGAGCCGGCGCCCCGGACCTCGATCGCAACCCCGACGAGCGACTTCTTGCCGCGCTGGCGGCTGCCCTTGAGGCCCTCTTCGTAGCCACCGAGCCAGAACTCGTCGATCTCGACCTCGCGTTTTAGTCTAGGAACTCGCGCTCGGGGGCGACCATCGCCCGGCGCAGCTTCTGGAGGATCAGCCAGGCGGTCTCATAACGCGAGAGCCCGAGCTGGCGTTGCAGCTGCTTGGCCGAGATCCCGGGGTGATGGGTGGCGACCAGGTGGGCCGCCCAGAACCAGGTCCGCAACGGAGTGCGGGTGGCGTGCATCACCGTCCCGGCCGTCGCCGAGGTCTGCTGGCCGCAGTCCTTGCACTGCCACAACAGGCGACGCCGGTGCATCTCGCCGGCGCGAGCCGAGCCGCATGCCGGGCAGACGAATCCCTCCGGCCAACGCGAGGCGAAAAGGTACTCCCGGCAGGCCTCCTCGGTCGCGAAGCGCTCCTGGAACTCCAAGATGCTCAGAGGGTATGCGGGCCGCAGCATCCCCCAAAGCTAGAAATCAACCCGGACGGAGCGAACCGGATACGCACCAGTTGGCTAGCGGAGACTGCTGCCTGCGTGCTCGTCTCGGCTGAGCCTGCGCGCGCGCTCCTCGGCGATGATCTCCTGCAGCTCCGCCTCGACCATCCGATCTTTACGAGCATCAGCGCTCGGCTCCGTAGGTGCCGGACCCGGCGACGCTGCCACTTGCATGCCTGGGTCGCCAGGGTGCCTTCGCCTAGCCCATACTCCCACGGCGGCAAGCCCGGCCACTGAGGAGAAAGCGAGTGCGAGGAGCAGCTCGAGCGGAAATTGGCTGTCGGCAGCTGGCCGGATTCGCACGAGCCTGGGCCGCGGACTGCTGGTCCGGTCGCCACGGCTATTGAGACGTGCTGGAGCCCGGTGGCTGAGGCGTGCCGGTGGCCGGCGGGCGCGACCGGACGCTGCGGGTGCTTGGTTGTGCGCTCGTTTGGCCTCCGGGCGGACTGGTGCTCTGGTCTGAGCGTTGGCTTGGGGGGCGGGCCGGTCCACGGCCGGCTGGGCGCTCGTCGGTCGATTGGGAGCTGGAGCGGGGGCGTGCTTGGCGCGTGGGCGTTCGCTGCGCTTGGGCCGGGGTGCGGAGCCCCGGGTCCTCGCCGGCTCACGGGCCGGCACTACGGGCGGCCCTACGTGGATCCTCAGCGCCAAAGGGAAGCCGGGCATGGCCTGGCCACTGCGATCCAGGGCCTCGAGATAGATCACGCCGGTGCCGCGCGCGGCACCGGCGGGAACCGAGAACGAAAGGCCCTTGAAGTGCCCGGCCGAGTCGATTGCCCCCTGGGCCATCGTGGGACCATCGGTGCTTCCCCAGCGAACGGTGACGGGGCCGGCGGCCTTCTCGGTCTCGACGACGTAGCCGCTTGTGGTCACACGGTCGCCCGGCAGGTACGACGGTGGCGCTCCACCCGGATCTGGGCTCCGATCGACCATCAGGTAGCCCTGCGGGCAGCCACTCATGTTGCCGTTTTGCTCCGAGGTCCCAGCTCCGAAGGCCGCGCCGGCCGGTGCCAGGACGAAGGCCAACAACAGTGTCACGGTTAGCCTGACGCGCATCGTCGCGAATTAGTAGCCGAGGCGCTCCTCGAAGTCAATCCTCCTGCCCCACATCGAACGGATCTGGCGCCGGGTGGGCGGGTGTTTGGAAGCCCTGCCTCGCGGGTAGCGGCTTCGATCATTCCGTGTGACGCGACTACGGTCGCCCGTTCAAACTGAAAGAGGTACTGCATGAAACCAGTGAGAATCGTCGCGATCGCCGCAGTCTGCCTCGCCGTCCCCATCACTGCGGCGGCCTTCGCCTCGAGTGGGACCTCTGGCCCGGAGGCGACACCTTCGGGCGCGGGTGTGAAGGGCACGTTCAGCCTGCAGGCGATGATGCACACCGCCACGGCACAGTTTCCGAAGCTTGGAGGCGTCAACCCCTGGGATGGGCGTAATCTCGGACGCTTCGGCTACCGCTCGATCCCATGTCGTGGCAACGCCCCGGTCAACAACCTCTCGTCCAACCTGCCGAGCTACAACACGCGCGTGGCGGGGAGTCGGGCGCCGTCCTCTACACGTCTGCACGGGTTCCGGTTCTCGGTCGTGAAGACGAAGAAGGGGCTGCGGATGCGCGGCTCCACGAGCGTGACCGTGTGCAAGCTGGCGGCCGGTCCGACCGCCAACCCCGATCCGATCCCCGACGGGAACAAGCCAAAGATTCGTATGACCTTCACCAGCAGGTTCAAGCGGGAGTCGGGCCAGGCGGTCCGGTTCATAGGCACGTTCAGGATCTCCAGCGGAACGCAGCGCTACAGCGACCTGAGGGGGTCCGGGACCATCGCGGGGTATCTGTTCTGCTTGGCGCCGGAGGGCTGCGTCGCCAAGGGCGGCCGCTACCTCGACGGGCAGTTCTCCCTACAGGGGACGTACGCCGACCCGACACCGCAGCTGGCCGCCGGCTAGACCCTATGGCGGTTGACCGCCGGAGGTAACGGCCGGACCCTGTTCACAAGATCGGGGGTTTGTCTGGCCGGAGACTGGCTCTGGCTGACCCCATGTGAAGGGAGGGTCCGGCCATGACCGGAACGCTTGACAAGCGCGGGCGTCGATGTCCATGCCCGCTCGATCGACGCGGCAGCGATCTGCGTCGCGACTGGTGAGGTGACACGGCGGCGTTTCGGTCCTGCGCCGGAACCTGTGCTCGGCTGGCTCAAGCAGCTGCCTGCGCCGGTGCACGCCTGCTATGAGGCAGGCCCGACCGGGTTCGGGTTGCACCGTGCCGCTGCCGCCGCCGGGATCCGGATGGGCGTCGTGGCGCCGTCGAAGACGCCGCGCGCCGCAGGGGATCAGGTCAAGACCGACCGCAAGGACGGAGCTGTTGGCGCGGCTTCTGCTCGCCGGCCAGCTGACCGCGGTGCGGGTGCCCGACGCACGGATGGAGGCCCGGCGCGAGTTGTTTCGCTCCCACGAGCAGGCCCGCGGCGATCTCCAGCGTGCCCGTTATCGGACATCGAAGATGCTGTTGCGCCACGGGCGGGTGTGGTCGGAGGGCTCGGCCTGGACCCAGGCCCACCGCCGCTGGCTGGCGCGGCAGGAATTCGACCATCCCGAGTCCGAGCTGGTGTTCGCGGACTACCTCGCGACCGTCGCCGCCTCGGCCGCGCGCAAGGCGGCGCTCGCTCAGCGGCTCTCGAGGCTGGCCCAGGAGCCCAATCTGTGGCCGACCGTCTCGCGGCTGCGCGCCTTCCGCGGGATCGACACCCTAACCGCGCTCGGGCTGCACCTGGAGCTCGGCGGCGACTGGGCACGCTTTCACCGCCCCGCCCAGCTCTCGGCATGGTTGGGGCCGACCCCCTCACTGCACCAGTCCGGACAGTCCAGCGCCCAAGGGGCGATCACCAAGACCGGGTCGCTCTACGCGCGGCGGCTGCTGGTCGAGTCGTCGTGGCACTACCGCCGCACCCCATATCTCGGGCCGACGCTCGCGGCCCGCCAGGACGGGGTGCCCGACACGGTGCTGCAGGCCTCTTGGCGCGCGCAACGGCGCCTGCATCGCGTCTTTGGCCGAATGAAGGCACGCGGCAAGCCGGCCAACGTCGCGACCGTCGCGGTCGCGTGTCGAGGGCCCATGCGGTTGCTTGACACTTGTTGGTCCACAGTTGGCCTACGCGGTTGGTGCCGCGGAGCCGAGCCCGTAGGGCGAGGCGTAGGGGCATCAACCGCGGGCGAGCCGTCCGCTGGGTGGTTGACGCTCTCGGGCCGTCCGACCATGGAGGCAGTGACCGATGGGACGACCGACCCGCAGGACCTTCACCCCGCAGCAGAAGCTCGAGATCGTGCAGACGCTTGCGCGTGGCGAGAAGCAGTCCGCGCGCGAGCATGGGGTGGATCGCACGACGATCTATCGGTGGCGCGACCAGGTGCAGGCCGCGGCGCTGGAGGCGCTGGCAGGGCAGCGCCAGGCCCCGGATCAGGCGGCCGAGGCGAGGATCCGCGAGCTCGAGCGCACGCTGGGCCGCAAGACGCTCGAGCTGGAGATCTTGGGGGAAGCGTCCAGGCGGTTGGGCTGAGAGAGCGCGCCCGGATCGGGCGCGTCTTGACCGCCGAGGATCACCCCGGGCGCTACCCCAAGCAGACCGTCGCGCGGCTGCTGGGCGTCAGCCGCCAGGCGCTCTACCATCGCCCACCCGTCGAGCCGTCGAGCCGTCGAGCCGTCGAGCCGTCGAGCCGTCGAGCCGTCGAGCCGTCGAGCCGTCGAGCCGTCGAGCCGTCGAGCCGTCGAGCCGTCGAGCCGTCGAGCCGTCGAGCCGTCGAGCCGTCGAGCCCGGCGTGGTGGTGCGGGGGCCGTGGCCGGACCGCCGCCCGGCGTTGAGCGATGACGTTTGGATCGAGGCGCACATCCTGGATGTCTGCCGTGATCGGCCGAGGTGCGGCACGCGGCGTGTGTGCGCGATGGTCCGCCGGCGCCTCGGCGGCTCGGGGGCGGCGCGCGGCGTCGTCAACCGCAAGCGCGTTCGGCGCGTGATGGCAGAGCACGGCCTGCTCGTCCCGCAGCGCAGGATCCCACGCGGCGAGCACACCGGCAGGATCGAGACCTCACGCTCAGACGAGGTGTGGGCGACCGACCTGACCAAGATCGCGACCCGGGAAGGGTGTCTATGGCTGGTCGGGGTGATCGACTGCCACGACCGCGACCTGATCGGCCACCGCTACGGCACCAGCGCCGACACGACGCTGTGCCTCGGCGCCCTGCACGACGCCGTCTGGGAGCGCTTCCCCGACGCACTCGACGACCTCACCGACCTCGCGCCGCAACTCAGCCACGACTGGGGATCGCAGTTCACCAGCCGCCGCTACGCCGACGAGCTTTCCACGCTCGGCGTCCGGTCGAGACCGACGATGATCGGCTCACCGGAGCAGAACGAGATCATCGAACGCTTCTTCGGAAGCATGAAAGACGAGGAGGTATGGACCACCGAATACGAGACCCGAGCCGAAGCCATTGAGGCGATCAACGCCTGGATCGCCGACTACCGCACCGAGCGACCACACCAGTCGCTGGGCTACCTCTCACCCGCCGAGTACCGCGCCGCGGCGCCCGGCCCAACCTGTGCAACCCAGGCCGCCTGAAGTGTCAACCCCCAGCGGGACCACTACACGGCAGCGATGCCGGTTTCGTCGAGGGCATCTGGTTCACGAAAGTGGCGCCGCCACTGAGGTGCGGTCGCGCCGGCGGACCTCGCGCAGCGCGCGGGCCAGGCGCTTGACCCCCTCCTCCAGCTCCTCGGGCTCCAGCAACGAGAAGGAGAGCCGGAGGCTGGTCCGCGGCCGCCGCTCGGCCGTGACGGCGCCACCGGGCGTAAAGGACATGCCGTGGCGCACGGCCTCGGCGTAGAGCTCGCGCTCCTCCACGGGGCGTGTGAGCGTCACCCAGACGTGGTGGCCGCCCGCGGGCGTCGAGGCCTCGTACTCCCCGTCCAGGTGGCGTTCCAGGGCCTGCATCACCGCGTCGCGGCGCTCGCGATAGTAGGGCAGGCTCAGAGCGAGCTGGCGCTCGTAGCCGTTCCCGGCCAGGTAGCGCGCGGCCATGTGCTGGACGGGAGTCGGCGTGTGGAAGTCAGTGGCCTGCTTGAGCGCGGCCAGTCGCCGCAGGACCGGTCCGCGGGCGTTGATCCAGCCGATCCGCAGACCGCCTCCGACCACCTTCGACAGCGAGTTGACCTCGATCACGTGCCCCGGCGCAGCCTGGCGCAGCGGCTCGGGCGCGGAGCCCTCGTAGCGCAGGTCCGAGTACACGCGGTCCTCGAGCACGAACATGTTGCGCTCCACGGCCAGCTCCATCAGGCGCGCCCGTCGCTCTGCGGACAGGTCGACACCCGAGGGGTTGTGACAGGTGGCCTGGAGGGCAAGCACCCGAACCTCGTGGCGGGCCAGCACCGCCTCGAGCGCATCCACGTCCAGGCCTTCCCCGTCCACGGGCACGCCGATCACGCGCGCGCCGGTCGAGCGCATGGTCAGCAGCGACCCGGTGAACGTGGGTGACTCGGTCACCGCAACGTCGCCCGGCTCCAGCAACGAGCGATAGACGATGTCCAGAGCCTGCTGTGCGCCGGTGGTCACGATCACCTGGTCGGGGTCCAGCCGGTCGCCGTCCACGTGTGTCGCGATCTGCTCGCGCAGAGACCGCAGACCCTCCGGCTGGGTGTAGGAGATCGCCTCCCCGCCCTCTTCGGCGAACACCCGCTGGGCGATCTCCGCCAGCTCCTGCGTGGGGTGGAAGCGGGGGCTGGGAAAGCCGGTGGACATGGAGATCATGTCCGGCTGGCCGGCCATCCGGAACGAGTCGTCGAGGATCTCCTCCTGGTAGCTCGTGGGACGGTCGGGCAGGACGTAGGCCTGCCAGTCGTCGCCGCGCTCGTCGGCCGCGGCCGGGATGAGGTTGCGCACGAACGTGCCCCGGCCCACGCTGGCGGTCACCCATCCCTCCTCGGCCAGGCGCCGGTACACACGCGCGGCGGTCAGGTGGTTGATGCCCGCCTCGGCGGCCAGCGCGCGGGTGGGTGGAAGCTTCCCCCCGGGCTCCAAGCGCCCCGACTCGATCCCCTCCACGAAGAGATCGACCAGCTGCTGGGTGAGGGACTTCCCGCCGTGCCGGTTCAGGTCCGACATGTCGATCTTGTACGACATTGTACGGTCGGACATAGGCCTTGACACTACCTCCGACAGTGCATTTCGGCAACTTGTTCGACAGGGAAGGGCACAATGGCTCACCATAACCCCCAAGTGTCAGAGGTCACGGTGCGCCTCGCGAGGCCCTCGGACTCACGCTCGCTGCTCTCCCTCGCCGCGCTGGACTCCGCGCCCGCGCCCCGGGGCGAGGTCCTGGTCGCCGAAAGCGAAGCCCGCATCGTGGCCGCGCTGCCGCTCGGGGGCGGGCGGCCGATCGCCGACCCGTTCCGGCGCACCGCGGCGCTCGTGCAGATGCTCGAGCTGCGCGCCGACCAGCTCCGCGCCGGCCCGCGCGTGGTGGCCAAGCCAAGCCTGACCGCGCGCCTGCGCGGCCTCCTTGACCGCCCCCAGGCGCACACCCCCTGACTCCCTCCTCCTAGAGGGAGCCATAGGCGGCCGCCGGTCCCTCGCAAGGCCGGCGGCCGCCGCCTTGCTCGCGCTACGATGGCGCTCTCGCGGGGCTATAGCTCAGCTGGAAGAGCGCCTCGTTCGCAACGAGGAGGTCGGCGGTTCGAGTCCGCCTAGCTCCATCTCGCGCGCGTATGGCTTCGCCTGGCGGCGTCCTCGGTCGACTCGCCTGCGGGTGCAGGCTTCGCTCCCTGCGTCCTTGCCAGGCTCGCCCTACGCGCGCGAGAGTCTCCGGCTTGCTTCGGGATATCGGCGCGCTCGTTCAGGCTGGGCGCGGAGGTCCGGGGGTGGTAGCCCTTTGCGCCAAAGCCCGGCCCCGCCCGTAGCCGGGGCATGGCACAGATACGCAAGGGAACCCGCCTCAGGTGGAACTGGGGCAGCGGCGACGCCGAGGGCAAGGTCTCCGAGGTCTTCCGCGAGAAGGTCACCCGGACGATCGCCGGCTCGGAGATCACCAAGAACGGCAGCGACGAGCAGCCCGCCTACCTGATCGAGCAGGACGACGGCAGCAGGGTGCTCAAGCTGTCCACGGAGGTGAAGCGAGCCGACTGATGGCGGCCCACTCTACGAGGCCAAGCACGCCGGCAAGAACCGCGTACAGCGGGCCGGGCCCGCACGGGGGCCGGCCGACTGCACCCGCGGGGACCCTGCACGCCGCGGGAGCGTGAACTAGGCTCTGCCCCGATGGGTCTCCTCGACGACGCCATCCGCCAGCACCTTGACCTCAAGCGCCAGCACGGCGCCGACGAGTCCGACGTGCGCCGCAAGGAGGACGAAGCACTCGGCCCGGCGCGCCGCGAGGCGCCCGCGGCCGATCAGGCGCAGGCCGAGGAGCAGAACGCCCAGCCCGACGGCGAAGACCCCGGCGCGGCGCTCGCGGCCGAGGAGGCGCTGGCGGAGATCGATGACCCGGCCGAGATCCCTGCGGCCGAGGAGCTGGCTGAATCGGAGGAGCTGGCGGCGGACGACCTGGTCGCCGACTCGCCGGAGGGTGGCGCCGGACCCGCCCCCCTCGAGCCCGACCTGCTCGAGGAGGACTCTCCCTTCCACGAGCCCTTCGCGCCCGGGGAAGCCGGCGCCGAGCCGCCCGAGGGGGAGGTCGTCGAGGGAGAGGTGCTCGAGGAGAGCGAGTTCCTCGAGGAGGGAGAGATCCTCGAGGAGGGTGAGGGCGTGCCCGAGGAGGGCGAGGTGCTCGAGGAGGGCGAGGTGCTCGAGGAGGGCGAGGTGCTTGCCGAGGGCGAGGACGTGCTCGAGGAGACTCCCGAGTTCCTGCAGGAGACGCCGGAGCACGATCGGCTGTGGTTCGAGCAGAAGCCGCCGCGCGACTTCGACTTCGACGACGACAAGTAGCCACTGGAGCAGGCTGGCCCGGCTGGACCGATGTTGGACGCGCGGGCCGCTCGATCAAGCAGTCCGCCGCAGCGCGCCGAGACCACTGGTACGGCGGCACGGATGGTTTCCGTCGACATAGCGGCACGGGACGCCGCGACAACAGGGAACGGGGTCGCCTGGGCGGGCGGCCCCGTTCTCGCCTTTCGGGACTGCCAGTGGAGCCAGCCGGGCTCGAACCGGCGACCTCTTCGGTGCAAGCGAAGCGCTCTTCCAGCTGAGCTATGGCCCCTCGGCCCGCAATGGTGGCACGGCTAACCCGTTTTCGACCGAAACCCCAGATCCAGCAGCTTCTTCGCGTGGACCAGGGGGTTCGGCGAGTTCAGCAGCACAACCCCGAGTGTTCTCCCGTTGCGGCGCGCCACCCCGACGAAGCAGCGCCCGGCGTCGCCGGTGTAGCCGGTCTTCAGGCCGATCGCCCCGCGGTAGCCGGCCCGGATCAGCGGGTTATGGCCGTACAGGTAGAGCTTGCCGCCCTTGATCGGGAAGCGGAGGGAGGCCTGCTTTCGGCGCACGATGCTGGTTATGCGGGGGTTGCGCATGGCCAGGCGCGAGAGCACCGCGAGGTCGGCGGCGCAGGAGCGGTTCCCCTTCTCCAGGCCGTGGGGCGAGGCAAAGCGGGTGCAGCGCAGTCCCCAGAGCCGCGCCTTCTCGTTCATCAGCGCCACGAAGCGCTTCCGCGTGCCGGAGATGTGGTCGGCCAGCGCAATCGCGGCGTCGTTGCCCGACACCAGCAGCAGTCCGTTGAGCAGCGCCTCGAGCCGGACGCGCTTTCCCTTGGGCAGCACCCCGACCCCCGACCCCTGGTAGCGGAGGGCGTCGCCGGTGATCCTCACCCTCTCGTTCGGCCCGGTCTCCTCGACCACGGCCAGCGCAGTCATGATCTTGGTCAGGCTGGCGATCGAGAGCACGCGCTCGGGCTGGTGTCGAAAGAGCACCCGGCCGTCGTCCACGTCGAACACCAGGGCCGCCCGCGGCGCCTTGGCGAAGCGCAGGTTGAAGGCGTTGCCGCCGGTCAGGCGGACGGGCGCGGGCGAACGGGGCGCCAGCGAGCCCCCCGCTTCGTCGAGGCTCGGCGTGTCCACCACCTCGCGGCTGGCGCCCGGGCCGTCGTCTGAACGGACCACGTACACGTAGCCCCCGGCGGCTGTCGCGATGGGCACTACCAGCAGCAGTAGGGCCAGCAGGAGTGGTCCGACTCGCCGCCGTCGCCGGCCTCCATGTAGCAGCTCGCTCACTCCTCGGGCGGGTGGATGAGAGCGCCGACCACGCCGAAGGAGAACGTCGCCAGTATCACGAGCGATACCAGCACCAGGATGTCGAAGCCGTCGCGGATGATCACGTTGATGGTCAGAAAGGCCAGCAGGCCGATCAGCGCCAGAGTAGCTCCGAGCGCGGCGGCGCGCCCCGCCATCAGTAGACGGGGGCGCGGTGGGCGCGTTCGTAGTCCTCGTGCACCCGGTCGGCGAACAGCTTGATCGCCACCAGGCCGAAGAGGAATCCCCCGATGTGGGCGAAGTAGGCCACGCCGCCGGCCCCATCGACGGGTTGGCTCAGGTCGGCCGCGCCGTTCACGGCCTGCAGGAGGAACCAGCCCCCGAGCACGAGCAGCGCGGGCAACTCGATGATCGTGAAGAAGATGACGATGAACAACAGGGTGACGACCCGCGCGCGTGGATAGAGCAGGGCGTAGCCGCCCAGGACCGCGGCCACCGCCCCGCTGGCCCCGATCGTGGGCACCGCCGATCCAGGGTCGACCAGCGCCTGCAGGCCCACGGCGGCCACCCCCCCGAGGAGGTAGAAGAGCACGAAGCGCAGCCGCCCCATCGAGTCCTCGATGTTGTTGCCGAATATCCACAGGAACAGCATGTTGCCGGCGATGTGCAGCAGCCCGCCGTGCATGAACATGGCGGTCAGGACCGTCAGCCACGTCGGCGGCTGGGAGTCCGTCTCGCCGCTCACACCGGCCTGGCCCTCGCACGCGATCCGCCCGCCCGCCTGCTCGCAGTGCTTGCCCGGGTGGGTCAGCTCGTAGGGGATCGCCCCGTACTCGACGGTGTTGGCGTTCGCGTCGGTCTCGCTGGCGGTGAAGGCACCCTGGAACCCGAAGAACATGAACACGTTGGCCACGATCAGCAGCACCGTGACGATCGGGAACCGGCGCGTGGGGATGTCGTCCTTGAGGGGGAACACGGGGCGGGCGTGCGGCGAATGATGGCGTGGACGTTCAGCGAACGTCGAGATACTCGGTCGTGCGGGCGAAGTGAAAGCCCGGGCGCGGCCCGCCCAGGAACGCATAGACGCGGTCGCCCGACGAGACCCCTCCCAGCCCGTGGCGCGGCGTGCGCATATTCGGCAGCCTGCTCCAGCGCCGCCTGGTCGGGTCGTAGAGCTCGACCTCGGGGATGGTCCTGCCGGACGCGAAGTCCTCTCCTCCGAACACGACCACCCGGCCCCCGCTGAGCGGGACCGAGGCGATGCCGCCCCGCGCCTTGCGAAGGGACGGCAGCCGCTGCCAGCGCCCAGAGCGGGGGTCATAGCGCTCGGCCACCGCCATGTTCTGCTCCGGGTCGTCGCGCCCGGCGAGCACGTAGAGCAGGCCACCGGCGGCCACGCCGCTGGTGTGGTTGCGCGGCGGCCCCGGAAACGAGGGGGCCCGCCGCCAGCGGCGGCGGGCGAAGTCGTAGGCCTCCATCGAGCGCAGCGAGCCGGCGGCGTTGCCCCCACCCGCCGCGTACAGCCGCCCCTTCAGGACGGCCGCGGCGTGGGCCGCCCGGGGCGTGGGCGAGTCCGGCAGTCGCCGCCACCGGTTCGCGGGCGGGTCATAGGACCACAGGCGCCTGGTGGCGGTGCTGCGTGCGCGGCGCTCGGTGTAGCCGCCGTGCACGTACAGCCGCCCACTGCGGGCGACGGCCACGGCATGGTTGACCGCCACCGGGATGGGCCGCAGTCGCTTCCAACGGTTGGCTCGGATGTCGTAGCGCTCCATCGCCCCGGTGGTCTTGCCCGACCGCTTCTCGAAACCGCCGACCACGTAGACGTAGCGCCCGATCCGCGCCGCCGTGACCTCGGTTCGCTCCAGCCCGGCGGGCGCGACCGGGGTCCACGCACGGGTGGTCCCCCTTTCGCCGCCGCTCGCCAGTGCCACAGCCGCGATGCCCGCGCCGCCCAGCGCGACCAGCGCCGCGATCAGCGGACGCGAGGCCATGGGCACGGGTCAGCCGGCGCGTGCAGAACCGACGGCGATGCCGGCCCCTTCGGTGGCATCCGTTCTACGAAACCGGCACGGATGCCGGTTTCGTCGAGGGCATCCATTTCACGAGACCGGCACGGATGCCGGTTTCGTCGAGGGCATCCATTTCACGAAACCGGCACGGATGCCGGTTTCGTCGAGGGCATCCATTTCACGAAACCGGCACGGATGCCGGTTTCGTCGAGGGCATCACCTGTTCGGCGTGGTAGCTCGAGCGCACCAGCGGACCGGCCGCCACCGACTCGAAGCCCATCGCATGGGCCTCGGCCTCCAGGTCGGCGAACTCGTCCGGGTGCCAGTAGCGCACCACCGGCAGGTGCTGACGGGTGGGTCGCAGGTACTGGCCGACGGTGAGCACCTGGACGTCGTGCTCGCGCAGGATCGCGAAGGTCTCCAGCAGCTCCTCGCGCGTCTCGCCCAGGCCGGTCATCAGCCCGGACTTGGTGACCACCTCGTCGCCGCCCATCTCCTTTGCGTTTCGCAGCACGCGGCAGGAGCGCTTAAAGCGCGACCCGCGGCGAGCCAGCGGATAGAGCCGGGGCACGGTCTCCACGTTGTGGTTGAACACGTCGGGGCGCTCGGCGATCACGCGGGCCAGCGGCATCTCCTCGCCGCGGAAGTCGGGGGTGAGCACCTCGACCAGCGTCTGCGGCGACATGCGCCGGATCGAGCGGATCGTGCCCACGAAGGCGGTCGACCCCAGGTCGGGGAGGTCGTCGCGGTCGACGCTGGTCACGACCGCGTGGCGCAGCCCCATCTTCTTCACCGACTGGGCTACGCGCAACGGCTCGAGCGGGTCGTCGTGGGTGGGCTTGCCCGTGGTCACGTTGCAGAACCCGCAGCGCCGCGTGCAGGTGTCGCCGAGGATCATGAAGGTGGCGGTGCCGCGCTGCCAGCAGTCGCCGATGTTGGGGCAGGCCGCCTCCTCGCAGACGGTGTTCAGGCCCTCGTCCTTCATCAGACGCTTCAGCTCGCGGTATTCGGGCGACCCGGGGGCGGTGACCTTGAACCAGGACGGCTTGCGGGCCTCGAAGGGCAGGACCTCGCCCAGGCCGAGGTCGGTGGCGCCGCCCGGGTTGGCGCGCGAGCGGGTCTTGTGCTCGCGCTGCGCGCTCATACCTGGATGCCTTCGACGAGACCGGCATCCCTGCCGGTCTCGATACCTCCGACGACAAGGGCATCCTTGCCCTTCTCGATGCCTCCGACGACAAGGGCATCCTTGCCCTTCTCGATGCCTCCGACGACAAGGGCATCCTTGCCCTTCTCGATGCCTCCGACGACAAGGGCATCCTTGCCCTTCTCGTAAGCGGCGCTGTCTGTACTCAGTGGCTGATGCCCCAGCGCGGCCAGCAGCCGCTGTGTCGATACCAGCCGCTGGCGCAGCCCGAAGGTCTGGGCCGTCCGCCAGGCGACCCGCTTGGAGAAGCAGGGCATGGACCCGGTGCGGCCGGTCTCCTTGAGCAGCGAGGTCACGCGCTCGCCCTCGCCTCCGCAGGCCACGACCCAGGAGAAGGGCTGGAGGTCGCCGTCCACGTTTACGGCGAAGCCGTGGGTGGTCACGCCGCGCGACACGTGAACTCCGATCGAGCCGATCTTGGCCTCGCCGGCCCAGACGCCGGTTCGGCCCTTGGGGGCGGCGGCCTCGACGCCTTCGTCGCCCAGAGCGGCCACCATCGCCGTCTCGAGGCCGTGCACGTAGGCCGGCACCTCGCCCACCCGCATGATCGGATAGCCGACGAGCTGGCCGGGGCCGTGGTAGGTCACTCGCCCGCCACGGTCGGACTCCTCCACCGCGATGCCCTGCATCCGGTACCAGTCCTCGCCCATCGGGAGGTCGGCAGGCTCGGTCCTGCGGCCCTTCGTGTACACGGGCTCGTGCTCGAGCAGCAGCAGTACGTCGGGCACCGCGCCGGCCTGGCGGGCGTCCCGGATGCGGTGCTGGAGCGTGACCGCCTCGCCGTAGGGCACCCGGCCCAGACGCGCGACCCACAGCTCGTCGCGAGAGCGTTCGGCGGTGGTGGGAATCGAGAGCGACATGCCTGTGTCCAATCTACCGGGGCCCGTTCGCCGGCTTCGTGGGCGGTCTAGGCTCACCCGGTGGGCTCTCGGGAGCGATTCTGGAGCAGCCGGCTGTTGTGGCGGCTGCGGGGGGCGATGCAGTGGCCCGCGTTCGTGGTCTGCACGCTGGTGGACGGGATCATTCTGGACGCCCTCCCCCCGCTCGCTACGCGCACCCTGAACCTCGTCGACGGGGTGCTGATCGCCACCTTCGGCAACCTCTTCCTGCTGGGGGCCGTGGCCCCGTTCTTGACCAAGCGGCTCGTGCGCCGGAGCGCCCTCGCGGCGCACCCGGCCGCCGCGCCCGCACCGCCGCAGGCCGACCGCGAGGTCCTGCAGGATCGAGTGGCCACGCTGGCGATGGCCGCGGGCATGGCGGCGTGCCTGGTGTCGGGCCTGGCCAATCGGCCGCTGATCGTGTCGGAGACCCGGGCCACCGAGGAGGTCGGCCGCGAGCTCGAGGCCTACGTGAACAGGTCCGGCAGCACCGAGCTTCGCCGCAATCTCGAGACGGCCAACACGCTGCGACTGGGCGACGGCTACTTCCGCACCTGCGTAGCCCGCGACGATCGTCGTCGCTACACGTGTCTGTTCGTGGACACGAACAAGGACCCCGTCCAGGTCAGGAGGGACCCCAGCAACGCGTCGAACTCGGAGGTGATGGGTCCCCGCGGGAGGCGCTCAAGCCGCTAGGCGACCCGCGTGGGACCCGAGATCCTCATGCTCGCGAGATGAGCTGCAGCTTGGTGCCCTTGCCGGTCACCTCGAACAGCTCCACGATGTTGCGCCCGGGCCGCAGCGCCAGCTCGGGCACCATGATCGCGTAGCTCTCCTTGCGCGAGCCCCTCAGCCTGAAGGACCGCCCGACGGCCTCGATGCGACCGTTCACCGCGACGGCCAGGTCGCGCTTGCCGCCCCGCTTGGCGCCGGTGATCGAACCGGCGACCTGGGTGGAATGGACCACCGAGCGCGCGTTCACGCTGCGCATGTCGGCGGCGTTGACGATCTGCGACCGCAGCTTGCCGCGGCCGGCGGGTCGAAGCTGGGCGGTGATGCGTCCGAGCAGCTTGCGGTTGGGGCCGATGCCCGTGTAGAGGCTGGCGAAGTCGCCCTGGCCGAACAGCCGCAGCTTGCGCCGCACGATCGCCCGGCGGCGCGCTTCCATGCGGCGGGCCGATACGGTTATCGTGCCGCTGAAGTCGCGCCTGATCATGCGCACGAAGCGCCGGCGGCGCACCGACCTGGAGAAGGCCGAGCGCCCGCCGGCCTTGTACATCCGGACGTTGAGGATGTCGGCGATGGTCGGCACCAGGTCGATCGTCCGGGCGTAGGCGGAGTTGGTGCCGCCGCGGGTCTGACCTGGGCGCTTGACGAACATGGGCACCGGAGCGATCTCGTCGATGTTCGACCGGGTGGCGGTGCGACGGTCCTTGACGCCCACCTCGAAGGCGAACCCGTGGTCGGCGGTGATCGCGATCAGCGCCTGGTTGAAGGTGCCGTTGGCGCGCATGCGCGCGAACATCCTGCCGATCTCGCGGTCGGCGAAGGCGATCTGCAACTGCAGACGCTGCTGATTGTGCTCGGTCAGGCCGCGGTCGCCGAAGCCGACCGGGCCGTTCATGCCGGGCAGCGGGTCGCGGAACGTACGCCGGGTCTGCTTGCCCGAGGGCAGGAACAGGTAGGGACCGTGGGGCAGCAGGATGTGCTTGACGTAGAGCGTCGGGCGCCCCGGTTTGATCTGGGCCCCGAAGCGGTCGAGCCGCTCGCGACGACCGCTCTGCAGGAAGCGCAGGATGCCCGGGCGGTTGAGGCTCGCGCCCCGGCAGTAGCGCGGAGGACACACCGAGGTGGCTTCCTCGGAGCTCACCACGCGATACCCGCGCTTGCCCAGCAGCGTGAAGATCGAGTTGGGGTGGCCCTTGTAGTTGGGCACGCTCTTCCTGCCGGGCAGCTTGCCGTCCAACACCTCGGGCACGGCCCGGGTGGTGGAGTCAAAGGTGGTGCTGGCGTTCTTGAACCAAGTCCCGAACCCGGCCAGCGCGGCGAAGTTGGGGTAGCGGACGGGATCGATCTTTCCGTTGGAGCCGAGCATCTGGTCCACCGGGAATTCGTCCAGGATGATCATCACCACCGGCGGCTTCTTGGGGATGCCGGACGCCGCCGAGGCCTTGCGGTCGTCGCGGTCGACGGAGCTCAGCACCCCGATGGCCAGAGCGAGAGCGACGAGTGGGAGGGCGAATCGGGGCATGAGCTTGGTCACGGCGCGACAGACTACGTGCTCTCACCGGCGGATCACGGGAAGTTCACGGTCTGGCCGCGGCACGGTCACAACCCGGATTGCGCGCCAAAGGTGCGCGGTCAGGCCGGCGGCGGCTCGAGGCCGCGGTCGCGCATGCCCGACTCGGTCTCCGAGGTCACTGTCTCCAGCACCTTGATCCGCGCCCACCGCTTGTCGTCGCCCTCCACCAGGTGCCAGCGCGAGACGGGGTGGTCGGTGCGCTCGAGCATGTCCTCCACCGCGTTGGCGTAGGCCTCTCGCTTCTCCCGGTTGCGCCAGTCCTCGTCGGTCAGCTTCCACGTCTTCAGCGGGTCGCTCTCCCTGCGCCGGAAGCGCCGCAGCTGCTCCTCGTCGGACAGGTGCACCCAGAGCTTGACCAGCACGGTGCCCTCCGAGGCCTGGGAGCGCTCGAACCCGACGATCTCCTCATAGGCCCGCTGCCACTCGTCCGGTGAGGCGAAGCCCTCGACCCGTTCCACCAGCACGCGCCCGTACCACGACCGATCCAGCACGGCCATGCCGCCCCAGCCGGGCAACACCGGCCAGAAGCGCCACAGGAAGTGGTGTCGCTTCTCGTCGGGCGTCGGTGCGCTGAACTGGGCCACGCGCACGTGGCGCAGGTCCAGCGGGTGGACCAGGCGCTTGATCGCGCCGCCCTTGCCCGAGGCGTCCCAGCCTTCGAAGATCACGCACAGCGGCGGCCCCAGTTCCTCACCCCCGAGCTTGCCGCCCAGGTGCAGGCGCAGCTCCGCCAGCCGCGCCTGTCCCGCCTCCAGCCGCGCCTTGTACTCCTTCTTTCCGAGCTTCAGAGAGAGATCCAGTTCGTCGAGCCGGCCCACGCCCGGTCCCTACCCGGCCGCGAGCAGCCGTACGCCCATGCGCCGCGCGAGATCCTCGCCGCCGCGGCGCATGAGTCGGTCGTGGCCCCGGGTGAGCAGCGGATCGGCCACGCGCGCCAGCCGGTTCAGCCACGCGCGCTCGATGCTGACCTGCCAGTCGAAGGTCACCGCGCAGACGCCGTCCTGCTCGAAGAGCCGCCAGGTCCCCGCGCCCTGCAGGGCGCCCCGGGCGGTCCCGGCCATCAGTGCCGGCTCCTCCACCTGGCCGACGCAGAAGTCGAAGCGCACCCGGTAGGGGATTGCCGGAGCGCGCCAGGTCACGCGGTAGGCGCTGCCCACGCGACGCTCGTCGCCGGGGCGCAGCTCGGTCACCTCCTCGACCCCCCGCCACCACTGGGGCCAGGACTCGCATTCGGCCAGGGCGTCCCAGGCGCACCGGCGCGGGCAGGCCAGCAGCCAGGTGGTCAAAAAGCGGTAGTCGGGCACGCGATTGGAGTGGCCCACGCGGTCGTTATCCACTTGTTCTCCAGCGCATCACCGAGCATTCACCCGTGGTCACGGGAGATCATCGAGGTTAAGGACCCCTCGATGCTGGCCGGCCCGCCCTCCCCTGACCTGATGGACTCCGACGCTAGACGGATCGAGAACGTCGAGGTCAGACCTGCGGAGAAGCAGGTCCTGGTCGGCGGCAGGCGGGCGGCGCTGACGGTGCGTGAGTTTGAGATCTTCCACGTGCTGTTCGAGCGCTACGACCGGGTGGTCCTGCGCGAGCAGGCCTTCGAGCTGGTGTGGGGGTCGCGTATGCCGCGCCGCGACCGCTCGGTGGACGTCTTCGTGCGAAAGGTCCGGGGCAAGCTGGCCGCGGTGGAGCCCGAGTGGACGTTCATTCATACCCATTTCGGCATCGGCTACCGCTTCACGCCGGAGCCGATCAGCGCGGCCGAGCCCGCACAATCGCCGGCGACCTAGAGGTCGCCGGCGCCGCCTGGCACCTTGGCGAAGGCGCAGCGGAAGTTCTCCGCCTGGCCGACGGGCTTGGCCCCCGCGAATCCGCCACGGTCGCGGTTGTCGTAGACCGTCACGTACTGAAGCGTCTCCGGAAAGGGGTTCGCCGGCTGGGGAAGGGGGTCGGGCTCCCCGGTGCGGGGGTCGCCGCGTGAGGGGTCGCTGACACCCTGGGAGCCGGCCGACCGTGACCCCGACGCGGTCGTGCTCAGGTCGGAGGTCATCTCCCGCCGGTCCTTTAGCCCGTCGGTCTTGTCCACGTCGGTCGAGGCGGTCAGCTCGTCGTCATCGACCGTGGAGGCGATCCGGACCCGGTTGGCCGCCCCGATCAGCTCGGCGGCGCTCGGGAGGCGCCCACCCAGACGCGTGCACTTGCGCGAGGCGAAGAAGAAGTTGTTCTTGCCCACCTCGTTCTTCTCGAGCGGGTAGGGGTTGGCCATCAGGCAGTAGGACTTCAGGTCGACCGTCTCGGACCCGCACTTGCCCACCAGATCCTTGGCGCGCTTGCCGCCGACCCGGTCCGCGTTACGGGCTCGCCGGACCTTCGGGATCACGCTGGCCGGGAATTGCTTCTTGCGGTTCAGGCGCAGCAGACCGAGCTTCTTCGGCTTGGTGCTCGCGCCGGGCAGGCTGCCCGCCCACGAGCTGTCGGTCGCGCTGAGCGCCATGGTGGCCACCACGCCGAGCAGGGCCGCCGCGGCCAGGGAGAGCTTCGTGCGGTCGTTCATGTGCGGCCTCCTGTTTTCATCGGTTTCTGGGTCTGGTGTCGGCTCTCGCCGCCACGGGCTGCCGGCGCCCGCCGCCCCCGGTGCGCCGCGCGATGCCCGTGCCGGCTGCGGCGGCGAGGACCACGAGGCCGATCGACCACGGCGGGACCCCCCCGCCGTCGTCGGGCTCGTAGCGTGAGAAGGCCTGGGACTCCTCGGTTGCTGCCTCCTCCTCCTTCTTCTCCTCCACCTGGTAGACCCGCGCGGCTACCCCGCCGGGAGGCAGGGGGCGCACGACGGGCGGGGGCGGAGGCGGCACGATGACGGGCAACAGCGACGCGAGCACCGCCGGGGGCGGAGGCAGGAAGGGCTCCGGCGGCGACGGACGGCCCGGGGAAGCGGGGGGCGCGGTGGCAAGCGGCGGAACGATCGCGGGAGGGGGCGGCGCGGGCACAGGGGGGCTCGCGGGAGCCGAGGGCAGCGACGCGGGCGGGTTGCCCGCGGGGGCGGGGGGAGGCGGTGGAGGCGGTGGAGGGGTGGCGGTTGCCACCGGGCGCTTGAAGCGGTTGGAGTTCAGCGGCCGCGTTCCGCATGGCTGCTGCACGCTTCCCTGCTGGACGGTGACCGTCTGGGAGTAGGCGAACCCGCCCGCCCGCACCGAAACCGTGGTGGTGCCCGCGTTGAAGGGGCAGAGCAGGCCCGAGGATGAGTCGCTGACCACTTTGCCCTTGGCGTCCTGGAGCGGCTTGCGCAGGTTGGTGGAGTTCGGATCCTGGCGCACGAAGTCGGCGATGGCGGTGTCCGAGGAGGTGAACTGGTACTCCGGGTTGATGCGGGCCGAGCACCCGGCGACCAGGCACTGGTCGGCGGGAAAAGGGGTGTAGGGGTCGCCGCCGGGGGGGTTGGGGTTGCCGTCGCCCGCAGCCACCCGCCCCCACCGGTCCCCGCCCCGTGGCCGGCGTCCGAGGCCGCGGAACAGCGAGGGCCGGCTGCGGCGCAGCAGCGTGCCGTCCACCGCCTCCAGCGACGCGTCCTCGATCACCGGAACCAGTCGGGCGCTGACGGGGGCCCGGTTGGTGGCGCCGTTTCGCTGCGCGGCGTTGACCTCCAGGAGCAGGAAGCCGCTGTCGCCGAAGAGGGAGTCCGCCCCACCCGACACCGAGCCGCCCTTGATCGGCGACCGGTAGCCAAGCGTGCCGGAGCCGAAGGTGGGGATGGTGGTGGAGCCGCCGGAGGGGATGCGCAGCGCACGGTTCTCCTCCGGGCGATCGAACACGTAGGCCGACGCGCCCCCGTCCACCAGCACGCGGGCGACGTCGTCGCCGTCGGTGGCGGTGTTGAGCCGCGGCTGGAAGCGGGTGTTCAGGTCGCGGTTGCCCATCACCACGCTCGGGATGCCCCTGGCGCGGGCGTCGGCCAGCACCGAGATCAGCCACGGCCGCTGGGGCTCCGCGGGGTTCTGGTGAGGATCGCTGGCCGCCAGCGAGCCGGAGGAGTTGTCGAGCACCACCACCCGCACCGTGCCACCGTCGCCACTGGTGTCGAATGCGTAGTGGGTGCGCGTGCCGGCGGCGGCCCCGGCCCCGGGGATCCCGGCAGAGGAGATGCCGGCGGGGGGCGCGCCGCCGCCGAACGGGGCGGCGAAGGAGGAGAAGGCGCCCGAGAAGGCGGCCGTGCCTGCGGCCGAGTCACCTGCGGCCAGGGCGGGGTAGACGGGGAGGCCGGGCTGGGAGCCCAGCAGCTCGGCGTAGCGGGAGGCGTCGGCGGCGCCGAGAGCGGTCTTCTGGCGCCCTCCCGTGTACAGGAAGGCGCGCGGCCCGGCTCCCCCGCGCAGGGACCTCGCCCGCGCCAGGGCGGACAGGAGGGTGCTGTCGGGGCCGATCGACTGCTCGCGCAGGTCCGAGCAGGAGGTCTCGCACTGCGCGTTGCCGCCTACGGCCAGGCGGACCGGGCCGGAGGGCTGGGGAACCGGCGAGCCGCCGGCGGCCGGAGGGGGAGCGCCGCTGTCCGAGCCGTACCGGTAGACCCCTCCGGTCTGCACCCGGTCGCGGGTGGACCTGCCGGCGGCGTTGCGGGCCGAGGTGCCCCGCCCGGCGGCGTCGGCCTCCCCGCTCCAGCCCCCCACGGCCCAGCCGTTGCCGCTCGCGTCCAGGTCGAAGGACAGCAGCGGGTCGCTCTTGAGCGGGCGGTCCGGTCCCGATCCGGCGTAAGCCGCCCGTTGCTCGTCCCCCCAGCCGCGGGCGTTCTCGCGCAACACGTATCCATCTCCGGGCAGCCCGAAGGGCGGGGCGATCGGCGGAGGGGAGTTGGGGTCGGTCGGGGGGAGGACCTCCTTGACGGGGAAGGTCAGGCGGGGCAGCACTGAGGCCACCGCGCGCAGGGCGCCCCCCTCCCGGAAGGCGCCCAGCGCCACCACCGTCACGCCCGGGAGCGGCTGGTCGGAGAAGCGCCACGGCGATCCCGGGCCGTCGCGCTCGATGACCAGGTTGCGCCCGGCCGCCACCGCGCCTCCGTCCGGGAGACCGGCCACCGAGTAGATGTTGCCGTCGCCCTTGCCCACCGAGTCGAGCAGGGCCCGTACACCCGCGTCCTCGCGCCACCCGCCCCCGTCGTTCACCAGCAGCCCCCGGCCCGCGGCCACCAGCGCCTGGTTGCCCGCGAAGGCGATCTTCGTCAGATCGGCGCTCGCGTAGCCGGGCGGCAGCGCCTCCTGGTCCCAGCTCTTGCTGTAGGAGAGCAGCACCCCCTCCTTGCCGACCGCGTAGCCGCGATCGGGATCGCCGGGCTTGAACGCCACGTCCATCAGGTTGCCCTCGAAGCCGACCGGCATGCCCGGGTCGGGCTCCCACAGTCCGTTGTCGGCGTTCCATTGCCACATCGCGCCCAGGTCCCCCACGGCGTTGGCACGCCTGGGCTCGGCCCAGGCCACCCCGCGCAGGGCATCCTTGCTCACCGACCCGTTCGGGTTCAGCAGGAACTCGCGCTGCCAGCCGCGGCCCGGTATGTAGCGCAGCACCCCACCGTCCGAGCCCACGGCCAGCGCGCGCGATCCCAGCGCACCGGGCGCAGCCCCGGGCTCACCGGTCACGTCGGCCAGGGGCGTGCGCAGGGATGCGGGCCACACGCGCAGGCGGCGGGGTGCGGTCTGGCCGGTGATCTGCACGGGACCCTCCAGCCAGCCGGATTCGGGGCTGGCGAAGGCCCCGCTGGGGCGGAAGTTGCCGCCCGCGCCCGGCATCCGCCGGAAGCTCTCGGACTCCAGCCGCAGGTAGGTCCCCCTGTTGGTGTCTTCGCCCGCGCCGGCGTCGATCGGGTTGGTCACGATCCGGGTGCCGTCGCCTGCCCCCGACCACGCGTAGCTGCGGTAGCCGCCGCTGCGCGCCAGCCCGGCGCCCAGCCGCGCATCGCACACCGATGAGTCACACCACGACCGGCTGACCGCGTTGGCGGCAGGGTCGAAGGCGAAGGTGAAGTCCTTGCGCCTTTCGCCCGCGGTGAGCGTCCCGTCCACCCACACGCGGTCACCGGTCACGGTCAGGCTCTGGGCTGACCCTCCGAGCGGAGCGAGCCCGGTGATGCCCTTGGCGGGAGTATCCGCCCGGGCGAACTGCGAGGAGCCCAGCGAGCGCTCCTGCCAGCGAGCCCCTGCACCGCTTCCGGTGCGCTTCAGCAGCACCACCCCTCGGCCCAGGGAGGGGTCGGTGCGCCCCAGCGCCCAGGCGTTGCCGGGATCGGTGGCCGCGATCTGCAGGATCTGGAGGCCGTCGTCCTGACCCGGGTTCGGATCGATCGGCTCCCGCATCCAGGCCGTGCCGTCCCAGTGCAGGATGCCCGTGACCTTGTCGGCCCCCTGGGGGGCCGCCAGCAGCCCGGTGCGACCACCCTCCTGGAGGGCGGCGTCGGCGACCGCCCCCAGCCCGCGGTCGTCGGCGATCGCCTCTCCGGGCAGCAGCTGACCCGGCGCGGGGTCGGGGATCAGCTTGAAGGGGCGGCCCGGATCGCGCACCAGCGCCACCGGCCCCGCGCCTCCGGGCTTGTCGCCGTCGCGGCCGATCAGCACACCCCCGCTGTCGGCGGTGATCCGTACCGAGAGCTTGTTCGGCGAGGGCCCTCGGTAGGGCCGGCCGAGCTGGTCCTGGGGAGTCTCGTAAACCTGCCAGCCGCCGGCGTCGGTGTGGCGCAGGAAGGCCAGCTGCGGCTCGGGGAAGGCGGGATTGGACGGGGACCCGAACTCGAGCGGCTGGCCGTCGCGCTTGACCGATCCGACCGACAGCGGCAGTTGCCGATAGGCCCACGTCTCGCCCCTGTCGGTGGCCGATCCCATCATCACGGCCTCTGAGTCGGCGCTGCCGAGAGCCGGCAGCGCCGACTGCGAGGAACCGTCCACCGAGCGGCTCGCCTGGGGAAGGACGAGCGCCGCGGTCGCTGCCGCCGTCAGCAAGCCGAGGCAGACGGCCCCCCACCTTCGCTGGATGCGCGTCATCGCGCGGCGGGCACTCGCGTGATGATCGTGTCCGGGTCAGAGGGTGGCACGGCGGGGGCCTTGCCGATCGCGCGCGCGGCGAACCGGAGCTTGGTGGGGTAGCGGCGGCGGTTCAGGCGCAGCTTCAGCGACCGGCGCCCGGGCCGGAAGGTGCGCTTGGCCGAGCGGGCCACGGTCCGACCGCGGCGGGCGGCGATCACCTGAACCCGCGCCTTGCGCGTGAGCGTGAAGGTCACGGTTAGCGTCAGGCCCCGCAGGCGGGTCTTGATCTTGCGCACCAGCGCCGGCAGCCGCTTGACCTTGCCCCCGCCGGTGGGGGCGGCGGTGGGGTCGAGCTCCTGCGGGGGCGACGCGAACAGCTGCGAGTCATCCTCGGGGGGCGTGTCGGGCACGAACTGCTCGGCCGCCTCGTTGGGCCGGAAGTCGATCACGCCGGCGTACGCCGGATCGGTGTCGCGCGCCAGCGGGGTGCCGTCGGTGTAGTGGAACAGCCACCCCGCGTAGGTGACCATCCAGCATTCCGTGGCACTCGGGCAGGCGATCCGCGCGGCACTGCCGCGGCCCGCCCCGCTCTGGGGCAGCCGGATAGTGCTCGTGGTGCCGTCCGCGGCCACGGTGGCCACCGTGGCGCGGACGTTCACGCTGCGCCGGTCGGCGAACGGGACGCTGGTCATCATCGCCGAGGAGGTGCCGGCGATGGCGGCGACGTCGGTGAATCGGTCGGTGAGGCCGAACTTGGTCGCATCTGGAGTCACCTCGGTGAACGCCCCTCCCGCGAGCCGCGCCGCCAGCGGTGGCCGCGCCACGCTGCCACCGTCGGGGGCGGCGGGGCCGGAGGCCGCACCGCCCCCGACCGTCCACAGCTGCGAGTCGTCGCTGTCCATGGCCAGCAGCTCCGATCCGTCGTCCGGCACCAACGGTCTCGGCGCCGGCTCGAAGGGGTCGTTGGAGAAGGCGCTGTTGGGTCCGATCCGGTGGATCAGCTTGGCTCGCGGCTCGGGCTCGGCGAGGTCGACCGGCTGGGTGCGGTTCTCCGGGCCCGCTCCGGCCAGGGCCGACTCGAACAGCCCGCCCTGGTGGACCTCCACGTCCGAGACCGCCCGGCCCTGCGGGGCGTAGACGGTCTGGAGGCTGGACCCGTTCCAGTGAGCGTGGAAGGCGCCCACCCGCTCGCCTAGAGGGTCCTGGGAGCCGATCCCTCCGAACCAGCAGTCGTTCGGCCCGTTGCAGGCAGCCGACAGCATCTGGCGGATCGGGTCGGGCGACTGCTCAGGGGTGGAGTAGGAGTCCACCACCTGGCCGTCGCGGAAATGACACAGGGCGTTGCCGGCGCCGATCCGCGGGCGGCTGGGCTCGGAGACCGTCCAGAACTCGTTGGGCCCGGCGAAGGCGATCCGGCTGGTGTCGCCGGGGCTGCCGCACACGGTCGACAGCCGGGTCCACTCCACCCCGTCGTATCGGTAGAGCCCCCGCGCGATGGTGGAGTTGCCGTCCACGGCCAGGATCCCGCGGTTGGGAGCGAAGAACTTGAGGTCTCCGGGGGTCCCCAGGGGCACCTTGAACGGAGCCCCGGAGGGTGGCGCGGGCTGCTCGAGGCGCCACGTGGGAGCTGCCGCTGTGGCATCGCCGGCCGACAGGACCAGCGCGGCCATGGCGGTCGCCCAGACGGCCGCGCGGCGGCGTCGCCGGCGTTCAGTCGCCATCTGGCTGGGCCTCGCGGTCCGGGGACTCCTCCATCGTGCCCTCGGTGTAGGTCATCGGCGTGGACGCCACGGTGGAGAGCACTGCCTCCAGCGCCACGCCCGAGAGGGTCTCGTGCTCCACCAGCGAACGAGCGGTCTCGTCCACCGCCGCCCAGTTGCGGTCCAGCACGTGCTCGGCCCGCCGAACGGCCTCGCCCACCAGCTGCTCCACCTCGCGGTCGATCAGCTCCAGCGTGGCCGGACCGATCTGACCCAGCTCCTGCAGTGACGCGCCCAGGAAGACCTCACCCTGCTTCTCGCCGACGGTCACCGGACCCAGCCCGCGTGACATCCCGTAGGAAGCCACCATCGAGCGGGCGATGGCGGTGGCGGCGTACAGGTCGTCGTGCACTCCGGTGGAGACCACGCCGAACTCCAGCCGCTCGGCGGCGTAGCCGGCCACGATCGCGACCAGCTGGCGGCGCATGTCGGGTTCCTGCATCAGGACCTGATCGCGATCGGTGAGCATGTGCGCCGCCGTGCCCAGCTGCCGGCCACGGGCGACGATCGAGAGCTTCTGGGTGGAGACCGTCTGGCCGATCGAACGGGTGACCACGGCGTGTGCGGCCTCGTGGATCGAGATCACCCAGCGCTCGTGCATCGTCAGCACATGGCTCTTTCGGGCCGGGCCGGCCACCACCCGGTCGATCGCCTCCTCCAGGAGCTCCTGGGTCAGCTCCGGGTTGCCGGTGCGCACCGTCAGCAGGGCGGCCTCGTTGATCACGTTCGCCAGCTCGGCTCCGCTGAAGCCCGAGCTGAGCTTGGCCACCTGCTCCAGAGACACGTCCGGCGCCAGTGGTCGCTTGCCGCAGTGCAGGCGCAGCACCTCCAAGCGCCCGTGCACGTCGGGCACGTCCACCGTAACCTGGCGGTCGAAGCGCCCGGGGCGAAGCAGCGCGGGGTCGAGCACGTCCGGGCGGTTGGTGGCGGCCAGCACGACGAGCCCACCGTCGCCGCCAAATCCGTCCATCTCCACCAGCAGGGCGTTCAGGGTCTGCTCGCGCTCGTCGTTGCCCTGGCCCACGCCGGCGCCGCGCTTGCGTCCCGCGGCGTCCAGCTCGTCGATGAAGATCAGCGCCGGCGCCTGCTTGCGCGCCTGGGCAAACAGGTCGCGAACGCGCGCCGCGCCCACGCCAACCAGGGACTCCACGAAGTCCGACCCCGAGAGCGAGAAGAAGGTGGCGTCGGCCTCGCCGGCGGTGGCGCGGGCCAGCAGGGTCTTTCCGGTGCCTGGGGGCCCGACCAGCAGCACGCCCTTGGGGGCCCGGGCCCCGACGCGCGCGTACTGCTCGGGGTCGGCCAGGTAGTCGCGGATCTCGCGCAGCTCGGCCACGGCCTCCCCGGCCCCGGCCACGTTGTTGAAGGTGGTGCGCCCAGGCGCGTCCTTGCCCTTCTTGCGGCCCTTGCCTGCGAACTTGGAGAAGCCCGCGAACGCCCCGGCGCCACCGTCCTGACCGATCCGCATGAAGTAGGCGAACAGGCACACCAGCAGCAGGATCGGGATCAGGAACTGCACCAGGATCTGGCGCGCCGGCTTGCCCGACTGCTGGTCGACCTCCACCCGGGCGCCCGCGGCCTGCAGGCTGCGCAGCAGGCTGGAGGTCTGGGCGTTGGACTTGGGGTAGGGGGCGTAGACCTTCCGGCCGGTGGTCGTGTCCACGACCACGCGGGCGTCGTTGTCCAGCAGCGTCGCGCTGAAGATCTGCTGGGACTTGGCCAGCTCGTTCACCACGCTGAGCGGCACCCGCGTGCCCTGCGAGCTGGGGCCGATGGAGCTGAGCAGGACGAAGAAGAGGACGGTAAGGGCGATCGAGGCGACCAGCAGGAAGGTCGAGAACAGGTCCTTGACCAGCAGCTTCGCGAGGGCGGCGAAGCGCTCACCCACGGCGGCGGCCATGTCACGCGCGTTGACCGGCGACGTGGCACGCCCGCGCTTCTTGGCGGCCGGGCCCGGCTTGGTCTCCTTCCTCTGCTCGTCAGCCATCTCGTCTTCCCCGTCGTCTGCGTTATGGGTCTTAGAAACCGACGCGGCGTCCGGCCCACGAAGGACCGGACGCCGGTGTTCGTCGCGGAGTCGGCGCCGTGCGCTAGCGCTTCCCCTTCGTTGCGGGCTTCTTGAGCCGGAGCGTGATCGTCTTCTTGGTGCTCCGGGCCGTCCCGCCCTTGGGTGTGTAGGTCAGCTTCACCGAGACCTTCAGCTTGCCGGCCCTCTTGAGCACCGCTCGCGCCGCCGAGCTGGGCTTGAGCGTGAGGTTGACCAGCCCGGCCTTGGACACCGTGCGTGTGACCTTGGCCACGCGGATGGTCCTGGTGCGGGTCTTGCCGCGGACCTTGACCTTGATCTTGGCCGTGGCCTCCATCACCAGCTTGCCCGCTCCGGGAAGGCGGATCGACAGCGTCGCCGTGCCGGCCTTCGAGGAGATGGACCTACGCGGCACCGAGAACAGGTTGCTCGGCTTGGCCGTCGGCGGGGTGAATCCGCCGCCGGCGGGCGGGCTGGTGGCGCCGGGGTTGGCGACCACGCCTCCGCCTCCGCCGCCGCCCCCGCCCCCGGCGGTGCCGCTCTTGTTCCAGTCGATGGAGTTCACGCCGGTCTGAGAGATCGTCCGGATCTCCGCGGGGAGCGGCGAGTAGTTGCCGGCCTCGAGCTCGTTCTGGGTGGTCGTGGCCACCGCCGAGCCGAGGTAGTCCTTGACCGTGCGCGCCTTGCCCTCCTCCGCTGCGGCGCCGTCGGGCGAGTTCGGGTAGGCCTTCGCGTCGTCGTCGAAGGCCAAGGCGTAGGTCAGCGTGCAGATGCCCCACCCTGTTGAGGAGTCCACGCCACTGGCGTTCGACCAGTCACCCAAAGTGCTGGAGGGGACGTTCTGATAGACGGTGCCGGCGCAGTTGGCGCCGCGGGTGCCTACGGAGTTGTTGGACTTGAATCCGTTGGGGTCCCTCGTCGACTCCACGAACGTCTCGGTCGCTTGGCCGTTCGGCAGCTGGGTGAGGTACTTGTCGTCGTCGCGCGCTGCGGCACTGGTCGTGGGCGTGATCCGCAGATCGCCGCCGGTGATGATCGTCGTGGCCAGGTCCGAGTAGCCGACCGAGCCGTCGGTGGCCGTCAGCTTGGGCACCAGGTTGTTGTTGCCGTTGGCGCAGCCGGACACGAGCGACGGCGTGCCGCCGGGGCCGGTGACGCCCACAGGGGCCCTCTTGAGCGGATCGGGCGTCCCGGCGTTGCAGAACGATCCGTCGTCCAGCGTGGCGTTGGGCCAATTGCGCGTGTCGGGGTTGATCGTGAAGTCCGTCAGCCAGCCACGCGAGGGCCGGAAGGCGTTGAGCGCGTCCTTGAACGCGTAGCTGGTGCCCGAGTCGTCGAATCGGACGACGCGGGTCATCTGCTGGGCTTGGCACTGGGCGTCTGTCTTGCCGGCCGAGTTGCCGACGATCGCCGTCAGGCCGGGGAAAGTGTCGCCCCACGTGCTCGCCTTCTCGCCGCCGCTTTGGGCTCCGTTCCAGATCCTCTCCCACTGGGCCTTGGTGAACCGGGCGCGGTTGGTGAACTGGACGCGAGTCGCATACGCAGCGTCGGTCTCTCCCGCCGTGCGAGGAGCCGACTGGTTCGCCACGGGGATGGATTCGACGTTGCAGTTGTCCGGGAAGTTGACGATCGCCGACACGGCGCCGCCCGCGACGGGAATCTGGTGGATCGGGCTCTCGTCCCCGGCGGCGTCTGTCCCCTGCTCGATCTGGCTCTTGCTGTTCGCGGTCAGCGGCTCGTCCGTGCCCGTGAAGCGCTCGGGGTACGAGCGGCTCAGGCTGCCGTTGAGGTTGTTCTCCCCGGCGCCGGAGGCGCTCGTGCGCTCCCCCATATGGCGGCGGCCCAGGCCGCTGCCCCCACCGGTGTAGTTCACATTGGGAGCGCTGCCCTGCGACGCACAGAACCCAGTCTCGAACGACGGCTTGAAGACCAGGTGAGCGGCGGTCTGGAAGCTGGCGCCGCGTGCGGTGAGGCCGCTGCCCTGGCACTGGCCGGTGGTGAACGATGCGTCGGCGGCGGGCGCCGCAGCCAGCGTGACCAGCGCGGTGGCGCCCGCCGCAGCGGCCACAGCCGTCATGTGCCGGGACCAGGCGCCGATGGAGGTTGTGCGGGTCATATGGAGAACTTCCTTTCGCGTGTTCAGGGCGGGGACAGAGACGACCTTGGGGCCGGTGAAGGGTCCCGTCAAGCGCGTTTCACGCGGCGGAAACGGGCCGGTGACACGGCGATCTCGAGCTGTTATCCGAGCGTTCTCCAAGACGTATCCGGCTGTTCACCGCTTGCGTTTCCTGCGCGGGGGCTCTTGGATGAAAGTCGCCCGCAACGAACGCGAAAGACGCTTGTTGCCGCGGGCGGCCACGTACTGGACGCTCAAGCGGACGACGATCTTCTTTCGCTTGCGCAGCTCGGCCCGGTAGCGCCTCACGGGACGCAGCCTGATCCGCACCAAGCCCTTCTTGCGGGCCCGCGCGGCTCCGGTGCTCAGCGTCACGGTCCGCTTGCGCCGGCCCTTGCCTGCCGATCCCTTGGCGGTCACCTTTACCGCTCCGGCCGCGGGCGCCGAGGTGGTCACCTCGATCACGCCGCCCCTGAGCGACCTCGTCTTGACCCCCAGGCGAGGCGCCGCCGGGGGGTCGCGCTCCGTGACCTCGGAGTCGGGCACGCCGCTGCCAAGTGGTGGGGGCGGGGCCTCTGCGCCCGGCTCGGCCTGCCGCGATACCGCGAAGGCGTCGGCTCGCTCGTTGGCGTCCCCGAAGAACAGGTTGGAAGCCCCGGAGACGAAGGCGATCCGCCCTGCGCCGCTCGCCAGCGCGGGCTGGTCGTTCACGCTCGAGTTGATCTCGCCGCCGTCGAACGAGCGAAGGACCCGTTCGAGGGTTCGGGCGCCCAGGTCGGCCAGGTACAGCTCTCGTGCGGTGGGGGTCGAGCGGGGGGTGCCAACGAAGTTGAGGGTGGGCAGCGGAAACTGGTTGCGCTGGGTGGTGAGGGCCAGGTAGCGCCCGTCCGCCGACAGCGCGATGGTCTCGATGCCCGGGTCGGTGGCGGTGGCTTCGCGGCTGAGCTCCAGCGAGCCCGCCTTTCGCGAGACGCCGGGCGACATGTCGGTGACCCACGCGTCCAGGCCGTCCGGGGTCTGACCGTTGGGCCGCGGCCCCGAGCCGGTCAGGAAGGCCACGCGGCGCCCGTCGCCGCTGAGCGCGGGCACCAGGCTCGAGATGTCGGCGGAGAGCTGGTACTCGGTGGAGGTGAGCGGCCCGTAGCAGGGGCCCGTCTCCGTCGGTGACTCCTGCACGCCGGTACCCGGCGGGCAACTCGGATCGTCGGGGTCGACCATCCCGGTGATCCGGCGAGTGGGGGCCGTGGGTCCGTCGGCCACGCGCCGCCACAGGTAGTAGGGCAGGTCGGCGGCCGACTCGCCTCCGAGAAACGTCGTCTGGGCAGGGGCCGAGCGCCCGGTCCACGCCACGGTGGTGCCGTCGGCGCTGATCGCCGAACCGAGCGCACCTCCCGCCGGGGCTCCGTCGGCCTTGTTGCGCGTGACCAGCTTGGTGGTGCTGCCCTCGCGATCGCGCACGAACAGCTGTCCCGCCGACGTCGACGTCGAGGCTGCGGCGGGGAGGTTGCTGGCGGCCAGGGTCCTGAACACCACGTAGCGGCCGTCGTCGGAGATCGCCGCCCCGCGCGTGACCTCGGAGCCGGGGTCGATCCCGGGCGCCGGTGGGGACCGCGGCGCATAGGCGGCGGGCGCGTCGCCGCCGTCGCGCGCGGACACGAGGTCGAACGCGCCGGGAGCCGTGGAGGCCAGGCTCATGTCGCGCACGTACACGTCCACGTTCCCGTTCTGGTCCGCAGGCACGAGCGACTGGCCCGTGGAGAAGGCGACGTACCGCCCGTCTCCGCTGGCCGACGGGTTGGCCGCTCCGCGCGTGATCAGCACGTTGCTCGACTCGTCTCGCACGTCCCCCGACGCCACCAGCGACAGCGGCGCGCCGCTGTCGAGGTCGCGCCGGAAGATCCCACCCTGGCGGTAGCGCCCGGGCGGGTCGGGATCGTCGTCGGCGAAGAGGTTGCGCGCGCGGGTCTGGAAGGCCACGTAGCGCCCGCCGGAGGCGATATCGGCCGACAGCGTGGTGTCGTCGCCCTGCTCTCCACGCACCAGGTCGGCGGAGGCGATCGAGGCGCCGTTGCCGTAGTAGGCCCCGGCCGGGGGGGCGGCCAGGGCGCCACCCGCGACCAACGCCGCAGCCGCGGCTGCGGCGTACCGGGTCTTCACCCGACCCGGACTCTCTTGCGCACCTTTACCCGGTTGCCGGCGCGGTCGCGGGAGGTCACGGTCACCCGGTAGGTACCGCCGCGGCGGTACACATGGCGAACGCGGGTGCGCCGCGAGCGCGCGCCGTCGCCGAAGGAGATCTTCGTGGCGCGCCTGCGCAGCTTCGAGCCGCCGCGTGGATCGGTCACCGAAACCGATACCGAACGACCCCGGCGACGGATTCGCACCCGCGGCCTGCGCCGGTCCACGCGCACCTCGCCGACGGCGCTGGTGGTCTCCTGTCCGGCGGAGTCGACCGCGATCACCGTCAGATCGCGACGTCCGTCAGGCAGCTGGCCGGGGGTCAGCCGTGCGTGGCGGCCCCGGATTCGCTCCCGGACGGGCTCGTCGTCGATGGCCACGGTGTAGGTCACCCCGCTCACGGAGCTCTCGGAGGGGTCCCACGCCACTCCCACCTTGCGCTTGCGCTGCCATCCGTCGGGCACCAGCACGTTGAAGGGGCTGGGTGGGGCGTCGATGACGGCAGCCGCCACCTGCCCGAACGAGGACCCGCCCTGGTGCCAGGCCACGATGGCGTCGCCGCGGCCTGACCCGCTCAGCTCCATCCCGTTCACGCGGCCGCCGAGCGGCGCGCTGGCCGCTGCGGTCTCGGGCACGCCGTCCACTCGCCGCTCCTGGATTCCCACTGCCCCGCGGCCCCCCGAAAGCTCCCGCCAAGCGAGGGCGGCGGCGCCGGTCTCGGCCAGGTCGACACGCGGCGCGGGCAGATCGCTGCCGTTGCCGGGGTCGGCGCGCTCGGTGCTGATGACCGCGCCTTCGTCGCCGTCGGTGGCCAGGGTGGCCGCGCCCGACCCGAACGCACTCAAAAAGGTCGTGGAGGGGGTCACCGCCACCGCAGGTGGCCCCGGGCCGCCGCGGGCGTTCCCGTCGGCCAGTCGCGGCCCCTGGAATGCCCCCGCGCCGTCGGTGAACACCTCGGCGATCTCGTTCACGAAGATCCGCGTGCTGCCGAGGCGCCCGCTCGGTCCCGGTTGCTGGCGCATGGCGACGGCGCCCTGGCCGAAGCCGGCCAGGTCGAGCGAGAAGGCGTCGGCACCGCCGCGCAGGGGCGCCCCGCCGAACGTCGTCGGGCTGACCAGAAGCGGGATGCCCACGTTGGACCCGAAAAGCCGCCGGGCCCAGATGCGGTCCACGAAGTCGTCACCCGGCTCCTGGAAGGCCACGAGCCCCTGACCCTGGACGTCGATCGCGACCTTGGGTGCGTTGTCGGCGGTGGGGACGCGCACCGGGATGGCCGGGTTGCGGTCAGCCACCCCTACGCTGGACCACAGCGAGCCCCCGTAGCGGGCCACCCGGTACTCCCCGCCCACGTACCCCGGAGGGTTGTTGCCGCTCGTGTCGGTGATGACGCGGTAGACGAGGAAGGCCTGGCCGCCGCGGTTCATGGCCAGCGTGGGCCAGGTACTCGTCGCCTCGCCAACGTTGCGGTCCACGGGCACCGGCGACTGGAAGCGGCCCGCGCCGGGGTCGAGGGCGGCCGAGAACATGCGGTCGCTCTCGGGTCCGAACTCCTGGACCCAGGAGACCACCAGGCGGCCGTCGTCCCCCGCCCCGATCCTGGGCCACGAGGAGTCGAAGCGCTGGCCGTTGTCCACGCGCTGGGCAGGTCGCCAGCGGCCGCCCGCGAACTGCGCGGCGTATATGTGGGCCCGGCCGCCCACCCGGCGGCGATACACCACGCCGCCGCTGCCGTCCTCGGACATGGCGGTCCCGCCCACGTCGATCACGTCGGGGCTGGGCCCGTCGATCGGGCGGGGGTCCGAGATGATCGCCCCCGCCGGACCCGGGAACAGGACGAGCGCCACGAGCGGCGGGAGGAAAAGGGCAGGGCCTCGCATCCGGCCCTCCAGGGTTCACGCGCGCAGGCCCTCAGACGTTGCGCGATTGAGATCAACTGGAGAAAGCCACGGGGCCGCGTGCAAGGCCCGAGCAGGACCAGGCCTGCCCTCGCGCCGCCTGGACTCCAGATTGTCTCCAGTCGATCACTCCGACTTCACATACGGGTAGGCACATCGCCCGCAGACTGGCCGCTCACCTACCCCCGACCGTCGGAGCACCCCCGCCCTATGAACCGTCCCCGCACCGCAACGCTCGCGATTTCCGCAGCGGCCCTCTCATTGGCGGTCACGCCGGCCGTCGCCGGCGCCAAGACCTCGATCACCATGAGCGGCTCGACCTCGGTGGCGCCGCTCGCCTCCAAGCTGGCCTCCGGTTACCTCAAGGACCGCAAGCTCAGGGGCCGGCTGGGCTTCAAGCTCTTCCAGGGAGCGTCTGACGTCGGGATCAACGATGCCGCGAAGGGCCGCGTCTCGATCGGCAACAGCTCCCGCGATCCGAAGCCCTCCGACCCGGGCGGGCTGGTCTTCAACAAGATCGCCCGTGACGCCCTGTGCGTGGTCACCAACAGGGCGAACCCGATGGCCAACATCAGCCAGGAGACCGTCCAGCAGATCTTCACCGGCCGGATCAAGCGCTGGAGCCAGGTGCCCGGAGCCCGCGTGAACGGCTCGATCAAGCTCGTCTCGCGCACCGCCGCCTCCGGTACCCAGGACGCGTTCCAGAACATCTTCCTCGGTCAGTCGCTGCGTGAGCCGGGCGGGATCGAGCGCAAGTCGTCCAACGGCCTCCAGGCCCAGGCGGTGCGCTCGGATCCCAACGCGATCGGCTACGCCGCGTTCAGCTTCACGAAGGGTCTGCACGACGTGCCCTACAGGGGTGTGCGGTGCAACCTGCGCAACGCCAAGTCGGGCCAGTACGGCGGCACTCGTAACTTCTTCATGGTCACCCGCGGTGCGCCGCGAGGCGCGTCCAAGGCGTGGATCCGCTGGATCCGGCGCTCCAGCGTGGCGAAGCGGATCACCTCCACCAACTGGGTTCCGCTCCGCTAGTGGGCCACCGAGGCCCGTGGTCTGACCACCGCGCCGAGCGGGTGCTCGGCGCGGTGGCGTGTCTGGTGCTGCTCGTGATAGCGGGGATGGTCGTCTTCGTGTTCGAGAAGGCCTGGCCCTCGTTCTCGGCGAACGGGCTCGGCTTCTTCTCGGCCCGCGGCGACGTGGACCTGCAGCTCCAGGACATCATCAACTCGCCCGCTCAGCCGGACCGCTACGTCTACGAGATCGGCGCCTGGCCGTTGCTGTGGGGGACATTCCTCACCACGGGGGTGGCGGTGCTCGCCGGACTCGCCTTCGCGTTGCTGTCGGCCATCTTCATCGTCGAGCTCGCGCCCGAGCGCCTGCGCCGCCTGCTCGAGCCGGTCGTGCGGTTGCTTGCCGCGGTCCCATCGGTGATCTACGGCCTGATCGGTGTACTGGTGCTCGTACCCTGGGTGGGCAGTCACCTGGCCAGCCAGTCGCGCCGCCAGTCGGTCGAGTTCGTGCTCCAGCTTTCGGGCGGCGGCCTGCTGGTGGCGTCGCTGATCCTCACGGTGATGATCACCCCGATCATGATCGCGATCATCGTCGACGCTCTGCGCTCCGTGCCTCGGCCGTGGATGGAAGGCGCGGCGGCGCTGGGGGTAAACCGGTGGCGAGTGATGCGCTCGATCGCGGTCCGCGCCGTTCGCCCGGCGATCGTCGCCGCCGCCGTCCTGGCCACCGCCCGCGCGCTGGGAGAGGCCATCATGCTCTCGATGGTCTCGGGCTCGGTGGGCTTCGCGCCCAACCCGCTGGATGGCCTGACGTTCTTCCTGGAGCCCACCCGGCCCCTTGCGGCGACCATCGTGGACAACGCCGAAGGGCTCTCGGTCACGCCGCTGGCCCAGACGCTGTACGCCATCGCCGCGCTTCTGCTGATCTCGAGCATGTTCCTGTCGCTTGGCGCATGGGCGGCCAAGCGCCCGATGCGACGCTACGGGATCAACCCCTGATGGCGGCGATCGCCTACCGGCGCCGGACGAGCCCGAAGGGCTCCAGCGCGAACTGGTCCCTCACCGACAGACTGGCCCTGGTGGCCTGCTGGGCCGCCGGCCTCGCGCTCGTGGCCATTGCCGCCGGGGTGGTCGGGTACATGCTCTTTAGGGGCCTGCAGTACCTCAGCCTCGACCTGTTGACCAAGTCGCCCGAAGCCGACCTGGACCAGTCCAAGAGCGGTGGGTTCAAGGACCCGATCGTGGGCACGGTCCTGCTCACCGTGCTCGGCACCGGACTCGCCGTACCGCTGGGCGTGGTCACCGCGTTCTGGCTCGTCGAGTACGGCCGCCCGGCGTGGCTGGCGCGCGCGGTGGAGTCCGGGGTGGAGATGGTGGCCGGGACCCCCAGCATCGTGCTCGCCATCTTCGGCCTGCTGCTGTTCAGCAACCAGGCGCTGGGCTTCCTGTCGGCCTCGGGCGAAGGCGGAGCCGTGTTCGGGCGCTCGTTCTTCGCTGCCGGAGCGATGATGTCGCTGATCGCCCTCCCGCTGGTGGTGGGCGCCACGCGGGAGGCACTCAACGCCGTCCCCGGCCACGTGCGTGAGGCGTCCTACGCGCTCGGCAAGACCCGTGCCGCAACGATGCGGCGGGTCCTGCTTCCGGCCGTACGCCCAGGCATCGGCACCGGCGCGGCGCTCGGCATGGGGCGTATCTGCGGGGACACCGCGATCGTGATCGTGCTCCTGGGAGCCACGCTGAAGACGGACCCCGCAGGAGGGGCTCCACTGGTCGACACCCTGCGCGGCACGGGTTCGACGCTGACGAGCTTCGTGTACGCCAACTCGCCGGCCGGCGAGGGCAACGCGCCGGAGAAGGCCTACGCGGCCGCGTTCGTGCTCATGCTGATCGTCATTGCCCTGAACATGGCGGTCGACCGGATCGCCCGCCCAAGCGCCCGGAAGGGGGTGAGGGCGTGGGCCCGGTGATGCCGCCGCCCGTCCGCCGGATCGTGGTGGACACAGAGCCCGTGGCCGTAGCGCCTCCTGCCGTGCACGGCCACCCGGCGGCCGAGTCCGCCACGATCGTTCCCGCAGCGGTGGCGAAGAGCCCGGAGCCCAGCACCGCCCCCCGGGTCGAGCGGATGCGGATCGAGGCGGTGAGCGTGCGCTACGGGGAGAAGATCGCCGTGGACACCGTCTCCCTCCCGGTGCGCCTCGGCGAGGTCCTGGCCCTGATTGGCCCGTCCGGCTGTGGGAAGACGACCCTCTTGCGCTCTCTTAACCGCTTGGTGGAGCTCACTCCGGCGGCCGAGCGTCACGGCTTGATCGCCCTCGACAACGAGGACGTCGACTCCATCGACGTGACCGAGCTGCGCCGCCGGGTGAGCATGGTGTTCCAGCAGCCCAACCCGTTTCCCATGAGCATCTTCGACAACGTCGCCTACGCGTTGCGTGAACAAGGCTCGGGACGACCGGGGCGCGAGGAACTGCATCCGGACGTGCAGCGCGCGCTGCAGTGGGCGGGCCTCTGGTCCGAGGTGGCCGACAACCTCGACCACCCGGCGCTTCGACTCTCCGGCGGTCAGCAGCAGCGCCTGTGCATTGCGCGGGCCCTGGCCGCGCAGCCCGGGGTGCTCCTGCTCGACGAGCCGTGCTCTGCGCTGGATCCTCTGTCTACGGAGGTGATCGAAAAGCTGATCCTCAGGCTCCGTGACGACGTCGCGGTGGTGATCGTCACGCACAACCTCCAGCAGGCGGCGCGCATCGCCGATCACGTGGCCTTCATGTACCTGGGCGAGCTCGTGGAGTACGGCCCGGCTGAGCAGGTCTTCGGCTCCCCCCGCGAGCAGCGCACGCGTGACTATGTGGGCGGCGCGTTCGGATGAGCACCCTCCGCGTATCGCTCTGCCTCGCGTCCCTCGGCCTCGCGTTGTCGATCGCGGGCTGTGAGTCGACGCAGAGCAAGAGCGAGCGCCTGTCCAAGCGCGGCAACAAGGCCATCGCCGCGCAGAAGGGCCTGAAGATCACCAAGCAGAGCCGGGCGGTGAAGATCCTGGACACCGCCGTGCTCTCGGACGCCAACGGGGTTGCGGCGGTCGTGGTGGCGCGCAACACCACCAGGCAGGCGCTGGCCGGCGTGCCGATCTCGATCGACGTGACCGACGGCAAGGAGAGCCTGTTTCGCAACGACGACCCCGGCCTCGAGCCTTCGCTGACGAGCATGACCACCATGGAAGGTGATCAGACGATGGCCTGGGTCAACGACCAGGTCTCCGCGGGCAGGGCAGCCAAGAAGGTCAAGGCCGTCGTGGGGACAGCCACCGGGCCGCCTCCCAAGACGCTACCGCCGCTCGAGATCGGCAAGGCCAAGCTGGGTGGGGACCCCACCAGCGGCGTGGCCGCCGAGGGCTCCATCAGGAACAAGTCGAAGCTCCTGCAGCGCAAGCTGGTCCTGTTCGCGGTCGCGCGCCGGGGCGACAAGATCGTGGCCGCCGGGCGCGGTCAGGTCGACAAGCTGCGCCCGGGCAAGTCGGCCAAGTACCAGATCTTCTTCATAGGCAATCCACGCGGCGCCCGCATCGAGATCGCCGCCCCTCCGACGAAGGCGAGCTGACGTGGCCAGTCCCGACACCAGCGTCGACGCGACCGCCGGCCTGGGAGCGGACGGCGAGCCCTGCCCCAGTTGCGCAGGGCCGCTGGCCTTCGATCAGCGCTACTGCCTGAACTGCGGACGTTCTCGCGAGGATGGTCGCGTCCCATATCGCGAGCTGCTCAGCGGCCATTCGGTGGATCAGGTGATCGCGCCGCCACCTCCGCCGCCCCCGCCGCGGCGGCGGGTGGCGCCAGCGCTGGGCTCGGCGGCCGCCGGCGCGGCCGGCGCGGTCCTGCTCGGCCTGGGCGTGCTGGCCGGCGTCCTGATCGCCGGCAACGGCGACGACAAGCCCCAGACCGTGGCGGCCGCTCCGCCGCAGAAGGCCCCGGTGGTGAACATCACCAACGCCGGCGGCGGCGGCGAGACCACGGATGCGGCCGCCACGGAGTTCAAGCCCGACTGGCCCGACGGCAAGTCGGGCTACACCGTCCAGCTTCAGACCCTCCCCAACGACTCGGGCGACGCCGGCGCGGTCGACAAGGCCAAGCAGGACGCCGGCTCGAAGGGGGCAAAGGACGTCGGGGCGCTCAACTCCGACGACTACCCCTCGCTCGACCCGGGTCAGTACGTCGTGTACTCGGGCGTCTACGAGGGCAAGGACGGCAAGGCGAAGGCTGCCAAGGCGCTCAAGGGGCTGAAGAAGGACTTCTCGGACGCCAAGGTGGTCAAGGTGGCGCCCGACGAGGCCGCCGCGGGATCGGAGGGCACCAAGCCCGAAGAGGTGCAGAAGACGGTGAGCAAGTCCGCGCTCCAAGACCTGCAGAACTCCACGGGCGCCGAGCAGCAGAAGAAGTCCTCCAAGCTGCCGGACACGCTCAAGCTCCCCGGCAAGGCCCCGGCGAAGGACAAGAAGGCGCCGGGCGGGGGCAAGGGCGGAGACGTGATCGAATGAGCGTGCCACCCAAGCGGTCGCTGCGCGAGACGATCGCGCTGGCCAAGGCGGCGGACCGGCCCCAGGCCACCAACGGCGACGGCCCCTCCCACGAGGCGAACGGTCGGCGCGGCAAGGGCGCGCGTTCGGCGGGGGCCCTGCCGCCCGCCATCCCGCCGTCGGAGCTCAAGCGGCGTCGGGAGGCCATCGCCGCGCGCTATGCCGAGCAGCAATGGGACCTGGGCGGGCTCGTGTACGAGATGGCCATCCGCGACCACTTTCGTCTCGACGTGCTGCAGCGACACGCGGCCAAGCTGCAGGAGACCGACGGCGAGCTGGCCGCGGTCGAGCGCCTGGAGATGCTCGAGTCCGAAGGCGCGGCGGGCACCTGCCCGGAGTGCTCGGCGCCCTATGCCCGGGGAGCGAGCTTCTGCTGGCGCTGTGGCCACGCGTTGACGGACACGATGGTCGTACGGTGAGCCGCCACACCCGGCTGGCGTCGGTGATCGGCGGCGGCGTGCTCGTCTCCGCGTCGTGGATCGCGGGAGCGCTGCCCTCGGAGGCCCAGCAGCCCACCACCACGGGACCCGCGCCCGGCCTGAGTGCCGGGCCGCTCGACCAGGGTGGCGTGAACTGGGGACCCACCGTGGCCGACGACGGCGACACCAGGACCCGGCGGCGCCCCACCAGAAGAGTGGCCCCCGGGAAGGGTGCACCCAGAAGGCCGGCCCGGCCGGCGCCCAAGCGCCCCGGGCCCGGCAAGCGTCCCGCGGCCGCGCCCCCCAAGGGCAGCGACCCGGAGTGCGTCCGGGAACTCAAAGCCGAGCCACTCGATCCCCCAAGCGCCGGCGATCCCTCGCGGGAGGACTCGTTCAAGCTCCCGGGCCAGCAGGCCCGGGACTCCTTTGCCAAGAGCGACTCCGACGCCAGGGAGAGTCCCGCGGCGGTCCCCGTCCCAAAGGATGAGCACTGCCCGCCGGCCCGCAAGCGCAAGCGCAAGGCGAAGAAGCGGCGAAAGGACGCCAAGGCGACGCCGCTGCGTCAGTCTGATGGGTCTCCGTCGTTTGGCAATCCGGGGTTGATGGACACGCTTCCGGGTCCGTCTTCGGCCCAGGGTGTTCCGAACTTCGTGATCCGCAAGTTTCGGGTGCCGGTGTTCCTGTTGCCGATCTATCAGGCGGCGGGTATTCAGTACGGGGTGCGGTGGGAGGTGCTGGCGGCGATCAACGAGATCGAGACCGACTATGGCCGCAACCTCAACGTGTCCTCGGCCGGGGCGCTTGGTTGGATGCAGTTCATTCCCTCGAGCTGGCGGATGTATGGGGTGGATGCCAACAAGGACGGCAAGAAGGATCCGTTTAACCCGGTGGACGCGATCTTTGCCGCGGGGCGCTATCTGAAGGCGGCGGGCTATGAGAAGGACGCCCGCCGGGCGGTGTTTGCCTACAACCATGCGGGCTGGTATGTCGACTCGGTGATGCTGAGGGCGAAGCTGATCGCCGGTGTCCCCGCCGATCTGGTCGGGTCGCTGACGGGGCTGACCGAGGGGCGCTTCCCCGTCGCCTCCCGCGCTCGCTACGCCGACGACCTCAAGGAGCAGAAGGCCACCCTCGCGGGCAAAGGCAAGAAGCTCAAGCCGGGCCAGAACGCCGCCAACGTCGTGGCCACGGACGACCAGCGCAACTCCATCGACATCTTCGCCCGCCAGGGCTCCCCCGTGGTCTCGATCAACGACGGCGAGATCAAGGAGATCGGGCAGAGCAAGAAGCGCGGCCGCTACATCGTCCTCCAGGACGTGTACGGCAACCGCTACTCCTACTCGGGCCTGGGTTCGACCGCCAAGTACTACCCGGTGCCCAAGCAGGACGCGACCGATCCCAAGCGCTCCGCCCGCGCGGTCAAGGCCAATGACGGCAGGGACCCCAAGCCCACCAAGTCCGCCTCCGCGGGACGCCAGCCCTCGCTGGATCGGCCGCGCACGCCGGCGCGCCAGGCGCCGGAGCCGCAGGCCTCCGTGCCCACAAAGCAGCGCCTGTTCGCCCATCCGGACATGCCCGCCGCACGCGAGAACGGCGGGCTCGACCAGCTGCTGGACCGGCGCACAGACGGGTTCACGACCTACCGCAACTACTTCTCCCGACCGTTTGGCGCCGACACGTCGAACGTCCGCCTGCGCCGCCTGAAGAAGGGCTCGCGGGTGATCGGCGGCACCGTGCTGGGGCGCGTCGGGCGCAGCGCGACGAGCGCCCCGGCCGGCGAGCGCGGCCCAGGCACGGGCAAGGCCTCGCATCTGCGCTTCGCGATTCGCCCGGCGGGCAAGGGTGCCCCGAAGATTGATCCCAAGCCGATTCTCGATGGCTGGAAGCTGCTGGAGGCCACCGCGGTGTACCGCGCGTCGGGGCGCAACGTGTTGTACGGGGGTGAGGGCGCTGATGGCCTGTCGATTGGCCAGATCATCTTGCTGCCCAAGCCGCTGCTCGAGAAGCGGGTGCTCTCAGACAACCGGATCGAGGTCTACCCGGGCGGCAGGGACGACAT
>JAABUS010001619.1_pt1 | contig 47752 bp, 50 predicted proteins | sample 5560161 | NCBI WGS metagenome assembly JAABUS01 (sample SAMN10711885, study PRJNA513376) | rock metagenome | isolation source: Antarctica rocks | place: Antarctica: Victoria Land, Trio Nunatak nord | collected 2016-01-04 | reverse complement strand
GCCCGGTTGGTGCTGGCCAGTTCGATGGTCGTGTACGGCGAGGGCGCCTACACCTGCACCGAGCATGGCCTGGTCGAGCCTGCTGACCGGATCCGGAACGATCTGGAAGCCGGCAACTTCGAACCGCGCTGTCCGGAGTGCTCACAGGGTCTGTCCTGGGCAGCGGTGACCGAGGATGCACCGCTCTCGCCGCGCAGCATCTATGCCGCGACCAAGGTTGCCCAGGAACACCTAGGACGGACCTGGGCGATCCAGACTGGTGGCCGCGTGCTGGCGCTGCGCTACCACAACGCGTACGGACCGCGGATGCCGCGAGACACTCCCTACGCCGGAGTTGCGGCGATCTTTCGCTCCGCATTGGAGCGTGGACAAGCGCCGGCCGTATTCGAGGATGGCGGCCAGACGCGGGACTTCGTCCACGTCCAGGACATCGCCGCCGCTAATCTGGCTGCCATAGAGAACATCGACCGGGCGGTGGTCGCCGGCGGGCTGCGGGCCTACAACGTGTGTTCGGGCCAACCCACCACGATCGGCGAGATGGCCCGCATCCTGGCAGCAGCCAGCGGCGGCCCCCAGCCCACCATCACCGGGGACTACCGGGCCGCCGACGTACGTCACGTGGTGGCCTCCCCCCAACGTGCCCGGCTCGAACTCGGCTTCACCGCTCAGATCGGACCCGAGCAGGGCATTGCCTCCTTCGCGCACGCCCCCCTACGCGACCCGGCGGCCTGAGCACAGGCCGAACTCAGACAGTCTGCGCTGCCGGGAGACGCACTTCGAAGCGGCAGCCGCCGTCCTGGTTGACGACCTCGATCCGACCGCTCTGTGCTTCCACGAGTGATCGCGCGATCGCCAAGCCCAGGCCGGCACCTGCCGGGTCGCCGGTCTGGCCGGAGGTCGGGGACCTGGCCGGGTCGGCGCCCCTGAACGCGACATCGAAGACTCTCGGCAGATCGGTCGGCGGGATCCCGCCGCACCGGTCGTCGACCCGCAGGTAGACCTCGCCACCCTCCTGTCCGGTAGCGACCACGACGGTCCCATCAGCGGGCGTGTGCCGGACGGCATTGGCGACCAGATTGCGCACCACGCGGGCCAGCTCCTGATCGCTGGCCAGGGCGAGCGCCGGCATCGCCGCGGGGCGGCTCTCCACGCGAACTCCACGGAGCTCAGCCGGACCCCGAGCCCCGAGGACCACCTCATCAACAACTTCGTCGAGAGCGACTGCTTCCAGGGTGAGGTTCAGGGCGCCCGCGGTGACCCGAGAGAGCTCGAAGAGGTCCTCGACCATGATCGAGAGCCGTTCGGTCTCCCGACGGATCCGTCCGGCGTAATCGGCCGTAGCTGCCTGCCCGGTGATCAGTCCGTCCTCGAGTGCCTCACCCATCGCCCGCACACCGGCAAGGGGCGTCCGAAGGTCATGGCTGATCCAGGCCACCAATTCACGGCGGGACGCCTCCACCGCACGTTCCCGCTCATGCGCCTCGCGTTCCCAGACGGTGGTCGCGGCCAACCTCCGACCCAGCACAACGGCCGTCGGCACCGTCACCAGGGCGGCCACGCCACACACGATGAGCGTGTGTCCCAACTCGGTGGTGAACATGAAGCCGCTGTAACCAACGACACCGGCCAGGATCACCGCAACCGGCACGAGGGCCAGCATCACGAGGTTAACGGTGATCGTGCGCCTGGTGAGCCGACGCATCCCCCAGAACGCGAGGATGGCGACTGGGACCGTGCAGGCCAGAACAAGCAGGGCGATGTCGCGGAGCTCGGTCATGGTGTGGCCTCTCGGTCGTAGCGGTAGCCCGTGCCCCAGACGGTGATGATCCGGCGGGGCCGGACCGGATCGTCCTCGACTTTGCGCCGCAACCTCTTGATGTGCACGGTGACCGTCGAATGGTCACCGAAGGACCATCCCCACACCTGGTCGAGTAACTGCTCCCGGGTGAACGCCTGACCGGGATGAGTCATCAGGAAAGCGAGCAGATCGAGCTCCCGAGCCGTCAATGGAAGCGACCGGCCACGAAGGGCCGCCGTGCGTGCTGGTCCGTCGACGACCAGATCGCCGTCGGTGACCAACGGTCCCGGCTTCGCCGACGTCGAGGCCCGGCGCAACACCGAAGCCACGCGAAGCGCGAGCTCCCTGGGGCTGAACGGTTTGGTCACGTAGTCGTCCGCGCCAACCTCGAGGCCCAGCACCCGGTCGGCCTCCTCCCCGAGCGCGGTCACCATGATGATCGGAACCGGACTGGTGCGGCGCAGCTGGCGGCACAGGTCGATTCCGTTTACGTCGGGCAGCATCAGATCGAGGATGATCAGGTCCGGATCAAGCCGGCCGACCACAGCCACTGCTTCGGACCCGCGATCCAGCGCCGTGACCTGGTGGCCGTCCCGCTCCAGATAGCGCGCAACGACGTCACGGACCGTCGCGTCATCCTCGACGACGAGGATCCGTCCAGCCATGGGCTTGGGTGTGGTATTCACCATGAGGTGTCCATCAGGACGGCCAGCGTGCCCGCGGCCGCCACCTGAGCGAGGAGCCAGCCGCGTTGTCGGTCGGGGTGCACCGCTGCCGCGAGTGGGATGAGCCACACCATGAATGGCAGCCAGATGCGTTCCACCTCCGATTTCGACAGCCCACTGAGCGTAGCCACGAACATCCCCAGAAGAGCCGCACCGGCGAGCCAGTAGCCCCGAGGGATACGCGACCCGACCTGCCGAGCACGATGTACCGCAGCTCCGATCCCGGCGACCACGGCAGGTCCGACGGCGACCGCCAGGACGGCGGCGTTGGCCCAGATCCAGTAGGAATAGGGGCGCCGCTCCCCGATGCCCTCGTAATAGCGGATCACCACCGCGGACTGCCCGTCGAACCACCAGAATCCGGCGACGGTGAAGCCGACCAGCACCGCACCGGCGCCGAGGGCAGCTGGGAGCAGGGGCCACCAGGATCTGCCGAGGATCAGAACTACCAATGCCACCGGTAACAGCAGGACCAGGCCGTACGACATGAAAAGCATTGCCCCCAAGCCGATCCCGGCACCCAGGGCCATTGCGATTCCGCGGACCTGACCGCGATGTGCCAGGGACAGTGCGCCCAGTGCTACCGACCAGGCGCCGAGTGCCATGAAGATGCCGTCGGCTGACACCACGAGCCAGATCACAGCTGGGGTGAGGACCAGGAACGGTGCCGCGCGGCGGGCGCTGCGCCCGTCTCCCACGGCCCGTAGCGTGACCAGCACGGCGATGATTCCGGTCGAGCCGAGCAGTGTGGTGACGATGCCGCCCCACTCCGGCCCACCCAGACCGATCCGATCCAGCCCGATGTAGAAAAGGAACGACAAGGGCGGGTGGCCGGCGACCTGGGTCGTCCAATGATCTGGCGCGGTGTAGACGATGTTCTCGGCGAAGTTGGACAGCAGCGGACCCATGTTCGCCGCCCGGTCGATGTCGGCCAGGTACTCCGCAGGGTTCCGGAGCGGCTCGGCGATCCCGCCGGACCAGCCGCGTACCAGGGACAGCCCGAGTCCCCACAGCAAGCCGGTGGCCCAGGTCAGCCACAACAGGCGGCGCCACGGGAGGGCAACAGCCAACCGCGGACCGTAGACGACCGTGAGTGCCGCAACCGGCGCTGCGATGAGCAGCCCGGCTCCGAACGCTGGATCCAGTCCCGCGCTGAGCGGCGGAAAGCGGGCATGAACGTCGCCCCACAGCGGCTCGGCGATGAAGGCGACCAGCACCAGGACCACGCCGATTCCGAGCGCAGTGAACTCCGCAGACAGCGACCAACGGCTCCGAACCAGCGGGTCGGCCAGCTCAGCAGCGACGGTCCCATCGGCAGCAGCCGGGTCAGGCCGTGGCCGGGATGCTTCCGACATGACCTGAGCCTAGGGACCGGTGACTCGGCAGGCTGCGATCTGAGGGCCGTTCAGCGAATGGTCACCTCCCGCTCCGGACACCTCAGCGGGCCCCGCGGGACCACCCCACGGCCCGACGTCGACCGACGTCACCGATTCGTAATTGGCTGTGGACCCAGCGTGAGCACCCTCGCGCCTAGAGTCACGTACGTGGTCGACGTGGGCGAGGCCGATCCGAGCGCCCCCCGGGTGACCGTCGTACTTCCGGCGCGTGACGAGGCCGGTGCCCTCCCGGGTGTCCTTGGACGGATGCCGGCCGGGTACGAGGTCGTCGTCGTCGACAACGGATCCACCGACGACACCGCTGCCGTGGCCGCCGGGCTTGGCGCGCGTGTCGTGTACGAAGCCACCCCTGGATACGGGGCAGCCACGCACGCGGGACTGTTGGCTGCGCGGACCGAGATCGTCTGCTTCTTGGACTCCGATGGATCCATCGATCCGCGTGAGCTACCGGCCATGGTCGCCCTCCTCGAGGGAATCAAGGGCCCGGGCGAGCCGTCCGTCGACGGCGAGTCAGAACGCCCCGATCTGGTCGTCGGCCGTCGCCGTCCCACCGCCGCAGGTGCTTGGCCCTGGCATGCCCGGGTCGGCAACGCCATGCTGGCGACGAGGCTGCGCCGTCATACGGGCATACCGGTACACGATCTGGGCTCGGTCCGAGTCACCCGCCGGAGCGCCTTGCTCGAGCTCGGGGTGCAGGACCGTCGCTTCGGCTATCCGATCGAGTTGCTGGTGCGTGCTGCGCGGGCCGGCTGGCACATCCACGAGGTCGACATTGCTTACGCACCGCGAACGGCGGGCCGATCCAAGGTGACCGGTTCGATCGTCGGCACCGCTCGGGCCCTCCGCGACTTCGCGGCGGCGATGCCGTGAGTGGATGTCCTGACGTCACCGTCCTGGTGGTCGCCAAGGCTCCAGAACCCGGTGCGGTGAAGACCCGGTTGGCCGCCGATCTCGGGGCGGTCGGGGCAGCTCGGATCGCCGCCGCGGCGCTGCTGGACACCCTCCTCGCCTGCGGCCAGGTCTTTCACCACCGCGTCCTGGCCCTGGCCGGCGACCTCACCGACACCGGAGTGATCGACACCTCCGATCTTCGTCGTGAGGTCGCGGCCTGGCAGGTGATCGGGCAGTGTTCCGGTGATCTCGGGACTCGGCTGGCCAGGGCCCATGCGGACGCGGCTGAGCTCACTCGTGGGCCGCATGGTCGGACGCGTCGCGTGCTGCAGATCGGTATGGACACCCCGCAGGTCTCAACGCGACTGCTCGAGGACAGCGCACGGCTGCTCTGCCAGCCGGGCATCGACGCTGTTCTCGGGCCGGCCGAGGACGGCGGTTGGTGGGTGTGCGGTACCTCCGACCCCGCCCAGGCCGCCGCGCTCGCCGGCGTGGCGATGTCCCGCTCGGATACCGGCGAGCAGAGCCTCGTCGCCTTGCGCAGCACGGGCGCGCGAGTAGGGCTGGCGTCAGCACTGCGGGATCTGGACACCCTTGACGACGCGAAAGTCATCACGACAGAACACTTCGGCTTGCACGTGTCGGCCGAATTCAGATCACAAGGAGTGGGATGAACATCGACGGGGACACGATCAAGGAGACTCGCCTGAGTCCGGTGGAGGTCTACGCACGGGCGCTGACCAGCCGACGCTGCCGAGCCGTGGATGAGGCCGGGCGAGAGCACGGACTGGGCGTCACCCGATGGCTCGAACCGGCCAGCCGCGCCGACGACGTCCTGCTCGCCCATTGCACCCGCAACACACTCGATGTCGGCTGCGGGCCGGGGCGGCTCAGCGCTGCCCTCAACGCGGCCGGGATCAGCGCCCTGGGCATAGACGTGTGTGCCGAGGCGGTGCAGATGGCGCGGCAGCGCGGTGCAACTGCCCTGCGGCGGGACGTCTTCTCGTCGCTGCCCGGGGAGGGGAGATGGCCGAATCTGCTCCTTGCCGATGGAAACATCGGGATTGGCGGGGATCCGGTGGCCCTGTTGCGCCGGGTCGTGACCATCCTCGCTCCCGGCGGTCGGGCAGTGGTGGAGGTCGACCCACCCGGCGAGGGAGTCAACTGCCGGATGCTCCGGCTGGAAGTCGATGAGCTGGTAAGCACGTGGTTCCCCTGGGCTCGAGTCACGGCCGATTCCATCGGCGACCTGGCCGAGCAGGCCGGTCTGGTCTTCGGTGGGCTCTACCAGCGGGGGGATCGTTGGGTGGCCCTGTTGGATCGGCCGTTGCCTTGACCTTGCTGATCCCGCGGGAAGAGACCTTCACCAGTCGCGGCCGCTCACCGGCAGTAGCGGCGCGAGTTGGCATCGGCCTCGGCATCGCGATCACCGTGTGCTTCGTCACCGGACTGCTGTCCCACGCCGCACAGGACCTCGTGTGGTTCCCGTGGCCGACCAGCCCGTCCTGGGGATACCGCGTCACGCAGGGAGCCCACGTGATCAGTGGAGTGGCCGCCATTCCGCTGTTGCTGGTCAAGCTCTGGTCGGTCTATCCGCGGCTGTACGTCAGGCCCATGGTCAGATCCCTCGTCCATGCCCTGGAACGGCTGTCTATCGCCCTGCTCGTGGCAGCGGTGATCTTCGAACTCACCATCGGCCTGCTCAACATTGCCAAGCTCTACCTCTGGCCATTCGACTTCCGCGAGGCTCACTACGCCGTGGCTTGGGTCGCCTTCGGTTCCTTGCTGTTGCACATCGCGGTGAAACTTCCGGTCATCCGCACCGCGTTGTCCCGGCCGGTGGAGGCTGATGACGCTTCCTTGCCCATGTCCCGCGCCCTCGCACCGCCGACCAACAACGCTCCGGATCGACCCGGTATACCGCGACGTACCGTGTTGATGTCTGGCTATCTGGCCTCGGCTGTGGCAGCGCTGTCGGTAGCCGGCGGATCGATTTCCTGGCTGTCCAAGCTCGCAGTTTTCTCCCCGTCGACCGGCACCGGACCGCAAGGGGTACCGATCAACCGGACAGCCGACTCGGCCGGCATCACCGACGAGGCGATCGGACCCGACTTCACGCTGACCGTGGTCTCCGAGGCGGCAACGGGGGCATGGTCGCTGGACGGACTCCGGGAGATGCCGCAGCACACGGTCACCTTGCCGATCACCTGCGTCGAGGGCTGGTCCACCAACGCGGAGTGGACCGGCGTACGGGTCAGCGACCTGCTGGCCGCGGTCGATGCGCCGGCCGAATCACGACTTCGGGTCATCTCGCTCCAGACCAAAGCGGCCTTCGGCGAATCGGTCCTCCCAGCCCAGCACTCTGCCGATTCACGAACGCTGCTCGCACTGCGGCTCAACGGTGAGGAGCTCGTCCGCGATCACGGATTCCCGTGCCGGCTGATCGCGCCGAGCCGTCCGGGCGTCCTGCAGACCAAGTGGGTCACCCGGATCGAGGTCATCGGATGAGCCGGCCCTCGATCCCGCGCCTGCTCATCGGGTCCGGCGGAGTGATCCTGATCGGCGTCGGGCTGTTCAATTCGCTCGCCCTTGATCTTGTCGACCTGCTGTGGCTTGCCTTCTGGCTCGGGGCGGGCCTCGTAGCCCACGACGCAATGGTGGCACCGGCGACAGCCGGCCTCAGCAAGCTCGCTGCCGACCGCTGGCCGGCCCATGGACGGCGGGTGCTCGTGATCGCGACGGTGACCATCGGCTCGCTCACGCTCATCGCGCTGCCGCTCATTCAGCAACAGAGCGCCGTGCCCGGTAACCCGACCCTGCTCGGGCGCAACTACCTCGCCGGCTGGGCGACGGCGTGCCTGCTCGTCCTGATCGGCGCGGCAGTGGCCGAGGTCGTCAGCCGAGTCCGCGCCAAGCGGGATTCCACGCCATCCACAGCCCAGCACTGAATCCACAGGTAGCCCATTCGGCGCCCTCCTCCGGTCAGGATCCTCGACGCTTGCCGGGTAGTCGTGGAGCCCGTCGGGGGCCTCACCGAGGACAGATCCGGGGACATCATGAGTCTGGCGGTCATCGATACCAACGAAGTGCACCTGATCGGCCGGTTGGCGCAGCCGCCGGAGCACAAGACCATGCCCAGCGGGGATGCGGCGGTGAGCTTCCGGCTGGTCGTCCGGCGACCGCCGGCCGCGATCCGACGACAGACCACCGATGCCCTCGAGTGCACCAGCTATCGCGCCACCGCGATCAAGGCAGCGGCCGGCTGGGCGCCAGGCGATGTCCTCGAACTGCATGGTGCCTTACACCGCCGCTTCTGGCGGGCTGAGCAGGGGACGGTGAGCGTGTACGAGATCGAGGTACGCACCGTGCGCCGAGTCTCTCGGGCTCCGGCGCCCGCGGCAAAGCCCAAGGCACGCCGACGCCCGGTGACCGCCGCCGGAGTCGCCTGACCGGGGCTGGCAACCAGGCCATCGGGTGCACGACACCGACGGGACTAGCGAGCCCGGTCTGGGTAGTCGGACTCGTCGACGAAGCAGCGCAGGACCAGACCGGTACGTGGTTTGGGGACGAAGAAGGTGGACTTGCGCGGCATCAGGACGCCGCGAGCTGCCAGATCGAGAACCGTCGCGGCGGCCGTCGGACGTACCAACACCGCGACCCCGGATCTGTCCCGGGCCGTCGCAATCGCCGCCGCGGCGGAGTGCCGCAGGATGACCGTGCCCGCGGCCGCCCAACGGCCTTCGATCAGTCCCGTGTCGACAAGTGCGATGTCCAGATCTGACCAGGCGTCGGCGAGTTCGTCGGCGGTCGAGCCGAGCAGGGAGGCCCGATCCGGATCGGTGAGCGCGCTCCAGTGGTTGCCGTCGGTCAGCAGCACGGTGGTCCGTGTCGAGTTCGCTAGCAGGTCATCGGTCTCCGAGGCGGTCAGCGGAGCGATCGAGGTCGTCCGAAAGGCGATGCTTGCGGCCTGCACCGCGCGATCCAAAGGCAGATCGGGAACCACTCGGTGGATGGCCCGCACCTGCGGCCCATGTCCCTCCGTGGGTACGAGCAGGGCAAGTCCACGGTCCCACGGACCGGCGCCCGCAACCGTGGCGTGTTGCAGAGCCTGGTAGTCCAAATAGCTCTGATAACGGTGATGGCCGTCGGCGATGACTGCCCGTCGATCGGCGAAGTCCGCGCAGACGGCAGTGACATGTTCGCGGTCGGCCACCCGCCAGAGCCGGTGGCGGACACCGGCATCGTCGATCAGATCGATGATCGGCTCGGCACCGTCGACGTGGCCGTGCGCCAGCTCTTCGGAGACTGATCGTGTCCCGTCATGGGTGAGCACGATGGGCTCGAGGTTGGCTTGGGTGGCCGCGAGCAGGCGGAGCCGGTCGGCTACCGGCTCGGGCATCGTTTCTTCGTGCGGCGAGATGGCTGGGGAACCTGGTGGAACCAGAGTGATCGAGCCGACCCAACCTCGGGTGGAGAGCCGTTCGGGCGCTGCGCCGGTCTCGGCCAAGTCGTAGACGAACAGCGCGGGCTCGCGGTCTGAGACAAGCACGCCCTGATCTCTCCAGGCGTTGAGCCGGCGCTGGGCGTCGTCCGCGCCGAAGGTCGGCAACGTGAGGTGCACGATGCTGTGCTCGTCGGCCTGGGCCAGATTCTCGCGTTCCTCGGGGGCGATCAGGTCATAGGCAGGGGAGGTCAGTGCAGACAGGCGCAGCGGATCGCTATACCGGGTAGCCGCGAAGGGCGCCAGTACCAGATGGTCTCCAACGGATGAGGGTTGCGATCGGGGGGTCGGCACGCCGGTGAGGCTAGGCCATGTTGGGCGAGTTCAGACTCTGCTGCATGGCACCGATGCCTGACCGGGGAAGATGCGCAGGTGGCCCAACAGCGATCTCCCACGCCCTCGGACGGCGACCGGAGGGACACCGATGCTTTTGACACCGACGCGAGTGTAGGAGACCCGGCTGCCGGCTACCGCATTGACGCCGTCCGGACGCTGGTGAATACCAGGCACGGCCCGGCTGGCTTGCTCCGAACTCCGGCCAGCCGTCCCTGGCTCACGCTGGTCCTGGGTCATGGAGCCGGTGGTGGCGCAGACGCCCGTGAGCTGGGCTGGCTGTCCCGAGATCTGCCGCCCTATGGCATCTGCGTTCTCCGGGTCGAGCAACCGTGGCGGGTGGCTGGCCGAAAGGTAGCTGCCCGTGCCCCCGTGCTGGACGAGGCGTGGCTGGACGTGCTCGCCGGCCTGGAGCACGAGACACCGCTCGTCGTCGGCGGACGCAGCTCCGGAGCCCGGGTCGCCTGTCGTACGGCCGCATCGGTCGGCGCGCTCGGTTGTCTGGCCCTGGCCTTTCCGCTGCACCCTCCGTGGCGCCCTGAGCAGACCCGGTTGCCAGAACTTCAGGGCAGCGGTGTGCCCACCCTGCTGATCCAGGGGGAGCGTGACGTCTTCGGCGCCGCTGAGGCCTTTCACCAAGTGTCAGGTTCGATCCGGATCGTGCCGATCACCGACGCCGACCATGAGTTCGCTGTCCCTCGCGGCTCCGGACGTAGCGCAGCGTTGATGCGCGCGGATGTCGTCGGATGCGTGCTGGCCTGGCTGCGGGAGCTCGTTCGTTGCCGGCTAGATCAGGGGCGCGACACATGAGCCGAGATGCCCTGTCGGCCAGCCCGACACCGCTCGTCGAGACGCACGACGTTGCGCTTCTCGATCTGGACGGCGTCGTCTACGTCGGAGGCAATGCCGTGCCCGGCGTTCCGGAGGCCATCGCCATCGGCGCCGAAACGGGCATGCGGTTTGGTTTCGTCACCAACAACGCTGCGCGCACGCCCCACCAGGTGGGCGAGCACCTCCGGGAACTGGGCATCCCAGCTCTTGACGACGAAGTCATCACCTCGTCGCAGGCAGCCAGCCGGGTCCTCGCTGACGAGTTGCCGGCTGGGTCTGCGGTGCTCATCGTCGGCACGGCCGCGCTGGCCGCGGAGGTTGAGGGCGTTGGCCTACGAGCGGTCTGGTCGGCCGACGACGGGCCGGTCGGAGTCGTCCAGGGCTACAGCCCGGAACTGAGCTGGGCGATGCTCGCTGAAGCCTGTGTCGCGGTCCGGGCAGGAGCCTATTGGGTGGCTACCAACACCGACTCGACCCTGCCGTCTCCGCGTGGCCCGCTACCCGGTAACGGTAGCTTCGTCCGGGTCGTGGCGCAGACCACGGGCGCAACACCGGTCGTCGCCGGGAAACCGGAACCGGCCATGCACAACGAATGCGTCCTCCGGACAGGTGCCAAGAAGCCGTTGGTCGTCGGGGACCGGCTGGACACCGACATCGAGGGAGCCGCGCGGGCTGGAGTGCCAAGCCTGTTGGTGTTTTCCGGACTGACGCGGCCGCCGGATCTGCTCGCCGCTGCGCCCGGGCAACGGCCGACCTACCTCGCCGCCGATGTCCGCGGAATCCTGGAACCGCATCCGGAGGTCGATCTATCGCCTGGGGTGAGCCGATGCGGCCGCTGGCAGGTCACTGTCGACGGCGAGGCTCTGGTGCTGGCGGGCAGCCACGACGAGCGCAGCTGTGACCCAGTGGAGACGACAGGCGCGGACTACGATGCGCTGCGTGCCCTGGCCGTCCTCGCCTGGGACGCTGGGATCACCCGTACGGTGGCCAGCGACCATGACGCGAAAATTCAACTGACCCGCCTCGAATTCCCGGTGAATGACTAATCTCACTGTCCGGGTGATAGCAGCCACTCGGATGTCGCAGCAGCGAAGGAGTGAAGCAAAGGTGTGGGACCGGTTGAGCACCGTTGTCGAGATCGTGCAGAAAGCGGCGCGCGACCTCGCGCGCGGCTCTCGGGGGCTCATCACCGCCGCGGTCAAGGACGTCCGGGCGCACGCACCGGCAGCTCTGCTGCGATCCAGTGGAAAGAGAGCCGGTCCTCGGGCGAGCGGCGCACCCGCCAAGCCCGGCTTCCCCGCCGTTCACACTCCACCGGGCGCACCCGACCAGGGCCGAGTTGACCCTGCGATCGCCGCGGCCCAGAAAACCGCCGGTCCCTCAGGGGCGCAGATGTCGACGGCGAAGAAGGCGGCCCCAGCCAAGAAGGCTGCTCCGGTGAGGGAGGCGGCCCCAGCCAAGAAGGCTGCTCCGGTGGGGGAGGCGGCCCCAGCCAAGAAGGCGGCCCCAGCCAAGAAGGCGGCCCCAGCGAAGAAGGCGGCCCCAGCGAAGAAGGCGGCCCCAGCGAAGAAGGCGGCCCCAGCGAAGAAGGCGGCCCCAGCGAAGCAAGCGGCTCCGGTGAAGCAGGCGGCCAAGAGCGGTGGGACAGCTCCGGCAAAGGCTGCCCCGCCGAAGATCTCACCGGCGGAAACCGCCCCGCCGGCTGCGTCGCCGGCTGAAGACTTCGACGTGGGATCGCAGGCATCCGGGCCGGCATCGGGAACCACGGCCGCGGACCCGAAGCCTTGACCGAGATCTCGCAATCGGCAGCCGAGCCGGCCGCAGACATCGAAGCTCCGGTGCCGGTAGGTGCCGGGATCGCCGGCGAGGTGGCAGCGGCACTGGCGGGTCTCGACGAGCGGCCGGTGGACGAACACCCCGACGTATTCGAGTCAGTGCACGAGCGGCTGCGCACCACCCTGTCCGGCGTCGACCACGTCTAGGCGTATCCCGGCCGTGAGCGGAGGCGACTAGTGCGCGACGTGGGGCCGTCCGGAACGGCAGGCCGCGGGGTATTTCGCTAGTGCCCCGCCGGATGCGGCTGGACGCCGAACTGGTCCGCCGGGGACTGGCGCGCTCCCGAGAACAGGCAGTCGGACTCATTTCCGAAGGCCGGGTCCTGGTGGATGGCCAGGTCGCGGCCAAAGCCGCCACCGCCGTGACCGCCGATGCCGCGCTCATCGTGGCACCGCTGCAAGGCGGGCCTGACTACGTCTCTCGCGGGGCGCACAAACTGGCCGGAGCCCTGGACGCGTTGCCGGTTCGTGTTTCCGGCCGTCGCTGCCTTGATGCCGGCGCGTCAACTGGCGGCTTCACCGATGTTCTGTTGCGGCGCGGGGCCGCGGAGGTCCTGGCCGTCGATGTGGGCTACGGGCTGATCGCCTGGTCGCTTCGCACCGACGAACGGGTGCGAGTCATGGACCGTACGAACGTCCGGCACCTCTGGATCGAGGACATCCAGGCGCCGGTGGATCTGATCACGGCTGACCTGTCGTTCATCTCGCTGACGCTGGTTCTCCCGGCGCTGTCTGGCCTCAGCGCGGAAGGCGGAGACCTGCTCCTGATGGTCAAGCCGCAGTTCGAGGTCGGGAAGGATCGGATCGGTAAGGGCGGGGTCGTACGGGATCCTCTGCTGCGCGCCGACGCGGTGGAGTCCGTCGGCTCTGCCGCGGCAGCTCTGGGATGGGGGGCGGCTGGCGTGACGGCCAGTTGCCTGCCCGGTCCGGCGGGCAATGTCGAGTACTTTCTGTGGCTCAACCGCGACGCGCCCGGCTTGAGCGGGGACGATGTCCGACAGGCGGTCGAGAATGGACCGCAGTGACAGGCGTAGGCCGGGACGGAGGTGCACAGCTGATGAGCCTCGCCTCGGAGTCGGGCCCTGAACCCGTGCCGAAAGCGACTTCCCGGACCGCCCTGCTGATTGCACACACCGGCCGGGCCGACATCGTCGAACTCGCCACGATCGTGTGCAAAGGCCTGCATCGCGAGGGATTCGACGTCCGGATACTCGAAGAGGAAGCCGACGACCTGCTCGTCGTCGGCGTCACTGTCGTGCCTGGCGATGCCCGCGCGGCCACCGGAGCCGAGATCGTCATCGTCCTCGGCGGCGACGGGACGTTCCTACGAGCTGCCGAGTACGCACGCGCTGCCGACACCGCGCTGATCGGGGTCAACCTCGGCAGAGTCGGATTTCTCGCCGAGACCGAGCCGGAGGCCGTCGACGACACCATCAGCCACATCCTGGAGCGCAACTACGTCGTCGAGGAAAGACTGGCGGTGGAGGCGAGCGTCTTTGGTCCCCGCGGCGAGTTGCTCGGGACGACATGGGCGCTGAACGAGATCTCGGTGGAGAAGGCCAGCCGCACCCGAGTCCTCGACGTGGTGTTACTCGTCGACGGCAGGCAGCTGACCAGCTTCGGTTGCGACGGCGTCCTGTGCGCGACCCCTACCGGGTCGACGGCATACGCCTTCTCGGCTGGAGGACCGGTTGTGTGGCCGGAGGTCGAGGCGCTCCTGGTCGTGCCGACCAGCGCACACGCGTTGTTCGCCCGGCCGCTGGTGATTCCGCCGACCTCGGTCCTCACCGTGGCCATCGCCGAGTACGGCGAAGGTGCGGTTCTGTGCGCCGACGGCCGACGCACCATCTCCGTGCCTCCGGGCGGACGGGTGGAAGTCGTCCGGTCCGCCCAGCCGGTGCACGTCGCGCGGGTCCACTCGACCGGGTTCGGTGACCGGCTCGTGGCCCGGTTCAGGTTGCCCGCTGACGGTTTCCGGCACACCGCCGCGGTTCCCGACGGAGGCTGAGCCAGTGTTACGAGAGCTCACGATTCACCACCTCGGCGTGATCGACGAGGCGCGGCTGGAGCTGGCCAGCGGCCTCACCGTGCTGACCGGTGAGACCGGCGCCGGAAAGACCATGGTGGTGACCGGCCTCGCTCTGCTCTTCGGCGGGCGCGGTGACCCGAGCCGGATTCGCAGCGGCGCTGCCCGGTTGTCGGTGGAGGGACGACTCGAACTATCAACCGACCATCCGGCCTGGGAGATCGCCAGGCGCGCCGGCGCGCAGCCGGATGAGGACGGCACGCTGATCGTCTCGCGGACGGTCAACACCGAGGGGCGTAGCCGCGCACATCTCGGCGGGGCCAGTGTGCCTATCGCTGTACTCACCGAACTGGCCGATGCGGCATGGACCCTGCACGGGCAGTCCGACCACCTGCGGCTGCGGCGTCCGGCAGAGCAGCGCGCAGCCCTGGATCGTTTCGCCGGTGTCGATCACGCTCGGCTGCTGGCCGACTACCGCGGCGCGTACGGACTCTGGCGCGAACTCGACGATCGGCTGGCCGTTAAGAGCGCCAGGACGCACGAATTGCTCCGAACCGCCGAAGTCTTGCGTCACGGCCTGGCCGAGATCGCCGCCGTCGACCCCAGGCCAGGGGAGGAACAGGAATTGAGCGCGCTCGCGGTCCGGCTCGGAGACGCCGAGGCTTTGAGCAGGGCTGCCAGCGAGGCTCACGCAGCCCTCTCCGGTGATCCGACGGCCGACGGGGCCGGCATGCAGACCGATGCGCTCAGTGCACTCGCCCGCGCGGCGGTACCGCTGGAACGGGCCAGCGATGAAACCCTCCGGATGCTGGGCGCTCAGGTGGCGGCAGTGTCGTACACGGTCACCGACATCGCCACCGAACTCGCCGGCTACATCCAGGACGCTGTGGCCGACCCAGCCCGGCTGGCCGAGGTCCAGCAACGGATCTCGGTACTTCAAGCCGTTGTACGCCGCTTTGCCGAACCGGGAACGGGCAGCGACGGCGTCCTGGGCTGGGCGCGCGCTGCCGAAGAACAGCTGCTCGATCTGGATGTGTCCGACGATGCGCTGGCTGCCCTGCGCGAACAGCGCGACGCCGCCCGGCGCACCGTGGCCGACTTGGCAGAGGAGATCTCCACCGCACGCCGAGTGGCCGCGCGCCGGTTCTCGTCCGAGGTGCAGGCCGAACTCGCCTCCCTGGCTATGCCGGCGGCCACGATCGAGCTCGAGATCAGCACCGATGCGCAGGCGCCACGCCCGGATGGGATCGATGAGGTGACCTTGCTGCTGGCCGCGCATGCGGGGACTGAGCCCGCAGCGCTGCACCGCGCCGCTTCGGGGGGTGAACTGTCCCGGGTCATGCTGGCCATCGAGGTGGTCCTTGCCGGAACGGACCCGGTTCCATTGATGGTCTTCGACGAGGTCGACGCCGGCGTGGGCGGGCAGGCCGCCGTACAGATCGGCCGTCGGTTGGCCGCCCTGGCCGCCCATCATCAGGTCCTCGTGGTCACCCACCTGCCGCAGGTCGCCGCGCACGGCAGCTCTCACCTCGTCGTCGACAAGTCCAGCGAGGCAGCTGTCACCGCTACCGGGATCCGCGAAGTGACCGGCGACCAGCGCGTACAGGAGCTTTCGCGCATGCTGGCCGGCCTACCCGACAGCGACACCGGCCTGGCCCACGCCGCCGAACTGCTTGCCAGCGCCGCCGATCCGGGCTAGCCGCGCGTGGCGGCTCGGCCGCTCCAACGGGCGGTGGGAGACTGGACGGATGCGACTAGGCACCCTGCGCCGCGGACGAGCCGCGGATGCACTCCCCGGAGTCTCCGGTGTGGTCAGACTCGACCGACGCACCAAGGATCTGACCAGGCGGCTCAACTCCGGCGAGATCGCGGTGATCGACCACACCGACATCGACCGGGTCGCCGCGGATGCACTGGTCGCCCGTGGGGTGGCTGCCGTCGTGAACGCTTCACCGAGCATCTCAGGGCGCTATCCCAACCTCGGCCCCGGCATCCTGGCCCGGGCCGAGATCCCGATCCTGGACAACGTCGGCGCCGATGTGTTCGGCAAGGTCAAGGAGGGCACCAGGGTCCGCGTCGATGGGGAGTGCCTCTACGTCGGTGACCGGTTGGTCGCCGAGGGACGCCACCTCGATGCCGAGGCCATCGCCGTGGCGATGGAAGAGGCCAAGGCCGGGCTGTCCACCCAGCTCGAGGCCTTTGCTGCGAACACCATGGAGTACATGAAGCGCGAGCGTGCCCTGCTGCTGGACGGGGTCGGCGTTCCCAACATCAAGACCGACCTGGAGGGCCAGCACGTCCTCATCGTCGTCCGCGGCTATGACTACAAGCAGGATCTGGCCCAGCTGCGCTCCTACATTCGCGACTACCGGCCGGTGCTGATCGGTGTCGACGGCGGAGCCGATGCCCTTCGCGAGGCGGGATACAAGCCGGCAATCATCGTGGGAGACATGGATTCGGTGGCCGATGAGACCCTGCGTTGCGGTGCGGAGATCATCGTGCATGCCTACGCCGACGGCCGGGCACCGGGCCTCCCACGGGTGCAGGACCTCGGCGTGGAGGCGATCACCTTCCCCGCGACCGGTACCAGCGAGGACATCGCGATGCTGCTTGCCGACGAGAAGGGGGCGACTCTGATCGTGGCTGTGGGCACGCATGCCACGCTGGTCGAGTTCCTGGACAAGGGTCGCGGCGGAATGGCATCGACGTTCCTCACCCGCCTGCGAGTGGGCGCCAAGCTGGTCGATGCCAAGGGGGTCAGCCGGCTCTACAAGAGCCGCATCTCCTCGTCCGCGCTGGTCTTCCTGGTCCTCGCGGCCTTCGTCGCCATCGGTGCGGTGCTGGCAGTGTCGACTGCCGGGCGCACCTACCTCGATCTTTTTGCTGACCGGCTGGGCGACCTGCTCGGCTGGGTGAAGGGCCTTTTTTCGTGATCGACTTTCGCTATCACCTCGTCTCGCTGATCGCGGTGTTCCTCGCCGTGGCGCTGGGAATAGTGATCGGGACGACTCAGCTCAACGGCAGGGTCCTGGACGGGCTGGAAGCTCAGGTCGGCACCCTCTCCGAGGAGAAGGACAGCCTGGAGGCGCAGAACGAGAGCCTGACTCAGGAACTCAGCCAGGACAACGCCTTCGACGATGCTGTGGCACCCCTGATCGTGGCCAATCGCCTCGTCGGATCCTCAGTTCTGCTGGTCGTCACCAGTGAGGATGTCAGCGCGGAGGTCGTCGGGCAGATCACGACGCTGCTACAAGCCTCCGGCGCCGAATTGTCCGGCACGCTTCGGTTGCAGCCCGAATTCTCCGATCCGCAGAATGCGGCCGAGCTACAGGAGTACGTCACCGGATCTGGTCTCCCCGCCGGCATCACCTTGCCCAGGACTGACGAAACCGCCGCCTTGGTGGCCAGCCTGTTGAGTCAGGTTCTCATGCGGCCCGCCGACGGTACGGTCGGTCCGCCGCAGGCCTCGACGACGAACGTGCTGGCCGGCCTTGCCGCGCTGGGCGCCGTAACTTCCGACAGTGGCGAGGTGACCTCCGCGGACTACGCGCTGATCCTGTCCGGACAGGGCTTCACCGGCGAGGACGCCGAAACCCGCAACCGGGCGTTGGTGGCCCTGGCTGTCAACCTCGATTCCGCCGGCAGCGGCGGCGTCGTCGCCGGCGACGCGGACTCCGCAGCCGAGGGCGGCCTGGTGGCAGCGCTTCGCAACGATGCCAGCGCCGCCTCTTCGGTGTCTACGGTGAACAACGTGGACGCGGCCTCCGGCCAGGTCGCGGCCCTGCTCGCACTGACCGCAGAGCGCACCGGTGAGTCCGGCAACTACGGCGTGGGCGAGGGCACTGTCCCGTTACCGTCGCTGGGTCCGTGAGGTCGCCGGCCCACCCCGACCAGCAGCGCGGTGTGCGTCGAACAGTGACTGGCGTCGCCGCCGCGGCCGTGGCCGCCTCGGCGCTGATCGAGGGTGCTCGACGCTGGCCTGCCCTGTCCGGGCCGGTTTGGGTTCGGCGCAACCACCGCGGCAGGCAGGTGAGTCTGGTGGCCGGGCCGGCAAGTGCGATCACGGCGAGTGTGGTTACCGCCGCTCTGGTGCCGCCTGGGATACGTGTGCCGACGTTGCTGCTCGGGCTTGGGTCCGGAGCCGTCGGTCTGTACGACGATGTGGCCGGCGCTCGCCCGGAGCAGCAGCGGGACAAGGGATTTCGCGGTCACCTCCTGGCACTTCGCTCCGGACGCGTGTCGAGCGGCGCGGTCAAGGTCCTCGGTGTTGTCGGCGTATCGATCGCCGCCGCCGGCTCGGTCTCGAATGGTCCAGTGGACCGGATCATCGCTGCCGGCGTGATGGCCGGGACGGCGAACCTCGTCAACCTGCTGGATCTGCGTCCGGGTCGGGCCGCGAAGGTGAGCGCCATAGCAGGGACGGTCTTGCTCGGGGGTATCGCTGGAGGGACCGGCGCTGCGGTGCTCGGAACGTCACTCGGGGTCCTTCCGGCCGATCTGGGCGAGAGGGTGATGCTCGGCGACGCGGGTGCCAATGCCCTTGGCGCGCTGCTCGGCTTTCGACTCGCCGCCGGCTCGCCGCCGCCGGCGCGGGCAGCCATCCTGGTGGCCTTGGTGGCTCTGACCGCCGCAAGTGAGCGGATCAGCTTCACCCAAGTCATCGAATCGACTCCAGGACTGCGTGAGTTGGACAGCTGGGGTCGGCTCCAGAGCAGGCCACCCCAACCGTGACGGGCCTGAGGCTGTCGACCGTCGCCAAGGGGGTCGGAGCCGCCGCGGTGCTCATCGCAGTGCTCACCCTGCTCGCGCGCCTGGCCGGATTCGGGCGCAACCTCGTCTTCGCCCGCACCGTGGGCACGACCTGCGTGGGCGACACCTACGTCGCGGCAAACACCCTGCCCAACATCATCTTCGAGATCGTGGCCGGGGGGGCGCTGGCCAGCCTGGTGATCCCGATGCTGTCCGGCGCCATCTCCTCGGGCGATCATGAACGGGCCCGGCGGACGGCGTCGTCGTTGCTGACCTGGACGATTCTGATCCTGGTGCCGGTCAGCGGGCTGATCGCGCTTCTTGCCCGGCCGTTGGCTGAGTCGCTGCTCTCGGGAAGCACGTGTTCTGGCGCAGTCGAACTCGGCACCCGGATGCTCCTGGTGTTCGCCCCGCAGGTCGTGCTCTACGGCGTGGGGATCGTGTTGACCGGCATCCTCCAGGCACATGGCCGCTTCGCCGGACCAGCCCTTGCCCCGTTGCTGTCCAGCCTCGTGGTCGCCAGCGCATATCTGCTCTACCGGCTATCGGCGGGCGTTCCGGAGTCCGTGGACGAACTCAACACAAGCTCAGAGCTCATCCTCAGCATCGGTACGACGGTCGGCGTCGTACTGCTTGCAACGGTGCTTTTGATCCCGTTGCGCAGCACCGGTTTACGGCTGAGGCCGAGTCTCGCCTTCCCGGCCGGGGTAGCGCCACGGGTGCGGCGCCTGGCCGCCGCCGGGATCGCGACACTTGCGGCGCAACAGATCGCGGTCGTGGTCGCAATTCGGCTGGCGAATGACGGCGCCCCTGAGGGCACTCAGGTGCTCTACCTACTTGCTATGACGGTTTTCCTGCTGCCCTGGGGTGCTCTGGCCGTTCCGCTGGCCATCTCTGCGTTTCCGCGCCTGTCGGCCGCGTACGAGCGCGGCGACGAGGCCTCCTATCGCAGCACCCTCGCGCCGACCGCCGGCGCAGTGCTGATCACCTGCCTGGTCGCCTCAGCCGCGATGATCGCAGCCGCCGTACCGGCGGCCCGGATCTTCGTACAGGGCACCGGAATTCCTGAATCGGAACTGGCTGTCACCCGGCTGGCCGACACCATCGTGGCATTCGCCCCGGGACTTGCCGGTTACGGACTCGTGGCGCTGCTCACCCGGGCCCTCTATGCGCGCGGCCTGTGGAAGGCACCGACGGTGGCCGTGGTCTGCGGCTGGCTGCTGACCGTGACCGCGAGCATCACGTTGGCCGCGGTCTTGCCGGACACATCACGGGGGGTCGCGCTAGCTGCCGGCCACAGTCTGGGGGTGCTCGTAGCTGGGATCGCACTGATCACCGTGACCGTCCGCTCAGCCGGTCGCGAAGCGCTGGACGGGCTGACCCGAATGGGTGCCGCGGCCCTTGTCGCGGTGACCATCGCCACCGTGGCCGGCCGGCTACTGGCGCAGGCGTGGGACGACGGGGGAGTGCTTCTGGCCGGCGTCCAGACTCTGACCGTCGGCATCATCGTGCTGGTCGTGTCCGGCGCGACCATGATGGTGTTGGCACGCCGAGCGTCACATGCCGTCCTGCGCGGCCTCCGCCGCCCGGATACCGTCCAGGAGGAGGTGTCGTGAACAAGCATGACAACAGCTGATCGGTTGCTGGAGGGTCGCCAGATCGTCCAGGTTCTGGCCACCAGCACCGGCGGAGTCGGTACCCATGTGCGGGCGATCGTGCCGGGCCTGCACGCTGCCGGCGCCAGCGTCCGGGTCTGCGGGCCGTCGGCCACCGACAAGTTGTTCGGATTTCATCGGGTTGGGGCCGACTTCCATCCGGTACCCATCGCACCGGGATTGCGTCCGGCCCAGGATGCCCGGGCGTTGCTCGCACTTCGGCGAGGCCTGCGCGGAGCGGCGCTCGTGCACGCCCACGGACTGCGCGCCGGTCTGCTGTCGGAATTGGCTCGACCCGGCGTACCGGTCGTGGTGACCTTGCACAATGCCCTTCTCGAGCCCGCGGGCACGAGGCAGCAGATCAACCGGCTCTTGGAGCGACTGGTGGTGCGTGGCGCCGATGTCGTCCTGGCCGCGTCGTTGGACCTGGCTGAGCATGCTCGGGAGGTCGGCGGACGCGACGTACGTTGGGCACCGGTGTCTGCCCCACCCCTGCCCGACGCGACCCGTAGCCGAGCCGAGCTACGGGCCGAACTCGGGCTGACCGACGGCGCGCCGCTGCTCCTTGCCGTCGGACGGTTGCACCCGCAGAAGGGTTACGAGACCCTCCTCGCAGCGGCCAGCAGGTGGCGTGGCCAAGCTGATGGCCTGCGCGTCGTGATCGCCGGGGACGGTCCGCTGCGGGAGCAGATGGCCGAGCGGATCGAGCGCGAAAGCCTCCCGGTTGAATTGCTCGGTCGGCGCGACGACATCGCTGATCTGCTGCTAGCGAGCGACCTGGTCGTCCTGACATCCCGGTGGGAAGCGCGGGCTTTGGTCGTTCAGGAGGCGCTCAGGGCCGGTCGGCCACTGGTGGCCACTGCGGTCGGCGGCATTCCTGAGCTTGTCGGCCACCGAGCCGGAGTCCTGATCCCCCCGAATGACCCCGCAGCCCTCGACGAGGCGGTCACCGGCGTGCTCGCCGACCCGGCCCGGGGAGCCTCGCTGGTCGAGGCCGGGCTCGCTGCAGCGGGCAGCTGGCCCAGCGCGGACGACACCGTCGCCCAGCTCAGCGCGCTGTACGCCGAACTGCTGGGCTCTTCGTGAACTGCTCCAGGGCCCATCCGTGCGGCGACAGATGATCGGCCGGCGATGCAGAGTCGCGGTCGCTGCGCTGATCGCGATGGGGATGGGCGCCGGCCTCGGATTCGGGCCGACGACGAGGGCGGATGCGGTTGGCGGAAACAGTGAGATCTCGGCGGACCGGGTCGTCATCCTCGGTGTGCCGGGACTGCTCTGGGGGGATCTAGCATCGGGTCTGGCTCCGGAGTTGACCCGATTGGCTGCCGACGCCGCCCTGGGAAACATGACTGTACGAGCCGCCCGCTCCCGGACGTGCATCCTGGACGGTTGGGCCACCTTGGGCGCGGGCAACCGCGCTCGCTATCCGGCACCCACCGAGGATGTCGTGGAAAGCCTGCCGCCGCTGACCGCCGAACAGGAGGCCGAGCAAATGGCTACCCTGGTCGGCTGCGGGCAGCAGGAGCAGGTCGCCCTGGCCGGCCTCACCGATGTCACCCAGACTGTCGCCCGGATCGCCGCCGACGAGGGCAGTCGAGCCTTCGGCGCCGAGCCCGGCGCGCTGGGCGAGGCGGTCAGCTGCTCTACCGCCGTCGGTCGATCCTCGGCCGTAGCGGTGTCCGGACAGACAGCTCAGGTGTCGATCCTCGACGAGCTCCCGGCGGGAACCGAGCAACGCCGGACGGTATTCGGCCGTTGCCCGTTGACCCTGATCACCCTGCCGGACCTGATCGGATCCGTCCCGTCGATCAGCCTCACCCAAGCGGAGCCGCCAGCCGATCAGCCAGCTGGGACCGGCACTCCGGCCGAGCTGGCCGGGCGCCCGCGCGCCGACGCCCTGGCGGCGCTGGACACCGTGGTCGCCGACGTGCAATCCGCGATCGCGGATCTGCCCGGGGACACCCTCTTACTCGTCGCAGGGCTGTCCGAGAAGGGCGTCAGTCGGGCCCAGCTGCATCCGCTGATCGCCGTGCATCCCGATCTGCCGCCCGGCTATCTCACCTCGTCGTCCACCGGCCGCACGCCATATGTCCAGCTGATCGACGTGGCTCCGACCGCGCTGCGCGCCTTGGGAATCGAGAATCCCAACAGCATGGTCGGCTCGGCGATGCGCTGGGCGGCACCGTCTCAGAGCTTCGATGCGGCCCTACGCAACGTACGGGACCTCAACCGGGCCGCGGTGGCACACGGCGGCCTGACCCGGACCTTTTTCTGGACTCTGGTCGGTCTTGCTGGAGCCCTCGTCGCCGGCCTTCTGGCGGCCCGGTTCCGAAGGCCGCTCGGCTCCGAGCCCAGCGATGCGCTGCAACGGGCCCTGTCGATCGCCGCCCTGAGTTTGGCTGCGCTTCCCGCCGCTGTCCATCTGGCCAACCTCACCCCCTGGTGGCGCTCCTGGAATCGGGAGCTTGCCCTAGGACTGACGATCCTCGGCTGCATCGCGCTGCTCGTCCTACTCGCCATGATGCTCGGAGGCCGTCGCGGCCCGTTCGGCGCGCTCTTGCCGGCTGGACGGACCTGGGCCGGACCGCCCATCGTCATCCTCGCGGCGACCGCCCTGACGATCGGCATGGACGTGGTCCTCGGCTCACCGATGGAGCTCAACAGCCTGCTCGGCTACAACGCCATCGTGGCGGGACGATTCGTGGGTTTGGGAAACCTCAGCTTCGGCTTGTTCGCGGCATCCGTCATCCTGACGACTGCCGTACTTCTCCGGGGATCGACCCGTCGGGTGCTGATCAGCCTCGCGGTAGTCGCCGCGCTCGCTGTGGTGATCGTCGGTGCAGCCGGCCTCGGGAGGGATTTCGGGGGCGTACTCGCGCTGGTGCCCGGTTTCGCGTTCCTGGCCTTCTTCGCCACGGGGACACGCTTGTCGGTCCGTCGCGTCCTGTCCGTCGGGGTGGCGACGGCTGTCGCGGTCTCGATTTTCGCGCTGCTGGACTATCAGCGTGATCCCGATGATCGAACGCACATGGGCCGTTTCGTGGCCCAGCTCGTCGACGGTCAGGCGTGGACCGTCGTCTCGCGTAAGGCTCAGGCCAACCTCGACGTCCTGACCGGCAGTCCGGTGACCTGGCTGATTCCTATCTTCGCCGTCGCACTGTTTCTCCTGCTCGGCAAGGGTGGCCGGCTGGCGGAATTCCTGGTGACCGAACCGCGTTGGCGAGCGGGGCTGTCGGCGGCCACGATCACGCTCGTCATCGGCGCGCTGATCAACGACTCCGGGATCGCGGTGCCCGCCATCGCCGGGTGTGTCGTCGTACCCGTGTTGATCTGGCTCGGCTTGCGCTGGACTCCGTCCGGTCACGAGTCACCGGCACGTCCGGCCCTCGACACTCCGGGTCGTGGCTCGGTCTCGACGAGTCCGCGTGTTAGCGTGAACTCCCGTGAACCGACCGGGTGATCGTCGCTCCTCCCACACCACCAACTATCTGTTCGTGACCGGCGGTGTCGCCTCCTCGCTGGGTAAGGGTCTGACCGCCAGTTCGCTCGGATCCCTGCTTTCCGCAAGGGGTCTTCGGGTCACCATGCAGAAGCTGGATCCTTACCTCAACGTGGATCCGGGCACGATGAACCCGTTCCAGCACGGCGAGGTATTCGTCACTGAGGACGGCGCCGAGACCGACCTCGACGTCGGTCATTACGAGCGCTTCCTCGACATCAATCTCGCTGGCTCAGCCAACGTAACGACCGGGCAGGTCTACGCCGAGGTCATCGCCAAGGAGCGGCGCGGAGAATATCTCGGCGACACCGTCCAGGTCATCCCGCACATCACCAACGAGATCAAGGACCGCATCCTCGGGACCGCCGGCGGCCAGGACGGCCATCCCGGAGTCGACGTCGTCATCACCGAGATCGGCGGCACGGTCGGCGACATCGAGTCATTGCCCTTCCTCGAGGCGGCTCGCCAGATCCGACACGACGTTGGCAGGGACAACGTGTTCTTCCTGCATGTGTCCCTCGTGCCGTACCTCGCACCCAGTGGCGAGCTGAAGACCAAGCCGACCCAGCACTCGGTCGCTGCCTTACGCAGCATCGGAATCCAGCCGGATGCCATCGTCTGCCGGAGCGACCGGGAGATACCGGATACTCTCAAACGCAAGATCAGCCTGATGTGTGACGTGGACGCCGAAGCCGTCGTCTCCGCCTCGGATGCGCCGTCGATCTATGACATCCCCAAGGTGTTGCACGCCGAGGGTCTGGACGCCTACGTCGTACGCCGGCTGGGCCTGCCGTTCCGCGACGTCGACTGGACCCAGTGGTCTGATCTGCTCGACAGGGTGCACAAACCGCGGCAGTCACTGACGATCGCGTTGGTCGGTAAGTACGTCGACCTGCCGGATGCCTATCTGTCGGTCACCGAAGCGATGCACGCCGGAGGCTTCGCCCATCACACGCACATCGAGACCCGGTGGGTAACCTCGGACGACTGCGAGACCAGTAGCGGTGTTGCGCAGCAGCTTTCCGACGTGGACGGAATTGTCGTCCCGGGTGGGTTCGGCGTGCGCGGGATCGAGGGAAAGGTGCGAGCCATCTCCTACGCCCGCGCAAACGGCATCCCAATCCTCGGACTCTGCCTTGGCCTGCAGTGCATGGTGATCGAGGTCGCCCGCAACCTGGCCGGGCTGAGCGACGCCAACTCCGCTGAGTTCGATCCGATGACCGAGCATCCGGTGATCGCCACCATGGCCGACCAGGTGGACGTGGTGGCCGGTGAGCGTGACATGGGCGGCACCATGCGCCTGGGCAGTTACGTCGCCGAACTCACCCCGAACTCCCTTGTCGCACAAGCATATGCCGAAACGAAGGTGCACGAGCGGCACCGGCACCGTTATGAGGTCAACAACGCCTACCGGGAGCAACTGGAGGCCGCCGGGATGCGCTTCTCCGGTCTGTCTCCGGACGGCCGGCTCGTCGAGTTCGCCGAACTCGACCGAGAGCTGCACCCGTTCTTCGTGGGCACCCAGGCTCACCCCGAGTTCATGTCCCGCCCGACCCGACCGCACCCACTCTTCGCGGCGCTGGTCCGGGCAGCCCTGGACCGCTCCGAATCCTTGCGCATTCCGGTAGACGTCGAGCCGATCGATCGGTGACGAAGAACGCGAGCCAGGCGCGCTGGCGTTCGGATTCGAGCGACGCTTCGGAATTGCTGGCCGACGAGACGGTCGACGACCCACGGAAGTATCCGACGCTGTCCTCACGAACTGCCTTCGAGGGCAAGGTGGTCTCGTTGCGTCAGGACGAGGTCGAGATGTCGGACGGCACCAGCGCGCACCGCGATGTCGTCGTGCACCCGGGCGCTGTCGGCGTGATCGCCCTCGACGACGAGGACCGGATCGTGATGATCCGGCAGTACCGCCATCCCGTACGCCGGTATCTCTGGGAGGTCCCGGCCGGGATCAAGGACGTTGCAGATGAGCCGCCGGTCGAGACTGCCCGTCGCGAGCTCGCCGAGGAGGTCGGGTTGCAGGCCGACCACTGGGACCGATTGCTGGACTTCTTTGCCACGCCAGGCGGGTCGACCGAGGAGGTGACCGTGTTCCTGGCCCGCGGGCTGAGTGAGGCGGCGCGGTCGCCGGACTTCGTGGTCTCTGCTGAGGAGCTCGACCTGGAAGTGCGGCGAATTCCGCTTGAGGACGCATTATCGGCTGTGCGTGCGGGGCGGGTGCGCAATTCCATCGTGGTGGCCGGCGTGCTTGCCGTGATCAGCGCGAAGGCGGCCGGCTGGCAAGGTCTTCGCCCAGCTGACTGATCGCCGCTGCCGAGAAACTGGAGCCCCCCGCATGCCCGCGCCGAATCTGCGAGCGATCTTCGACGAGGACCCGGAGGGCTATCACCGAAACCGTCCGGGCTATCCCGACGAATTGTTCGACGACCTGGCGCAGCTGACCGAGCTAGGCCAGGGCTGTCGCGTAGCCGAAGTCGGGCCTGGCACCGGCCAGGCCACGGCGGCGCTGGTCGGCCACGGAGCAGACGTCGTGGCTGTGGAGATCGGACCGGGACTGGCCTCGGTTCTGCAGCGCCGCCTCGGAGCAGGGACGGTCGAAGTGGTGGTTTCTGCGTTCGAGGACTGGCTGCTGCCTGAGCAGCCATTCGACCTGGTCACGGCGTTTACCGCCTGGCACTGGCTCGAAAGGTCAGTACGCGCGCCAAAGGTTGCAGAGGCGCTGCGCCCGGGCGGCGCCCTAGCCACGGTTTCCACCGTCCACGTGCGCGATGGGAGCGAGGAGTTCTTCGCCCGTGCCCAGGAGTGCTACCTGCGATGGGACCCGACCACCAGGCCGGGCCTCGTGCTGCCATCAGCCGACGAAGTGCCGCCAGCGGTGGACGAGGTGGATGACTCCGACTTGTTCCAACCGGCCGTACGCCGCCGCTATGAGCAGGAGTTGGCGTTCGACGGATCGATCACCAAGCGGTACCTCTACGAGCTCCGAGTCGCGCGCAGATCAGAACGATGAATGTTGTCGTGCTCGCCGACACGCATGCGCCGCGGCGCTGGCGCGGGGTACCGCCTCGGGTGGCCGCGCATCTGAGCGGCGCAGATCTCATCCTGCATGCGGGTGACGTCTGTACGGCTGACGTGCTCAATGAGTTGTCCGGCTATGCGCCGGTGCACGCCGTGCGGGGTAACAACGACGGTCCGGACGTCGCCGACTGGGGTGCACCCGAACGGCTGTTGATCGACCTGGACGGACTGTCGGTCGGGATGCTCCACGACAGCGGGGCGGCAACCGGTCGGCTGCCCCGGATGCGCCGGGCGTTTCCCGACTGCGAGTTGGTCGTCTTCGGGCATTCGCACATCCCGATGGACGTCGCCGACCAGGGGTTGCGGCTGTTCAATCCCGGCTCGCCCACCGACCGTCGTCGCCAGCCGCATGGGACCCTCGGCCTGCTCGAGATCCGGCGAGGCAAGTTGCTGGCCGCGCAGATCGTGCAGGTGACCTGAGATCGACGCGGCTCCCGACTGGTCGACGGTCCTAAGCTCGGGATGACAACGCTGTCAGACGATGAGGGAGACCTGCGATGAAAGGCAGATCCAGAGGATGAGGGTCGGCGTACCCCGCGAGGTCAAGAATCACGAGTATCGCGTTGCACTCACACCGGCCGGAGCGACCGAGTTGCTGCGCAGCGGGCACGAAGTAGTGATCGAGCACGATGCCGGTGCCGGGTCGCTCATTCCTGACGCGGATTTCGTCGCGGTGGGGGCGAGCATCCTTCCCACTGCCGATGAAGTCTGGGGCACCGCCGATCTCGTGCTCAAGGTCAAGGAGCCGGTAGCCGAGGAGTATCACCGGATGCGCTCCGGACAGACCCTGTTCACCTATCTGCATCTGGCTGCCTCGGCGGAGTGCACCAAGGCGCTGGTGTCCTCGGGCATTGACGCGGTGGCCTATGAGACGGTCCAGCTGCCCGACCTCTCGTTGCCGCTGTTGGCCCCCATGTCCGAAGTTGCCGGCCGGATGGCGCCGCAGTGCGGAGCGCATTCCCTGGAGCGCGCACAGGGCGGCCGAGGTGTGCTTCTGGGCGGCGTATCGGGTGTCTACGCCGCGACGGTTGTCGTCATCGGCGCCGGCGTATCCGGGATGAATGCCGCCGCCATCGCGCTGGGCATGCAGGCCGAGGTGATCCTGCTCGACCGCAACGTGGAGAAACTGCGCGCTGCGGACCGGATCTACCAGGGGCACCTGCAGACGGTCGCCTCCAACTCCTACGAGGTGGAGCGTGCGGTCATGGGCGCTGACCTGGTCATCGGCGCGGTCCTCGTACCCGGAGCCAAGGCTCCGACACTGGTGTCCAACGACCTGGTCTCCCGGATGAAGCCGGGGTCGGTCCTGGTCGACATCTCCGTCGACCAGGGCGGCTGCTTCGAGGACACCCGGCCGACGACGCATGACGATCCGACCTACCGCGTGCACGAGTCGGTGTTCTACTGCGTCGCCAACATGCCTGGGGCGGTTCCCAACACATCCACCTACGCGTTGACGAATGTGACGCTTCCGTACGTCATGTCGCTGGCCAACCGCGGTCTGCACGAAGCGGTGCGCTCCGACCCGGCCCTGGCTCTCGGAGTCAACGTGGTGGGCGGGCAGGTCGTCTACGGCCACGTGGCCGAGGCGCACGGGCTGCCGTACGTGCCGCTGGAAGAGGCCCTGGCTGGCTGAATCGGCCGTCTCGACGGCGGCAGGGACGTCACCAGCAGCGCCGCAACCGGCACCGGAGTTGAGCCGGGCGCGACGCGGCTATCTCGATCACCTGGCGATCGAACGCGGGCTGGCGACCAACACGCTGTCTTCCTACCGCCGAGACCTCGACCGCTACGGCACCTATCTCGCCGTACGAGCCAGGACCTCGCTGTCCGAGGTGACCCAGGACGACGTGGCCGGGTTTCTCGCGGCCCTGCGTACCGGCGATGAGGGACATCCTCCGTTGTCAGCCGCCTCGGCAGCTCGAGCCGTCGTAGCAGTGCGCGGACTGCATCGGTTCGCCGTACGCGAGGGCTGGGTCATCGACGATGTGGCGGCGGCGGTCCGTCCGCCGGCTCCGCCCCGACGGTTACCCAAGGCCATCCCGGTCGACTCGGTGGAGGCGCTGCTCGAGGCGGCCAATCTCGACGACCAGCCGCGCTCGCTGCGCGACCGGGCCTTGTTGGAACTGCTGTACGGCACCGGCGCCCGCATCTCCGAGGCGGTCGGTCTAGCGGTCGACGATGTGGCCCGAAGCACCGGGACCATCCGGGTGACCGGTAAGGGGAGCAAGCAGCGGGTCGTACCGATCGGTTCGTACGCCCTCGCAGCTCTGGACGCCTATCTCGTGCGCGGCCGACCGGAGCTGGCAGCGCGGGGACGTGGAGGTGGCGCACTATTCTTGAACGCTCGAGGAGGGCGATTGTCCCGGCAGAGCGCCTGGACGATCCTGCGAACCGTCGCGGACCGGGCCGGTATCACCGAGGATCTCTCGCCGCACACCCTTCGGCATTCGTTTGCCACCCATTTGCTCGACGGCGGCGCCGACGTTCGGGTGGTCCAGGAGCTGCTCGGTCACGCTTCCGTGACCACGACGCAGGTTTACACGCTGGTGACGGTAGATCGGCTGCGCGAGGTCTACGCCGCCAGTCACCCGCGAGCCCTGCGGTGACCCAGGCTGGCAGCGCCCGGGGCTAGTGGGTGATGGCGCGCCAGCATCCCCGGGCGAGCTTGTCCAACGTTGACCCGGTCGCGAGGGTGGCGTCGGCTGTGGCGGCCAGGGTCACTGCCGGCCCGAGCGCGAGGTCGTAGAGCAGCTCGACCGGTAGTTCGACCAGGGTGTCGCCGAGATCATCGGTCAGTTCCGTCCAGATGGAGGCGTCGTCGTCGTGAGCCTCGTGGAGCGCCTTTGCATACGGCGAGGCCTCGAGCTGCAGCAGAAACCTGGCGCGCTCTGGTCGTTCGACGAGATGGGCGTAGACCCGATGCCAGGCGGCGAGGAAGCGCTCCTCGGGAGAGTGCAGATCAGTCCAGCCCGCCCTGGCGGCCAGGGCAAGATCCCGCTTCACGTCGGCGAAGACCCGCAGGATCAACGCGTCCTTGTCGGCGTAGTGCACGTAGATCGTTCCGATTGCCACATCGGCGCGACGCGCGACCTGCCCCATCGAGGTGCCGTGCAGCCCTTGGTCGGCCACGAGTTCGAGCAGGGCGGCCCGGATCGCCGTCGCCCGGTCCCTGCTCGTGGTGGCGCTCAAGCCGATGCCGAGCGCACCGCCGAAGCCACGTCGAAGGTGACTCCGGTCTCGCGTTCGGACACCTCCCACAGGACCCGAGCCGGTCCGCGCGCGACCGATCGACCGAGCAGGGGCCGGCGTACGGGAGCTCCGTTGTTGCCAAACCGCGGCGCGTAGAGCTGACCGCCTCTGGCGGCCGGATCTGTGGCGGCTCGCAACTGCGGCCGGACACCCATGGAGGGCGCCATTCCGGTGATTTGAGCAAGCCCATGGAAGAACTTCTGGCTTGTCCCTCCACCGGTGTTGGCCACGCTGGTGGCCTGTAGATCGGTGTCGGAAAGCCCGGGGTGAGCGACCAGGCTCGCGGTCTCGGCCCCAGCAGCGCCCAAACGCCGCTGCAGCTCGATGGCAAAGTGCAGGTTGGCCAGCTTCGATTGCCCGTAGGCGCGCCACGGCGTGTACCGGCCTTCGAGGTGCGGATTGTCCGGATCGATCGGGCGGCCGATGTGCCGTGCCGTCGAGGTGACCGACACAACCCTGGATCCAGATGTGCGGAGCAGAGCAGGTAACAGCAGCGACGTGAACACGAAGTGCCCGAGGTGGTTGGTGCCGAGCTGAGTCTCGAAGCCGTCGACCGTACGGCCCTCCGGGACCGCCATCACTCCGGCGTTGTTGACCAGTACGTCGACGCGGGGGTGATCGGCGAGGATCTGTGCAGCAGCCTCGCGGGTGGATCCGAGTGAACTGAGGTCCAGCGGAACCACTTGCAGGGACGCTGCGGGGATCTCGGCTGCGATCTTCTCGCTGGCTGTTCTCGCCTTGTCGAGATTGCGGGCGGCAATCACGACGTGGGCATCCTTGCGGGCGAACTCTCGCGCCGTCTCCAGGCCCAGGCCGCCGTTGGCGCCGGTGATCACCACGATCCGGCCACTTTGCGGGGGGATGTGTGCCGGTGTCCAAGCCATGGTGTCCTTACGTCAAGGCTGAATGAATGTTCACTCAGTATGACGCAAGGGCGCCCGAAGTGTCCAAGGCCCGTGCAGGGGTCGGCGGCGAGGCACGGGCACGGCTGAACCCTACACCTACACTTGAGGTTGAAAGTCATTGCGGGGCAATGTGGCTGGACAGATTGGTGCTGGACAATCGGCGGGTCGTCTTGCCCCCGGTCAGGGGAGCGACCTACTGTCGCCGCCAAGGACGCCGCCGGCAGATCACCGGGGGCAGCCGGTAGAAGACCGATCCAAAGGCGGCAGTCGTGGCGCGACGAAGTGGCACCGAGGCCCAGGCCTTGCCCTTCTCCGACGACGCGGCTGCTTCCGCGCCGAGTCGCGCGGTAGTCCGCGGCGACCCGGCAAAGGCCCGGCAGCGGGCGCTGCCGGCGCCGCCGGTTCTGGACCGGCACGGACCGGCCAAGGTGATCGCGATGTGCAACCAGAAGGGGGGAGTGGGCAAGACCACGTCGACCATCAATCTCGGCGCCGCGCTGGTGGAATTCGGTCGCAAGGTCCTGCTCTTGGACTTCGATCCGCAGGGAGCATTGTCGGTCGGACTCGGCGTACCCGCCCACGATCTTGACCGCAGCATCTACAACGTGCTGATGGAGCGCGATGTCGGCATCGCCGACGTACGGCTCAAGACCAAGGTCGACGGGCTGGACCTGATTCCGAGCAACATCGATCTGTCGGCGGCCGAGGTCCAATTGGTCAGCGAGGTCGCCCGCGAGCAGGCACTGAAGCGGGCCCTCCGTCCGGTGTTGGACGAGTACGACTACATCTTCATCGATTGCCAACCCTCGCTCGGGTTGCTCACCGTCAACGCGCTCACTGCCGCACAGGGGGTGATCATCCCGCTGGAGTGCGAGTACTTCAGCCTGCGCGGGGTCGCCCTTCTGGTCGACACCATCGACAAGGTCACCGAACGACTCAACCCGGATCTGTCGATCACCGGAATCCTGGCAACGATGTATGACGCGCGCACGTTGCACGCCAAGGAGGTCTTCACGCGGGTGGTGGAAGCGTTCGGGGACACGGTGTTCCAGACCGTGATCGCGCGTACGGTGCGATTCCCGGAGACCACTGTCGCTGGCGAGCCGATCACCTCGTGGGCGCCGCACTCACAGGGCGCGAATGCCTACCGCAATCTGGCCAAGGAAGTCGTCGCCGCCGGCTGACGATTCGCAGAGTTAGCCGGGTTCGGCAGCCGGCCGGGCGTGCTGTGCAAGCGCGGTGAGCGGCACCTCGAGAGCATGGGCAAGGGCGGCAACGGTGAAGAACGCCGGTGTCGGCACCCGGCCGGTCTCGATCTTGCGGAGGGTTTCCACCGAGATGCCGGCGCGCGCGGCGACCTCCACCATGCTGCGCGAGCCACGCGCTACCCGCAGGGCCAGCCCGAGCTGCTGCCCATGGACCCGCTGCTCGGCAGTCAACGGCGGTCGGACCATGACGTGATAGTAATACCGGTATTCCTATACCGACGGGAGGTCTATGGTCGAGCTTCGAACCCCTGACGAGATCGGCTCGATGCGGGCATCGGGCCGGGTGGTCGCAGCCGCGCTGGCGGCGGTGCGGGCCGCTGCGCAGGTGGGCACCAGATTGTCCGTACTCGATCGCATTGCACGCGAGGTCATCTTCGGTGCCGGGGCCAGCTCGCCGTTCCTCGGGTACCAGCCGGCATTCGCACCGTCGCCATTCCGGGGCGTCATCTGCACATCGGTGAACGACGCGGCGCTGCACGGGACTCCCGGTCCGCACCGGCTCTCTGATGGTGATCTCGTCAGCATCGACTGCGGGGCAGTGCTGGCCGGATGGGCCGCGGACGCCGCGGTCAGCTTCACCGTAGGAGTTGCTCGCCCTGCCGATCTGCGACTGATCGACACGACGGAGCGAGCTCTCGTGGCTGGAATCGCGGCCGCCGGCGTCGGCAATCGGATCGGCGACATCAGCGCCGCTATTGCTGCGATTGGCCGGGCGGATGGTTGCGGCATCTCGACCGACTTCGGCGGACACGGCGTGGGCCGACGCATGCACGAGGAACCGTCGGTGCCCAATGACGGGCGCGTTCGGCGGGGGCTCCCATTGCGGGCCGGCCTGGTCATCGCGATCGAACCGTGGTTCATGGCTGGGGGGCAGGACGCGTATGCCATCGACGATGACGGCTGGACAGTGCGCTCCACCGATGGAAGCCGGACAGCCCATGTCGAGCACACCGTCGCGGTGACCGCGGAGGGTCCGCTCATCCTGACCGCCCCGTGAGAACGCCACCTCGGACATCGGGAAGCGGCACGGGAGCGCGCAACCCGAGGCGCGACGTGCAGCGGACTAAGGTCGCCGGGCATGGAGGCGGGCGCGGGAGGGGCAGCCGCGCCCGCGGCCCCAACCGTCGAGGACCAGACGGCAACACCAGCAAGGATCGATGATGGCCGATTCCACGTCACCCTGACCAACTTCGAGGGTCCGTTCGATCTGCTGCTGAGCCTGATCAGCAAGCACAAGCTGGACGTCACCGAGATCGCGCTGTCGCAGGTCACCGACGAGTTCATCAGCTACCTCGAGGCAGCAGGTGACACCTTGGATCTGGGCCAGGCCACCGAGTTCCTCGTCGTGGCGGCGACCCTTCTCGACCTGAAGGCAGCGCGCCTGCTGCCCTCGGCCGAGGTCGAGGACGAGGAGGATCTGGCTGCGCTGGAGGCCCGCGACCTGCTGTTCGCCAGGCTGCTGGCCTACCGCGCGTTTCGTGAGGCGGCAGATTTCCTCCGCGCGCACGAGCTTGACCAGTCCCGACGGTTCGCACGCGAAGTGGGGCTGGAGCAGCGCTTTGCTCACGCGCTGCCCGACGTCCTTCTCGGCGTCGGCATCGAGGCCTTCGCGGCGCTGGCGGTCAAGGCGCTGCAGCCGAGGGTGGCGGTGGAGGTGTCGACGGCGCACCTACACGTACCCAGGGTCAGTGTCCGCGAGCACGCGGCGGTTCTGCGCAGGCGGCTGGCCGGCGGCGCGACAACCACCTTTCGTGCGCTGACATCGGACTGCGCGACCACGCTGGAGATCGTTGCGCGCTTCCTGGCGTTGTTGGATCTGCATACCCGCGGGTCGGTGTCGCTGGAACAGCTCAGTGCTCTCGGCGAGCTGCATGTGCGCTGGACCGCAGCAGCGGGCGACCCCGACCCGGATGCGGGTCTCGAATGGGACGAACAACAGAGCATTGGGCACCAGCTCAATGGTCTCGATGTAACGGAGCGGGACGTCGTACGGGATGATGAATCGATCATCGACCCGCCAGAACCGCACTGAACCGCAAAGGACACCCATGACCACCGCGATCGACGAGGGCCTGCGTGGCGCCGTCGAAGCCATTCTCTTCGTGGTGGACACGCCGGTACCTGCAGCCACGCTTGCCGAGTTGCTCGATGTCGAGGAACTCACCATCACCGAACAGCTCGAAGCACTTGCCGCGGAGTACGAGCAACAACGGCGCGGGTTCACCCTGCGCCCGGCCGGCGAGGGCTGGCGGCTCTACACCCGTGAGGAGTACGCCGAGCACGTCGAGCGCTACGTGACCGAGGGGCAACGCGCCCGGCTGACCCAGGCCGCTCTGGAGACTCTCGCGGTGGTCGCCTACCGCCAGCCGGTGACCCGCTCTCGGATCTCGGCGATCCGCGGAGTCAGTGTCGATGGGGTGATCCGGACCCTGCTCAGCCGCGGTTTAGTGGCCGAGCAGGGCGCCGACCCGGTGACCGGTGGAGGGCTCTACGTGACCACCGAGCTGTTCCTGGAAAAGCTCGGGCTCTCCAGCGTCAGTGAACTCCCCGACCTGGCGCCGCTGCTGCCCGATGTCGAATCGGTCCTGTCCGAGGACGCCAACCCGTGATGGCCTCGCGAAGCCAGTCCGCAGACCAGACCGGCGAACGGTTGCAGAAGGTTCTCGCCCGCGCCGGGATCGGTTCCCGGCGGGCGAGCGAGGAACTCATCGCGCAGGGCCGGGTCAGCGTCAACGGCGAGCAGGTACGCGAGCAGGGTCGTCGAGTCGACTCACAGACCGATCGGATCGCGGTGGACGGCAGCGTCGTGGTCACGCGTACCGACCTGATCCATCTGGCGATGAACAAACCCGAGGGCGTGCTCTCGGCGATGTCGGACGACCGGGGGCGGCCTACCGTCGGCGATCTGATCGCCGAGCGGGGTGAGGCGGTCTTCCACGTGGGCCGGCTGGACATCGACACCGAGGGCCTGCTACTTCTCACCAACGACGGCCCGTTGGGTCATCGGCTGGCGCATCCCTCCTACGAGGTACCCAAGACCTACCTGGCGCAGGTGTCCGGCGCCATCTCCCGGGATCTGGGCCGCAAGCTCAAGGCCGGGATCGAGCTCGACGACGGCATGGCGCGCGTCGACTCGTTCAAGGTCGTCGACGTGGCGGCGGGACAGGCTCTGGTGGAGCTGGTCCTGCACGAGGGTCGAAACCGGTTGGTACGTCGACTGCTCGCGGCAACCGGGCATCCGGTCAACCGGCTGGTCCGTACCCAAATCGGGCCGGTACGCCTGGGCCGCACCAAGCCTGGCGCGGTCCGCAAGCTCACCCCGCACGAGATCGCCGGGCTGATCAAGCTCGTCGGCCTGTGACGGGCACCGAACAGGGCGGTGATGCAGGGGTCATCGCCATCGACGGACCCTCCGGCACCGGAAAGTCCTCCGTTGCAAGGGAGGTCGCTCGCCGCCTGGGAGCCGAGTACCTCGACACCGGTGCGATGTACCGAGCGCTGACTGTTGCCGTCCTGGCCGACGGGCTCGAACCCACTGACGCCGAGGCAGTGGCCGCCCGTTCGGCGAAGCTGACCATCAACATCGCGACCGACCCGGCGATCGACAGCGTGTACGTCGACGGCCGTGATGTGACGGCCGCAATCCGCTCGGCCGCAGTCACGGCCGCGGTGAGTGCGGTCTCTGCGGTGCCGGCCGTACGGCGGCGCCTCGTGGCGGCCCAGAGACGGCTCGCGCAGCGTTCTACCACCGTGGTGGAGGGACGCGACATCGGCAGCGTGGTGTTCCCGGCCGCGCGGCTCAAGATCTACCTCACCGCAACACCGGCGGCGCGCGCGGCCAGGCGCGCGGAGCAACTGGGTCTCAGTGACCCGGACGAAGTTGCCGCCCTGGCTGAGGCCCTTCGGGTTCGTGACGACCTGGACTCAACCCGCGCCGAGAGCCCACTCCGCCCGGCGAAGGGGGCGGTGGTGATCGACAGCACCGAACTGAGCCAGGAGGACGTCATCGAGGCGATCCTGGCCGCCGTGACCTCCAGAACCGGGCGGGGGTGCTGATGACCGAACAGCCGCCGGAGCCCGTCGACGCCGGAACCGTGGCTCCGCTGCCAACCGTCGCGGTGGTCGGACGGCCGAATGTCGGGAAGTCGACCCTGGTCAACCGCATCCTCGGCCGTCGTGCGGCGGTGGTCCAAGACACTCCGGGGGTCACCCGAGACCGGGTGAGCTATGAGGCGTTGTGGTCGGGCCGCGAGTTCATGGTGATCGACACCGGCGGCTGGGAACCCAAAGCCAGCGGTCGCGCGCTGCGCATCGCCGAGCAGGCCGAGCGGGCTATGCAGACCTCGGACGTGGTGATCCTGGTCGTGGACACCACCGTCGGCGCCACCGAAACCGATCTCGCCGCTGCTCGGGTACTGCGACGCAGTGACCGGCCCGTCTTGCTGATCGCCAACAAGGTCGACGACGAGCGCACCGAGCCGGCGGTGGGGGAGTTGTGGAGTCTGGGACTTGGCGAACCCATTCCGGTCAGCGCGCTGCACGGCAGAGGAAGCGGCGATCTGCTCGATCTGATCCTCGACGCGCTGCCGCAGGCACCCCGCGAACGCGACGAGGTCGTGGGTCCACGCCGGGTGGCACTGGTCGGCCGTCCCAACGTGGGCAAGTCCAGCCTGCTCAACCGGCTGGTCGGTGAGGACCGGGCGGTGGTCGACTCGGTGGCCGGCACGACCGTGGATCCCGTCGACAGCCTGGTCGAACTCGACGGCCAGGTCTGGCGGTTTGTGGATACGGCCGGACTGCGCCGGCGGGTCGCCCATGCCAGTGGCACTGAGTACTACGCCTCGCTGCGGACCGAGGCCGCGATCGACGCGGCCGAGGTGGCCCTGGTCCTGATCGATGCCAGCGAGTCGATCACCGAGCAGGATCAGCGGGTCATCGCAGCGGTGGTCGAGTCCGGGCGGGCGCTCGTCCTGGCGATGAACAAGTGGGACGCCGTCGACGAGGACCGGCGCTACGACCTCGAACGCGAGATCGACCGGGAACTCGCCAGGGTCACCTGGGCCACCCGGGTAAACCTGTCGGCACTGACCGGCCGTGGCGTCAACCGGATCGCACCGGCCCTGCAGTCCGCGCTCGACTCCTGGGAGAAGCGGGTGCCGACCGCGACGTTGAACCAGTGGCTGCGTACGACCGTCGACCAGACGCCACCGCCGCCCCGCGGCGGCAAGGCCCCGAAGATCCGGTACGCGACGCAGGCCGACATCCGCCCACCGCGCTTCCTGGTCTTCTCGACCGGTTTCCTCGAGGCCGGTTATCGGCGGTTCCTGGAGCGCAAACTTCGTGAGGACTTCGGCTTCGCCGGTTCGCCGATCGAGGTCAGCGTCCGGGTCAAGGCCAAGTCCGACCGAAGCTCGGGACGTCGAGGTGATTGACGAGATCGCGCCGGCGATGCGGTAATCTGCTACCGCTTCGACGACCCCGGGATGTCATTCGTCCTGGAGTCGTCGCCGCACGGGACGTGGCGCAGCTTGGTAGCGCACTTGACTGGGGGTCAAGGGGTCGCAGGTTCAAATCCTGTCGTCCCGACACAGAAACGCAGCTTCGCAGCTTTGACTGAGTCCGTCACTCGACCGGCATCGACACCCATCGACTCCGCCCGGGCGAACCGGCAGTCAATCACCGTCTGTAACCGTCGGGCAACGAAAACGGCGATGTTCTGCATGTTTGCGTTACTTGTGGTTCCCTTGGTTGTGCCGTCCCTTACCCCGAGTCCCTAGAGGGCGGCGGCAGGCGGAGGCACGGATGTTGGCGGTAGAGGTTTACTACTACGGCGTGGCCGAGCCCATCCGCCTCGCGCTGCCAGGATCTGATCCAGCGGTCGCCGAGTCATACTTTCAGCGGGTCAAGTTCGACGTGATCGAGGCGCAGCGGCATAGCGATCGGACCCTGTGGATAGCCCCGCTTGGGCCCTTCCAGGAGGGACAGGTCGTGGAGCCCAGCAGCATTCGACGGGTCGTCCTCGTCGATTGTCCCGAAGAGCCAGATGAGGATGGCACGATGAGCGGGTGAGTCCACAGCCGGCGACCTCGCAGTCGCAGGCGGTGATCAGCGACCGGGTTCTGACCGTTCCGAACATCCTGTCGTTTCTCCGATTGGCCGGCGTGCCCGTGTTCGTCTACCTGCTGCTCGGACCGCAGGCCGATGGTTGGGCGATCGCGATCCTGATGGTTGCCGGAGTGACCGACTGGGCCGACGGCAAACTCGCGCGCCTGCTCGACCAGAGCAGCCGCCTCGGCGCCCTGCTGGACCCGGCTGCTGACCGGCTCTACATCCTTGCCACCCTGGTCGCGTTCGTGATTCGCGATGTCGTACCCGTCTGGGTGGTCGCCATCATTGTCGGCCGAGACGTCCTGGTCGGGCTGAGTCTGCTGCTCCTGCGCCGACATGGCTATCAGGCGTTGCAGGTGAACTACGTGGGCAAGGCGGCGACGTTCAATCTGCTCTACGCCTTTCCACTGCTCCTTCTCGCCGTGGGGAGTTCCGATGTGGCCGGATTCGTGGCGCCGGTTGCCTATGCGTTCACCGCATGGGGTGGGCTCCTCTATGTGATCTCCGGGATCGCGTACGTGCGGCAGGTTCTCGAGATCGTCAGCGGAGCACCCGTGGCCGGCTCTCGACCGGTGCCGTCGTCGTGACCGTCACCGAGTCTGAATCGGTCTCGCTGCTTCGACGACTGGTGGAGGAGACGCTCGATCCGGCATACGTCGAGGCCGCTGAGCGTCGTGCCGACGTGGTGGACGGGCCCGCCAGACCGGGTGGCTGGCCAAACCGGCTGGTGCTTGCCGCTTCCTTGCTACTGATCGGAGCGCTGAGCACGGTGGTCATCGCGCAGGTGCGCTCGTCGGCGCCGCAGCGTGAGGAGTTGCGGCGGGCTCTCATCGCGGACATAAGCACCCAGCGAGCGGACGGTGATCTATTGCAGGAGCGGTTGGTCGAGGTCCGCGACGAGGCAACGCGAGCGCGCGAGGAACTACTGGCCGCCACCACCCAAGGTCAAGCTGCCCTCGACGAACTGGATCAGGCGGAGAACGGCGCAGGACTCACGGCCGTACGGGGGCCAGGGCTGGCGGTGACGCTGACCGATGCGCCCGCGCCGGAGGACGGTGGGGACAACCTCGGCCGGATCCTGGACCGCGACGTCCAGTCCGTGGTCAACGAACTCTGGGCCGCCGGCGCCGAGGCCGTCGCCATCGACGGGCAGCGGCTCGGGCCGACGACCAGCATCCGATCGGCAGGTCAGGCCATCCTGGTCGACTTCCGGCCGGTCACCAATCCCTACGTGATCGAAGCCATCGGACCGGCCGGCATGTTCGAGCAGCTCCTCCAGTCCGCAGCGGGACGGACGCTGGCCTCGTACGTATCGGCCTTCGGACTCGGCCTCGACGTTGTACCGGACGATCAGCTCGATCTGCCGCCTGGAACCGGGGCGGTGGTCATCGAGGCCGAAGCGGTGGAGCTGCGCGCAGATGCCCGACGCCGCGATGTCCGAGAGGAGGGGACCCGGTGAAAGGCATCCGTACGGGGCCGGTGATCCCGGTCGTCGGCCTCATCGCCGGGGTCGCGGCAGGGATCCTGCTCGACCCGACCGTGCCGACGTCCTTACAGCCCTACCTGCCGATCGCGGTCGTGGCCGCGCTCGACGCGGTGTTCGGTGGAATCCGCGCACGCCTGGATGGCATCTTTGACGCCAAGGTCTTCACGGTCTCCTTCGTCTCCAATGTCGTCATCGCAGCGCTGATCGTCTTCCTCGGTGATCAGCTCGGGGTCGGCGCCCAGTTGTCGACGGCCGTGATCGTCGTTCTCGGCATCCGGATCTTCGGCAACGCAGCCGCCATCCGACGCCATCTCTTCCGGGCCTGAGCGCATGACGACGAGCACGGCTACCAACGACAAGCCCGCCGAGGAATCGACCCGGTCTCGCTCGTGGTACACGAGCCTGCTCATCGGGGTGCTCTGTGCCCTGCTCGGCTTCGCCCTGGCCGTACAGCTGCGCACAGTCGACTCGGACCAGGGCTTGGCGGGTGCCCGGCAGGAGGACCTGGCCAGGATCCTGGCCGACCTGCAATCGCGTCAGGACCGGCTGCGAAGCGAGATCAGCGAACAGCAGGAACTGCTTGACCAGCTCGGTAGCGGCGAGGACTCCGCCGCCGCCGCGATCGAGGAGGCGCGGCGACAGGCTGAGGCACTGGCCATCCTCAACGGAACGGTGGCCGCGGAAGGGCCGGGCGTCACGATCACGATCAGAGATCCGGATGCCAACGTGGATTCGGCGGTCCTGCTCGATGCCGTGCAGGAGCTGCGCGGTGCCGGAGCGGAGACGATGCAGGTCGCCGGTGTGCGGATCACCGTCTCCAGCGCGCTCGTTGGTGAGGCCGGCGACATCAGGATCGACGGCACGCCGGTCGAGGCGCCGTATGTGATCGTGGCGATCGGTGACGCCCAGACGCTGTCGACGGCCATGCAGATCCCAGGTGGCGTCGCGGACAAGGTCATCCAGGCTGGGGGAGACATCGATATCGTCTCGGCCGATCAGGTGCTGGTGGACGCCTTGCGACCGCTCGAAGTGCCTGAATACGCTGAGCCGGCGCCCGACCCCGAAGATTGATCCTCAGCGCACATCCACCCGAGAGGCAGACAGTGGCAGTACCGGACGACCGTATGTACAGCGAGCAACACGAATGGGTGCTTGTGACCGGAGACGAGCAACCAACCGTTGCCCGGGTGGGGATCACCGACTTCGCCCAGGGCGCCCTGGGTGACATTGTCTTCGTCCAGTTACCGGCCGAGGGCGACGTGGTGACCGGGGGAGAGCCGTTCGGTGAGGTGGAGTCGACGAAGTCGGTCTCCGACATCTACGCGCCGTGCGACGGAACTATTCGGACGCACAATGCCGATCTCGACGAGAGCCCGGAGCTGGTCAACAGTGACCCCTATGGTGACGGCTGGCTGGTCGAGATCATCGTGACCGGCGATGCCGGGACGGCGTTGGACGAGCTCCTGGACGCGCAGGGTTATCAGGACTTTCTCGACCAGTCCTGATCTGCCCGCCAACGGGACGCGCTGATGCGCAGGGGTGGACTCTCGACGTATGGTTGACCCTCATTCCGAACGGACTGATTGTCACTGCACCAGCGGAGAGCACGGATGAGGAGACTGAGCCGGCGTGTATTGCATTCAATGTGGGCACGAGAACCCCGATAGCAGCCGGTTCTGTGCCCAGTGCGGGCACGCCGTCGGACGCAGCGGCGAAGTGCCGACGGGGGAGACCACCAAGGTCATCCCCAAGGTCGGTGGAGAGGACTCCACGGAGTTGCCCGAAGTCGACGAGGAAGCGCCGGAGAATTCCGGTGACGGCGGCGTCGTGGAGTCGCTGCCCTCTGGTTCGGCCCTGCTGGTGGTCAAGCGCGGACCCAACGCCGGCAGCCGATTCCTGCTCGATCGCGAGGTCACGACCGCAGGCCGGCACCCGGACAGCGAGATCTTCCTCGACGATGTGACGGTTTCGCGGCGTCACGTCGAGTTCGTCCGGGAGGGCAACGCCTTCGTCGTACGCGACGTCGGCAGCTTGAACGGCACCTATGTCAACCGCGAGCCCATCGACACCGCGATCCTGTCGGGCGGCGACGAGGTTCAGATCGGCAAGTTCCGCCTGGTATTCCTCACCAGCGGCGCGGGCGAGGGTTCTACGGGGAAGCCGTGACCGCAGCTGACCGGGGGACCGCGCGCGACGACGAGGCGAAACTGAGCATCGGGGAGGTGCTGGCAGCCCTGCGCGCAGAGTTCCCATCGGTGACGATTTCCAAGATCCGCTACCTCGAGGCCGAGGACCTGATCACCCCAGAGCGGACGGCCTCGGGTTACCGGAAGTTCTCCCAGGACGACGTCGTCCGACTGCGTTTTGTCCTGTCCGCTCAGCGCGACCAGTACCTCCCGTTGCGGGTGATCAAGGAGCGGCTCAGTGCGCTGGATCGCGGACTGCAGCCGGATTCGGCCGGAGGGCCACCTCAGGCGCCGCGGCTGTCAGCCGCCCCGGGGCTGCCGGACGCCGAGGACTTCGTATCCGGTACAAGTGATGTGCGCGTGTCGGTCGAGGAACTGTGTGCCGCCACCGGTCTGGCCGGCGATCAGGTTGCGGCGTTGATGGATCTCCGGATCCTGGTCCCGCGCCCGGCGGGATCCGCCTATTTCGACGCCGATGCCCTGATGATCGCCCGGACGATCGCCGAGATGGCGAGGTTCGGTATCGAGGCACGCCACCTGCGTGCCTACCGGGCCGCGGCCGACCGCGAGATCGGGCTGTTCGAACAGGTGCTTGCGCCGCTGCTGCACAGTCGCGGACCCGATGCCAGTGCACGCGCGGAGGAGAACACCAGGGAATTGGCCGCCCTCTCGGTGCGGTTGCACGCGACTCTGGTCAAGATCGGCCTGCCCGCAGCCATCCGCCGCTGAGCACCTCGTCGGACGACTTGGCGACGTCTCGTCAAGGGTGGCCGAATCGTGGCTGATCGGCCGGAGTTGGCGCCGTCCCGGCACGGCCGCGACGTGTACGGTCATCACCAAGACTGCCAAGGCCTTCGACATGTGGGGGACGAGATGACGATGCGCGAACTCAGCGTCGTAGGCGTACGCGTCGAGCTTCCGGCAAACCAGCCGATCCTGTTGCTCAAAGAGGTCGACGGTGAGCGCTATCTGCCGATCTGGGTGGGGGCCGTCGAGGCCGCTGCCATCGCGTTCGAACAGCAGGGCGTACGTCCGGCCAGGCCCATGACCCACGACCTCCTACGTGATGTGATCGAAACGCTCAAGGGCAGCCTCGAGGCGGTCCACATCACCGAGATGAAGGACGGCACTTACTACGCCGAGTTGGTCTTCACCGGTTTCCCGCGGGTGAGTTCACGGCCCTCGGACGCGGTTGCCCTTGCAGTGCGCAGCGGTGCCAAGATCTTCGGTGCGGAGGAGTTGCTCGATGAGGTAGGCATCGTCATTCCGGACGAGCAGGAGGACGAGGTGGAGAAGTTCAAGGAATTCTTGGACACCATCACCCCCGAGGACTTCGGCGGCAAAGAGGCAAAGTAAGTCTCGACCTGAGCATGAGGGTTAGCTTTTCGACACGCCGCTCCTCTCGTTGACCGGTCGCCCGTCCCGGGCTTACGGTCGTGCAATTACCACGGTGTGACTTACCCGGCTGCAGGAGCACTTGGGCAGGTTGGCAGGCAGTTCGGCGAGGAGATCACGATATGAGCGAACGCGGTGGCCGACCCAGCAGTGGGGGCAGCACTCCGGCAGACCTCGGCGAGCCGGCTCAGCAGATGTTGTTCTCCACCGCTGAGGTCTCCGGAGTGACCTACGACGAGGCTGCCCGCGAGGCTGTGGGATTTCGTGGACCGGTTGCCTGCAGCGCCGCCGGCATCACCTACCGCCAATTGGACTACTGGGCGCGGACCAGCCTCGTGGAGCCGACGGTACGCGGCGCCACCGGATCGGGCACGCAGCGGCTGTACTCCTTCCGGGACATTCTGGTCCTCAAGGTCGTCAAGCGGCTCCTGGATGCCGGGGTGTCACTGCCCAACATCCGCAAGGCCGTTGACTTCCTCCGCGGCCGTGGCGTGCGTGATCTGGCCAACGTCACCCTGCTCTCCGATGGGGTGAGCGTGTACGAGTGCACCTCGGCGGAGGAGGTTGTCGACCTGCTCGCCGGGGGCCAGGGGGTCTTCGGCATCGCGGTGTCGGGTGCCCTGCGCGAACTCACCGGCTCACTGCACACCTTGCCGGCCGAGCGGGCCGACGGAGCAAGCGCCGGTGCAGAGCCGGATGAACTCGCCGGCCGGCGCCAGCAACGCGCGGTCTCCTAGGGCTGGTCAAACTGGCTGGCCGTCATCCTTTGCTGGGTGCGGATCACCCTCGCTGGTAGCTTCGCTCGGGTGCTTACCCCCGCTACCTCGCCCAGCCGGCCCCCCGCCACAACCTTCGCCGACCGGCATATCGGACCGCGGATTGGCGACACCGAGAAGATGTTGCGCACGGTCGGATATGAGAGCCTGGACGCCCTCACCGATGCCGCTGTGCCCAGCCCGATCCGCGATGCCGGGGAGTTGTCGCTCCCCGCTGCCTGCTCCGAGGTTGACGTACTGAGCGCCCTGCGCAAGATCGGCGCCATGAACCAGGTGCACACGTCGATGATCGGGCTGGGCTACTACGACAACTACACCCCGGCCGTGATCACTCGCCGCGTGTTGGAGAGCCCGGCCTGGTACACCGCGTATACCCCCTACCAGCCCGAGATCAGCCAGGGCCGGCTGGAGGCATTGCTGAACTTCCAGACGATGGTCGCCGATCTGACCGGCCTGGAGGTGGCCAATGCCTCACTTCTGGATGAGGCGACCGCGGCTGCTGAGGCGATGACCCTCGCCCGCCGGGTGGCAACGGTGAGTCAGGACGCGGCCTTCCTCGTCGATGCCGATGTCTTCCCGCAAACGCTGGCAGTTCTGCAGACCCGGGCCGAGCCGCTGGGGCTTCGCGTCGTCGTCGCCGACCTCGGCCAGCGGCTTCCCGAGGGCGACTTCTTCGGGCTGCTGGTGCAGTACCCGGGGGCAAGTGGCGCTGTCACTGATCACGCCGGCCTGGTGACTACGGCACACGAGCGCGGGATGGTTGCCGTTGCGGCAGCCGATCTGCTGGCTCTCACGCTGCTGCGCCCACCGGGTGAGATTGACGTCGACGTGGTCGTCGGAACAACCCAGCGCTTCGGCGTACCGCTCGGCTTCGGCGGCCCGCACGCCGGCTACATGGCGATCAGGGAGCGGATGGCCCGGCAGCTGCCGGGGCGACTTGTCGGCTTGTCCGTTGATGCCGACGGAGACCCCGCCTATCGCCTGGCCCTGCAGACCCGCGAGCAGCACATCCGGCGGGAGAGGGCCACGTCCAACATCTGCACGGCGCAGGTGCTGCTGGCCGTGATCGCCTCGATGTATGCGGTCTATCACGGACCGGAAGGGTTGGCCGCCATCGCGCGGCGCGTACACGGCTACGCGGCAGCACTGGCTAAGCTGCTGCGCGACAATGGGATTCAGGTGGCCGATACCCCGTTTTTCGACACCTTGACCGTACGGGTGCCCGGCCGCGCCGATGAGATCCTCGCAAGCGCATTGGAGCTGGGGATCAACTTGCGGCACATCGATTCCGACCACATCGGCATCTCCTGCGACGAGCGCACGTCGGACGAGCACATCGCCGCGGTGGCGAAGGCTTTCGGGGCATCAGCCGGGCCCGATCGCGGCGCAGCGGCCGCCGACGGGGGGCTCGCGCTGATCCCAGCGCCGCTGCACCGTACCTCGACCTATCTGACCCATCCGGTCTTCTCCGCCTACCGCTCGGAGACCGCACTGCTGCGTTACATGCGTTCCCTGTCGGACAAGGACCTCGCCCTCGACCGCACCATGATCCCGCTGGGCTCGTGCACGATGAAGCTGAATGCTGCTGCCGAGATGGAGGCGATCACCTGGCCGGAGTTCGCTGGAATCCATCCGTTCGCCCCGGCCGAGCAGACCAAGGGCTACCAGAAGCTGATCTCCGAGCTGTGCGCCGACCTGGCCGAGATCACCGGCTATGCAGCCGTCAGCGTGCAGCCCAACTCCGGTGCGCAGGGTGAATTCGCTGGACTGCTGGCGATTCGCTCCTATCACGATGCCAACGGCGATCAGCAGCGCACTGTCTGCCTCATTCCATCCTCAGCGCACGGCACCAACGCAGCAAGTGCGGTGATGGCCGGCATGAAAGTGGTGGTCGTGGCCTGCGATACGCAGGGCAACGTGGACCTGGCTGACCTCCGGTCAAAGGTCGATCTGCACCGCGATGCGCTGGCCGCCATCATGATCACCTACCCCTCCACCCATGGGGTCTTCGAGACGGCGATCACCGACATCTGCGCGGGGGTACATGAGGCCGGGGGTCAGGTCTATGTCGACGGGGCGAATCTCAACGCGCTGATCGGACTGGCAAAGCCGGGAAAGTTCGGCTCGGATGTCAGCCACCTGAATCTGCACAAGACCTTCTGTATCCCGCACGGTGGCGGGGGTCCGGGCGTCGGACCGATCGGCGTACGCGAACATCTGATTCCGTTCCTGCCCAACCACCCGCTGGCTGATCTCGCCGGACCGGGGACCGGTCCTGGGCCGGTCTCAGCGGCCCCGTGGGGGTCGGCCGGGATCCTGCCCATTTCGTGGGCCTACATCCGGTTGATGGGTCCTGACGGGCTGCGGCGGGCGACGCAGAGCGCGATCTTGGCGGCGAACTACATCGCCAACCGCCTTCGTGGGCACTACCCCGTTCTCTATGCCGGAGCCGACGGGCTGGTCGCCCATGAGTGCATTCTCGACATCCGTGGCATCACCAAGGCCTCCGGGGTCACGGTGGACGACATCGCGAAGCGACTCATCGACTACGGCTTCCACGCCCCGACGATGAGTTTTCCGGTGGCCGGGACGCTGATGGTCGAGCCGACCGAAAGTGAGGACCTCGCCGAGATCGATCGGTTCGTCGAGGCGATGATCGCGATTCGTGCCGAGATCGGGTCGGTAGAGGCTGGGGAGTGGGAGCCGGGTGCGAACCCGCTGCGTCAAGCACCGCACACCCTGAAAATGCTGACCGAGGAATGGGTTCACCCCTATGACCGGTCCACGGCGATCTTTCCGGTGCCGTCACTGATCGGACGTGGATACCTCAGCCCGGTACGGCGGATCGACGGAGCCTATGGAGATCGCAACCTGGTGTGTAGCTGCCCGCCGATCTCGGACTACGCCGACTGAGGCGAGGATCAACACGGCTCCGGACGGGATGAACCCTCCGACGGTTCTGCTGAGTGGAGTCGGCGTTTAGAAGACGACGGCGTGGGGACGGCGGGACGAGATGACTCGGCCGTTTGGCAATATCTCGCCGTTGTCCTCG
>JAABUS010001618.1_pt1 | contig 47759 bp, 44 predicted proteins | sample 5560161 | NCBI WGS metagenome assembly JAABUS01 (sample SAMN10711885, study PRJNA513376) | rock metagenome | isolation source: Antarctica rocks | place: Antarctica: Victoria Land, Trio Nunatak nord | collected 2016-01-04 | reverse complement strand
GCCGTCTGCCACGACCGCCATCACCCGCCATCACCCGCTCACGGAGGTCCGCCGAAGAGGGGCGGGGCAGGCCGCGATCGTCTCACGCATGTGCCGAGGTGGCACGCGTTTGGGATTCTGCTCTAAATAAAGTTGAAAGGAGCAAGGGATCCGTCCTCGATGTGACAGGTGCTGGGTTCGAAGGGCCGTTGGATACCCCCACCCTGACTCGTTTTCGCTGCAACCTGTAAATCCCGGCGCCAAAACCTCCGAGAACCGCCAACGGAGCGACGATGAGAACGGATGCACCGATCTCACCGTCGAATACCGCATCGACGGCACGATCGATCCGACCGGTTCGCAGGAGTTCCTCGCAGACTACTCTATGATGGTCAGCATCGAGGAAGTCGAAATTGGACGTTTTGGAGCCACCATTTTTTTGAAGTAGGACTGTACTTTCTGGTACGTGGCGAAGTCACTGCCGTTTTTCACGTCTGCGGCGAACGCGACCTCCGGCGGAGCATGGGGGAAAGCCATGCAGATGATCACGAGCAGCAGATTTCGAGACGACACCTTCACGCTATATCGGCTCCGTAGACGCCTCTGCAGGCCTCGAAGCTTCCTGACGTTGCTTTCGAAGCTCCTGGTAAAACTCCTGCATCACGGTTCCGAGCTTCTCGCCTGCGGCGTCCATCGTGACCATCGTGACGCCCGGTTTTCCAACATCCGCCCGAGCAGATATCTCTCCGGTAACGCGCGGCAAAATGCCTTCACGGCCACCCATCACGAACACCTGGTTTGGTCTGCCGGTTCTCGCTGCCCGGTATCCACGCGATTTGAAAAAGTCGATCGCGAGATCGAGAATTCGCGCGGCAGGAAGGCGCGAAACCGCCTTTCGCTGGTATGCGGTTCGTTTCAGTTCGTCGTCGAATTGTTGCCGGGTTGCTTCCGCCGTCATGGGACCCCTCAGAACTGAAACGATTCACCTGGTTGCAGAACGATTGCCTTGGAGTCGGTTTCCGTTTCGACAGCGTATTTCCATGCACTGGCATCCTGCTCGATCGCGGGAAACGTGTTGTAGTGGCAGGGGATGACCGTTGTTGCATGAAGGAATCGAGCGGCTCGAACAGCGTCCTTCGGCCCCATCGTATAGAAATCACCGATCGGCAGTACCGCCAGATCGAGATCTTCATCGCCGATCAGCTGCATGTCGAGGAAGAGAGCGGTGTCCCCTGAGAAATACATGGTCTTCCCGCCGAATGTCACGACCAAACCGGCTGGAATCCCCTGGGCGACCGTGCCATCCGGCGTCGAGTAGGACGAGGTGTGCCACGCTGGGACTACCTTCGCTGAGCCGCCGGGAAACGCGACAGTTCCCCCGAAGTTGCCGCCGATGCTTGTGACACCTTGCTCGGCGAGCCATCCCGCGAGCTCGAGCGTGGTCACGACTGTCGATCCGCAGCGTTTGGCAATGTCGACGGCATCGCCGACATGATCGTTATGGGCGTGGGTGATCAGGATCACATCGGCGGACACTGATACCGCGTCTGTCGATGCAGCCGGGTTGCCCGTAAAAAACGGATCGACAAGAACGGTTGATCCATTCGCTTCGAGGCCGAATGTGGCGTGTCCGTAATAGGTAAGATTCACGATCGTCTCCCAATAATGGCAAGTGATAAACGGCGACCATTCGTCGCTCGTCGCCCACATGTCTGCAATTTGCGTGCGCACCCTAGGAGCCGATTCACCGCTCGTAAACGATGTTGCCGTTCAGGATGGTGAAATCGACGTTTGCATGTCGCAGCGAGGTCGGCTCCACCGTGCGGAGATCGGTTTCGAAGACCGTCAGGTCGGCAAGATATCCCGGCTTGAGTGCTCCCTTGACGGTTTCCTCATGGGAGGCATATGCCGCATTCCACGTATACGCCCTGATTGCGTCCTCGACGGAGATGCGCTCCTCCGTCCATGCGTCCTCGCCCAGGCGATCGAGCCGCGTCACCATGGTTTCGATACCGAGCATCGGATTGACGGGCACGACCGGCGCGTCACTGCTGGCCGCAGCGATGATGCCGCGCTCGGCGAAGGTTCGCATCGCGTAGGCGTACCGAAAGCGGTCGCGTCCGAGATTCTGCTCGTAGGCAGGGCGCGTGTAGTGGAGGAACGTCGTGCCCGGAATCGGCACTGAGCCCTGAGCCGCAATCCGGTCGATCAACGCAAGGTCGACGATCGAACAATGCTCGATCCGGTGACGGGCATCTTCGCGCGGGAACGCAGCGAGTGCCTCGTCATAAGCGTCGAGAACGAGCTCGATCGCCGCATCACCGATGGCATGGATGCCAATCTGGAATCCCGCTCGATGCGCCTTGAGCACCTTGGCTTTTACCTGGGCCGGGGGAATCATCCAGATTCCGACATTGTCGGGTTCGCCTTCGTACGGCAACCGCATTCGTGCCGTACGGCCCCCGATAGAGCCATCGGAAAAGAGCTTTGCGTTACCGATGCGTAGCCAGTCGTTGCCGAAACCCGAGCGGATTCCCAACGAGATCATCTCGTCGAGCGTCTGATCGATGATCATCATCAGGTAGGTGCGCAGAGGCAGTTGCCCGGCCTGCTCCAACCCTTGGTAGGCGCGCATCTGAAGCGCAGAGTTGATGCCCGCTTCGGCCACGCTGGTAACGCCACGCTGCCGGAACGTGGTGCCACCGGCGACGATCGCGTCGGCGATCTCAGACTCCGTGTGTTCAGGTTGTCTGCCCGTGACCAGACCACAAGCGGCTTCCCGGAGAACCCCGGTTGGCATCCCTCGATCGTCGCGATCGATTCTGCCATCGCCAGGATCAGGAGTGCGCTCGTCAATTCCGCCGGCGCGCAGCGCGGCGGAATTGGCCACGAGAATATGGTGACAGGAGCGCCACAGAATCACCGGATTATTCGGCGACGTCTCGTCGAGATCCATGCGCGTCGGATGTCGCTGCTCGATCAGGGATGCCTGATCGTAGCCTTGACCGACGATCCAGACACCCGGTTTGGAGTCGGCGACGACCGCGCGGACCTTCTCCACAATAGTTCTGATCGAAGGGGTCGTTTCCGCTGAGAGGTCGATCTCGCCGAGGGCGAAGCCGGTCATCATGACATGTGCATGTGCGTCGTAGAGGCCCGGTGTGGCGAGGCGCCCATCGAGGAAGATCTCCTCGGAAACCGATCCCAGCGAAAGGGCAACGTCGGACGGCGCTCCGACCGCCACGATCCGACCGAACTCGAAACCGACGGCCTCCACAACCGGATGGACCGGGTCCATCGTTAAAATCGGGCCGCCGTGGACAAGTAACCTGTTGACCATCAATGCTACTCCGCCTCGGAAGGATCGGTTTGACGCTTCCGCCACCAATCCGCCAGTTCGCTCGCTCGGGGAATCCAGACATCTCCACTGCCGATGGCCTCGTCGACGAAACGGACGACAGTCTCGGCGAATCCGGGTCGCCCCGAGATGTGAGGATGGATGATAACGGTCATCAGCCCCTCTATGGTGCGAACCGATTGCAGCCCGAGCGAGAGGGTTTCCAGGAACGAGGACGGAGGCTGTGGTGAGGCAGGGTTGAGCCATGTCGCGTCGTTCCAGTAGGGAGAGGTAGGGAACGAGACATGGTGGCCGCTGTCAGCCGAAGTCCCGGAGATTACCGGCAGGTCTCCCCCCGAGCGTGAAATGCTCCAGCTGAACGACTCAGCATGACCTTCCGAGTCCTGTGGGGAAGCCGGACGCGAGTCTTCTCGAGGTTCCAACAACTCAGCCACTCCGAAAATCGTGGCCTCAGCCAGCTTGCCTGCGGTATCGCGCAATTCCTGCAGGCGATCAGCTTCTTCGCCGATGACGCTGATCGCGATCTCGTGACCGTTATCAGCAGCCACCCGGACGAGTTGCGGTGATGTCGCCAGTCCGTTTGCGGTCCAGATCGTGGTCGCCGCAACGTCGAGGTCTGTCAACGAGGAGACCAACCGCTGAAGTCCAGTGGCAGTGTAGTCAGCGCCGGTGAGAGGTGCGTAGCCGCCTTCTGCAATAGCGGCGTCGGCTGTCCCCGAAACGTGGATCACGAGGAGAAGCGCCGCTCGATGGCCTGCAGGCCATGGGCCTCGTGTGTGTTGATTTTCTGACACCCGGAAAGATCCTTTCGCTTATGGGCTGATCCGATGGTTTTCGGACGGATTGCCGCGTTCTCGATTAGTGTGTCAACTATCGTATCGTCGCGATCGAAAGGGCTTGATCGAGGTCAACGATGATGTCCTCGATCGCTTCGATTCCAACTGACAACCGAACGAGGTTGTCATTGATGCCGATGGCCACTCGTTCTTCGCTGCTTAAGCCGCGATGGGATGAAATCGCCGGATACAGGGCAAGCGAATAAACATCTCCAAGCGTTGTCGCCGACTGGCAAAGCTGGAGTGCATCGAGAAAGCGGAAGATGTCCTCGCGGGACGCCCCTGCGATCTCGAACGAGACCATCGCTCCTCGCCAGGAATTTGCAAAGTGGCCGTCAGGAACCGGCATGTTCAACCCAGGGTAGAACACGCGCTCGGCGCGGGGGTCTCCATGCAACCATTCAACAATACCCGCAGCATTCTCACTATGCTGGCGCATCCTGATCGGCAGGGTCTTCAAGCCACGGAGAGAAAGCCATGAATCGAATGGTGAAGCGAGCGCCCCGGATAGTCGAGCCTGTTCTCGGATGACAGGAGCCAGTTCGGCGTTCGTCGCGATCACGCCTCCCGTCGTATCTCCGTGACCCGAGATAAACTTGGTTGTCGAATGCACGACGATATCCGCCCCGAGGCGCGCCGGTTGCAGAAGGATGGGCGTGGCGAAGGTATTGTCCACGATCAGGATCGCTCCCGCTTCGTGTGCGATTCCTGCCAGAGCCGGGATATCTGCAACCCGGATGAGAGGATTGGAAATGCTTTCGAGGATGATGGCAGCGGGTTTTCGCAATTGAGTGGCGTAAAGGACCGCTTCAAGATCGAGGATGTCGACGAACTCCGATGTCACTCCAAAACGCTGAAAATGAGTGCGCAGCGTTCCGAAGGTCGCTCCATAGATATCCTGGGAAGCAAGAACATGCGATCCCGGCTCGACTGCGAAGGTAAGAGCGGCATTGATCGCCGCCATCCCGGACGGATACGCGATCGCTTCATCGGTCTCTTCAAGTCCGGCAATCGCCGCCTCGAACGCCCGCGTGTTGGGATTGCCATGCCGGGAATAGACGTATCCGGAAGAGTTGTCGGAAAAGACGCTGTCGAGTTCGTCAGTCGTGGGATAGCTGAACGATGTGCTGAGCTGGAGTGCATTGGCAGTCGGCCGCGCAGTTCCCATATCGATCCGCTCGCCGCCGTGCACGGCACGGGTTGCGGGTTTGTACATACTCATGTCCAATGGAATGTCACCCATGATTGCGTCCTGTCGTTGGATTGATTCGGGATCATCGAAGAGGTTGTAGACGTAAGTTACGCTCGATCGAGTCTAGAGTGCTGCCCAAGGTCCGTCAACGAATCGGCTTTTGGACCTGGGTGTTCTGGTGGGCATTCATTGACACTGCCCTGTGCTCAACCATACGGTTCTCGAATCGAGTGGTCGAACACCAGCGCCGCCGAGAACGTTCAGGTAATCCAGCAATCATGCTGGCGGGAGAGTCAAGTCGATGGTGCAGGCGATTTCCAAGTGGGTAGCCACTACTTCAGAGTATCGACCAGATCGATACTATCGTTACCGTGAACTCACCGACTTGCTGCACGAATGGGTCGCTCGGTTCCCGCATCTGGTTGAAATCGAAAGTATCGGAAAAACGTTCGAGGGTCGTGACATCTGGGCTCTGACAGTCACGAACCGTGACTCGGGGGAGGCCAGCGACAAGCCGGCGTTTTTCGTTGACGCCAACATTCATGCCGGAGAAGTAACCGGATGCGCGACGGTTCTGTGGTTGCTCAACCACCTGCTCACCAGTTACGGCAGTGACGACCGGATCACCCGTTTGCTCGACCAGGGAGTGCTCTACGCGATTCCCTGCATCATGCTCGATGGAGCGGAACGATACCTGACCAGCCCGGAACGGATGCGTTCATCGGTTCGCTCCTACCCTGAAGTGGAACATGGCGAAGGGCTCGTGCGGGAGGATCTCAACGGTGACGGGTTGACGACAGCGATGCGCATCAGCGACGTCAACGGCCCGTGGAAAGCGTCAGACGAGGATGATCGCGTCATGATCCGCCGTGAGCCCGATGAGGTGGACGGCGAGTACTTCTTCGTCCTTCCGGAGGGAACCATCAAGGATTGGGATGGTGGAGCGATAAAGCTCGCACCCGATCTGATGGGGCTTGACGTCAACCGGAATTTTCCGCATGACTGGGCTCCGGAGTCGAAGCAGAAGGGTGCGGGGGAATATCCACTCTCGGAACCAGAGACACGTGCTCTTGCCGATTTCCTCTTCGCCCATCCGAATATCTATGCGACCCAGCACTTTCACACCTGGTCTGCCGTCATCCTCCGCCCGTCCTCGAACCTCCCCGACGAGGACCTCCCGAAGTTCGACCTTTCTGTTTTCCAGGCTATCGGCAAGATGGGCGAGGAGGAAGCGGGGTATCCCTGCATTTCGATCTTCCATGATTATGCATACGACAAAAAGCAGCCGATTCATGGAGCGGTGCTTGATTGGGTCTACACAACGTTCGGGGCGTATGCGTATTCGACCGAACTCTGGAGTCTGCCGATGAAGGCGGGCATCGAGATCAAGGATCACATCGCATGGATGAAAGATCATCCGGCGGCTGACGACCTTGCGATGGCGAAGGCGCTCGATGAGCATGTGGATGGAGAAGGCATCTTGCCATGGACGCCGTTCGATCATCCCCAGCTCGGTCCAGTCGAGATCGGTGGCTGGGATTACAAGTTCGCATGGCAGAACCCGCCAGGCGCATTGCTGGAAGATGTGACCTCAGGCAACGCGCGATTCATCATTCGAGCGATGGGCACCAGTCCTCGTATTGTGATCGAATCATCGTCGATGGAGCCGCTCGGAGGAGATCTCTACCGCGTGTCGGTCATCGTCCAGAACACCGGATTTCTTCCAACATACGTCAGCGAGCAGGGCAAGTCCTCGGGGCATGTAAGATCGCTCAAGCTCGAGCTGATACCTGGTGAGGGAGCGAACATCGTCTCTGGGAAAGCAGAGCAGGATCTCGGTCACCTTGAAGGCCGCGCCAACCAGTATGGTTCAATGGGGTCGACGCCTCAATTTGCGAACCTCTCACGGGCCCGGGCAGAGTGGATCGTGTCGGGCCCGGCAGGTTCTTCGCTGAATATCAAGGCAAGCACGTCCAAGGCGGGCACGGTGACGTCAGTGGTCCACTTGCCTATTCCGAAAGCAGGTGAGACCGATGGTGCGCGCGACTGAAGATCAGTTCCTGGGAGCGCTGCTCGGTCTTGCAATCGGTGATGCGCTCGGCCGCCCGCTCGTTGGGCTCGATCCAACCGAGATCGACGAACGGTTCGGGGAAGTCGATCGTTATCTCCCGGCTGACGACCGTGACAAGGATGCCCCGACCGGGATCATCACCGACGAGACTGAGGTCACGCTCTGCATCGTGGAGTCGTTGACGACAAATGACGGCATGATCGAACCCGAGAACATCAATGCCAGGCTCGAGTTTCTCCTTCGCGGTGATTCTCGTCGCTGGATGCCAGAGGGCGTCATCGCCGGGATCCAGCGGGCCGAAAAGACGGATGGACTGGTGCCGGTGGGCAGTGACGATGGAGTCGAGCTATCGGTTGCGGCGCGAGGTGTGCCGATCGGACTCCTTCATTCACTTGGGGCGCAGGATGACGAGACGATGCTCGCGGAAGCCGGCGTGGTATCACGCTTCAGTCATGGCAGTGAGACGCAGCAATGGCTGACATTCGCGGTCGCCAGAAGTGTTTGTGCGGCCGCTACCGGGCAATCGGATCCGTTGGAGCCCGTTCGTTCGCGGTTGGGGGATTCAGACGCGGTCAGGCTGTTCTTCCGGGTTGTCGAAGAGTCGTTTGCCTCGATGGCATTCGAGGACGGAGTGATTGCGGTGGTAAACCGGGGAGGTCCAAGCGATTCCACCGGCGCACTTGCTGGAGCGATCTCTGGCGCCCGCTTCGGCGCCAGCGGAATCCCCCAGATCCTGATCGACCAGCTCGATGCCAGAATCTACCTTTCCCTGGCCGCGCCGTGGTTCTATCGAACGGCCCTTCGTCGTGCGGGCACCGTCATCGACCTTCGGGAAGTAAGGTAGCAACGTCACATTCCTGATGGGAGCGCAATTGGCACTTGATCGTTCCGAGTGCCAATTGCCTTGGTAGTTTTCCTTTGTCCCGCTATACTTCTGGAAGCTCGGGTGCAACGCATCCGTTTGATTCGCCTCGACAGCGGTTGCTTCCGCGGCAGCACTTTCCCAGATCAACCGCAACCCAAGATGGACTATGGCAGAAAAACGCGACTACTACGAAGTGCTCGAGATTCCGCGATCGGCGAACGAGGCAGAAATCAAACGCGCCTATCGAACGCTGGCTCGAAAGTATCACCCTGATGTGAATCAGCAGCATGACGCTGAGGATCGATTCAAGGAAGTAAGCGAGGCGTACGAAGCGCTCTCCAATACCGACCGTCGTGCTGCGTACGACCGCTACGGGCACGCAGCGAACGGCATGGGTGGCAATCCCGGCGGGGACCCCTTCGGGTTCGGCGGCGGTTCGCCGTTCTCCGATATCTTCGAGAGTTTCTTCAGCGGTGGAGGTCAACAAACGGCAAGCCGTCGAGCAGCGCCTCCACGTGGGGGAGACATCCAGGTTTCGGTGGACCTGGCTTTTGAAGAGGCAGTGTTCGGCGCCGACAAGAAAGTGGAGATCGATCGACTCGAGACGTGTGAGGCCTGCCATGGCACACGCATGAAGGACGGCAAGCAACCTGCTTCCTGCGGAACGTGCGGTGGTTCCGGCGAAGTCCGACGCGTGCAGCAGACCATTCTCGGACAGTTCATGACCGCGAGTCCGTGCCTTACATGTCATGGTGAAGGCGTCACCATTACTGATCCCTGCGATGTCTGCAAGGGGCGTGGACGAACGCGTTCCTACCGGACGATCTCCGTGACCATTCCGGCAGGCGTCGATGACAATGCGACACTCCGGCTCTCGAACCAGGGAGAAGACGGTCCCAATGGTGGTCCGGCCGGAAACCTGTATGTGAAGGTGCACGTCGCTCCCCACAAGTTTTTCGAACGTCATGGCAAGTTGATCCACAGCCAGGTTGGGATCAACGTTGCTCAGGCTGCGCTTGGTGACGAGATCGAAATCGATACACTCGATGGCGAAGTCGTGTTCAAGATCCCGTCCGGTACGCAATCGGGTCAACAATTCCGTTTGCGAGGCAAGGGCGTTCCCGATCTTCGCGGCGGCGACCGTGGCGATCAGATCGTGACGATCCAGGTGGTTGTGCCCAAGAAGCTTTCCGAGGACCAACGAGGGCTGTTCGAGGAGCTGGCAAGCAGTCTCGGTAAGGAGATCCAGCAGCAACCGAACAATCGCGGGTTCTTCGACCGTGTGAAGGATGCCTTGGGCGTTTGACCTTCACGTTTTTCCGTTTTGCGACAATCCAGCCGAACCTCTCCTATTCACGGACTCTGCGATTTGGCAACGAATTGCTGAGTCCGTTGGTGATTCAGGAACAAGGATGTCGCCAGGTTCTTCTACATCGATACAGTCTCACCGTACGAAATAGCCGAAGTTGACTTTATGTAGAAAAGTTGACTCGTACTACAGGTGCACGTTAGAATTGGTATAGACCGGACTGGACAGATATTTGATGCGTGAAGCGGGGTAGCCACCGACATGATGCAGCTCGATCGCGATGGGTCGATCCCGCTCTATCTGCAGGTGAAGGCCTGGCTCGAGGAGGAGATTGCAACCGGGAAGCTCAAGCCACATCGTCGCGTGCCTTCGGAACGGCTTCTCAGTGGGCGCTTTGGCATCAGCCGCATGACTGTCCGGCAAGCGTTGACGGAGATGGTGCACGACGGTCGACTCTACTCCCGCGTCGGAATGGGTACGTTTGTAGCTGAACCCATCATGAAACAGCCACTTCGTTCCCTTACCGGATTCACAGAAGAGATCAAGGCTCGCGGGTCGGTGCCAACGAGCAAGGTCCTCCGATGTGAATTGGTTACACCTTCGGCCGGAATCGCAAGGATCTTCGACCGCCCGTATGGAACCCCAGTCGTTGCCCTGGATCGCCTTCGCCTGTCGGATGGAGAGCCCCTCATGCTCGAAACCAACCTGCTCTCCTTTTCTGGAGTCGAACGACTTCTTGGCGTGGACCTGAGCGGATCTCTCTACGAGTTGCTTGGGAGGGAATATGGATTGGTCCCGAGCTTCGCCGATCAGGAAGTGATCGCAAGAAGATCGAGGCCGCGAGAGGTCGGGCTGCTTGGAATGGACGAGGAAACCGCAGTTCTCGAATTCACGCGCACAACGTCCGGATCTTCGGGACAAGTGTTCGAGCATGTCGTATCTGTCTATCGCGGCGACCGCTATCGTTTCGTCTTTCATCTTGAGCATGAAGGGAGCGGCTAGTTCACTCGCAATCGATATTCATTCAGAAAATCCAGCGGGACCCACGACGTTTGCTTGCCAGTTGCTTTACGAGACGAGGTTGTTGCCATGACTTCTTCACGAACCGGTCGATCGAACAACACAGATGCACTTCCGGGCCGGACATTCACCCGCCGTACGGCGATTCGTTCCGGTCTCGCTGGAGGCGCTGCCCTGATATCGGGTTTGCAGCTTCCGCAGTCCATATTCGCCCAGAGTGCGACTCCTGACGCAGCAACTCCCAGGACGCTCGGCACTCCCGGCTCAACTGGCGTGCTGAAATCGAAGGTGGAGGGGGTGCCCGATGCCTTCACGACGACCCCAACGCCGTTCAAGTCGGTTGCATCCGTGCCCGGCAGCGGAGACAAGGTGCGCATGCTGACCTTGTCCTATTCTCCGCCTCCCACCGAAAAGAAGGACAACACCTACTGGCAGGAGTTGGACAAGCGGCTTGGCGTTGAGTGGGATGCGACGCTGGTTCCGGTTTCCAGCTACGGAGAAAAGACCGCCGCTATTATTGCAAGTGGAGATATTCCGGAGCTCTTCTACCTGCTGATCACGAGCAGCGCACCGGTTATTGCGCAGTCGCTTTCCCAGGGTGCGTTCACCGATCTTACGCCGTATCTGACAGAAGACGCGATCAAGGATTATCCAAACCTTGCACGGTATCCATCGTACCTCTGGGACAACGTCAAGAATAGCGACAAGATTTTCGGCGTGCCAAAGCCGGTGCTGAGAAGCAACGACACCTCGTTTTTCCGTACCGACTGGCAGAAGAAACTCGGCCTCAGCGATCCGAAAACAACAGACGACGTCTACAACATGCTCGTCGCGATGTCGAAGGGTGATCCTGATGGCAATGGCAACGGCGACACATGGGGGACCACAGCATACTCCGGTTCCTGGAACATGTTCGTCTGGAAGCAGATGTTCGATGTTCCTTACAGTTGGAGGTTGAATGACGACGGAACGCTGACAAACGAAATCGAAACCGACGAGTTCCGGCGAGCGCTCGAATTTACACGGCGGCTTCAGTCGGGTGGTGCCTTCCATCCTGACGCCGTCTCAATGGAATACGACGTGGCCAAGGATTCGTTCGTCAGTGGCAAGGTCGGTCTTTACGATGATGGCTTCGCAGCATTCTTCGGTGAAGGATCCCTGCTACAACAGGGGCAGGAATTCAACACTGCTGCAACCTACGCCCCGCTCTTCACAGCGTCTGCAAATGGAGTTCCGGGTGTGACCTATGCCGGACAAGGGTTCTTTGGTTCGATCGGGATCCCAGCGAGTGTCAAGGACGAGGGGCGAATCAGGGAACTTCTTCGGATTGTCGACTACCTCTGTGCTCCGTTCGGCAGCGAGGAAAGCAACTTCCTTCGCTACGGTCTCAGTGAGCATCATGATGTCCAGCCGGACGGCTCACTTATCAAGAATGACAAGGGCACGTCGGATATGAGTGCGCTCGTCTATCCGTTCCTGTCAGAAAACTTCTTTTATTATCCTGGCGCCGAGGGTGAAGCCGAACGAGCTCAGAAGCTGAACGAACAGATGGCAAGGGTCGCTATCACCAATCCTGCGGCTGGACTCGTTTCGCCGACTAGCATCGCAAAATCCGGTGAGCTTGGCCAGCTTGGTACTGACAGCATCACGGCAATTGTGACCGGGAGGGAATCTCTCGATTCGCTCGATTCATATGTCGAGCAATGGAAGAGTCGAGGCGGCGATGACATCCGTCGAGAACTCGAGGCCGCTGTCAAGGCCAGGAACAGTGCCTGACGTTTCGGCGACACGTGGTGCCAAACCGCGGACATCCTGGGTTTATCGATCGACGAGAACCCGACATCCGGCCTGCGGTTGCGCTGTTGAAATGCATTGCCACCGTTATCTGAAGGCACTCACACTATCCGGGACCGGTGATGCCTATCAGCGTCAGAATTCAGAGAACAGGTTGCAGGAAAGGAAAGCCAATAGCCCATGCCAACGCCCAACCTGACGATCCGACCGTATCACCCGTTCGACGAAGCAGACCTGATCCGGATTTGGAATCGCGCGATGTGGTGCGATCCGATCTCCGCGGAGACGTGGCGGGCGAGGATCCTGCTCGATCCCAACTTCGACCCTGCTACCTGCATGGTCGCGGAAGTCGACGGTCGCCTGCGCGGGTTCACACTCGCCCTGACTCGCCAGGTTCCATTCTTCAATGAGGGACTGGACCCGACCACGGGTTGGATCACTGCGTTTGGCGTCGACCCGGACTTTCAACGCCAGGGACTGGGCTCGGCCCTGCTTGATGCCTCGCTTGCACAGCTTCGCGAATTGGGAAGATCGCGGATCGTGCTTGGACCCTATGTGCCGAACTATTTCACGCCTGGGGTCGATGTCAATGCCTACCCCGAGGCATTGGCGTTTTTCGAAAAGCATGGGTTCACGGTGACCATGCAGCCCCTTAGCATGCGGGCGATCCTGACAGGATTCCGGATTCCGGTGGCCCTTGCTCCTGCCTATGAAAAAATCGAAAAGTACGGGATCGTCGTTCGCCCTGCCCGGCCTGACGACATCACCTCCGTGTTGCAATTCGTGCGCGATCATTTTTCATGGGATTGGCACCGGGAAGCGACAGGAGTTTTTCAGGATCTCTTCGCTGGCCTTGGCGATCCGCGCCAAGTCGGCCTCATGGTGGCCGATCGCGACGGCGAAATCGTGGGCTATTCCCAACATCGCGGCGAGCGGTTCGGACCATTCGGAGTGCGGGAGGACCGGCGCAGCCAAGGGATCGGGCGCGTCCTTCTCGCGGAAATCCTTCTCACCATGCGAGCAAAGAACCTGCATACGGCCTGGTTTTTGTGGACCAACGATCAGGCTGCACGGCTCTACGGGCAATGCGGTTTCGAGGAGGCCCGGCGCTTTGCGGTGATGGCCAGGGATATCGGATGAACGGGGTTGTCGTTCAGATTCGATCCGCTTGATTCAGCCGCTTGCGGTGATCAAAGCAATCATCATCGAATCTCTCCGGATCGCGGCATTCGGTTTTCAGATGCGACGCGGGCACCAAGGCACCACGTGCGGTTTCGGTTTCAGCTAACAAGAGGAATATCTATGAGCGACCAGAAATGCATCATGGTGGTCGGTGCTCACGCTGCCGACGCGGAGATCATGGCCGGAGCCACGATTCTCAAACACGTCGACGCTGGATGGCGGGCGGTGATTGTCCATGCAACGCTGGGCGAGAAGGGCCACAAGACGCTTTCTTCCAAGGAATATGCTGTCCATAAGCAGGCGGAGGCAGAAGAGTCCGCACGCCTCCTTGGTGCTGACTGCGTGATTTTGCCATACCTGGACGGCGAGTTGCCGATCGATCAGGAAGTGCAATGGCACATTGCGGACGCCATCCGGAAATACAAGCCGACCGTGCTGATCACCCACTGGAAGGGCAGCCTTCATACGGACCACATCAACACGTACGAGAATGTGCTTGCCTCGCTTTTCTTTGCTGGATTGAAGACTTTTTCTCGGGAATACCCCAATCACTATCCAAGGCATGTCCTTTTCGCGGAGAACTGGGAAGATGTCGCCGAGTTTGTCGCCGACTCTTACCTTGATGTTGGCGATGTCTGGGAACGCTATCTTGAAGCGATTCACGCATACGCGCTGTTCCGAGGGGAAGCCGCGTCGTTTCCATACGAGCAGTGGTATCGCGGCGCGAGTGAGATGCGGGGAGCAGAAGTTGGTGTGGCACGGGCAGTTGCGTTGATGAAAACCGAGACGGTTTATACGCGCAGACGCAAGGTCTCGATTCTGGGTGGTTGACATGACAGAGGCGGAATATGGTCGGAGCGGGCTCGAGATGTTCCTCGCCGGTGAAGGACGGGAACTGAATGATATGACCGTCGGACTCGTCACGAACCCGAACGGGGTCGACCGAAACTTCCGCAGCAGCGTCGAACTGCTCCAGGACAATCGCCGCCTGCGTTTGAAGGCGCTTTTTGGACCGGAGCACGGGGTAAGAGGCGAAGCACAGGCTGGCGACCATGTTGCAGAGGGGGTTGATTCGCGGAGTGGCCTTCCCGTTCATAGCCTCTACGGAGAGACACGTCGGCCAACACCGGAGATGTTGTTCGGCTTGAACGCGATCATCTTCGATCTTCAGGATCTGGGTGTCCGCTATGCGACGTATCTGTCGACCCAGATCGAGGTGCAGGCAGCGGCGAACGATGCACGTATCGATGTGATCATCTTCGATCGTCCCAATCCGCTCGCGGATATTGCGGTGGAAGGGAATCTGCTCGAACCGGGGTACCTGTCGTTCATCGGTTCACATCCAATTCCAATCCGCCATGGCATGACGCTCGGCGAACTTGGATGTCTCGTCGCCTGCGAGAGAGGATGGAAACCTCCCATCGTGGTTCCCATGCGTGGAGTCGATCGCAGATCCTGGTACGACGAAACGGGAATCCCATGGATTTTGCCTTCGCCGAACATGCCGACGCTCGATGCCTTGACGCTCTATCCCGGAACCTGCCTGGTTGAAGGCACTTGCGCCTCCGAAGGTCGAGGAACGACGCGACCGTTCGAGTTTCTCGGAGCGCCCGGAGTTGATGCGAACGCCTTGACTGACGACCTCACACGTCGCGCGCTTCCGGGTCTCGCCTTTCGACCGGTGTATTTCACTCCCTTCATCTCGAAACACAAGGGGTTGGTTTGCGGGGGTGTGCAGGTCTACTGCACTGACCGCATGGTCATGCAATCTCCTTCATTGGGTATACATCTGCTTCATGCCTTGAAGCGGCATGTCCCTGATTTCTCATGGGTTGGTCCAATCGACGACAACCGGCCGTACTTCATCGATCTGCTCTTTGGAAGCGCGAAGCCACGACTTGCTCTGGACGATGGTGCGACGCCCGACGAGATCATGGTGAACTGGACGGTGGAATGTTCCGCATTTGCGGAACGGCGACGGCCATTTCTGCTCTATCCGGAAGAGGGTGCTGGATGACCTCAGCACGTCCCGATTCACGTTCTCCGGCCTCGCCGGCAGGCTTCGCTGGTTCGCCCGACAGGCAGCACGTCTCGACCGGGAAGATGCAGCGGCTTTCCAAGGCGATCTGGCGCGAGCGATGGATGTACGTTTTTATCCTGCCGGGCTTCTTCTATTTCGTCGTCTTCCGGTACTTGCCGTTGGCGGGAAATGTGATTGCCTTCCAGCAGTACTCGCCGTTTCTCGGGCTGTCTGGCAGTCCCTGGGTGGGCATGGACAACTTCCGGCGGCTTTTTACCGATCCTGATATCCCGATCGTGTTGCGCAACACGCTGGTTATCAGCCTCGCCCAACTGGTGCTCTTCTTTCCAGTTCCGATAGCCGTGGCGTTGTTGCTCAACAGTATCCTGAACGATCGTATCAAGCGGCTGATGCAGAGCATTCTTTATCTGCCTCACTTCATCTCGTGGGTCATTATCATCGCGCTCTGGCAACAACTCTTTGGCGGTGCCGGAATGCTCAACCAGATTCTTGGACAGTGGAATATCGGTCCACTGAACATCATGAGCAATCCGGACTTTTTCAAACCGCTCGTGGTCATTCAGGTGATCTGGAAAGAGACCGGATGGGGAACGATTCTCTTTCTGGCCGCACTGACCAAAATCGATCCTCAACTCTATGAAGCGGCGGTGATCGACGGCGCATCCGGTTGGCGGCGTTTGCGAGACATCACGCTGCCCGGCATCAGGCCCATGATCGTTCTGCTTCTGATTCTTCGCCTGGGATCGATTCTCGACACGGGCTTCGAGCAGATTTTTCTGCAGCGAAATGCGGTGGGGTTCGATGCAGGTGAGGTACTTGATACGTTCGTGTATTACAGGGGTATCCAGGGCGGCGATCTGAGCTTCGCGACGGCGGTTGGGCTCGTCAAGGGCGTGATCGGCGCGATTCTCATCTTCTCGGCGAATAGGTTTGCCAAGAAAATGGGTGAAGAGGGAGTCTTCTAGTGGGATCGATTGGAACCGAGGCACCGCTGGACCGCGACAGGGAAATCGCCATGCTCCAGCAAACAACGGCAAACGACCGGAGGAAGCGCCATCCAAACTTGCCTGCCTGGCAGGAACCGGCGAGTGTCCCAAGCCAGTTCGTCAAGGCCGCGATCCTCGTCGTGCTGGCAGTCGTGATGCTCTTCCCGTTCGTCTACGTTGTTTCGATCTCGTTTTCATCGACACGAGATATTCTCGAAGGTGGTGTTACCCTCTTTCCCCGACACCCAACGCTCAATGCGTATCGCGCGATCTTTCGCGGCAACATCGTCTCCAATGCCATGATCGTCAGTATCTGGCTGACCCTTGTCGGAACACTTGTGAATATGGTGATGACAATAACCATGGCTTATGGACTTTCCAGATCGGGAGTTCCGGGCCGTACATTTGTCTTGATCATGGTGTTGTTCACGATGCTCTTCTCGCCAGGAATCATTCCAAGTTACCTGCTTGTGAAAGAATTGGGACTCCTCGATACCTATACATCCCTTATCCTGCCGGGAGCGATCAGCGCTTTCAACCTGATCGTCATGCGCAATTTCTTCATGAACCTCCCTCAGGAAATCATCGAAAGCGCCCGCCTGGATGGCGCCAGCGATTGGCAACTTCTGAAGAACATCGTGATCCCGCTTTCGCTGCCGGTGATTGCAGTCACGGCACTCTTCTATGGGGTCGCGCACTGGAACGACTTCTTCTCCGCGACGCTGTATCTCAATGATCAGTCAAAATGGCCCATCCAGCTCGTACTTCGCCAATATGTCCTTCAGGGAAGCTCGCTCAGCACCATGGTGGACATGCCAAGGAATCAGCCGGCACCCCCCGCGCAGACAATCCAGATGGCTGTCGTTGTGGTCGCCACTGTCCCGATTCTGATCGTGTACCCGTTCCTGCAACGATTCTTCACCAAGGGCGTGCTCACCGGAGCGATCAAGGGGTGATCGAAAGCTGGCTCGAAATATCGATGACCTCGGACGAGGAACTGCGACTGGGTCTGAAACGGGGCGTTCCAACGCCTCCCAAGTTGACGTAGAAGGTTACTGATGTATAGTTAGCATCAATAGAGCCTTCGGGGATTGGTGATGGTGCCGAGCTATGGCATCCAAGTCCTGACCGGCGGTAAAGCCCGCAAGCGCGAGTGGGAGCACGAGCGCACGATCCGGTGAGATTCCGGGGCCGACGGTATAGTCCGGATGGGAGAAGGTGTTTAGACAATGCCAGCCTTAGGTTGGTGCTGTGTGCCGCTCCGCAACATGGATTACCCGAGGGCCTCCGGCCTCGGGCATTTTTATGTCCGGGATTTCCAGTTCGGAGGCGCTTGGCGGAACATGTGGGATCGGCGGCGATTGCCGCAGGGCTGTATTGTCTTGCGCGCTATTGCCGACCGTGTCTCGCCAGTTCCTGCAGGTGCCCGGCAGGGCATCCATGCTGAACAAACTTCTCAATCGAATCATGCTCCTGATTCTAACGATGATCGCGACATCTTCATCGATTTTTGTCCTGATTCACGCTGCCGGGGATCCGACACAGGGGTTCATGCCGCCCGGTGCGTCGCCTGAAGTGCGTTCTCGCGTTCGGGCGACTCTTGGGCTGGACGATCCAATTCTCCTGCAATACATGCGGTTTATCGGACGTGGTCTGAAAGGCGACTTCGGCGAGTCCTGGCGAGATCATCAGCCCGCGCTGCAGACTGTTCTGGACCGGCTCCCCACCACGATGCTCCTCGCCGTAACTGCGATTGCCATGGCGGTTGTGATCGGCGGCACCATCGCGGTGATTGGGGTATCTCTCAGATCGTCGCTGATACGACGCGTGCTGAACCTGGTTGGATTGCTCGGTCAGGCGATCCCGGCTTTCTGGTTGGGAACCCTCTTCATCCTGATTTTCGCCGTCCGTCTGAACTGGCTGCCCTCCTCCGGCAACGCTGGGTTCATGGCGCTTATTCTTCCCGCTCTTACGCTTTCCGGCTACCCGGCGTCGATGATCACCCGTCTTCTGCAAGCGAGCCTGCTCGACGCGGGAAATCAGGAGTACATGCGAACCGCCCGGGCAAAGGGATTGGCCGAGCGGGTCGTCTGGATCCGTCATGCGCTGCCGAACGCCCTCCTGCCTACACTTGCATTTATCGGGCTGCAGCTCGGATTCCTCGTGGGTGGAACCGTTGTCGTCGAATCGGTCTTCGCCTATCCAGGCGTCGGCCGGCTGGCGTTGCAGGCGGCATCGGAGCGGGATTTACCGGTGGTGCATGCCTTTGCCGTGATCGTGGCCGTCTCGATCGTCGTGATCGGTACTGGAATCGACTTCCTTGTGATCGCACTCGATCCGCGCATCCGGGACGCCGAACGCATGGAGAGGGTGGCCGGACTTGGCTGATCTTTCGATGTTTACTGTGGGTCCCCACCGGATCGACGAAGCGGCCCGTAGGCCAAGCTTCGATGCCTCTTCTGCAGGACCCAAGTCTGTAGGACGGGGTCGCCAGCTTATTCATAACGTGCTGTTGCTCCCCGTCGTGCTGTTTCTGGCTCTGGCCTTGCTGGCACCATTGGTCCTGACTTCAAGCCCGACATCTCAAGACCTGCTTGGCCGCCTGACGCCACCCGTCTTTCTCGAAGGTGGTTCCTGGGCGCATCCGATGGGAACCGACGGACTTGGTCGCGACATCCTTGCCCGCGTCGTTTCTGGAGCGCGAATCTCGCTGATTCTCGGAGTGATAGCGGCCACCGCAACCGCGGCCATTGGCGTTCTCGCCGGCATGCTCGCCGGGACCTCCGGACGATCGCTCGACCAGGGTCTTAATCTCGCTGCCGACGTCGTCATGGCGGTTCCTTTCGTAGTCATCGGAATCGTCCTGACCGCCATTCTCGGTCAGAGTCTCGCAAACGTGCTTGCAATCCTCATCGCGAGTGGTTGGGTTGGATATTTTCGCATCATTCGCTTGCAGACTCGCTCACTCGTCCGATCGGAATTCGTGCAGGTTTCATTTCAATTCGGTGCATCTCGGTGGCATGTTTTTCGGCATCACCTCACCCCGAATCTGTTCCCGATCATGGTGTTGCTCCTGTTTCAGCAAGTCGCGGCAATGATGTTGTTCGAAGCGTCGCTGACCTTTCTGGGTCTCGGATTGCCGGTCGAGCGCATCACGCTCGGTGGCATGGTGCGGGACGGCCAGGAACAGATTTTCAACGGCTGGTGGGTAAGCGTCTTCCCCGGCATCGCCCTCGCCTTCGCAGTCGTCGGTTTCAACTTGCTTGCGGATTGGCTGCAGGATCGACGTGATCCATTTCGACGCTGGACATAAAGGAGGCGGACTTGCGTCGAACGATTTTCAAGTTTCAGGAGACGGTTTGGTGAAACACGATTCATCGCAGAGTTCAGGTACAAGTCGTCGGATGTTCGTCAAGGCGACTGCAGTCGCCACGTTGGGTATGGCTGCGTGGCCAGGCTTTGCGTTGCCGGCAATGGCATCATCGCAAGCGCCAACTCTTCTCAGCGAGCTCGTCATTGACCTCGATGGAGGACCGGACAATCTTGACCCCGCGCTGACCTATTCGCCTCGCGATTGGTCAATCGCACATTCAATCTACGACGCCCTCCTTCATTTTGACGCCGAGGGGAAGATCGTGCCGCTGGCGGCGGAATCTTTCACCACCACGGACGCCAAGACGTTTGACGTGAAGCTACGGTCCGGATTGAAATTCCACGACGGATCGCCGGTCACAACCGCGGCGATTACCCGATCGGTCGACCATCTCAAGGCATCGGAATCCCAGATCGCGGATCTGTTTCGCGGTATCTCGAACGTAGAGGAGATCGATGACCTTCGCGCCCGGATCGTTACCGGGACAGCGTCGGCTTGGTTGCCGTCGCAGATCGTCGTCTGGCTCATGTTGTTTCCGGAAGGCATGAACGACAAGACGTGGAGCACTGCCCCTGTTGGGTCGGGACCGTACAAGTTCGAGAGCTACGATTCGGGCGATCGAATTGTGCTCGTCAGAAACGAGGAGTACACCTGGGGAAGTCCAAAAGGGGTGCCGATAGCGGATCGTGTGACCTACAGATTCGTGCCTGAAGCGGCAACTCGTGTCGCAGATCTCTCGACAAAAGCAGCCCAGATCATCGTCTCCGTACCATCTGATCAGCGGGATGCAGTGACCCAGGCTGGTGCTGAACCGGTTGTCGAGCCGATTCTGGGAACGGGATTTCTCCGAATCGCGACCGATACGAAGCCCTTCGATGATCCGCGGGTTCGGCAAGCGCTCAACCTCGCACTCGATGTGGAGACGATTGGGAAGCAGCTCGTCGCGCCGGAATCCCGGCGTCTGGCTTCGCTTTTCCCCGACCCGCGCGGGGTCGGTTTCGATCCGAAACTTCCTGTTTTCGCGTACGACCCCGACAAGGCAAGAAGCCTCCTCGCAGATGCCGGGCTGGGTAGCGGGTTTGCCACGACGTTGCAACTCGTGACGACCGAGCAGACAGCGGTGGCGGAAGCGATTGCCGCTCAGCTCGGTGAGGTCGGAATCAACGTCACGATCGAGCAGACGGAGCTCGCCGCGTTCAATCAGGGATGGCCCGATGTGAAGGCGGCTCCTCTTCGTTATGCGACCTGGCGACCGCTCTACGATCCGCATTCGCTGCTGAGTCTGATGTTCCTGAGTACCGGGTTCCTCTCTCGCCACAAGAATCCGAAGGCGGATGTCTTGATTCTGGCTGCCGCCGCTGAAGCTGACGTTGCAAAACGGCAAGCAATCTATGAGGACCTGGGGCGTCTTTTCCAGCAAGAACCGGCAGCCGTGTATCTCTGGAACGTCATGTCGACGTATGGGGTGGCTCCGGACGCAATCGATTGGCAACCGCGCGGTGATGACTACGTCATCGCAACGCGTAACTAGGAAAGTTCGAGGGTAACCCGTGAGTTCAAAATCCTCTGATTGTTCTAGCTGGATGACTCAGGTCGGGATGACGCGCCTTTCGCGGCGTGGGTTGGTCCGCAGTAGTGGGGCGCTCGCGCTTTCATTTTCGGTATTGCCAGGAGCGGCGGCTCTTGCGTCACAGGCGGGCGCGGCGCTTTTGGATAGCATCACGATCGATCTGAGTGGCGAGCCGGAAAGTTTTGACCCGGCAATCGCCTATGCTCCCCGGGATTGGTCGATCGTTCATTCCATCTACGATTCTCCTGTGCAGTTTGGCCCGAATGGCGAGATCGAGCCGCTTGCAGCGGAATCGGTCCGCTTCATCGATCCAACGACCTACGAGATCAAGCTCCGACCCGGCATTTTCTTTCATGACGGCTCACCGCTAACCTCCGCTGCAATAACGCGCTCGGTTAAGCATCTGCAATCTTCCGGCTCAAAGGTCGTTGATCTTTTTAGCGGCATAACCGAGGTGAAGGAGATCGACGCCCTCACCGCCACTATCGTCACATCCGCGCCATCCCCATCGCTACCTGCCCAGATGGTTGCATGGCTCGTCCTGTTGCCTGAAGGTGCCACCGCTGCGAGCATGGCTACCAATCCAGTTGGAACCGGGCCCTACTCGTTCGTCGAGAGCGTATCGGGAAGTCAGGTAGTGTTGGCTCGAAACGAACGGTACACGTGGGGAAGTCCGAAGGGAACCCCGATCGCTGAAAAGGTTGTGTACCGGTTTGTGGCCGAATCCTCCACACGGGTTGCTGATCTGTCGACTGGGGCGGCAGATATCATCATCGAAATTCCTGCCGATCAGAAATCCGCGATCGAAGCTGCGGGAGCCACGGCGGACGAAATCGCCCTGGTCGGATCGATATGGATTCGACTCATAAGTGACGAGAAACCGTTCGACGATCCTCGCGTGCGGCAGGCCATGAACTATGCGGTCGATGTGCAATCGATCGCATCCGCTCTGGTATCCCCAGAGGCCCATCGGTTAGCCAGCATCTTTCCCGACAAGCGAAGCATGGGATTCGACGCGTCCCTGGCACCATATCCGTTTGATCCTGACAAGGCCCGCGCCCTTCTTGCAGAGGCGGGGGTGTCAGATGGTACCGACGTCGATTTTGATATCACCACCGCCGGGCGTCAGGATGTCGCCGAGGCAGTTGCCGCGCAACTTGCCGACGTTGGAATCCGAGCAAAAATCCGGGCGATGGAATACACCAAGTTCAATGACACCTGGAAAGACGGAAGCGCTCCGTTACGGATGTCGACATGGAGTCCTCTCTACGACCCATCGACGTTGCTCAGCCTTGTATTCGCGAAGGAGGGATACCTTTCGCGATATACGAATCTCGATGCCGACAAGCTGATCCAAATGGCGAGCCTGGAGACAGATGCGGTGAAGCGCGCCGCACTCTACCAGAAGCTCGGAAAAGTCATGTTCGACGATCCCGCTGCCATCTATCTCTGGAACCTGACCGCATTGTATGGGGTAAGTAAACGCGCCGGATCGTGGCAGCCCCGAGGAGATGAGTATGTCCTGGGGGTGACAACCGGAGGCGTCGAGTCGTGAGCGACAAGCGTCATCCGGTTCAGGAGGGACGCCCGGATGGTCAGCGCTCCCACAATGTATTCGATGTCATTCAGGGGCGTTCATCGGTCCGGTCGTTTCTTCCAGGGCCAGTCTCGGGCGAACTGATTCGCAACGCGATCGAGTCGGCAGGCTGGGCACCCTCGCCCCACGGCACGCAACCCTGGCGGTTCGTAGTTATCGAATCCGAAGCGACGCGGCGTCATCTGGCGAGCGAGATGGCGGCAAGCTGGCGAACGCAGTTGAGAATGGATGGGGACGATCCGGAGATCGTTGAACGTCGGCTGCGCCGAAGTCAGGAGCGACTCGAGTCAGCACCGGTTCTAGTGATTCTGGCTCTTTACCTTGAAAACGCGGCGGACTATCCAGATAGCGACCGCCAATCAGCAGAAGAACTGATGGCAGTGCAAAGTCTCGGTGCGGCGGCCCAGAATTTTCTCCTGGCACTTCATGCTCAGGGTCTGGACACAGGCTGGATGTGCGCACCACTGTTCTGCCCGGATCTCGTCCGGGCTGCCCTGAAGCTTCCTGAAGAACTTGTGCCCCATGCGATGTTTCCCGTCGGCCGAATGGCTACCCTTCCCAAACGACGACCCCGACTGCCTGTGGATGGGCTGATCGCTCGATGGTTTTCAGAAGAAAACTGAACGGCTGCCCACTTCGAGATGGTATTGACGATGAGGGGGCTTGGCCTTGCAACGCGACTGACGTTCAGAAAATGAGCCATCCGCCGATCAATGCCACCGCGAGGATGAAAAGAACCACACTGGCGATTCCCAGTCCCGTCAACCAGACAAGCACCGCGCCCACAATAAGCAATAGTGCAAGGATCACCAGATAATTGCGCTGCAGGAGAGTCAGCGGAAGAGTTCTGTCGTTCATTACCCAGGGATCCGGTGATGGTCGTACCGCATCACCGGCAAGCACTTGCCGGGCGTTTTGCAATTGCTTGCGCTGCTGTTGGCGGTCGTTCTGGCTCACGATGAAGCTCCGTTTCTGATCCGGGTCAGGATCAAGGGGCGGGCGTAGGGTGATGATCGCTTGTTCCAAGATGGGCTACGCGATCCCAGATCAGGACCACGATGATCTTCACGAGTCCTGCCCACGTGAGCATGATTCCTGCCAACAGCCAAACCTCATCGAGCTTGAGCAGCTCGGTGGCGGCGACAAGTAGAAGACCGAATATCGCTATTGCCCAAGATGCGATCCGAAGATGTCGCATGACGGTTGACCTCAATTCCCTAAGTTTCCCGGTGGCCTGGATTCTCGGCGATGACGATAAGACGATCGGACTCGTCGGTCAACGGGCCGAGATCGTAACTTCCACATACATTCCAGCTGGAGAACCCGGTGAGTTCGAGCATCATCTCGAGCTCATAGGGATGGATGTAGCGGTGGGGGAACTGCGTTCGCGTGCGCTGCAGGGAACCATCCACGCGCACGGTGTCGTACCAGATCACGGTGTCCAGAATCTGGTCAGCCGAATACAGATCCCGATGAGACCATTTGTCGACGACGCTTCCATCGTCTAGAGTCCATGTCCCTTCGAGATGTGACTGCGAAGTGAGGTGCTGTAACTGTTCCTGGCTGGGGTTGATGAGATCGATAATGACATAACCACCTGGACGCAGGGACAGGCGACTGGATTCGAGCGCAGCACGCTGGTCTCCCGGCGTCTCCAGATGCATGAGTGCATTCAGCGAAAAGATCGCCAGACCGAACGGACCGCCGGGAGCATCGACTGCATCGCGCATGTCACCCTGGTGAAGCGTCACGTTCCTGATCTTCGGGTTGGTAGCGACACGCGCCCTGGCACGGGCCAGCATCTCCGACGAGGAATCGAGCCCGGTAATCGGATGGCCCGCCTCCGCAATCGGGATCAGCAGGCGGCCGGTGCCAGCTCCCATCTCAAGGACGGGACCTTCGACCGTGTTCAGCATGCCGAGATACAGATCGATATCATCGTCGAAGACGTCGTGTTCGAGATCGTACAGTGCGGCGATTTGCGCGTAAGGATCGACGGAAGGGGAGGTGTCGGGATCATTCATCCGTCAATTCTAATCCAATCCAGAACCAAACGCCGGAATTCGGCCTTAGTAGGCGTCCGGTTTGACGGTGGCACGACTCGCACTCTATAGTGCTGCTTATGGCCAAGAAAAACGCAGGTGCGAATGGAGACTCGCCACGCGGCGATCGGGTAGTGAGTCAAAATCGGCGCGCCTTCCATGACTATTTCATTGAAGAGACCATCGAGGCTGGAATATCGCTCACCGGCTCCGAGATCAAATCCATCCGCGATGGCAAGATAACCATCAGCGAGGGATACGTGCGCATTGATAATGGAGAATTGTGGCTGGTCGGAGCACATATCAATCCGTACTCGCACGGAGCATATGCCAATCACGATCCGGATCGGCCCCGGAAGCTTCTGGTCCACAAGAGGCAGATCATCGATCTGCGCGAAGCAATCGAGCGAAAGGGTCTTACGATCGTTCCCTTGCGTGTGCGATTGAAGAATAGCCGCGCAAAGGTGGATATCGGCGTCGCAAAGGGCAAGCATCTCTACGACAAGCGACAATCCGAGATGGCACGTGATGCGAAGCGCGACATGGATCGGGCAGTGCGCAGCCGCGACTGAGCGTCCCGGCCCCGCTTCCATCGCAATCCGGCACGTATGCTATGATTTGACCCGGCAGACAATTGGCTGCCTGCGATTTTGGGGGTGCCTGGATTCGACAGGGTCAAACGTTAGGCCATTGCACGTCGAGAGCGCCCGAGGCCTCGTAAAAAACGGGCAAAAATGTAGCTGCGAACAAACCACAGCTCGCCTACGCTGCCTAAGTCTTAGACCTCTAGTCAGCGCGTCCTACCGGACCTTCCTTCACCGGGACCGGGTCTGGGCGTCACCAAGGTGAAGTGCGGCGACTTAGTCCGTTGGAGCGCGGTCGTCCAAGGCAGTCCGACTCACTGAGAGAGAACCCTGTCGATGGGGGTCTTTCCCGGCACATAAATCATCGACTAAACGTGTAGTAGATGTCCGGCAGTTGGTCTTGGACGGGGGTTCGATTCCCCCCATCTCCACCATCAGCATCGGTTTCGGCCCCTGAGTGATCAGGGGCCGTTGTCGTGTCCGACCGATCGCGGGAGCGGGATACCGTTTCGACCTCCCGGTCCGTTGTTGAACGCGCCATTATCCATGCGCCTGTTGATAGCGCAGGCAAATGCGGGGATACTGATGACTCAAGCCGAGAGCGATGGATGCGAAGCTATTCGGAAGGTATTCTCATGGATCAGGTGCAATTGCTGGACGAGTTGCAACAGATAGTCGGGTCAGGGTTCGTGCGTCACCGACCGATCGATCTGATGGTTTACGAGTATGACGGATCGGTGGACGGTGCCGTCGATACGGCGCGGCCGTTTGCGGTCGTGCTTCCGAAGACGACCGAACAAGTGTCTGCCGTGGTGCGCGTAGCATACAGGGCCGGGCTTCCGGTTGTGGCCCGAGGAGCAGGCACGGGGTTGTCAGGAGGCGCCGTAGCTCAACAGGGCGGCATTATCATCGCCCTTACCCGCATGGATCGGGTGATCGAGGTCAGTCGCCAGGATCGAACTGCGCTCGTGGAGCCTGGCGTGATCAATCTGGAGTTGAGCGAGGAAGTCAGGGAGTTTGGCCTCTTCTTTGCACCTGATCCGTCGAGCCAGAAAGCCTGCACCATCGGGGGAAACGTCGCCGAAAATTCGGGCGGCCCACACTGCCTGAAATATGGTGTGACAACCAACCACATCCTTGGTCTGGAAATCGTGCTCTTTGATGGAACCGTTGTCTGGACCGACTGCGCGCGGGATGGGTACGGTGGCCTGGATCTTACTGCGGCGCTGGTTGGTTCCGAGGGAATGCTTGGGATCGTGACGAAAGCCCTCGTCCGCCTGACCGTCATACCCTCCACGACCAGCGTGATGCTCGCCGCATTCGGAAGCATGGACGCCGCATCCGATGCCGTCACGAGAATCATCGCGGCGGGCAATCTGCCCGCTGCCCTGGAGATGATGGACAACCTCACCATTCAGGCAGTCGAACCTGCTTACCATGCCGGATATCCAATGGATGCCGGAGCGGTCTTGCTGATCGAAATCGATGGCCATGAGGCCGACGTGGAAGAAAGCTCCCGTGAGGTCGAGGTGCTTTGCATGGACGCCGATACGACGTTGTTCCGGCAGGCAACTGGAAGTGCCGAGCGCAACCTGCTCTGGAAAGGGCGCAAAATGGCGTTGGCCGCGATGGGACGACTTTCACCGAATTACTATCTTCACGATACGGTCGTACCCCGCTCTCAGCTCACGACCACGTTGACTGCGGTGAACGCGATTTCTGCCGAATACAAGCTCCCGATCGCCAACGTCTTCCATGCCGGCGACGGCAACTTGCATCCTCTCATGCTGTTCGATCGTCGCAAGCCAGGCGAAATCGAGCGCGTTCTCGAGGCCAGCCACGCGCTCTTGCACGAATGCGTTCGGTTGGGCGGAACGCTTTCGGGGGAACATGGAATCGGCACCGAGAAACGGGAGTACATGACCCTTGTCTATAGCAAGGACGACTTGCGCGCAATGGCGGGGTTGAAGACCGCCTTCGACCCACAACAACGACTCAATCCCGAGAAGATGTTTCCGAAAGGATTTGTCTGTGGGGACCTGCGGGCACTGGCGAATACCTTCGACCACCATGCGCATCTGCATGGGATCGTGCCGGTTTGAGGGTGGGAGCGAATGTTCAGATGAGGATCATCGATGGAGTCGAACCAGAGAGAGTGGGCATCCCGCTCTCGTCATCCGAGGTGTCCGACTTCCTGAAGGCAGCCTCGATCGACGGTCAAAACGTCGTGCCGTCGGGGGGCGGAACGGCTCTTGAGATCGGCAACCCGGCGGCGCGAATCGATCTGTTGCTCGATACATCTTCCCTTGCAGGGGTGATCGACTACAAGCCGACCGATCTCATGGTTTCGGTCCGGGCCGGCACAACGATCGGTGATCTCAGTGACGTCCTCGCGGAGCATGGGCAGGAATTACCGCTGGATATCGCATTCGGGGACCGCGCCACCGTTGGCGGGGTTGTGGCTACTGCGTTTGCTGGTCCGCGTCGCTTTGGATCGGGAACCCTCAAAGATCTCCTGGTCGGCTGCGAATACGTTCGTGGCGATGGCATGATTGCCAAGGCAGGCGGCATGGTCGTTAAGAACGTGAGTGGATTCGAGATCCCTCGGCTGCTTCACGGATCATGGGGCACACTTGCGGTCGTGACCTCGGCAAACTTCAAGGTGACCCCCATCGCGAAAGGTGATCTCACTCTCTCGGTAAGGTTTCCGTCCATCACCGAAGCGATCGAGGCCGCACATCGGACGCTGATGTCAGGTGTATCGATCGTCAGCTGCGAGATCGTATACGACGTGCAAGAGATACATCTCCTCTTACGGCTTCAAGGTCGCGAGGACGGTGTGCGTGCCCAGTTGATCGGCGTCCAGCGATTGCTCGATGGTTCCTCCATGGCCGTCCATGAGGGCGAGGTGAGTCGGCAGTTCTGGCAGCAGCACGTGGATCACTTCGCTGCCGCAGATGGATTGGGGCAGGTTGTGATCGGGGTGCGGCCGCGCGATCTCGCAGCGATGCTGATGCATGTCAGGTCGATGCCTGCCGGTTTCACGCAAAAAGTTTGCGCGTCTCCGGCGACCGGAACGGTCCGGATCCGCTTCGATCACGATCAGGTTGCGGCCGACGAATTCTGGTCGACAGTTACCCCCAAGCTTCCGATGGCGGGACTCAGCATGATGGTCGAGTTTGCATCCCTGGATTGGAAGCGCGGCCTCGACATATGGGGTGTTGCCCCCGCCGGGCTCGAAATCATGCGCGCAGTCAAGAGCCAGTTCGACCCAGCCGGTGTGCTCAATCGCGGCCGGATGATGATTTAGGCGCGGACTGGAAAAGGATCTGAGATGGCTATTTCGCTCAAAGGTTTACTGACAGGGCCGACGGGGTTTTCTGGCGAAGACGTCCCCGACGATGACCTTCTGCGTGACTGTGTGCATTGCGGAATGTGCCTTCCTGCCTGCCCAACGTATCGGCTGACGGGACAGGAAGCGTCGTCGCCTCGCGGCCGTCTGTGGCTCATGAAATCCGTGATGGATGGCCGGCTCGACCTGCTCGATCCGGAATTCGACGAGCAGATGTATCAGTGCCTGAACTGCCGGGCGTGCGAGGCGGTTTGTCCATCCGGCGTGCAGTACGGTCCTCTGGTCGAGGCATCGCGGGCGCAGCTGGAGCAGCATCGACCACGCCCATTCTGGCAGCGCGCTGCGCGCAAGGTTGGCATGGAAGTGCCGCTCGCCGACATCCGCCGCATCCGACTGATGGTCAATGGCGTACGCCTCTACCAGCGGTCTGGCCTCGCGATGCTCGCCCGAAAACTGGGCGTTTTGCGTCTGCTGCGACTGGAGACGCTGGAAGCGATGGTGCCGACCTTGAACGAATCCCCACTCGTTTCAGGGGCCGAAACCTGGCGACCCGCGACCGTCTCCGGTGAAGCGCATCTCTTCAACGGGTGCGTGATGAGCACCGTGTTCGCCGGAACCAACCGGGCTGCCGGTCGCGTGATGGCCCACAACGGTATTGCATGTGATGTACCTGCCGGTCAGCAGTGCTGTGGTGCGTTGCACATTCATTCCGGGATGATGGATGAGGCGCGTCGGCTTGCGAGAATCAATATCGATTCATTCGAGCAGTTCAGTGACGAGCCCATCATTGTCACCGCCGCGGGATGCGGTGCGGCGTTGAAGGAATACGATTTCCTGCTTAAGGATGACCCTGGCTACGTGGATCGCGCCAAGGCATTCAGCCATCGGGTGAAGGACGTATCGGAGTTCCTTGCGGCTCAGAAGCTTTTCCCTCCAAAGCAGGAAAACCCGGTCGTCGTCACCTACCAGGAGCCTTGCCATCTTGCGCACGCGCAGCGCATTACCGAGCAGCCACGCATGCTGCTCAACCTGGTCCCGGGGCTCAAACTGGAAGAAATGCGAGAGTCATCCCTCTGTTGCGGCAGTGCCGGCATCTACAACGTCATCCGCCGAGAGATGGCTGACGATCTTGGCGATCGCAAGGCTGGCCATATTCTCGCCACCTCGGCCACGACCGTCGTGACGGCCAACCCGGGGTGCGCAATGCAGTTGCGCACATCGCTGCGGCGGAACGGCTCCGATATGCCTGTACGCCATATCGTCGAGATTCTCGATGAAGCATACGGCGGAAAGCAAAGTGCCGATCGACGCGAATGGTCGATCGACGCTTCGGATATCGCACGCTAGGATCTCTCGACAACTGAGGCGCGGGCGGGATACTGGCCGCCGCTCGGTTCGGACGCACGAGAGAGCGGGTTCCTTGGAGGAGCGAGTCTACTCGTTCCAGTTGTCCTCTGCGATCGGGAAATGCATCAGTGCAGTCGTCCCGTTGGGACCGGACATGATCGAGAACGTTCCCTTCAGGTCGGACGTCACGAGCCGCTGCGTGATCCGCATGCCCAGCCCCTCGGAGCGCGCCGGATCGAACCCTTCAGGAACCCGATGTCCATCGTTGAAGACCTCGACGTTGGCCATTCCGTCATCTTCCCACGCGCGAATGCGGACGTAGCCGTGATCCCGGTTTCGAAATCCGTGACTGATGGCGTTGGCGGTCAATTCATTGATCAGAAGTGACAGGATCGTCGCCTGCCTCGATGCCACGGTGAGCGTGCTTGTCTGGATGTCGAACCTGACCTGAATGCCAGGCGGTATCAACGTGCTGTGGGCATCTTCGGCGACCATTCTGGCGATTACATCGACCGTTGTACCGGCGAGTCGTTTCTCGTCGCTGAGCAGATCATGGACGGCTGCAATCGACTGGATTCGGCTGATCGCTTCCCGGATCTCGGTTGCCCAGGGTGCGTCTTCAGCTGATCTCAGTTGTAACGACAGCAGGGCGGCCACGGTTTGCAGATTATTGCGGACACGGTGATGCATCTCCTGCACGAGCGCCGATTGCGTCTGAATGCTGTGCATGGCGTCCTGATAGAGCTGGGCATTCTCGATCGCCATTGCCGCAGAATCGGAGAACGCCTGCAGGATGCCAAGTGTATCCTCGTCAACCTCGACGGAGGGCCGGAGGCGAAGGCAGATCGCACCGACAGTCTCGCGAGCCGAACGCAAGGGCAGGCAAAAGAGTGTGCTCACGCCATCGACGAACGAAATCTCGTCCCGCTTGGCGGTTCCTGTCAGCAAGACCTGAGCAACCACACGGTCCCGGTCCGCATCGTCGATCATCTCCCGAACGGGGCCGACCCGGTATTCGATCGTCGGTACTGCGTCTCGCCGTCCTGCATTCGTTGTTTCCCTGATTCTGAAGATGGCGGCCGCATCGGCATGAACCAGCTCCATCGCCTGCTCGGTTATCAGGCGCAAAACGTCTGCAAGATCGAGGGTGGACGCAAGCATTCGTGAAACCCGCTGCAGCGTGCCAAGTTCCGCTACCTTCCGCCGCAGACGTTCATCGGTCTGACTGAATTGCCGCGTATTTTCGATGCTGATCGCCAGTTCACCGGCCACGGTCTGCAGGAACTCGAGCTCGTCGTCGCTGTATTCTCGGCGCCGAATCGAATAGATATTGAGAATCCCGACGAGCTTGCTCTCTCCCTTGGAGGTAATTGGGACCGAAACCTGAGATGTGTAGATCTCGTCACCAATCCCTGGATGGGCGAGGAAGCTCTCGTGCTCGTGAGCGTCGGGCGCGGCGATCAGTTTCTGCTCGGACGCTGCCAGACCGGTGATGCCAAAACCCAGACGTAGCGTCGCGGAGCCGACCGAGACGGGACTCAAACCCACCCCGGCGCGAAGGGTGAGCAAGCCCGTGCCGTCGTTGTACATGAAAATCGAACAGGCGTCGCCATCAGCCGCCTCGGTGACAATCGATGCGATCTGCTGGAGCATGTCAGGGAGACTCAAGTTTGCCGTTGCCGCCCTGTTGATCTGGTGCAGGGCCGATAAGCGTGACATCTGCGCCGGGAGTGGATCACTGATGATCCCTGATCCATCGTGCTCGGTTGGAGGAGTCTCGTGAAACACGCGTGACACCGTGGCGAGCGCGATACCAGCGGCACGGATAGTCGCAGGATCGGCAGCCGCCCCACTGCCGAACTGTTCGAACAGCTCCTGCAGCGTGTCGACGCTCGCCGCCATCACGTCTTCAAGTGTCATCCTTGCGTCGCGCGCGCTCTTCGCAAACGCTGCAAATGCTTCTACCAGTGGTTGACCGCCCTGAATCGAGCGACCGTCCAAGGTGCCGTAGGCAGCTTTGAGATCGTGCGTGAGGATCGCAGCGAGCTCACCCAAAGATGCGTTCGATATCATGAATGTTCCTGTTTGGACGACTACAAATGCTGGTCGAACCATCCGATCAGATGGTGAAGCCGAGCCAACCGTCGACTCGGTGTGCCGTTTCGTGACAAGCCGTGGCTCTCACCTGGAATGCGCACGAACGCGACCTCCTTCTCAAGATACTTCAGTGCGGTGAACATCTGCTCGGATTGTTCGATTGGACAACGCAGGTCCTGTTCGCTGTGAAGAATCAACAACGGTGTCGTGATCTGATCGACATACGAAATCGGAGAATGTCGGAGCAGTTTCTCTGCGTCACTCCAGGGGAGCCCGCCGAACTCGAACGCTCCAAAGTCGAAGCCGATATCACTCGTGCCGAAAAAGGAGTAGAAGTTCGACACACAGCGCTGCGTGACGGCGGCCTTGAACCGCTGGTCGTGGCCGATGATCCAGTTGGTGAGATATCCACCGTAGGAGCCTCCTGTCACACCGAGTCGCGCAGGGTCGATCCACGGCAATTCGAGTGCTTTGTCGAGTGTCGCGATCACATCCGGCATGTCACTTTCGCCCCATCGACCGCGGGTTGTGCCAGTAAAATCTTCGCCGTATCCAGAAGATCCGCGCGGATTGCAGAAGAGGACCGCATATCCCCGAGACGCCATGAGCTGCATCTCGTGGAACATCGCGTAGCCGTACATTGCATGGGGACCGCCGTGGATCTGCACAATCAATGGATGTCTGGCCGTGGACGTGTCCTCGAATCCGACGGGAGGAATCAGCCACGCCTGGATTGCGGCCCCATCTGGTGCCGTCACATCGAGGTCGATCGCTGCCGGCAGTGCGACTGCGCCGACGATATCGTCATTGACCGAAGTGATCTGGATCTCATCCTGTCCATCCAGCGTTGAGCGGTAGAGTTCGAACGGGAGGTGAACCTGACCAGATGTGAAGACGAGTCCATTTCCGGCCAGCGTGAAACCGGTGATTCGGCGTTTGCCACTCGTCACAGCCGTTACGACGTTTGAGACCAGGTCGATCCGATGTACCTGCGCCTTGCCATGGTCCGAAGCGAGCGCCAACACGGTGTGCTCGTCCAGCCAACGTGCGACCTCACCGTTGTCACCCACCACGTCGCTCATGCCCACGTCGCCGAAGGTGACGTCAAGAGATTCCGTGTGGTTCGTGACCTCACTCCCATCGGCGTTCACCGTCCACAGGGTGTCGTTCTTCGAGCCACCGCCTTTGGCGTCGAGATGCCCAAGGAAGGCGAGCCTGTTTCCGGTCGGCGACCAAAACGGATGGTCGAAGCTGGCGTCATCTTCAACCAGTACGGTCACGTCAGCGCTGGTTCCACCAGCGGACGCGGGGACTGTCAGGATCGTGCTTGCTCCGAGCCGCTTGCGATCCTCTCGACGATTTCCAACGAACGCGATGGTGCTGCCGTCTGGCGACCAGGTGGGTGAGCTGTCGCTGACGTCGCCGAATGTAAGCTGGGACTGCTCACCGGACGCGAGGTCGACGGTCCACAGGTGGACATATTTTTCGAGCCAGCCGCGCGCGTCGAAGCGATAGCGGAGGTCGTGGATGATTCGTTCGTCAGCCACCTGCCCATCTGTCGATGGAGGGAGGAACGAGTCACTCTCCGACACATCATCACTGGCGACGAAGGCGATCCGACCACCGTCCGGAGCCCAGGAATGTGAGGACGCACCGTTCGGGTGGTTTGTGACCTGTATCGCCTCACCTCCATCGATGCGGATCGTCCAAATCTGGTTTCGAGGTTTGGCCGTGGCAGAATCGTCTTTCGCCTTGGCTTTCTCTGTGCCCTTCTTGCCGAGATCTTCGGTAGATTTCGTTTCAGGGAGAGCCAGCATTGCGGGTCGATTCGACACGAATGCGATCGATCCGCTATCCGGTGACCATCTGGGACTGGTATCGCGAGCCGAACCGCCAGTCAGTTTCCGAGCATCGCTACCATCTGCGTTGGCGATCCAGATCGCCGAGAAGTAGGCATCCTTGTCCTTGTCGAGCCGGGTTATCACCCATGAGATCAGGCGTCCGTCCGGAGACGATTGAGGGTCACCGACCATCTGAATGGCGAACAGATCATCGGCTGTGAGCGGACGTTGGCGGGGAGAAGACATGTGGCGAATAACTCCTGGATGTGCACACACGGACAATCGATTTGGGGCAGCATACCCTCACCGACCGCAAGACTCAACACGTTGCGTGGCTGTCCGGGGCAGTCGCCTATACTTGGGCGTATTGGACGAGTATGCACGTCGCTGCCGGGCGTTTCTGCGAACGGCGATCAATCCTGCCTGGAGCATCCACGTGACTCATCAACTAGCCATATCTTTCGTGTTCGTATCTGGAACAGTCTGAATTCGTGTCGAACAAGTATCCCTTTGAACCGCAAGAGTCGGATCAATTCCCCGGAAGGCATTCAGGCTCTCCTGCGCGACCGGGCTTTGCCATGCGGTCGGCGCAGACGGTCGCCGGATGGCTCCTGATCGTCATCGCCTGGAGACAGCGGCGACAAGACTTCAGCCGATTCCTGGTCGCAATGCTCTTCCTGATCGGCGGCCTCGGTTTGGGGACGGCCGCCGCCTTGATGGACAACTATCTCCACCGGGGTGTTGAGAGCGGTGCGGAGCAGCCATACGTCCTCAAGCCAACAGGCAAGGACCTCGCGACCAACATCGACCTGCGCCTCTTTCCCGATCGGGAAATCGACAGTGTTGCCCAGGAACTGAATCAAAGCGGATTTCGGTATGTTCGGCAGGAATTCTCTTGGCGGCAGATCGAACCGAATCAGGGCGATTTTCAGTGGGCTGCCTATGATGCAATTGTCCAGACGCTAACGAAATACGACATCAAGGTCATCGCCGTTATCAAGGAGGCACCGGTGTGGTCTACCGGATCGGGAGTCCTCAAGGCCACCGACAGTCCGCCGTCCGATCCTGCGACGATTCAGGCGTTCACCCTGGCGCTGACGCAGCATTATGGGGATGGTCTCCCGTTCCTGCAGATCTGGGACCAACCGAATCTTGCCTCCCACTGGGGCGGAACTCCATCGACTGGCGAATCGTTCCTGCCGTATCTGGGTGCCGCGTTCAACGGCGCGCGCGCCGGCAATCCTGAGGTCAAGATTGTCACTCCCGAACTCGCCATGAAATCTGATCAGGTCACTGGACAGACTGATCTCGAATTCATGCGGGATCTGCTCCGGGTGAACGGTGCACCGTTCATTGACGTCGTGGGCATCACGCTCGATGGAGGCAAGTTCTCCCCCGACGATCGCCGCGTGAATGCTGATCGCCTGAACATGTCGCGGGCGATTCTCTTTCGCGACATGCTGGTAAAGGCCGGATATATCCAGACGCCGATCTGGGCAACGTCGTTTGGATGGTCGGCACAGGGGTCGGTAACGCGTGACGACCAGGGCGAATACGTCATCCGCGGCATGAACCGGAGCTGGTCGGAATGGCCCTGGATGGGACTCATGGTCCAGTGGTCGTTCATCGACCCGGACGCAAATTCTCCCGGCGCGAATTACGCCGTGGTCCTCCCCGACGGTCGAGGAACCCCACTCTATGCGCAACTCACGGCATCTACCGTGCGCACTCGCGCAGGTGTGGCCAATACCGGTTTCGCGCCGATGGATTCCTCTGCTGTCACCTATGAGGGAAACTGGGAGGATCAGCATCTCGAAGGGCGAACATTTCGTACGACGAGTGAGTCCGAGGCATCCGCAACGCTGACATTTCGCGGCACCGGGGTTATCGCCTATATCCGCACCGGACCTCAATCCGGCACTATCCGGATTGAACTTGACGGCAAGGTCGTCTCGGGCGGGTTCGGCGAGAGTGGAGATGAATGGAGCTTTGAGGATCCTCTCGGCACCAACGATTTCCCTCACACCTTGCTCGCAGATCTTCCCGATACGCAGCATACGCTGACGCTGACGCTGGTGGGATCGGGGGAACTCACCCTTGGTGGATTGGAGGTCGTTCGGAATGCCCCGTTCGTCTGGCCAGTCATGTTGATCACCGTGGGCGCGCTGTTGCTGATCTTCTTCGCGGTGCGCTCGTTGATCTATCTCGTGGCAATCAGCGCCGGGTACCTGCAGCGACGCTCCGGGATGGATTTGTGGCCGCAACTGCCGCAGATGCCAGACTGGCAACCTCGCCGCAGGACGTAATCGTTCAAAGCCTTCAGCAGTTCAATCCGCTACGGGAACGGAGGCGTATTCCAGCAGGATGGCCTGGGTTGAAGGTTGCCTACCCTCATTCCGGCCGCTGCATTTTCAAAATGATCGTTGTGTGTTCATTCCGGGCGTCCGCCATCTGTTTTGAGGCGAGCGGATCATTTTGACCCGGTTGACCCAGTCATGCAGGGTAAAAGCGCGGAATCGTTGTCCAGGGAAGTGAAAGAGTACACTCCTGCATGGCAAACTCGTGATGTTGGTTTCGCGCTCAGTCGATTCAATGCATACGTCCGTGATTTCAATGACGGTTGCCACGCACTCCACAAGGCACTCGATTTCGGGAGGCTGCCCGCACTCGTCGTGATTCCGGATTTCGCTTTCAAGCGGCAGCCCAGATGGAACCGTCAGATGAAGCCGGCAGAGCCGGATGAGCATGATCAGAGGCGTGATGAGCAACGAATCTCCTTCGGGTCCCAAATTAGGTGAGGACAGCGCGATACCTTTGGAGGCAGATGCGGCAAATCTGCACGACCCGGTCACTGTCGTGATAGATGGCTCCGAAAAAGCGTCGAACGATGAGAATGAGGATCCGGAAAATCTGGGACGGCGCTTTTTGCAGCCTCGCACCCTGATTTCGTTCGGCTTGGCGCTTGTGATCATCGTCTTTGTCTTCTCTCGCCTCAATATCAATCCGGCGTTGGTTTGGTCTCGAGTCAAACAGGCGAATCTGGGACTGTTGCTGGCAGCCGGAGTCGTGTACTACTCGTCCCTCTTCGTGCGTGGACTGCGCTGGAAGATGATGCTCGGACGAGTCGGTATCGACGAGAAGCACGGCTATGAGATGCCCGGTCCGGTGGGCATGTTTCACATCATCTTTCTGTCATGGTTCGCAAACTGTGTTGTCCCCGCCCGACTCGGTGATGCCTATAGATCCTTCCTCCTCAAGCAAAAGAACAAGGCATCGTTCGGAACGTCTTTGGGGACCATTCTTGCCGAGCGCTTGATCGATCTCGTAACGTTGATTTTTGTGCTGCTGGTGGCGGGCATCGTCGTTTTTGGAACGAAGGTTCCGCATCGAGCCGAGCAGGCATTCCTGATCGGCGCCGCCGTCGTGATCGTCGGTGTCATAGGTGTCATCGTGCTCTTCCTCGGCCGAAACCGATTTGAGCGATGGATGCCAGACCGATTCATCATCCATTATCAGAATCTCAGTGAGGGAATCTTCGAGATCCTGAAGCGTCCAATTCCATACGGGATCATTGGAGCTGCGCTCTGGATGTTCGACGGGGTTCGAGTGATGCTTGTCGCCTGGGCACTCAACTCTCATCTCACCATTGCGGAGGCAACAGTCGTTGCGCTCCTGAGTGCTCTGGCGACTGCGATACCGCTGACTCCGGGAGGCGCCGGCACGGTGGAGGCGTTCATGATTATTATCCTTCCGTGGGTTGGCATCCGGGGGGATGAAGCGGCTGCCCTTGCGCTTCTCGATCGCGTCGTAACCTACTGGAGCCTGATTGCGATCGGCTTGCCTGTATATATCGTGTCGCTACGTCATGCGGTGCCGACCGGTAAATCGACGGGCAAGGCGGCGAGAAAACAATCGGCCGGCCAGTATTCGACAATGTCCCAGACAGCCGATTCGGATGTTTGATGGTATGAGATCATGCAGATTCGATCAAAGGTCATAAGGAGGGATTGTTGGGGCTGTTCAGCAAATATTATCTGAAAGATGGTGATGCGCCGGACGAACAGGCCCTCGAACCTGAGATCGTGATCGACGAAGGGTTGGGTCCGCTCTGGCCCCCTTCACCGAAAGTGCAGATACTCCTGATTGGTTTGGGGATCTTCCTCCTCAATCTTGTCCTTCTGGTGGTTTTTGCGATCGTGTTGTGGCAAAACGGATAAAACGATTTCCCGCGTCGGCGGCCAATACGAGCGAGGATGTTCCATGAGTGAAGATCTCAGCATGACGCCGACCGAATTTCGGCGAGTTACCGACGCGATAGAAGCAGAAATAAGTAAGGTCATCGTTGGTCAGCAGGGCGTCGTGCGTAATGTGGTAATCGCCTTGATTGCCGGGGGCCATGTCCTGCTCGAAGGCGTGCCCGGGCTCGGCAAGACGCTTCTCGTTCGAACGATGGCGGATGTTCTAGATCTGCGGTTCAGCCGGATCCAGTTCACGCCGGATCTCATGCCAGCCGATATTACCGGCACGAATATCGTTCAGGATCAGGTGGGCGGTGGCCGAGTCTTCTCATTCCGCGAGGGACCTGTCTTTTCAAACCTGGTGCTTGCCGACGAGATCAACCGCGCCACGCCGAAGACCCAGTCAGCGCTCCTGGAGGCGATGCAAGAGGGAACGTGCACGGTGGCGAACCAGATCTTCACGCTGCCCAAGCCTTTTTTCGTGCTCGCCACGCAAAATCCCCTGGAGATGGAAGGTACCTATCCGCTTCCCGAGGCGCAACTCGATCGCTTCTTCTTCAAGCTGATCGTCCCATTTCCATCGGCCGCGGAGATGCACGAAATCGTTGCCCGCACCGCGCTGAATGTCGCTGCGACAGTTGCTCACGCGGCGGATGGGGCTTCGATCGAGCATATGGGCAATATGGCGAAGCAACTTCCCGTCACGCACGCGGTCATGGATTATGCTGTCCGCCTCGTGCTCTGTACTCACCCGGATCATCCGCTTTCGCCTGGCGTCACGCGCGACTACGTTCGTTACGGGGCGAGTCCTCGTGGTGCCCAGGCGTTGGTCGCGGCTGCGAAAATCCGCGCTATTCTCGCCGGCCGGGTGAATGTCTCGTTCGACGATGTCCGCGAAGTTGCCATGCCAGCCCTGCGTCACCGAATCATCTTGAACTTCGATGCAGAGGCGAACGGCGTGACATCCGACAAGGTCGTGACGCGAGTCCTAGAAGCGGTTCCAGAGAGCGGTTTCTGATAGAGCCGAATTCTTGTTCGGCTGACCCCATCCACACACATGGAATCGTTTCGTAAAGCTCCAAGCCGGTAAACCGTTGACACGTGCAGAGGATGTGCAGTCACGAACCTCGTTTTCTGGCTTCTGGTGTCTAAAAACGCGCGGTAAGCCAGTTGTTCCATTCGCGGTCCGAGTGCCTATCGTATGGAAAGGCCTTTCATTGTCGTCAACCACTCCTGGACGAAACGCTCGCCGTCTGCTTCGAGCACTATGCGGGCATTTGCGAGATCCGCTTGTGCCCACGAACGGAAATCGGCGATCATCGAGCCCCTGGTGAGGGAACCGCTCAATTCCACATCCACTCGAGCAGATGGAGCGCGTTGGACAAGCGTTGGATCAACGGCGATGCCCAGCGCGAGCGCGTCATGCATGGGGCACTGGCGTTCGGAGGTCCCGTAGCGTCCTGCGTAGAGATCGAGATAGCCGTCGCTGATGCGCTGGAGATGGATACCCTCAGGGCTTCCAAGGTCGCGCAGGTCGTTGAGCATCGTCTCGGTGACGCGGACACGTTCCGTTACATCGAGTCCCACGATGGTCAACGGCCATCCAGCTTCGAGCACGATCTGGGCGGCCTCCGGGTCGTGCCAGATATTTGCTTCCGCCGTTGCGGTCACGTTTCCTGGAACGTGGAACGCCCCACCCATGATCACCACCTGTTTGTATGCTGCTGCGATCGATGGATCCCGCATGAGTGCGATGGCGAGGTTGGTGAGCGGCCCTGCGGCGACGAGCGTGATCTCACCTGGTCGTTCCCTGGCGAGGCGAACGAGCTGATCGGGTGCAGACTCCAGCGACGCTTGCTGAGCGGCCGGTGGCAGGTAGGTATCGCCTTGCCCATCCTGGCCATGTATATCCTCGTTGAAGAGCGGCTCGGGGCCTATCAGCGACTTGCGCGCGCCCCTGGCGACAGGTATGCCTGGGCGATCGCCGATCTCGAGGAGGCGCAGTGCGTTCTCGGTGGTCAGGTCGACGCTTACGTTGCCCCATACGGTTCCGATGGCGATGATGTCGATAGTGGGTGCGGCCAGCCCATAGAGGAGGGCCATGGCGTCGTCCACACCCGGATCGCAGTCGAACAGGACAGGTACAGGCTGAGATGAGCTGGTCATAATGGAAACTGCTCCTCGTTCGAACCCCGATATACGCTGAGCGAATGATACTGAATTGTCTCTGCGCTGAACGTCCGCGAGCGCATCCGGGCGAGTCGGCTTGACGCTCCACGAGACGCGGTGGTATGCTTCGCGAGCGCTGGAGGCGTGGTGTAGTGGCCTAACATGCAGCCCTGTCAAGGCTGAGACCGCGGGTTCGAATCCCGTCGCTTCCGCCATTGCATGATTCTGGAACTGGATTGATAGCAATCGTCCGGAAAAATGGTTCAAGTTCAGGCCGTGGCATGCATGCCACGGCTTGTTTGTTGTCGACGATGACCGATGCGAACAGGGCGCGGGCGATCCGGTTCCGTTCTTCTGGCGTCGCCACTTTCCATGCCTTCGATACGTCTGCCAGATAGCCCGCAAGTCGTTCGCCCGCGCCGCTGTTCGGATTGCCGACCGGGGGCAACATCGCCAGTTCGCCAGTCAGGGCGTCGCGTTGGACGCGGTATTCCGACTGCGACAGGTCCCCGTCAAGGAACAGCATCTTCAGGCGGTCCAACTTGCGCTGAATCTGAATCCGGATCGCGGCGGTATCGACGTGCTTGCTCTGACTCACGCGCCACGCGGCTACCAACCGTCGCCGCTGGTCTTCCGGGACGTCGAAGTTCGACAGGACGTAGGACAGTTGATCGTCGATCAGGGATTGATAGAACGACGGCTGTTCGCAGCCATTGCCCTGCGTCCGCCCCTGACAACGCGCGCGATGGTTCCCATCGGCTGTGACCGGCTTCCCGCATCCCGCACAGGTGGCGAGCCCGGATAGGGACCATGGGGACCGGTTGCCTGCGATCCGTCGCGGTCGGACGGTATTCCGTTCGCGCATTGCCTGAACCTGTTCGAATAGGTCAGGGTCGATCATCGCGCCGTGCTTGCCCGGAACCCATCCGCCCTGACCGTCGGGAAGGTCCCCGACATAGAAGCGATTTCGGAGGATCACGCGAACGGAGTCCTTTTGGAAGGGATTCGCCCCGCGATTGCCGGTCGTGCGGTAGCCCGCCGCCGTCAGGGCTTGCGCGATTTCCCGGTCCGTCTTCCCGGCCTTTGCCAGTTCGAACGCGAGGATCAGGCCGGTTCCGGACGCGATAGCGGTCCGCGTCGCGACATGGCTGTAGCGCGCCTCTGTATCGAGCGTGGGGACGCCTGACGCGTCCTTTGTGACTCCGAATGGGAGTAGGCCGTTATAGATCCTGTGCCTTCCGTTCGTGCTTGCCCTTTTTGGTTTCGAGACTCAAATTGTCGCTGTAGAACTGATTCAGTCCGACCAGCATCGTCAACATAAGCTGACCCGCCGGGGTGCTGTAGTCCATGTTTTCGGCGATGCTGACGAAGCCGACGCCACACTTCGACAGGCGGTCGAATGTTTCGAAGGCGATCCGGCGATTCCGCGCGAAGCGGTCATTCTTGTGAACGACGATGACGTCGATCCGACCGGCTTCCGCGTCTTCCAGCATCGCCGCGAATCCGGGCCGCTTCGCGATGTTATCGGTCCGGGCGCTTCGACCTTCGTCGCGGTACTCGCGAGAAACCGTCCAACCTTGCGTCTTGCAATTTCGAGGATGCTATGGTTGCCGTGGTGCCGGTCACTCCAGGGAATCCCTCGTAGGGGATTATTGACCTACTCATTTATCCATCATGACCGCGGAAGTCATACGCTCTGAGCAACACAAGTCCCAGCATCCCAGCGAAGGCGAGCAGCGTCCCACCCGTCCAGAAGAGTGGCTGTATTCCCAGAAGGTCGACCATGACGGCGCCGGACGCAAGCGAGAGCAGTCGCATGGCGTTCCATGTGACATCAAGCACGGTGAAGACGCGACCTCGCATAAACTCAGGGATCGCTCCCTGGACCGTCGAACTGAAGACCACCATTCCGGTTGAGGTATTCAGGCCATAGATGAACAGGATCACCAAGGCCACGGGCAATGGGGTGAAGATGGCGATCAGGACATCCCCCACTCCCCGGATGATGTATGGGACGAACAGCCAGCGGGCATTCCGGTAGTCACGGGCCAACGCGTTGGGAATGAGCGGACCGATCAACGCGCCGAGGCCAATTGCCCCAGTCAGCCACGTGAACCCGGCTGGCCGCAATCCAAGATGTTGTTTGGACAAGATGACGAGCATTGCCCCGGTCGCACCGACCGCGAACGAGGCGAGCCCCTGCACAATGAGCAGTCGTGAGACGAAGCGATCGTGCAGGGCATAGTTCAAACCTGCACGTGCGTCCGAGAAGTAACGATCGAGGCCGCGTGTTGTCTCCTTTGTGAGTTGCCCGGTATGAGCAGGGATCACCAGGCGAACGATCAGCAACGCTGAAATCACGAACGTCACGGCATTGAGCAGGAAGGCGGCATCTGTGCCGATAATCGCAATCAGGCCGCCAGCAACTGCCGAGGCGATGATCTGGACCAATCGTCCCGTCGACCACGACACCGAGTTCGCCGCAAGTCGCTGATCTTCGGTGGTGAGCGAGGGGATCACCGCCTGGACGGTGGGGTTGAAGAACGTGTTTCCAGCCGCCATCCCAGCAGCCACAAGATACGCGTGCCATGCCCCTTGTGGCCAAACCAGCGCCGCCCGCAGCAGATCGGCACCGATCAGCACGAACTTCCGGCTGAAGCGGTCAATGATGACTCCGGCGATTGGGCCGAGCATGAGGGATGGAATAACTTCGGCGGCAACCAGCATCGCGACCGCAGCCCCGCGCCCGGTCAGATTGTAGACCAGCACGATGAGGGCAATGTAGTGAAGCGTATCCCCTAGGCTGGAGATGAGCTGAGACAGCCAGAGCGGGAAATAGGTTGGGCTGCACACGACGGCGCTGTAGGATCGCCCGACCTGGGCAAGACGTTGAGTCATCATGTTGGACATGGTAGAACCTTCCCCTTAGGGGAAGTCAAGTGCAAGAAAGCAGGGGTATCATGGGCATGATGACGGTCGGCAAAGCTGCCGCAGAGGTCGGGGTCAGTCGTAAGACGATTAGGTTATGGGAGGCCAAGGGGCTCGTGCAGGAAGCTGCCCGCACACCAGCGGGGTATCGGCTGTTTACTGACACTGATCTCACCCGGCTTCAGTTCATTCAGCAAGCGAAGAGTCTTGGTTTCACGTTGTCCGAAATCGGCGAAATCCTATTCCTCCAGGGCGTCGGGGAAACGCCATGTGGGCGCGTCGCACAGGTGATCGCGCAGCGCATCAATGAAGTCGATCGGATGATCAGCGATTTGCGCCAATTGCGCCATACCCTCACCGCTGCCCGGAAACGAGCAGAGGGCGCGTGTCCTGATCGAACCGCATCGCTGGTCTGCCCCATCATCGAGCAGCAAGGAGAGAATCCATGATAATCGCCACTGAATCAGTCACCACCCGCCCCCAGTGCGGAGCGCAGCGTACCGAACACATCCGACGATACCTGTGTGTCTTCTGCCGGTACGGATCTCTGCCGTGCCCACCAATTCAGCGTGAATGTGCATAAGCAGGCTCGTGATGAGTCAGGCGCTTGCATATCATTAGGAGGCCACGAGGCTCGTCATCGGCGTGCCCTAACCAGACCATCGCCAGCGCTGCGAGGAAAGAGCAGACAGCCATGCCAACCAGGATCGGGCTGTACCCCCGCCGAGGAATCAAAAGGCAATTCCGGCACTGACCGGGGCGAGCTACTCCTGCCCCAGACGAGGAAGCCGCGTGCACGGCTGAAACGACTGCTGACGACGACTCGTTGTGCATGGAGGATACGATGCAGTTGGCGCGAGTGCGAGTATCACGGAGGAACACCGTCGCCTGCTGCGTGGCGGCGAGCTGTCACCAGATCGCCCGGCGTGTTGGCATTAAACAGTGCCCAGCGATACTCATCTAGGCGTCCTGTTTCGCCGACATCCAGCCTGTACATTGAAACTGCCGAGGAGATTGCTGTTAGCGAGCGATGACCCTCACGGACCATCGATGTGATCTGGGCAAGGTCTGCGCGCCGGTAAACTGCCTGCAGTGGATGCAGTCCGGTCGGATCGTGGACTGTCACTTGTCACTCCCTTTTCCTCGCCCCCGGCGATAGAGACTATCTCGCGCAGCAACATGCCGTCCAGAAATGGCATGTCGCACCCTGCGACAATGCACAGGTCGAAGCGCGCGCCCTCAAGCGCAGCGATCACGCCATCAGTCGCGCCTTGACCGGCGTCATGGACGCGTCTGACCTCTGCGAACGACCCCGGGAGGTCCCAATCCGCTTGGCCCACCAAGAAGGACTCGTCTGCCACGGATTGCAGCCTGGTGGTCACTATTTCACGCAGAGTCTGTGAGCTGTGCCCGAGCCGAAGAAGAGCCTTTGGCTCGCCCATCCTGCGGCTCCTACCTCCAATCAAGACTGCAGCCGACACGCCTAAACGAGACATGCGATCGCTCTCTTCGTTGAGTCTCGCGGCGGACAAAGACTGTCTGAATTGGATTCACTTCGCGGATTGCATGGAGGCTCGTAACTTGCTCATCCTATACCAGCAGCACGGTAATGCCGTGCTGCTGCCCGCGTAACTGGCCAGCCTGCAACGCCCCATCAAGGGTCTGTTGTCGTTGACGGCATCGGGGCTGCGAGAAGACGGCTCACCGCTTTCGCCCAGCCTCGATGCCGATGCTCCAGCGGTTGCCAGCCAGTGCGTCACCACATCACCAATGAGCACGGCGCGTCGAGAGATGAGCGGGTTGCACAGGTTGTTGCTTCTCAAGCCGCGAAGGTGGCGAGGCCACGGCTTGGGATGCGGTAGCGTTTGAAGTGTATGGAATACTCTGGCGTAGCGGAAGTCCGCGAACGGCGTCAGTCGATATCCCAATCCAGCATCTGAACCGGTAGACTGGTCCCAAGCTCTACCACCATCATCTCTTCAGGCACGATGAGCGGGCCGTTGGTGAAAGCCAAGCTGGAGAGCATGCTTGCGCCTTGGGCACTGGCAGGATAGGCGACGTAGCCCTCCGACGATGCGTCGATTCGAACCCGAACGAAATGGCGCCGGCCTCCGAAGTTCTCGACCCGTTTCTGTACCCTCGTAAGGATGGTCGGAGGAGAAAGGTTTCGCCGCCCGAGCATCTTCTTCAGGATGACCGGCCGGCAAAACTGTTCACATGCAACAGCCGCGGCCACCGGATTACCCGGCAAACCCACTATTGGAGTATCTGCGAACCAACCGAAGGCGAGCGGCTTTCCCGGCTTGATTCGAACCTGCCATATCTCGACTCGACCCTCACTGCGGAGGACGTCTTTCACCAAATCATAGTCGCCAACGGACACGCCGCCAGTCGTGATCAACAGGTCCGCTCCACGCGCTTCGCTTAACTTCACTCGGAAGGAGTCAGTCGAATCCTGCGCCACGCCGAGCAGAATCGGCTCCCCTCCGAACCGGCGAACCATCGCCGCCAGAAGCGGACTATTGCTGTTCCAGAATTGTCCCGGTCGAAGATCACAGCCCGCATCGACAACCTCGTCCCCCGTCGCCAGGATCGCAACCCGAGGTCGGCGGTGAACCACGGCGCTCTCCAGGCGAATCGCCGCCAGCAGTCCCACCTCAGCGGGTCGCAAACGGGTCCCCGGGGCCAATGCCAACGTACCGGCGCAGACATCCTCCCCGGCAGGGCGAATGTTCTCACGAAAGCAGTCTGATGGAGGACTACGATGGACCCATGTCTCCGTCCATGCCCGTCCAGACTCGTGGCCACCTCGTCGGTTTCCTCAAAGCGGACGACGGCGTCGGTATTCACCGGCACCAGCGCCCCAGTCATAATCCGGATGGCGGAGCCTGGCGCAACGCGCTGGTGCTGATGGACCAGCTCAACTTGCCGCATCCCTGATTGGCGTAGGTCTTGTCTTCGCTGCGGACGTTCTTGGGCAGGACCATCGAGTTGTGGCTGTGAGCGAACGCGCTTGAGCGTGTTTTTAACTCGGGTTGGTTTCACGAAGCCTGACGGGTTTGGACGCCGCGAATGACGCATCGGGTGCTTCCGGTACCGAGTCCCTGGTTTCGGTCTTGGCGTCCAGCACGGTTGTCGGCTCGGGGTCACCCGGTGTCGGTGGGGCACAAGTCCCTTTGACCCATCAAGCTTGATCCCCTCGATCGAGGCGGCCGCGCCGAGATCGACGCCGGTAAGACCGGCATTGCTGAGTTCGGTATTGCGCAGATTCGCGCCGGTCAGATTCGCGGATTTCATTTGCGCACCATGCAGATTGCTGCCCTCTAGGTTGGCATGTTCAAGATTGGTCTCTTGCAGCCAGGCATGCCGGAGCGATGATTTCGAGAGGTCGGTGCCGGCGAGTGTGTCACCGGACAGATTGATGTGATCCAGGTCTTTGCCGGCGAGTTCGTCTTTTGGCATGGTCACTCCCTCACAGTAGACCGTGATAGTGCGATCGAAGAGATCGATCGCCAGCCCAAAAGGGACCGCTCACTGGCTCCAACCAGTCACCATCGTCCCCAATGCCCGGTGTCGTTCGGCGGTATGGCAGGTTCCTTCGGTAAGCCGATGGTGCACGATCCCGGTGGACACCCGACTCGGGATGCTGGCGTTGCAAAGAGCCTGAGGCGAGGATCGCAGATGGCCAACTCCCGGATTTGAGTGCTTCCCGTACGCGCACGATCATCTGTTCACACTGCGATAGTGCACGCCGTATGCCTCCGTGGTCACGTTGTGCGTCGCAGGGTGGAATGCGCTGCTTGCCGAAATCGACCCCACGCCGATAGACATGCCACGCGGTCTTGGTGGCTTGTCCTTCAAGGATGTCGTCGCAACTGCTTGAGGACATGCGGGCGACAGGCGTCGTGATAGCGCCGCCGGCTGGCATGATGGCCCTGACGGGTAAACGGCTGGTTGCAAAGCGGGCAGACGCCGTACGAGACCGAGA
>JAABUS010001617.1_pt1 | contig 47788 bp, 52 predicted proteins | sample 5560161 | NCBI WGS metagenome assembly JAABUS01 (sample SAMN10711885, study PRJNA513376) | rock metagenome | isolation source: Antarctica rocks | place: Antarctica: Victoria Land, Trio Nunatak nord | collected 2016-01-04 | reverse complement strand
TGGGCTGCGGCATGCGGGACGCTCTCTGTCGGCGTTCGGTGACTGCGGACAGAACGTACCCCGACGCGTCGACTCCCAACACCCCGCCACGAGCCGGAGTGTCGGGCGCTAGGCTGAGCGTCCGACGAGGCCCAACTCGGTGGCGTCAGCCGCCGGGATTTTCTCATCGCCCAGGCATCACGATCGTCCTGGGACTTTGTCAGCGATGGTGGTCTCCGATCGGGCAGTGGTGGGCCGGCGTAGCAAGAGCCGGCCTTAGCTGTTTGAGGGGTTCCGTGAGTCCACTAGCCTCGACGGCATGGCCCGGGAGGAGAACGACTGGCGGCTCAACGGGCAAGAGAAGTTCCTGCGCGGTGCTGAGTTCAGCTGGAAGCGCTATCAGGCCCGCGACGAGACCTGGGAGCACGAGCACTGCGCGTTCTGCTGGGCGAAGTTCATGGATCCGGACTTCTCAGAGGCCCATCGCCGCCAGGTCGACGAGCACCGCGACGTCCTGACCCAGGGGTACGCCACGACGGCGGAGCACCAGCGCGGGGCCGACGGCCATTGGGTCTGCGAGCAGTGCTTCGAGGACTTCGCTGACCTGTTCGCCTGGCGCGTCGTCCAGGCCGGCTGACGACGCTCAGCGCTCAGCGATCACCACGACGTACGGGCTCTCCACGCGGAAGCACGCCGGCTCGGAGTTGTGCGCCTCGAGCGCCGCGAGCGTCTCCGCCCGCGCGGCGGCCCAAGTTTCCGTGGGCAGCGCGCGCAGCGCCATCCGCCACACGGGATGATGCTGCTCCTGCTCGGCGAGCCACGCCTCCGCGGAGGCGGCGGTGAAGACGAGGGCGTGATTCGCGACCTCGACGGGTTCGCCGAGCAGCTCCGCGGCGACCTCGGGATCGAACCACGCCGTCGGCCGGCGGTCCGGCGCGAGCGCGCCCATGAGGATGCGGCCCGCCTCGGCGATGCCGCCCTCGGGCAGCCACGCGGTCAGCCCGATGCGTCCGCCGGGCGCGGCGGCACGTCGCAGCCCTGCGGCCGCGCGCACCGCGTCGGGCGCGAAGATGACGGCGAAGCAGGAGGCGACCACGTCGAAGGCGTGCTCGGCGACGGGGAGCGCTTCGCCCTCCATGACCGTCCAGTCGACCGCGTGGGCACCGGGTCGCTCGCGGGCGCGCGCGAGGAGCCCGGCGGCCGGGTCGACGCCCGTGGCCCGCGCGCCGCGCCTCGCCGCGGCGAGCGCGAGGTTGCCGGTCCCGCAGCCGACGTCGAGCAGGCGCTCGGCCGGGGCCACCGCGAGCGCGTCGAGCAGCACGTCGGCGACGGGCGCCAGCGCGGCGGCGGTCAGGCCGTAGTCGCCGTCGGCCCAGTCCAGCGCCGGGGCGCTCACACCGCCACCAGCAGCTCGAGCAGCGCCTTCTGCGCGTGGCGACGGTTCTCCGCCTGATCCCAGATCCGCTGTCGGGAGCCGTAGAGCACCGCCTCGGTGATCTCCTCACCGGGATGGGCGGGCAGGCAGTGCAGCGCGATCACGTCCGGCGCGGCCCGGTCGAGGAGCGCGTCGTCGATGCGGTAGGGCGCGAGCGCGGCGCGGCGCGCCTCGGCGGTCTCCTCGTCGCCCATCGAGACCCAGACGTCGGTGTAGACGGCGTGGGCGCCGGCGACCGCCTCGGCGGGGTCGCGTGTGAGCTGCGCCCCGGCGACCGCTTCGAGCTCGTAGCCCTCGGGTGAGGCGATCGCGACCTCGACGCCCGCGAGCGCCCCGGCGATCGCCAGCGAGCGCGCGACGTTGTTGCCGTCCCCCACGTAGGCGAGCCTGCGGCCCTCCAGGGAGCCGAACGCCTCGCGCAGCGTCAGGAGGTCCGCGAGCGCCTGGCACGGGTGGTGGCCCGCGGTCAGCATGTTGAAGACGGGGATCGAGCCCTCCGCCGCGAGCTCCTCGAGCAGAGCATCGGGGCCCGTGCGCACGCCGACGGCCTGGACGTGACCGCTCAGGATGCGCGCGGTGTCCTTGACCGACTCGCCGCGTGAGAGCTGCATCTCGCCCCGGCGCAGGACGAGCGGATGGCCGCCGAGCTCGGCGATCCCGGCTTCGAAGGAGAGCCGGGTGCGCGTCGAGGGCTTCTCGAAGATCAGCGCCACGCAGGCGTGCTCGAGGGCGCGCGAGGACCGCGGCGCGGCCTTGAGCTCGAGCGCGCGGTCGAGGAGGTGGTGCAGCTCGGACGGCGAGAGCTCCTCGCCGGTGAGGAAGTGCCGGGTCAAGTCGGCAAGACTACGCAGATGCGCGTGCTCACCTGGAACTTGTTTCACGGCCGCAGCCTTCCGGGATCCGGACGTGACCTGACCGCGGAGTTCGCCGAGACGATCGCCGGCTGGGCGTGGGACGTCGCGCTGCTGCAGGAGGTGCCGCCGTGGTGGGGACCGGCGCTCGGGCGGGCGAGCGGGGCGAGCGCGCGCACCGCGCTCACGTCGCGCAACGCGCTTCTGCCTCTGCGCAAGGCGCTCGCCACGCGCTTCCCCGACGTAGTCAAGTCCGAGGGCGGCGGGTCGAACACGATCCTCGTCCGCGGTCAGGCGATCGTCGAGCACCGGTACGCGACCCTGCGGCTTCGGCCCGAGCGCCGTGTCGTGCACGCGGTCCGAACGGCTGACGGCGTGTGGTGGGGGAACATCCACGCGCAGGTCCATTCCGACGAGCACGCCCTCGCCGACGCCCGGGAGGCGGCGCGCGAGCTGCTCGCGTGGAGCGCAGGCGCCGCACGCGTGGTGTTCGGCGGGGACTGGAACATCCGCAGGCCGATCGCCCCGGGCTTCGTTCACCTCGGCGGCAACAACATCGACCATGTCCTCGCACGGGGCTGGAAGCGCGTCGGCGCGCGGCTGCTCGATGCCGGCACGCTCTCCGACCATAATCCGGTCTTGGTGGAGATGGAGGCCGGCCGTCCGAGCAAGGAGGAGGCCATCGCGTCGATCGAAGCGGTCCTCGGCGGTGATGCGGCCGATCGCCCGCCGACGCCGGAGGCGATCGTCGCCGACCTCGCAGCGGACCGTCGCTGACCGCCGTCGTCGACGCGTCGACGCGTCGGCGCTGATCTACTCCATCAGGTCGCAGATGCCTTCCGCCGCGCCTGCGACGCCGCCTGGTCGGGAAATCACGCACGCCCTCCACCCCAGCGACGCGGAGGTCTCACGCCCGGGAGCGCCATCGGGATGCGAGCAGGTACCGTCGAGCGCGTGCGCAGCTTCCTCGCGATTCCCTTTGCCGTCGTTGCGCTCGCCGTCGCAGGCTGCGGCGACGACAGCTCCGATACCGCGTCGACCGGCTCCGACCCATCGGCCGCCGAGTCCACGCCCTCGACTTCCTCCCCGGCCGGCAAGGAGGGCGGCGTCGAGATCGGCATGAAGGGGCTCCAGTTCGAGCCCAGGGACGTCACCGTCAAGGTCGGCGCGACGATCACCTGGAAGAACCTCGAGGACGTGGGGCACAACGTCGTCGCCGAGGAGGGCGCCGACTTCGAGTCCGACACCTTCGGCAAGGGCGGGACCTACGAGTTCAAGGCCGAGAAGGCCGGCAGCGTGAAGTACGTCTGCACGATCCACCCCGGAATGCAGGGCACGATCACCGTCGAGGAGTGAGCCAGGCGCGCTCAGAGTGCCGAGAGCAGCTCCACGTCACGGCCTCCGGCGGACGTGGGAGTCCCAGACCCGATCTCCGCAGGGGCGACAAGCTGCGTGCCCCCCCAGGCACCCGCCATCTGCACCAAGGCGCTCAAGCGCATCGCAGGCTCAACCCCCGCCGAGGGACGCATCCACGCCATCTCGTCCTCGCCACCGCCGAACCCTTGGTCCTGCGCCAGCGCCCCGATGATGTCGGCCGGAGTGATCTTCGCGAAGACGCCGCGGACACTCCCGTCGAGAACGTCGGCGCCCAGCAGTGTCTCGGGCTCGACGACGACGACCGTCATCCGCACATCCCACGCTCTCTCGGGCCTCTCACCCGCCTGCGCGAGCCAACCCGGCATGGAGGGAACGCTCACCGTCGCGGCGGGAGCCCGAAGCCGCGCAGCGCGAGCAGCGCCTTCTCCCCGAGCGTGCCCGGCTTGGGCAGCAGTCCGAGCTGCATCGCTGCCTCGTAGCGGTCGCAGAACGCGCGAATGCGACGGAGCTTGTCGCCGTTGCCCGAGAGCTCGCAGTACAGGACGACCTGCACGATGACGAAGCGCTTCGTCGGCGGAAGCCCCTCGAGCTCGCCCGTGTTCGTCCCGACGAGCTTGACGGGCGCCGCGACGTAGCGTCCGTCGCTCAGGCGCTCGCCCGACCGGTCCGCGCGCACGTCGGGGAAGCCGCCCCACAGCCGCTCGGCGTGCTTGCCGATCGCCGCAGGCCCCTCGAGCGGCCCGGGGCAGAAGGGGTCCTCGTAGTGCACGTCGGGCGCGCACATCTCGTAGAACGCCGACGGGTCGCGGGCGGTCCAGGCCGCCTCGAACGCGTCGAGCAGGTGATCCGCGCCGGCGGCCACCGCTACGTCAAGTCCGGGAGGCCGGCGTCCGGCGTCGACGCCTCGGCGTAGAGGCGCCGCGGGATCCGCCCGGCCCCACGCGCCAGGCGCCCGCCCTCGACGCCGGCGCGGATCGCCAGCGCCATCGCGACGGGGTCCTGCGCGCGGGCGATCGCGCTCGCGCAGAGCACCGCGTCGCAGCCGAGCTCCATCGCCAGCGCCGCGTCGCTCGCGGTGCCGACGCCCGCGTCGAGCACCACTGGCACCTTCGCCTGCTCGACGATCAGCCCGATGTTGTAGGGGTTGCGGATCCCCATGCCCGAGCCGATCGGAGAGCCGAGCGGCATGACTGCCGCGCAGCCGACGTCCTCCAGGCGGCGCGCGAGGACCGGATCGTCGGTGGTGTACGGCAGCACGGTGAAGCCGGCGGCGACGAGCTCCTCGGCGGCGGCCACGAGCTCGACGGCGTCGGGCAGGAGCGTGCGCTCGTCCCCGATGACCTCAAGCTTGATCAGGTCGGTCGAGAACGCCTCGCGCGCGAGCTTCGCGGTGAGCACCGCGTCGCGCGCGGTGAAGCAGCCCGCGGTATTCGGCAGCAGCTCGACCCCCGCCGTGCCGAGCACGTCCACCAGGGAGCCGCGCTGCGCGGCGTCGATGCGCCGCAGGGCGACGGTGACGAGCTCGGTGCCGCTCGCGCCGATCGCCTCCGCGAGCGTCTCCAGGCGCGGGAAGCCGCCCGTTCCAAGCAGCAGCCGGGAAGTGTACGTGCGCGTCCCGATCACGAGGGGATCGGTGGCGGTCTGCGTCAGCGGCTCCACGGCGGTCAGCCCCCCTGCACGGCGGTCAGGACCTCGACGCGCGCATCCTCGTCGAGCGCGACGGTCGGCCACGCGGCGCGGGGCACGACTTCCCCGTCCACGGCCACGGCCACCCCGCGGGCGTCCGCGTCGATCCCGAGCAGGTCGAGCATCGCCCGCACGGTGCTGCCCGGCCGGACGAGCGCGTTCGGGGTGCCGTTGATCGCGATCACGCCGCGGCCCTCACGAAACGGCCGGGAGCGAAGGCCGGGTCGATCTCCGCCTCGCCCACGAGGTGCGCGGCGACGAGCTCGGCGGTCACGGGGGTGAGCAGCACGCCGTTGCGGTGATGGCCCGTGGCGAAGAGCACGCCGTCGAGCTCGCCGATCAGCGGCGTGTTGTCCGGGGTGCCGGGGCGCAGGCCGGCGATCGTCTCGGTGACCTCGAGCTCGAGCACACCGGGAACGAGCTCGCTCGCGTCGCGCAGCAGCTCGTAGAGGCCGCCTGCGGTAAGCGCCGTGTCGAAGCCCCGCTCCTCCATCGTCGCCCCGAGGATGACCGACCCGTCCCCACGCGGAACCAGGTATCCTCCCTCGTAGCGAACGGGCCGCTCGAGCAGCGGCGGCTCGCCGGGCCGGGAGCGCAGCCGCAGCGTCTGCCCCTTGACGGGCCGCACGGGGACGTCGGGAACCCCTGGAATCGCGCCGGACCACGCCCCGCCCGCGACGACGATGCGCTCGGCACGGACGGTCTGGCGCCCCTCGATCTCGACGCCCTCGCCGGGCAGGACGGCGGTGACCTCCTGGCCGACGCGGTACTCGACGCCGGCGCGCGCGGCGGCGACGGCGAGCGCGGCGGTGAGGCGGCGCGGGTCGACGGTGTGGTCGTCGGGCGCGAGGAACGCGGCGCGCAGCGTCGGGGCGAGCGCGGGCTCCAGGCGGCGCGCGGCGCTCGGGAGGAGCCGCTCGACGCGCAGCCCGAGCCGCTCGCGCAGCGCGAGCTCGCGGTCGAGCGCCTCGGCCTCGTCGCGGTCGCGCGCGAGCACGAGCGTGCCCGAGGCGCGGTAGCCGACCGGGCGGCCCGAGACGTCCTCGAGCTCCGCCGCGAACGCGCTCCAGGACCGCGCGGAGCGCAGCCCGATCTCGAGCAGCGCGCGCTCGCCCGGATCGGCCTCGGAGACGGGCGCGAGCATCCCCGCGGCGACGTACGACGCGCCGCGGCCGAGATCGCCGCGGTCGATCAGGACGACCGAGAGCCCGCGCTGGCGCGCGCGCCAGGCGACCGCGAGGCCGATGGCTCCGCCACCGACGACGGCGACGTCGTGGCGATCTTCGTGGAGGGGATGGGGCACGGGTCAGAGTCCTTCAGTCCGGCGAGATTCGCGGTCGCTCGAGGGTACTCCGCGCGTGGGCCCAGCTTGCGAGAATGTCCTCTCGTGCTCGCCGGTGCCCGCCTCTACCTCGTCACGCCCGCCCTCGAGCGTGGGCGCCTCCGGGCGCTCCTCGACGGCGGCGTCGACCTGGTCCAGCTGCGGATGAAGGACGCCCCGGACGCCGACGTCCTGCGCGAGGCCGCGTGGATGCGCGAGGCGTGCGCCGACGCCGGCGTCGGCTTCCTGCTCAACGACCGTCCGGACCTCGCGCTCGCGGCGCGCGCCGACGGCGTCCACGTCGGCCAGGACGACGTCCCGGCCGCCGCCGCGCGGGCGACAGTCGGGCCGGGCGCGATCGTCGGGCTCTCCACCCACGCGCCTGAGCAGCTCGCCGCGGCGCCGGCCGAGGCCGACTACGTCGCGGTGGGCCCGGTGTGGGAGACGCCGACCAAGCCTGGGCGCGCCGCGGCCGGACTGGCGTACATAGCCCACGCCGCGGCACAGGCGGACGCGAGGCCGTGGTTCGCGATCGGCGGCATCGACACCACGAACGTCCACGCGGTCGTCGAGGCGGGGGCACGACGGATCGTCGTCGTCCGCGCGCTCGTGCTCGCCGCCGATCCCGCCCGGGCCGCGGCCACGCTGAAGGCCGCGCTCACGGAAGCGCCCGTTGGGATCACGTAGCCGCAAGCGCGGGCGCACCCGCCAGCCGGACCGGCCGGCCGTCCCCGCCGCGCCCGCCGCCCCCGCCCCGCCGCCGCGGGACCGCACCGCGAAGACCGAGGCCAAGAACCAGGCCGTCCGCGAGACGCTCGAGCCCCTCGCTCCCGGCGAGCGCCCGGCCTGGGTCACCTACGCGGCGCTCTTCGCGCTCACGCTCGGCGTGCTGAACATCGGGCTCTACGCCGCCGGCCTGCGTCCCACCGGCGCGAACTTCACGGGCACCGTGCTCGTCGGCCTGGTCCTCCTCGTGTGTGCGGCCGGCCTGTGGAAGGCCGAGTACTGGGCGGTGCTCGGCTTCGAGGTGCTGCTCGGGGTGACGACCACGTTCGGCGCGCTCTCGCTCCTCGTGGCGAGCTCGGTCGCCGGCGCCGTCCGCGCCATCCTCGTCATCGCGGTCTGCGGCACGTTCTTCTGGAAGCTCATCCGCGCCATGGCGCGGCTCCAGATGCCCGACCGGCCCGGGCCGCGCAGCGCCTGAGTGGGTAGGCTCGCAGGCAATGGCAGAGCGCGCGTACGACTGCATCGTCATCGGATCGGGACCGGGCGGGTACGTCGCCGCGATCCGCTCCGCGCAGCTCGGGATGACGACGGCCGTCGTCGAGGAGGGCGACATCGGCGGGCGCTGCCTGAACGTCGCGTGCATCCCCGCCAAGGCGGTGCTCCGCGTGGCCGACATCCTCACCGAGGTGGAGGAGGCCGCCGATTTCGGCATCCACGTCTCCGCGCCGACCGTCGACTTCGACGAGGTCGCAGCGCGCCGCAGGAAGGTCGTCTCGACGCTCACCGGCGGCGTCTCGGGCCTGATGGAGAAGAACGGCATCGACGTCATCGAGGGCTCGGGCTCCCTGACGCGAGAGGGCGACGTGCGCGTCGGCGCTGACGAGATCGAGGCGCGCAAGGGCGTCATCCTCGCGACCGGTTCGATCGCCAAGCCCATTCCGGGGACGCAGTTCGGCGGGCGCGTCATCGGGACGGAGGGGGCGTGGGCGCTCGACGAGCTGCCCGGCTCCCTCGCGGTGGTCGGCGCAGGCGCGTCCGGTGCCGAGATCGCCAGCGCCTACGCCCGGCTCGGCGTCGAGGTGCAGCTCTTCGAGGGCCTCGACCGCGTGCTCCCGAGCGAGGACGCCGACATCTCGAAGGTCGCCGAGCGCGGCTTCAAGAAGCAGGGAATCGCCGTCAGGACAAAGACCTTCGTCGAGGACGTGCAGCCCGGTGACGACCAGGTGACGTTCACCCACGGGGGGACCGACGGCGACGCCGACTACCTCGTCATCGCCGCTGGCCGCGGCGCGGACGTCGAGGGCCTCGGGCTCGAAGCGGCCGGCGTGACGCTCACCGAGGCGGGGCTCGTCGAGGTCGACGGCACCCAGAAGACGTCCGTGGACCGCATCTATGCGATCGGCGACCTCGTCCCGGGCCCCGCCCTCGCGCACAAGGCCTCCGACGAGGGGATCATCGCCGCCGAGGCGATCTTCGGCTCCGCGACGCACCCGCTCTCCCACCCGGACATCCCGCGCGCGACGTTCTGCAAGCCGAACGTCGCCTCCTTCGGGCTGACCGAGGAGCAGGCACGCGATCAGGGCTACGACGTCGTCGTCGGAAAGGTGCAGTACGGCGCCGTGGGTGCCGGCACGGTGTACGGCGACCGCACGGGCGTCATCAAGATCGTCGGCGAGAAGACCTACGGCGAGCTGCTCGGCGGCCACATCGTCGGCGCCAAGTCGACGGAGATGATCCAGGAGCTCGTCAACGTGCGGGCGCTGGAGGGCGGCTACGCGGAGGTCGCGCGCATGGTGCACGGCCACCCGACGCTCTCCGAGGGCGTCATGGAGGCCGCGCGTGCCGCCGACGGCTGGCTCATCCACGGCTGAGGCCGCGCTTGCGCCCATCGGCGTGGCGACGCCGCCGTCGGGGGTGGTCCTCTACCTGGACGTGGGTCACCCCGAGTCGCTGTTGGCGGCCGAGCGCGCGCTGCAGGTCATGCCCGTCGGGACCGAGTGGATCCCCGTCGACCTCGGCCCGCCGGACGGCGTCGACTTCGATGCGCTCGCCCGCACCGCCGCCGCGCGCGGGCTCCAGCCGCTGAACGCCCCGCCGCGCGTCCCCTTCGACGCCGAGGCGGCGAACCTCGCCGCGACGTTCGCCAAGTCGACCGGCCGCGCCGTCGCGTTCCTGCAGGCCGCGCTCCGCCAGGCCTACGCGGGCGGCCGCGACCTCTCCGTGATCGACAACGTGCTCATCGCGGGCTCGGCCTGCGAGCTGCACCCGCGCTCGATGCTCAAGGCGCTCGAGACGCGCGGCACCCGACGGACGCTCGAGGCGGCCACGGCGCTCGCCCGGGAGCGCGGCGTAACGCGCGCGCCGGCGGTCGTCGCGCTGGGGCGCTGCTTCGAGGGCGACGCGGGCCTCGACGAGGCCGCGGCGCTCCTGTGCGAGCACGGCACCGGGGAGCGCCAGCTCGCCGATGCCGCCTCGCTGCTCACGGTCATCCCGCCCGCCGCGCCATGAGCGCGGCCCGCGAGCTCTCCCTCGTGCACCGCCGTGCCTCGCGGCTGCCCGCCTTCCTGCGGCCCGAGCCGGGGCTCGACCAAGTCGAGGTCACCGAGGTGGCCTCGGGCGAGGTCGTGCTCTTCTGGGACGTCCCTCCAAGCGAGGCCAAGCGGTTCGTGCACGCGCTGCGCGCGGATCTCGCGACGCTCCCAACCGACGAGCTCCTCGCGCGCTGGAGCGCCGTCCAAGCGCCGTAGGCATGCACTTCGACGCGCCCCACCGAATCGGGTGACCATCTTCGTCCGTCGTTCGATCGGACAGTCGCCCCCTCCACCCGGCGCCGCGCTTCGACCGTCCTGTTTCTGTGCAGATCCCCGATGAAGACGAGGGGGCCGAGCGGGATCCTTTCCTTGGCGCCGCCTTCGGGTAGCGTCACGCATCGCACCGGACACTGTCGGGGTGATTTCCGAGTGCGACGTGTCGCCGGCGTGGCCCCCTTCGCCGGCGATGCGAAGCCGGTGCCCGGCGTGCCATGGATTGGTGCGCCGGGCCTGGCGCTTGCCGCCGTCGAGCCGGATGCGCGCAGGAGGCTACTGTCCCGCCGCGATGCCTGAGCCGGTCGAGCCTCCCATCGCCAGCCGGTCTGACGTCAGCACCGCCAAGGGCGGAACGACCAGCGAGGAGCCGACACGGGCCCAGGCGCAGCACGCACGACGGGTGGCCGAGTCGCGCGCGACGGTCCCCGATCTCACGCTGACCACCCGGGTCGACATGGAGGCGGCCGCCGCCCTCCGCGCCGAGCTGCCCGCGCCCGTCCCGAGCTTCGAGGACCTCGTCGTCAAGGCGTGTGCGCTCGCGCTGCGCGAGGATCCGCGCGCGAACGGCGCCTACCGCGATGCGCGCTTCGAGCGCTACGCCCGCGTCAACGTCGGCGTGACCATGGCGACCACGGACTCCACGGTCACGCCGGTGATCTTCGACGCCGACGCGAAGACGCTCGCCGAGATCGCCGCCGACACGACAGCGCTGGTTCGCCGCACCCGCGAGGGCGCCATCACCCAGCCCGAGTTGAGCGGCGGGACGTTCACCGTCTCGAGCCTCGGCGAGTTCGGCGTCACGCACTTCGCGGCGGTCGTCAACCAACCGCAGGCGGCGATCCTCGCCGTGGGCGCGGTCGAGCCGCGCGCGGTGGTGTGCGACGGCGCCGTCGTTCCCCGCCATGTCGTCGACGTCACGCTCTCGTGCGACCACCGGATCCTCCACGGCGCCGACGCGGCACGCTTCCTGCGGCGCATACGCGAGCTGCTCGAGCAGCCCACGCTCCTCACCCATTAGCCGTCGCGCTCAGTGACGCCTGCCATTGAGGCCCTCGATCACCGTGCGACCGTCCCGGTGGCGCCCTCGACGGTGTCCCCGGCGGCCTTCGTCGTATCGCCGACGATGGTCGCAACGGGAGGGGAGATGGGCCGGACCGTCTCCGCGAGGCCGCCGCCCACTCCGGCGACGATCCCACCGGCGGTCGTGCCGACATCGCGGATCGGGCCGCCCGAAGGCGCGGTCACGGCGGGCGAGGGGCGCGTCCTCGCGCCGGGGGGCGTCACAGCTTGCGGGAGGGACCCAGAGCCCCCGCCGGAGGCCGCGCTCGGCGTCGGGGCAGGCGTCGTCGTGTTGGGCCCGGCCTGGGGAACGACGGAGCCGGCCGTCTGCGCGGCCGCCACCGCTGCGGCGGCCGTGACGCGCGGGGCGGAGGCGCCGCCCACCGGTGTCGCGGTCGTCCGAGACGGGACCGCTGGCCTGGCCAGCGCGACCGGGACGACGTCCGCGGTGCCCGCGCTGGGCCCCGCCGCGGCCAAGATGGCCGGGGGAGTGGTGTCGGCGGTGCCGGAACGCAGGCCCGGCAGGCCCGAGAAGGCGACCACGGTGCTGAGCGTCGTCATGGCGAGCGTGCCGGCGAGAACGAGGCAGGTGCCGGCGCCGAGGGACGCGAGGAGGGCCCGAGCGAAGCGCATCACTCATCTCCATCGGCGTGCGACGGCGAAACCTTGAGCGCGGCGCAGCAGCGACCGTGTCGCGGCAGCCACGCGCCCGCGGGCCCATCGGCAGAGACGATTCGTCGGCGTACTCGCATCGTGTCGGGAGCGACTCGCATAGAAGGATGCTACCCGCCGCGACGGCCCGGGCTGTCCTGTCCTGCGATCCTCGAGTTCGACTGCATGTCGGGGTCGCGCGTGACGGTTGCGGTCCCCTCCGTGTCGACGTAGAGGCAGAGGCTGCGCCGAGGGTCCGGACCGGGGACACAGGTGCGGTAGAAGCCGTCCTTCTGCTTCCAGACGCTCTCGGCGCCGACCCCCGCGAGGAACTCCGGCGGTGCCTGGTGGACGACGTAGGCGCGGACGGCCTGCAGTTGCTCGACGTAGTCGCGCTCGGCGGCGGCGACGGCCGCGTGGTGGCCGACGCCGATGACGAGCAGGACCATGGCGAGCACGCCCATCAGCGAGGTCGCGACGCGGTCCTGCAGCACGGCCAGCGGCAGCGGCGACGGCCGCCGGCGCCGCACGAGGCGCGCCGCGAGGGGCGCGACGAGGCCGACGGCGGCCAGGTTGAGAAAGCCACACAGCAGGAAGCCGCCGACGACATCGAGCCCGCCGTCGCCGGCCACCGGTAACCGGTTGAGGAGCACCGCCTCCGCAAGCGTGAAGGCGACGAAGGCGGGAGCCTGCCACGCACCGCGCATGCGCCAGCGCAGCCGGGCCCGCCAGATGCTCTCGTCGCGATCCTCTGCCATCGCTGTGACGGAGAGTAGCCGCGACGAGAGCTCGGATCCCTACCCCTTGACGAAGGGTCCGACGGCCTTGAGGACCTCGTCCATCGTCGAGGTCTTGTCGAACGGCTCCGGCGCGGGCGGCTTGTTGCGCTGGAGGCGGATGAGCGCCGCGTGGCGCCCCTCCACCTGCACGATGGAGCCGGCGACGGCGAGCACCTCCTTGGACTCGATCATCGGCGCGGCGCCGTTGTAGGCGCTGACCCCGGTGTCCTCGAAGGTGTTCGCGAGCTTCAGGAACGACTTCTGATTGGCGAGCGCATCGCCGAAGTCGACACCGGGCGCCTTGACGGGCTTGCCGCCGGCGCTCTCGATGGCCGCCTTGAGCGCGTCGACGTGCTCGGACTCGTTGGAGCCGAGCTCCTCGGCGAGCTTGCGCACGTCGTCGGAGATATCCGTGACCTTCTCGAGGGCCTTCTTGTAGAACGCAGCCTCGAGGTACTCGAGCGTCAGCGCGAAGTTGAGGATCTCGACATCGCCGCCGCCGCCTTGGGCGAGGGCGCCCGTGACGAACGGGGAGAGCGAGCCGGCGCCGACGATGGCGCCCGCGGAGAGCGTGGCACGCGCCAGGAAGACGGCACGGGTCGTGCCCTCGACCTGGATCTCGGTGAGCTCGGGGTTGGTGTAGGTGCTCATGTCAGTGATCTCCGATCAGCTCGCGAGGAAGGGCTTGACTTGCTCGAGGACCTGTTCCATGGTCATCGGCTTGGCGAAGGCGCCGTCGGGGACCGAGCCCTCAAGGGCGCCGCCGCCCTTGAAGCCGCGGCCGACGAGCTCGTTGAGCGCCGCGGCGTGCCGCGCCTCGACGGTGTGAATGGCAAGCGCCGAGGCGAGGATGTCCTTGCTCTCGATGTTGCCGGCCTGCCCGAGGTAGGCGGCGGCGCCGAGGTTCTCGACCGTCGCGGCGGTCATGAGGATCATGTCCGGGCCGCCGTCGATGACGGGGCCGAACGCCGTCTTGGGCTTCTCGACGGGGGTGCCGCCGAGATCCTTGACGGCCGCCTTGAGTGCGTCGACGTGCGTCTGCTCGGTCTCCCCGAACTTCTTGGCCAGTTCGAGCGTCTTCTTGTCCTTGATCATCCCGGACTCCGCGGCCTCGGCGTAGAACGTGGCCTCGAGGTACTCGAGCGTCAGCGCGTAGTTGACGATCTCCACGTCGCCGCCGCCGCTCCCGGTGGCGCCGGAGGAGGCCGGAGGGGCCTTCTTGGTGCTGGAGGTGCTGGCGGTCTTCTTCTTGTCGTCGCCGCATGCGGCGAGCAGGACGGCCAAGCCGGCAGCGGCGCCGCCGCCGCCCATCATGCGCAGGAACTTCTTGCGCGAGTTCTCGTCGTGGGCCAGCTCGTCAAGCGCGCTGGGTGAAGTGGGGGGCACGTCGCCTCCTGGATCTTGGGATGGATGCTCTCGTGGGCTTTCGCAACGGTTCATTGCCCGGATCACCCCGGCGTCATGCCGCACGCGTGGCATTCTTGTCTGGTGGACGCCGGAGACCTGCAGGTGGTGCACATGGGGGTCGCGGAGTATCGCGACGCCCACGCGCTCCAAGAGCGCCTGCGCGCCGCGCGGATCGCCGGCGTGATCGGCGACACGCTGCTGCTCCTCGAGCACCGGCCCGTCTACACCCGCGGCCGCCGGCCCGATCCGGACGGCCTGCCGATGGGCGAGGACTGGTACCGGAGGCGGGGCATCGACGTCGTGGAGACCAAGCGCGGCGGCCGGGTCACCTACCACGGCCCCGGCCAGCTCGTGGGCTACCCGATCATGGAGGTCGACGATGTCGTGGCCTTCGTGCGCACGATGGAGCGTGCGCTCGTCGTCGCCCTCGCCGACGAGGGTCTCGCGGCGCACGCGCGCACCGCCGAGGGCCCCGACTACACCGGTGTCTGGATCGGGGAGCGCAAGGTCGCCTCGATCGGCCTGCACGTCACCAGGGGCATCACGGCGCACGGCTTCGCAGTCAACGTCGCAAACGACCTGCAGCCCTTCGAATGGATCGTCGCCTGCGGCCTGCCCGGCGTTTACATGACCTCCGTGCAGCGCGAGCAGCGCCGCGCCGGCAACCCCATGCCGTGCTTCCGCCGCCGCGTCGCTTACCGCTTCGCCGAGGCGCACGGCCGCCGCCAGCGCCTGCTCTCCCCGGCGCGCCTGGACGCGGCGCTCGAGGCGGTGGCGGCGTGACGGGCGCGTTGTCGTGAGGGCGCTCCGTGAGGGGCGCTCGCTAGGCTGGACACAGCGATGAGCGACCAGACCGCCGAGCGCAGGCACCAAACGCGGTCGCGCGCGAACCCGGGCGGGATGGACGTCCTGAAGGTCCTCGGCAGCGACGTGCGGCCGGTCCGCGAGCGCAAGCCGCCGTGGTTCAAGGTCCCGCCCCCGGGCGGCGGGAGGTACCGCGAGCTGAGCCGCCTGATCAAGGACGAGAACCTGCACACCGTCTGCCAGGAGGCCGCCTGCCCGAACGTCGGCGAGTGCTGGGAGCGCGGCACCGCGACGTTCATGATCCTCGGCGACACCTGCACCCGGCGCTGCGGCTTCTGCAACGTCAACAGCGGCAAGCCGACGTGGAACGACCCGCTCGAGCCCGCGCGCGTGGCGCGCTCGATCTTGAAGATGGGGCTGCGCCACGCGGTCATCACCTCCGTCGACCGCGACGACCTGCCCGACTACGGCGCGGGGATCTGGGCGGCGACGATCCGCCAGGTCCGCAGGCAGGCGCCGACGTGCAAGGTCGAGGTCCTCACGCCGGACTTCCGCGGACAGGAGATGCCGCTGGCCAGGGTCCTCGCCGAGCGCCCCGATGTCTTCAACCACAACGTCGAGACCGTCCCGCGGCTCTACTCGATCGCCCGCCGCGGCTCGACGTGGGAGCGCTCCAACCGCGTGCTCCGAACCGCGAAGGAGTTCGGCGGTGACGAGGTCGCCACCAAGTCCGGGCTGATGGTCGGCCTGGGCGAGGAGCTCGACGAGGTCGTCGACGCACTCGGCACGCTCCGCGAGTCCGGCGTGCAGATCATCACCGTCGGCCAGTACCTGCGCCCGACCGCGCGCCACCTGCCCGTCGTACGCTACTGGCACCCCGACGAGTTCAAGGCCGTCGAAGAGGCCGGCTGCGCGCTCGGCTTCGACCACATCGCCGCGGGCCCGCTCGTACGCTCGAGCTACCACGCCGACCAGCACATCGCCCAGGACGAGCCGGGTGTGGGCCCGCTGGCTGGCGTGGCCGGCTGACACCGGTTCGCTAGCCGATGCCGCCCGTCGATCCCGCGGAGCCGATGCCTTACGCCCCCGCCTACTACGACGAGATCAGAGCGGGATCGCTCCGCTCGGCCCGGGTCGTACTCCCGCTCGTCTTCGACGTCCTGAAGCCGAGCTCGGTGCTCGACGTGGGATGCGGCGACGGCACGTGGCTGACAGCGTGTTCGGAACTCGGTGTGTCCGACGTATTCGGCTTGGACGGGGACTACGTCGACCGGCGCCGGCTCTCCATCGCAGCAGACCGGTTCATCCCGACAGACCTTGAGCAGACGTTCGACCTCGGACGCCGGTTCGACTTGGTGATGAGCCTCGAGGTCGCAGAGCACCTCGCTCCCGAGGCGGCCGAGCCGCACGTGGCCGATCTCGTCCGTCACAGCGACGTGATCCTCTTCTCAGCCGCGGTCCCGGAGCAGGGCGGCGCACACCACGTCAACGAGCAGTGGCCGGCGTACTGGGCAGCGCGCTTCGCGATCCACGGCTTTCTCCCGGCCGACTTCCTTCGACCGCGTATCTGGCTCGACGGCGCCGTGGAGGCGTGGTACGCCCAAAACACGCTGCTGTACGTCGATGCACACCGGCTTCGGGATCTGGCGGTGCTGGCGTCGAGCGTCCCCGCTGACGGCGTTCCCATGCCGTTGGTCCATCCCCGCGTCTACGACTGGTTCACGCACTGGAGCCCAAAGGGCTACGAGCCCATCGGCGGCACTGGGCTACCGGCCGCTCGCCGCCGCACGACTGGCTGATCCGACGCTTCCGCTGGCCGCCATCCGACCCGGGTAGCGTCAGAGCCCGTGTTCCCCCTGAAGGACAACATCCCCACCCGGCGCTTCCCGGTGGTCACCGTGGTGTTCATCGCGCTGAACGTCATCGTCTACCTCTTCCTGCAGAAGAAGACGGGGATCGACTTCTCGGGCAACTCGCTCGACCAAGAGGCGCTCACGCAGTACGCGGCGATCCCCTACGAGGTGACCCATCCGGGCAAGGAGTGCGGCGTCGCCGCCAAGCAGCTCGTCTGCGAGGGACAGCAGGGCGTCCGCGGCTCGGCCGACAACGACCTGCCGACCTGGGCGACGGTCTTCACCGCGATGTTCAGCCATGCCGGGCTGCTGCACCTGGGCGGCAACATGCTGTTCCTGTGGATCTTCGGCAACAACGTCGAGGACTCCATGGGGCGCGCGAAGTTCGTCGCCTTCTACTTGCTCGGCGGGATCGCGGCGCTCGCCCTGCAGGTCGTCATCGAGCCTGACGCCGTCGTCCCGACGCTCGGTGCGTCAGGCGCGGTGGCCGGGGTGCTCGGCGGCTACCTGCTGCTCTACCCGCGGGCTCGCGTGGTCACGGCGATCTTCATCATCCTGTTCTTCACCCTCATCGAGATCCCGGCGTTCCTCGTGCTCGGCTTCTGGTTCCTGCAGCAGGTCGCCTTCGGCGCGCTGGACCTCACGAACCCCACGGGCGGGGGCGGGGGCGTGGCGTACTTCGCGCATATCGGAGGCTTCGTGTTCGGTTTGCTCCTGATCAAGGTGTTCGCGACGTACCGCAGCGAGGCGGCCGACGGGCCGCGGCTGCCGGTGTACTGACGGACGCGGCGGGAACGACGGCGGCTCGCGCCTACGACGATGCGCTGTCCGGGCGGGACTTGCGCCCAGTCACGCGTCGTGCGACTAGCGCGGCCCCCGTAAGGGCGATCAACACACCGAGGATGAGCACAGGACTGCCGAGTCCTGTGCTCGAGATGGTCCCGGGGTCGGCTGCCGAGATGGAGGTGGGTTCGGCCGGTCCAGCCGGCGGCTTGGCCGATCCAGCGCCCGACGGACTGGCTCCGCCCGTCTCCGACGATCCTTCCTGGCCGGACTCAAGCCGATTTCTGGGGGTTGACCGGCGTCGGGGCGGCGCAGCCGTCCCGCCCTCTACCGGCGCACCGAGCGAGGGGTCGGTGGCCAGGGTCTCAAGTTCACGGGAGGTCGCGTCCGGCTGGCTCCGCAGACGGTCTCGGACGCCTTTGGGCAACGCCTTTCCGCGGACCTTACCTCTGGTTGGGCGTGCGCTCGACGGGATCTGCTCCACGTACTGCCCGGCCGCAGGAATGTCTCCTGGGCCTCCAGTACCCTGTGCCGCTGCCGGCGCCGCCGGCAGTACGAGCATCAGCGCGACAGGCAGGGCCACCCACGATGTCGCCCTTGTCGCCCGACCCGTCTCTCCTCTTTGCAAGTCTCGCTCCCGCTGTTCAGCCATGTGATCCCGTCTAGTGCTCGGTCGACCACGATCATCGTCGCGGTCGGTCTTGTCGCTGCTGGCCTCTCGAGCGGCGGATACCCACTCGGAGTGCAGACCGGTCTCGCCGTAAGCGTCTTGTGGGCACTGATCGTAGCCGCCGGACTCTCTATGTGGCCCCGATCGAAGGTGCCTGGGGAAGCCGTCGCCACAGCCGGCCTCTTCGCTGCCCTTGCCGTACTCACCGGACTGTCGGTGCTGTGGACGCCCGGAAACGAAGGCGCGATCACGCAGTTCAACCGCACGACGCTGTTGCTCGGCGTCTTCTTGGTTGGGGTCGTGGCAAGCCGGCGCGGGGATGCTGCGAGCTGGGCAGACGGAATCGCGATCGGATTTACGATCATCGGCCTGATCGCCCTGGCAAGCCGCTGCTTTCCCGATCTCTTTCCGGACGGCGAACTGCCCGAGTTCCTACCGAGCGCCCGCAACCGCTTGTCATATCCCATCAACTACTGGAACGCGCTGGGCATAGGCGTCGCCCTCGTGCTGCCGCTGCTCCTGCGGGCCGCCGTCGCGAGCGAGCGTGCGTTCCTACGGGGGTTGTGGCTCGCGCCCATACCGGCGCTTGGGGTCACCGTCTACCTCACCTCGTCTCGCGGGGGGGTGGCCGTCGCCGCAGCGGGGACGCTGGCCTTCCTGGCGCTGGCCGGTCGCCGACTTGTTCCCGTCGCTCTAGCGACGGTGGTGGCATTGATCGGCGGGCTCGTCGCGATCGTCGCCGTCCAGTCGCACACCCAGCTCGTGGAGGGACCGCTCGACGGAACGGTGAGTGCCGCCGGTCGCGCCGCCGCGCTGGAGATCGCGGCGGTCTGCGCCGCGACCGGGATCGCGCACCTCCTCTTGTCGAGCACCCACTTGCGGCGGGTGCGGCTTTCGCGCGGAGCCGTCGGCGCGACGGCGATGGCCGCGACCCTGATGCTGATCGGCGTCGCCGCACTGGCCGACGTCGGTCGACGCTTTGCGGACTTCAAGCAGCCGCAGGGCTTCGCCGATACAGAACGGCAGGACTTCGTGCGCGCGCATCTCCTGAGCGGGGGTGGGAGCGGCCGCTGGCAGTTCTGGTCAGCCGCGGTCGACCAGTGGCGTGAAGCCCCGCTGTTCGGCGGCGGCGCCGGGAGCTACGAGTCTTGGTGGGCCCAGAACGGAACGCTTGCCTACTTCGTGCGGAACGCCCACTCGCTGTTCGCCGAGACCCTGGGGGAGCTCGGTCTGGTGGGCCTCTGCCTGCTCGTCGGGATCTTCGGCGTGTCCTTGTCCTCGGGGGCCATGCGGCTGCGCCGAGCCGACGATGACGGACTGGCCGTCGCGGCACTCACTGCGGTCATCATCGCGTTCGTCGTCGGGGCCGCCCTGGATTGGGTGTGGCAGATCCCGGTGGTGGCAGGCGTGGGCGTCCTCGCGCTCGCCCTTGTTACCGGCCCGTCCACTGTTGGTACCGCCGTAACCGATGGCATCGCCAAGAGTGCCGATGTGCCCCGGCACCCATCTCGGTTCGGCGTTGGACTGGCCGCCCTCGCGGCGTGCTGGATCATGCTGGCCATACAGGTCGTCCCCTGGCTCACCCAGCGTGAGATCAGTGCCAGTCAGGCGGCCCTGGCGCGCGGCGAGCGCGCCGAGGCGCTTGATCGGGCCGGGCGCGCCCGGCGCCTGGAACCGTGGGCGGCCAGCCCGCGGTTGCAGCTCGCCCTCGTGGCCGAGCAGACCGATGATCTCGACCGAGCGCGGCGCTCGATCGCCGATGCGCTGGATCGCGATCGCCGCAACTGGCGCATATGGGTGGTCTCCGCGCGGATCAACACTCGTGCCGGGCGGTTCACAGAAGCCCGTCGCGACCTCGGCAGCGCGCGGCGGCTCAACCCGAGGTCTCCTCTCCTGTCCTCGGCCCGCGCGCGGAGTGCCAACTGACCGATCGTCGAAGCAATGGCTCTAAGGTGACCAGCTATCGGTGCCCAAACACGAGAGCCACCCGACGCAAGAGCCGTGAGAAGACGCTGGTGAACACTGATGTCCTCGGTTGAGTCGACTACTTCCAAGCAGCCCCGCACAGGGGAGCAGCCCCTGATCCTCGGCGTGCCGCCCGGTCGCTCACCCGGAATCCGGCCCGAGTTCTCGATCAGACGCCGGACAGGCCCATGGCGGGATGCCCTCCGGCGCCGGATGCTGGCCCTCGCTGACGCAAGCGGAGTGCTGACCGCGATGTTGGTGGTGGCACTCCTCTTCGGCGGCGCAGCGTCCCAGCTGTACTGGGCCGGGGTCTTTCTTCCGTTCTGGCTCGTATTGGCGAAGTTCCACGGTCTCTACGATCGCGACCACCGCGCGCTCCGGCATCTCACGTCGGACGAGCTTCCGAATCTGATCACGTGGGCTGTGAGCGGAACAGCGCTGCTTGCCACCGGAGTGTCCATCCTGGCCGATGAGTCCATCCCCACTTCGACGGCCGTGGCACTCTGCCTCGTGACCATAGTCGTCGTCCCCGTATTTCGTGCCCTTGCTCGGTGGGCCTGGCGCAGGACGGTCGCGCGTGAACGCGCCATCATCGTGGGTTACGGGCCGCTGGAAGCCGCCACGCGGCGGAAGCTCGAGCTCTTCGGCGACATGCACGTCGAGATCGCCGCCACCATCGACGACGCGACGCTCATCGGCGTCGGCGACCACAGGTGCCGGCTCGAAGCCGCCCTTGAGGAGGCCGGTCGGGGCGGCCGGATCGACCGGATCATCCTCGCGGCTCAGACGATCGACGAGCATCTCATCGCCGAGCTCGTCGCTCTGGCACGCGCGGCGGGCATCAAGCTCAGCGTGGTCCCGCCCGCACGCGGGATGTTCGGCACCGCGGTCCGCCTGGGTCACGTGGCCGATCTGCCCATGATCGAGTACAGCACCTGGGACGTTGGGCGGTCAACGCTGCTCGTCAAGCGCGCTATCGACGTCACGGCCTCGTTCGCGACGCTTCTGCTCCTCGCTCCGTTCATGGCGATCATCGCCTTGGCCGTACGCCTGGACTCCTCCGGCCCCAGCCTTTTCCGTCAGATCCGCGCGGGCAAGGACGGCAAGCCGTTTCGGATCGCCAAGTTTCGCACGATGACCTCAGACGCCGAGCAGCGCCTCCAGGAGCTCGTGGATCTCGAGGCGCTCGCGATGCCGTCGTTCAAGTTCGAGAACGATCCCCGCATCACGCGGCTCGGGCGCTTCCTGCGGCGCACCAGCCTCGACGAGCTGCCCCAGTTCTTAAATGTCCTGCGCGGGGATATGAGCCTGGTCGGCCCCCGGCCGGAGCAGATCGAACTCGTGAATCGCTACGAGGACGAGCATCGCTTCCGCCTGGACGTCAAGCCCGGAGTCACCGGTCCTATGCAGGTCTACGGCCGCGGAGCGCTTCGGTTCGACGAGCGGCTCGCGGTCGAGCGCGACTACGTCGAGAACTACTCATTGCGTCGCGACCTCCGGATCCTGCTGCTCACGGCTTCCGCCGTTGTGGGCGGCGGCGGCGCGTACTGATCGCAGTCCCGCAAGCCGACGACGCCTCGGATAGACAATGAGGCCGATCGGCTTGCGCGTGGTGGTTCTGAGGACGCGGCGGAGTGCCGCGGCATCCGTGACGCGCGTGCGGCCGAGCTGTACGGTCAGGAACCAGGCGGGCGAGTCGTCAACCGCGAGGAGAATGTCGCCCACGGACTCGACGCCGGGGCCGGCGACCACGACACCGACCCGCTCGCTCGCGAGTCTCTCCAACTCGGCGTGGACGCGCGGCCAGCGGTCGATGATCTCGAGGCGGTCTTCGCCTGACGGCACGTCGTCGTCGAGTCCGTTGCCGTTGCCGTTGCCGTTGTCGGTGTCGTTGCCGGAGACAATCGTCGCATCCGCTTGGACGGGGTCCCATCGAATGATGTTGGTCGGACATCCGGACTCGCTCAGCGTCCGGGCCAACAGCAGAGCCGCATCCGTGCTGTCATGCGTGCTGCCCCCTGATGTGACGAGGGCCCTGATCGGACTTGCGGCGGCGGCTTCGTTCGTATGGTATTTCAGGCGCAAGCCGGCCTCCTGCCTGGGTTGGTGTCCCGCAGCCTTGCGTGCTGGAAGCGTCGGCATAACCGTCAGAATCGGGAGATTGAAGTTGACGGCAGCCGTATCGGCCGTGAGGAGACGGCCCTCGAGGAGCGCCACGAGGATGGCGACGAGAATGCCGAGCGCAAGGCCGGCGAGCACGATCAACGGCACCGACGTACCGTCTATCGGTACACTTCCCGCCGCCGCCTGAACGACTGCGGTGTCGGGGCCGATCGCTGTGCGGAGACCTGCGAGCTGACGACCCTGTCGCGAGAGTTCCCGGACGGCGACGGCATCGTCCTTACGGCGCGCGGCTCGCAGCCGCTGACGTACGGCGGCGCGCAAGTCGAGATAGGCAGCCGAGATCTGGGAGTTCCGGGCGTCGACGTACGCGGTCGCCCACGAGTTCACGAGGGCTCTAGCGCGCGCGGCACGCTCGTCGGTCGCTGTCAGCCGGATCGCTGTCCCCCCCGCTGGCTGTTCGGCTGACAGCACGGCACGCAGCTCGACCGGCGTCAGGCCAGTTGCCAAGGATCGCGAGAGACTGGTGAGGGTCCCGTCGGACAGGAGGGCCTGCGGCGAGGGCGGAACGGGCGTACGATAGCCAAGAAAGCGAAGCTGCGCGGGTGTCCCACCGGGAGCCGAGTCGAGGATCGCCGTCGCCTGGTAGCTGGCGTCAGTCCCCCCCGCCAGCACTCCTGCCACGATGGCTGTGGTCGCGACGAGGATGGCCACCCACCATCGGTACCTTATCGCTTCGACGATTGCACGGACCGCTTGGGCCGCAGTGAGCGTCATCTCCTGGTTCATCGCCGGCGGCGAGTGTAGTGTCGCGCTACGGGACACGCCAACCAGCGGCGACCTGCCCGCCGCGCACGTGCGTCGTGCGTCCGCCATCCCGTGTGATTTGCACGCCAGCGCGGCCGCGTTGCATCAAACGGCGGAGCCATCGTCCGCTAGCATATCGATGCGCTTCAAAAGGTAGGCGTCGTGAAACAACTCATGCCGCTTTGCCTCCGCTGGGTCAACGCCCGGGTCGAAGTAGTCGATGATCACGAGCTCAGTGCCGATGAGTCGGCGCACAGCCTCTCTAGACAGGTACGTCGCACACAGGTTGGTGCCCTCGAGCTCCGAGAACTGTACGACCACGTCCCCAGCCGCGAACCGGGCGTGATCGTCACCGACGAGTTGGTTGTAGAAGCTTTCGCCGTGGACCGTAATCCACACCAGTCCCCCTGGCCGCACGACCCGTGCCAACTCGGCCAGCCACAGTCGCGCGTTGGCTTCCGTCAAGTGGGTGAAGATCGATAGGGCGTAAACGCAATCAAACTGGGAGTCACGGTACGCCAGCGGCGGCGTCAGCTTGTTGGTCCTCGCAGCAACAAACGACAGATTCTCGGCTGTCCATTCGACAAGTTTCTCGTTGTAGTCGCATCCGTGGACCTCAGCCTTCGACCCGAGCCACCACCGGCACATGCGACCACAACCGCAACCGAAATCGAGGATCGCCTCCATCTCGTCGATGGGTTGGCCGTGGGCGGCGAGCAACTCGCGGAGAAATCCGGTCTGCCGCTCGCCGCCGCGGAGGAACCAATCGGCGTCCGGTGTGCCGGACACGAGCACTCGCAGTTTCGGTGGTGGAATGGGAAGTCCGTTATGGTGCCTCGTCGCGTCCTTTCCGGCCTTCACCGCGAGGTAGCTCTCGTACGACCTCAGCGCGAAGCGCGCGACCGGTCTGCGAACAGTCTCCGGCGTTCGCCACAACAGGTTCTTGATCTGGCGGCGTAGATCGCGGTTCATGGCCCCATCATGGCGGACGGCAGTGATCTCGGCGGAGGCCGAACTGGCCGCGACGAAAACCACCGTATGACGTTCGCGCGTCTGGCTCGGTCGCGACCCTCCGTGGGTGATGCGACTATTCGGCTACGGCGTTCGCTCCCATTCGACCATGCATCTGGCCCCACAAGCACACCCGCGCGTCCGTCTGCTCACGTGGCCGCTGCCGAGCTTTGGCCGTTGTGCGGCACTCGGTATCGTGCTCGCCTGCGCGGCATCTCCGCAGGCTGCCCCGACGATCGGTGGCGTTCTGGGGACGACCCCGTACTCGAGCGTGTGGTCCGTCCGGCTCGGGCCGGCCAACGTCTTCGAGCTGTTCGGCATCGCGATCGTCGGCGCGTGGTTGGCGGCACAGGCGCTGGCTCCGTGCCTCCCGATCCGTCGATCGGCATTTGATACGCCTCTCCTGATCACTGCGGCGCTGCTTGGGCTTCTGCAGACCGTGGCGCTACTCCGCGGACTGCCGTCCAGTGAGTTTCTCGCGTTCGACCTCGAACGGATACTGATACCGCTCGCGGGCTATCTGCTCGTCACGCGCGCCGTGATCGAGCGCGCCACGTGGAGCGCGACGGTCTGGCTGCTGGCCTTCGTGCTCCTCGGCCGCGCGGCCGAGCTCGTCGTCGTGCACGGAGTGCTTGGGACGACGCAGTTCGGGACCTCGCGAGGGCAGACGGCTCTGCTCATAACGGAGGACACCTTGCTGGTCATCGTTCCTGCGGTCCTCTTGTGGGGGCGGATCGTCGAGCAGCAGATGAAGAGCTGGCTTGTACCGCTAGCGGTGATGGCCGTCGCCTCCGTGCTCATCGTCGACGCACTGTCCCTCCGGCGGGGAGCGCTTCTGTTCATCCTCGCGGCCCTTGCCGTCCGAAGCCTGTCGCTCACGCGCCGCACCATGCTGGCAGGAGTCGCGACGCTTCTCGTCGTCGCGGGCACGTTAGTCGCAGCAGGTCCGCTCCGTTCGACGTGGGACAACGCGCGGTACGCCGTCGCGTCTGCGGTCGGTGCGCGATCGGATGCCTCGACGCAGCAGCGCGGCCGCGAGTGGCGAGAGTTGGTCCGGAATTTCGAAGCAGCGGACGCGTTCATCGGTCGAGGAGCAGGGACCCCGTGGACCGCCTTTGATCCAGGGCCTGTGGGAATTGCGTCGTTCGGGACCGGCGAGAGCGTCACCAAGCGGATCGGCTGGCACGCATATGGCCTTGACTGGTTGTTCAAGTTCGGGGTGCTCGGTTGCCTTCTCGCGATCGCTGGGCTGCTCGGAGCCATGCGCGTCGGATTCCAGGCGACCAAGGGCATGTCGCAGCCCTCGAGTACCGATGCACGTTCACTCATCATCGTGCTCGCACCGCTAGCGCTCCTCCTGTTCACGAACCCGCGCGTGGGCCTGCTCGCCGGCGTTGTCCTTGGGTTGATCTCCACGTCCATAGACTTGGAACGCGCCCACGCGAGGACGCCGGAAGCCAACGACGCGCAGTGCAGATGAGCGCCCGCGAGATGGTGGGCAACGCGCCGAGCGTGCCGTAGCGGTCGGCGGCCGATATCGGACGCTCGACCGGTCGCCACCGGTTAGCGCACCGTTACCGTGTCCTCAGATGCGAATCCTGTTCGTGTGTGGCGCCGACTTCAGCGCGCCGAGCGAGAAGCAGGCGCTCGGGTTCGCCCAAGAGCTCGTGCGTCGTGGTCACCGAGTCCTCATCAGCATGGGCGGTGATCTCGATAGCGCCGGGACGGAAGGCGCGATCGAGATCTCGGGACTGCAGTTCATCCGTCACCGCCTGCGAGCGTACGGTCGACGGCTCGGCGCGCCGGAGATCCAATCCGCGCGCAACTTCAGACCGACGCTCATTCACAGCTTCAGCCCTCGGCTTCCTGTCATCACGGCGGCCGCGGCATACTCCGGGGCCACGGACGCGCCGGTGTTCGTCCACTACGAGGATGACGAGTGGAGCATCGCGCGCGGTGCCCCGGGCGAGCAGCTGCACCGACGAGCGGGCCGACCGGTGTTGCGGCAGCTCGGCCGCGTGCTTCCTCGGGCATGGCCGTTTCAGAGCGCAGCGTCCGAGCGGTGGATCGCCACTCGCGCACGGGGAATCGACGCACTCACCCCCGCGCTGGCTGAGCATGTGGCAGAGCGCGTCGGCCGGCACGTCGAAGTGGTGTTGCCGGTTACGCCGGCAGTCGAGAAAACCGCGCCCGGCGCGGACCTCATCGACGCCGGCGGGGTGCCTGTTCTTCTCTACACGGGGGCTGTCTTCGGCTCGCACATCGCCGACTTCCGGCTCGGGTTGCGGGCCGTGGCCCTCGCGCAACAGAAGGGATGCTCCGCACGCCTGGTGCATGCCGGCGCGTTGGCGCCCCGCTTCGATCCTGCTGATCTCGTCCGGGAGTCCGGGCTGAGACCTGGGACGGCGCAGTTCCTCGGCCACCTTCCCTTCTCGGCGATGCCGCGACTCCTGGCGGCTGCCGACGTCCTGCTCCAGCCGGGCCATCCGTCGGACTTCAATCGTCTCCGGCTTCCGTCAAAGCTTCAGAGCTACCTCGCCTCCGGCACTCCGACCGTGACCTTCGCCGTGGGGTTCGGAGAGCTGCTAGCGGATCGTCGCGAGGTCCTGAAGACCTACACGGGAGACCCGCAGGAGCTGGCCGCGCGGATCTTGGAACTGCTCGAGCACGAACCGCTTCGCCGCATCCTCGCCCATGCGGGACCGGTCGCGGCGCGGCGTCTGTTCGATCCTGCGCAAAACACGGATGTGCTCCTAGCGCACTACGACCGATGCACCATCTAAGAGTGTAATAGCCTTCGCTATGGTCCGTCGCTTGTGAGCACGCTGATCGTCACCGGAGCCGCTGGCCTCATCGGATCTGAGACGGTCCGCCACTTCTACGGCCTCGGCTGGCACGTCATCGGCATCGACAACGATATGAGGGCGACGTTCTTCGGCCCCGAGGCCTCAACTGCCTGGATGGGCGAACGACTCGATCGCGAGTTGCCTGACTATGTGCACAAGCGCGTCGACATCCGTGACGCCGGCGCAATGAGCCAGATCGTCGAGCGGGTCGCCCAGGAACTGAAACTCATAATTCATACGGCCGCGCAGCCGTCGCACGATTGGGCGGCGCGTGACCCGATCACGGACTTCTCCGTGAACGCGAGCGGCACGCTGTGCCTGCTGGAGGCCGTGCGTAGACACGCGCCCGCAGCGACCTTCATCCACACATCGACCAACAAGGTCTACGGCGACACACCAAACCACCTTCCCCTTGTTGAGCTCGACCAGCGGTTTGAGCTTCCCGAGAGCCATGCGTGGTACGGCGGCGTTCCCGAGACCATGAGCATCGACCATTCGACGCACAGCCTCTTCGGAGTCTCCAAGACCGCCGCCGATCTCATGGTGCAGGAGTACGGGCGGTATTTCGGCATGCGAACGGTGGTGTTTCGCGGCGGATGCCTGACCGGCCCGGGGCACTCCGGTGCGGAGCTCCATGGGTTTCTCTCCTACCTCATGCGCTGCGCCGCGACGGGCAAGCCGTACACCGTCTTCGGCTACCAAGGCAAGCAGGTACGCGACAACATCCACAGCGCGGACCTCGTGTCAGCCTTCGAGCATGTCGCCGCCGGCGGCCCGAGTGGCGTGTACAACATCGGGGGAGGACGGGAGAGCAACTGCTCGGTGCTCGAGGCGATCGACCTGTGCCAGGAGATCACGGGCAGCGAGATGGATTGGGAGTACTCCGAACACAATCGCGTGGGCGACCACATGTGGTGGGTCGGGGACCTCAGCGCCTTCCGGCGGGACTATCCCGCGTGGCAGCTGCGCTACGACGTGCCGGAGATCCTGCGCGATATCTACGACAGCAACGTCGAACGGTGGGCCCCCGGAGAGGGGTCGCCTAGACACGCGAATGGGTGAGGCCGTCGATCAGGATGCGGCATACGAGCGGGCTGTCATAGCGGTCCGCTCCCGCCCCGTCATGCGCAGCGTCGTCGAGGAGGCGTTCCTCCACGAGGATGCTCGCGAGGCGGTCGAGGCGTTCCGCACCTCAGAGCACGGCGCTCGTGTTCGTCGCCTGCTGCTCGAGCTGCACATCCACCCCGGAGCGCGGGTACTGGACTTCGGCGGCGGTCGCGGCGTCCTCTCCGCGGCGCTCGCGCTCGACGGTTATCGCGTGACACTCTGCGAGATCAATCCGTCCCCGGTGTGCGGCACGGGTGCCGCCAGGGAGCTGCGCGCCGCAACGGGTGGTGATTTCGCGATCGTCGGAGATCTATCGGAGGCACTCGAAGCCAACAGTGCCTACGACGCCGTCGTCTGCCGAGCCGTCCTGCACCACCTCGCCCCGTTGGCCGGCGTTCTGGCCGAAGTCGCTACGACACTTCAGCCGGGCACGTGGCTGCTGGCCGTCGACGAGCCCACCTTGCAGCACCCCAGGGATCTTGCCCGCCTTCGCGCGATGCATCCCTTCGTCTCCTACGGCGTCGACGAGCAGGCCTATACCGTTGCCGCATATACCGAGGCGCTGGCGCGGGCTGGCTTCGATCACGTACGGGTTCGCTTTCCGGTCGCCTTCGCCGACTACCGGCGACACATCCGATCCGGGCCGACGGCACCGCTGCGCTACGGGCTCTACCGGTTGCGCTCTCGCCTGCGGCCCCAGCCGGGGGACGTGCGGACGTTCCTCGCCCGTCGCGGGCCCGTGCCGGCGACTGACGGGACCTGAGCCGGAAGTGCCGAAGGTCCTCCGCGACGCGGGGTGGCTTGCCACGGGCTACCTGGGGCGTTCCTTCGCCTACCTTGCGGTTGCGCTGCTCCTGGCCCGCGTCTTGGGTCCGACGGACTACGGCCGGTTGAGCGTGTTCATCGCCGTGAGCATGACGATCAGCTACCTCGCGGGATCGTGGCCGTTTCTGGCCGTACCGGTGCTGGTGGCACGCGGCGACCGCGTTTCGACGGTCGTCACTCCGGCTGGTCTCCTGGCGTGCATCGTCGTGATTCCGGCGGCCACGGTCGTCGTTCTCACCACGGCTGGCGTCGACGACCTGTCGTTCGAACTGGTCCTGCCCTACGCACTCGCGCTCATGGTCCTCCAGGCCGTCTACGCGGTGCTTCAAGCCGCTGGGGCCATGCGGCGCATCGCCGCCATCCAGACCGGTGAGAGGGTGGTGGCCTTGGCGGTGGCGCTGGTACTTGCGGCGACCGGCGGGCTCGATCTGACCGGCGGACAGGCCGCCGTAGGTGCAGGAGCCCTGGTCGCGTCCGTCGTCTCGCTCACGGCGCTCGCCCGGCGAACGCCGTTGCTGTCGGCGAGCTCCGCGAACCGCGACGGCCTGCGGCGAGTCCTCTCGGCGGTCGGTTCACTGGGAATCGTCACGCTGGCTGCGTACGGCGTCGCGTGGATCGACCTTCTCATCCTGGCCGCACTGGAGTCCGACGCCGTCGTCGGGACGTACGCGGTCGCCTACCAGATCTTCACCGTCGTCCTCCAGCTCGGTGCACTCTGGGTGGTCGCCGCTCTCCCGCATCACGCTCGTCAGGGGAAGTCCGTCCAGCAATCGCTGGAGGCGACCACGGTCACCTCGGCCGCTCTCGTGTGGTCGGCAGGCGTCGTGGTCGTCGGACTACTCGGCGCCGTCGGGCTACCTCGACTATTCGGGGCGAGCTTTCGCGACGCGGTCACTCCACTGCTCCTCCTGCTGACCACCGCGCCCCTGCTCGCTCTCTACTTCCCGGCGGTTCCCGTTCTGATCGCGAGCGACCGTACGCGCCGTCTGGCGGCGGTCAGTGTCGGCGGCGTCGTCGTCAACGTCGCCCTCGATCTCGTGCTGATCCCCCCGTACGGGATCCTCGGCCCAGCGCTGGCCACCGCTGCTCAAAATGCGCTGGTCGCCGTGGCGCTCGGGTCGCTCATCCTCGGCCGGAACCTCACGACAGCCGTGGCATGGCTGCTTCCCGCTCTCGCATCGCTCACTGCGCTGGCGGCGTGGCCTGAGTCCTTTGCCGCGCGTGCCGCGACGGCGATCGTCGCGCTCGTGTCGCTGACCGTGGGGCTCAGGGGCCTGTCGTCGTTCCTGCCAAGTAGGGCGAGCGTCGTGGGGCCGGGGATCACGTGATCGTCGCGATCAATCTCATCGGCCTCCCAAGCACGCACCAGGGCGGCGCGGGCTTCTACGCGGGAACCCTCATACGAAGCCTGGCGGCGAGTGGCCACGTGCGCCTGCGGATCGTCGCTGCGCGGGCGGTGCTCGAGGAGCTCAGCGGGATCGTGGGGCCGGTCGATGCGGTGGCTGCCACGGCGACGAGACCCTCGCGAGCGCGGCGCGGCCTCGACGCAGCACGATCGCTGCGAGACCCGCGCCTCTTCGACGCCCAGCCACAGCTCACCGGCGCCCTGCGCGGATGTGATGTCGTGCACTACCCACTCTCGTTCATGGCGGGACCGCTCCACCAGGCCCCGAGCGTCGTGACGGGAGTCGACCTTCAGCATCTCGCCTATCCGACGTTCTTTCCTCGCCTCGACAGGGTCTTGCGACGGCTCCGGTGGCACCCCGCTCTGCGGCGCGCGCAACGCATCATCGCGTTCTCAGAGTTCGGGCGCCAAGAGCTCGTGCGCGGCCTGCAGCTCGATCCCGCCGCGATCGACGTCGTGCACGCTGCCTGCGCGGACGAGTTCTTCATGACGCCCCCCGTCGCCCCCCGGCGCGATCTCGGACGGCGCTACCTCTTCTATCCGGCCTCTCCTCTCCCGGCGAAGAATCACGGCCGGCTTCTCGAGGCCTTCGCCCGGGTCATCGGCCATCCTGACGTCGGCGGCGACCTCGACCTCGTGCTCTCGGGCCCGCTCGGACACGACTGGAGTGCGGTGCACGCCGCAGTCACGCGGCTCAGTCTCGAGGACAGGGTCGTATTGACGGGCCATACGAGCCTGGAGGAGCTCCGTGGACACTATGCGGGAGCAACGGCGATGATCTTCCCATCTCTGTACGAGGGCTTTGGCATCCCGCTCGTCGAAGCCATGGCCAGCGGATGTCCGATCGCCGCGAGCGACGTGGCGAGCGTGCCGGAAGTGGTAGGCGATGGGGCGCTTCTCCTCGATCCCACCGATGTCGGCTCGATCGAGCGAGGCATCATCGCCGTTATCCAACTGAACGCCGTCGACCGGACAGCGTTGATTCAACGGGGCCGTTCGCGAGCACGGCGCTTCGATGCACGCTCGATGGCGGACGCGACGCTCGCGACCTACGAACGCGTCGTGGCATGAGTCGAGTGCGGCTCTGGCAGCGCGCCACCCTCCGACCAGACCGCGTTGCGGCGCAACGCCGCCACGACGCCGCGGGGCGGCGAGAGTGCGACGTGTCGACGCGTTGTCGCCCCGGCGCGCCTGTACCCTCGCCACTCACGAAGACCGCGCATGCGACCGCGCAGACCAGCGAGCGAGCGGGTCGTGAGCACGATGTAGGCGACCTGGCCAATGTCGTAGACGAGGATCGCTGCGCCGTAACGGCGGAGATCACGGCCGTCAGCGTTGCGCGCAAGCACTCGAACGCGGTTGCGACCGACGAGCCAGTGCTTGAACGGCGTGCCGTGGCGGGAGGTGACCGAGTGGTGGTGGAGCACGATCGCTCCCGGAACGTAGAGCGCACGCCACCCCGCGGCCTGGGCTCGCCACGCGAGGTCGGCGTCCTCGAGGTACGCGAAGAAGCTGGGGTCAAGCCCACCCACTTCGTCGAGCATGGCCCGACGGAGCAACGCCGCCCCTCCGCTGGCCCCGAAGACCTCCTCCACCGGCGCATCCGGTGGGTCGACAGGCTCACCGAGCTTGCGGTCGACGGTCACGCCGAGTCGGTCGACGTCGATGCCCGCCGAGTTGATCAGGTCGGGCCGGCGAGCAAACCGCATCTGTGCGGCCACAGAGCCGACGTCGCCGGAGGACCGGCCCGCCTCCAAGAGGCGCACCAGGGCTTCGGGCTCGAGCTCCGCGTCGTTGTTGATCAGTGCGATCCATTCACCCCGCGCGCGTTCCATCCCGGCGGCGACCCCGCCGGCGAAGCCCTCGTTGCGGGGCAGGGCAACGATGCGAGCGGCGGGATGGAGGCCGGAGACCGCCGACACGGTCCCGTCGGTCGAGCCATTGTCAACGAGGACGATCTCGCACGGTCCATCGACGGCCGTCAAAGCGACCTCGACCGTGGCGAGGCAGTCCAAGGCAAGTTGCCGACGCTCGTAGGTCACCACTATGACGGAGATCTCCATGAGCGCACGAACGCGCTGGACACGCCCGCGGTGATACTAGTCCTCAAGATTCTGGCCCGCCTCCGTGCAACGAACCGCAACCACTCTGGTTCGGCGTGTGTTGTCCTTCATCCATGACCGTCCGTTTCCTGATCCTGATCCTGCTCTCTGCGGTCCTCGCCGTGACCAGCGCACCTGCCACCGCGGACGCGGCCAGCCCGCTTCGGACGGCGATCTACGACCCTTACGCGTTCGAGGGCCCCGAGGCGTCGCTCGCCTTCGCCCGGACCAAGGCGGCCGGCGCGTCCGCCGCGCGCCTGTCGGTTGCCTGGGGCGGCATCCTTCCCGCCGGCGACGAACGCCCCCCGGCGTTCGACGCCTCGAACCCAGCGGACCCCCTGTACAGGTGGGAGCGACTGGACAGGCAAGTACGGCTCGCCACCGCCGGCGGCATGGATCCGATCCTGTCTCTCTACGCACCGCCGAGGTGGGCGCAGAAGCCGATTCCCGGCTCCTCCGGCAACCGGCCGGACGTTGATGAGTTCAGGCAATTCGCCACCGCCGTCGCCCGACGGTACAGCGGCTCCTTCGGCGATCTGCCCAGAGTCCGCTACTGGCAGGTGTGGAGCGAGCCGAATCTCAGGCCGTTCCTCGCCCCGCAGTCCGAGAACGGGAGATCGACCTCTCCGGCGATCTACCGCGACCTCGTCAACGCGATGGCCGACGCGGTGAAGCAGGTGCACCCCGACAACCTCGTCGTCGCCGGGGGACTCGCACCGTTCTCGCTCGACACTACGAGCGGCGACTTCGTCACCCCGCCGCTGCGCTTCATGCGAGAGCTCCTGTGCATCAAGGGACGTGTCCGCCCGCGAGCGACGTGCGCTGATCGCACGAGGTTCGACATCTGGTCCACGCATCCGTACACCACCGGCGGTCCGACCCAGTCTGCCTTCCGCCCGGACGACGTCTCGCTCGGGGATCTTCCGGAGATGCGCCGCGTCCTGCAGGCCGCCGATCGGAGCAACCGCATCGTCGCCCCGCGCCGTGTGCCGTTCTGGGTGACCGAGTTCTCCTGGGACACGAGCCCGCCTGACCCTGGCGGCGTACCGCTGCGACTGCACGCGCAGTGGGTGTCCGAGGCGATGTATCGCATGTGGCGCTCGGGTGTGTCCTTGGTCACCTGGTTCCTGCTCGTCGATCGGCCGCACGTGTCGGGTGGTGACTTCGCCCTGGAATACCAGTCCGGACTCTTCTTCCGCGGATCGGATCGACTCGCGGACGCGACGCCTAAGCCGGCGCTCGCCGCCTTCCGGTTCCCGTTCGTCGCGCTGGTCGACTCTGATCGCGTCAACGTCTGGGGCCGGGCTCCCGGCGGGCGCGCGGTTCGCGTCGTCGTCGAGCGTCGCGCCTCCGGCCGCTGGGCTCGAGTTGTCGCTTTGAAGACGGACGCCGGCGGGATCTTCCAGCGCCGGCTGCGGCGGCGCCCGGCGACCGCGTACCGGGCCAGAATCGTTGGCCCCAGCGGCGCACGATCGGTCTCCTTCTCGCTCAAGCGGGCCGTGGACCGACGCTACAACCCCTTCGGTGGACTGCGACCCAAGTAGTTCGTGCCAGCGCTGGGAGCACCGCCGGCCAGCAACCCGGGTGCTCGATGACAAGAGCTATGGTGCCCCGTTCGCCCGCTCCCGCCGAGGGCTTGTGTGAGCTGTTCGATCAGGATTGGACCGGTTTTGCCCGAGACTACAACGCAGCCTCTATCCAACGAGCAGTCAACGCAGGGACCAGCGCTGGAGATCGTGATTGTGACGTCACCTGGCGGCCGAGACCTTCTCCGCGCTGCCTTGGAATCACTGCGCGAACACCCGTACACCCTCGGCGAGACGCTGATCCACGTCGTGGACAACGCCAGCAACGATGGAACCGATGTGATGGTGCGGCAGGACTTTCCAAAGGTCCGGCTCCGCACCCTCGACTGGAACGCCGGCTTCTGCATCGCCAACAACGTCGCGCTTCGGGAGGTCACGGCACCGTACGTCCTGGTGCTCAATCCGGACACGGAGGCGTACCCCGGCACGCTGGACCACATGGTTCGCCTGATGGAGGAGCGGCTCGACATCGGCATGTCCAGCTGTCGTCTCGAGATGCGCGATGGCACCCTCGATCACGCGGCGAAGCGTTCGTTTCCGACGCCCCTCAGCTCCCTCTCGCACTTCGTGGGTCTCGGCAACCGGTTTGGGGGACGCTTCGCCGAGTATCAAGCCCCCGAGCTCGACGAGCGCGGCTGTGGCACCGTCGACGCGATCAACGGAGCGTGGATGCTCGTGCGTAAGGCCACCATGGACGAGGTCGGACCGTTCGACATCCGGTACTGGACGTACATGGAGGATCTCGACTGGTGCTACCGCTGCCACCAGCACGGCTGGAAGGTCTGGTATGAGGGCTCTGTCTCGTATCTTCACATCAAGGGTGGTACGACGAAGAAGAAGCGCCATAGAGGGCTGAAGACCAATTGGGCTTTTCACCGCTCCATGGGGCGGTACTACCGCAAGTTTCAGTCAGGACATAACACCCTCTTCGACCTAGGCATCTATGCGGCGATCCTCGGCAAGTTCTCCGTCGCCTTCGTCCGAGCCACGATCGCTCGCAGGAGCGTCTCCTGATATGTCGCTTGTCTCCGGCGACCGTGTCCTCGTGACTGGAGCGGCAGGCTTCATCGGCTCTCACGTCGTCGACGAATGCCTTGCGCTTGGCATGGAGGTCGTCGCAACGGACGACCTCTCGGGGGGGTATCTCGAGAACGTCAGCCGCGACGCGACATGGGCCCAGGGCGACCTGCGAGATGTGGGATTCGTTGCATCGCTCTGGCACCACGGACCGTACCGGTACGTCTTTCACCTGGGGGCCTACGCCGCCGAGGGATTGTCACATTTCATTCGCGCGTACAACTACCGCACGAATCTCGAAGCGAGCGTCAACCTCATCAACCAGTCGGTACTCCGCGGTGTGGAACGATTCATCTTCACATCGTCGATCGCCGTCTACGGCGCGGGACAGGTGCCGATGTCGGAGGAGATGACCCCGACTCCCGAAGACCCGTACGGCATCTCCAAGTACGCCGTGGAGCTTGATCTGGCATCGGCCTATCACATGTTCGGGCTTGAGTACACGATATTCAGACCTCACAACGTCTACGGCGAGCGCCAGAACATCGCGGACAAGTATCGAAACGTCATCGGGATCTTCATGAACGCCGTTCTGCGCGGCGAGCCGATGCCGGTCTTCGGCGATGGACTGCAGACGCGCGCTTTCTCACACATCGCCGACGTAGCGCCGATCATCGCACGATCGGCGCGGACGGAAGGGACGAAGAACGAGACGTTCAACATCGGAGCCGACCAGCCGTACACCATCCTTGAGCTGGCGGCCGAGATCGCCGACGCCTTCGCTGTCCCATGCGACATCAAACACCTCGAGGCGCGTACTGAAGTCGTCCATGCGTTCTCGGACCACAGCAAGGTGCAGCGCGTGTTCGACCCGCCACCGCCGACTGACTTGCGCACAGGCATCCACCGGATGGCGGAATGGGTCAAGGACCACGGCGCGATGGAGCCGGTCGAGTTCCTCGGCGACATTGAGATCGAAAGGAACATGCCTCCCAGCTGGCGCGCGGCGCTGGAGCGGCGCCTGCCGTGATCGCGCTGCCGCAGGAGACCGAGAGCCGTCAGGCCGCGCCATAGGTTCGCGCTCGACGCCGAGCTGGCCGCCGGACTCTGCCACGCTGCGCGACGCGTGCTCCATCGCCCGATCCTCGCCGCCGCGCTCCTGGTGCTGCTCGTCTTCGGCTTCCTGACCGGCTACGTCATCTTCACGACGGGCTTCGGGCCGCTCGAGGCGCTCTCGCTGCTGGTGCTCGGGCTCTTCGCCTTCGGGGTCGTCGGCGCGCTCCGCCGCCCGCCCGAGTAGCCTCGCTGCGGCGTGCTGCGGGCCCGACTGATCGCTTTTCTGATGGCCGCGGCGGCGTTGCTCGTCGCGGGCTGCGGCGCTGGTGCCGCCGCATCCAGCGACCGGGCGGCGGTGGGCGCGCCGGCGACCGTCGTGCAGGCCGACGCCGACGGACCGAAGGCCCTGCAGGCCGCGAACGGCCCGATCTCGCCCACGGAGGTTCCCGAGCCCCTGGCGGTCAAGCTCGGCGATGTCGACGACTCCGTCGTGGCGCGCTTCAAGCGCCCGCCGCGCGCGGGCCTGCTCTTCGATCTCGACACGGGGGAGGTGCTCTGGCGCAGGAACCCGCTGCGACGGCTGCCGATCGCGAGCGTGACCAAGACGATGACCGCCATCCTCGTCGCCCGCCGGGTGCCCGAGGGCTCCAAGGTGCGGGTGACCAACGAGGCGCGCGCGCGAAACGGCTCGCGCATCGGGATCCTGCCGAAGAAGAAGCGCGTCGGCGTCAGCGCGATGCTCAACGGCCTGCTGATCATCTCGGGCAACGACGCCGCGATCGCGCTCGCCCAGCGGGTGAGCGGGACGGTCCCGCGCTTCGTCGAGCTCATGAACCGCACGGCGGCCGCGATGCACCTCAGCTGCACGTCGTTCGCCTCTCCCGACGGCCTCAACGATCTCGGCTACTCCTGCCCGCAGGACCTCGCCGCGCTCGCGCGCGCCGCGCTCGATGAGCCGCGCGTGGCCGCCGTCATCCGCCGCCCGCGCGCCGTGCTGCCGTTCCCCGCCAAGGGAGGCAAGCTCTTCCTCTACTCGCACAACCCGCTTATTCGAGCCGGCTATCGCGGCGCGATCGGCGTCAAGACCGGATTCACCGACGATGCGGGACGCTGCTTCCTCGGCGCGGCCGAGCGCGACGGGCGGCGGCTCGGGGTCGTGCTGCTCCACTCCCCGGACCCGGGTAAGCAGGCCCGTCAGCTGCTCGACCGCGGCTGGCGCGCGCCGAGCCGAGGCTGACGCGGGCTCGCGCAGGCCCTCGGCATGCATCCGTCCCGCCCGCTCCTCGCCGCCCTCGTCGGCGGTCAACTCCTGTACGCCTGCGTACCGCCGCGCGGCCACACCGCCGCCACCCACGCGATCATCGGGCTGCTCGCGGCGACGACGACCGCCGACGCGATCGAGGACGGGGGCGTGCGCCGGGCCGCCGCGACCGTCGGCGCCGCGGGGGCGCTGGGCTACGCGGCCGAGCTCGCCGGCGTCGCGACGGGCCGCCCGTTCGGGCACTACACCTACACGGCGAAGCTCGGTCCCGGCTGGCGCGAAGTGCCGCTGACGGTCTTCGTCTCCTGGGCGATGATGAGCCGGCCGGCGTGGACGGTCGCGGGGCTCGTGACGCGCTCTCGGGCGCTCCGCCCGCTCGTCGCGGCGGGCGCGCTGACCGCCTGGGACGTGTACGTCGATCCGCGGATGGTGCGCGAGGGATACTGGATCTGGCCGCAGGGCGGGCGCTATGAGGGGATCCCGGCGCAGAACTTCGCCGGCTGGTTCGTCACCGCCGCCGGCGTCTTCGCGGTGTGGTCATGCGTCGATGCCGGCGACCCGCGCGCCGGGAGCGCGGATGTGTCGCTCGCGGTCTTCGCCTGGACGTGGATCGGCGAGGCGGTCGCCAACCTCATGTTCTGGAAGCGGCCGCGCGTGGCGGCAGCCGGCGGGCTGGCGATGGGCGCTTTCGCGGTCCCGGCGCTGCGGGCGCGGCTGCGGGCCGGCGGGCGCTTCGGCGGGGCGGCCTGATGCGCGTCGTCGTCGTCGGCGCGGGCGTCGGCGGCCTGGCCTGCGCGGTGCGGCTCGCGGCCACGGGTCACGTGGTCACCGTGCTCGAGCGGGGCTCGGCTCCGGGCGGGAAGGCCGGGCGGGTCGAGCTCAGCGCCGGCGGGCGCACGTGGCGCTTCGACTCGGGGCCGTCGCTGCTGACGATGCCGTGGGTGGTGCGGGAGCTCTTCGACGCGACGGGCGCGCCGCTGCCGGAGCTCGTCCCCGTCGAGCCCGTGACCCGGTACCACTTCGCCGACGGGAGCACCGTCGCGCTGAGCGCCGACCTCGCCGCCTCGCGCGCCGCGCTCGATGCCTGGGCGCCCGGGACCGGCGATGAGTGGGCCGCCTTCCTCGCGACCTGCGCGGCGATGTGGACGGCGTCGCAGCCGTTCCTCACGGGGCCGCCGCCGTGGCCGCCGCGCCGGCCGGGCCCCGACGACCCGCCGCCCGACCCGCGCGACCTCCTCCGCGTCAAGCCGTGGCACACGCTGCGCTCCCTCGCGCGCGCACACACCGAGGACCGGCGGCTCCAGATGATCATCGAGCGCTTCGCCACCTACGCGGGCGCCGACCCGCGCCGGGCGCCCGCGGCGCTCGCGGTCGCCGGCTACGTCGAGCACGCCTTCGGCGCCTGGCACGTGTCAGGCGGCGTCCACGAGCTCGTCCGGGCGCTTGCGGCGCGCTTGATCGCACTGGGCGGGGAGCTGCGGTACGACGCACCGGTGCGCGGGGTCGTGCGCGGGCGACACCGCCACGCGAGCGGTGTGCGGATCGCGGAGGGGGTCGTCGCGGCCGACCACGTCGTGTGGAACGGCGACGCGCTCGCGCTCGCCCGGCAGCTCGACGGCGGCCGCCACGCGCGCCGCGAGCGCTCGCTCTCCGGCCTGGCGCTCATGCTCGCCGTCGACGGGCACACCCCCGGCCACGCGCACCACGAGATCCGCTTCCCGACGAGCTACGACGCGGAGATGGACGACCTGTTCGTCCACCGCCGGCCCGTGCGTGATCCGACGCTCTACGTCTCGACGTCGTCGATCACGTCGCCCGACGAGGCGCCCGCGGGCGGGGAGAACTGGTTCGTCCTCGTCAACGCACCCACGGGCGTGGGCGCCGACTGGGTGGCGGAGGCCGACCGGGTCGTCGCCCGCCTCGGCGTCGGCGACCGCGTGCGCGCACGGCACGTCCGCTCCCCGGCCGACCTCGAGGCCGAGACGGGCGCGCTCGGCGGCGCGATCTACGGCGACGCCCCGCACGGGCGCCTGGGCTCGATCGGCCGGCCGGGCCATCGTGTGCGCGGCGTGCGCAACCTGTGGCGGGTGGGCGGCACGGCACACCCGGGTGGCGGGCTCCCGCTCGTGATGCTCGGCGGCGCGCTCGTGGCGCGCGAGATCGGATCGGCGTGAGACGGGCTGGGGACCACGCTCAGGAAGCGGGAAGGCGCAGGACGCCTCGGGCGGAGCCCGGGGCCACGCTGGGGCTCGCGGCGCGGCTGGCGCTCGTGGCGACGCTGGGGCTCGGGCTCTCCGCGTGCGGCGGGGGAAGCGACCGCGACGCGACCGCCCCCGCGGCGCCTTCGGCGACGGCGACGGCCCCGCGCGCGAGTGCCGCTCCCCCGGCCCAGACCGACCCGGCCCGGCCCGACCTGCCCGCCGACCTCGACGTCACCTTCGCGGGTGTCGGAGCCAAGGGCGCCTGGGTGCTGCGGCGCGCGGGGAGACGCGACGACGCCGTCGTGCTCTTCCTCCACGGCTGGACCGCCGTCGCGCCCGAGCAATACGGCCCGTGGCTGACGCACCTCGTCCGCGAGGGGTCGACGGTCGTCTATCCCGTCTACCAGGACGCCCCCTTTCTTGCCCCGATCGCGGCGTTCGACGGGGTCGTCGCCGGCGTTCGCTCCGCCCTGGATGACGAGGACGTCCCACGGCAGGACTGGGTCGTCGCGGGCCACTCCGCGGGCGGGGCGATGAGCGCCGACTACGCGGCCCGGGCCAAGGAGCTCGGCCTCCCGCCGGCGCGCGGCGTCTTCGCCGCCTATCCCGGCCGCCAGATCCGCGACATCCCGCTCAAGCTCCCCGAGGCCGACGCCGCTCGGATCCCCGCAAGCACCCGTCTGGTGGCGCTCTACGGCGCGAACGACCGGACCGTTGGAGACAGGACGGCGAGGCGCACCATCGCCCGCGCGAAGACCCGTGATGAGAAGCTCGTACGGGTCGACGACCCCGCCGTGGACGACCACCTCGGCCCGCAGCGGTCCGGTTCCGCGACGCGCCGCGTGTTCTGGCGCCGCCTCGACGCGCTCGTCCGCGCGGTGCGGCGCTGAGTGGGAGGCCCGCGGAGGCGCGCCGAGTGTCGATGAGCGTCGGAGGGGTCGACGCCATCCGGCGTTCGACGTGCTCAGGGCTCGCGCGCGAGGGGATCGCGGCCGTTCCAGGTCCCCACGGCCGCGAAGGGGCGGAAGCGCGCGAAGAGCTCCTCGGAGTACCAGCTCTCGTCGCGCGTGCGCTTGAGCACCGCGCGGTGGGCCTCGCCGTCGTAGGCGTAGGCGCGGGCGTCGGCGAAGGAGCGCCAGAGCGAGAACGTCGCCTGGCGCGCGAGCGGCCACTCGCCCACGCCGACGCTCGCCAGCAGGCCCGGAGAGCCCGCGAGCGCCGCGGCCGGCGGCGCGATCGAGGAGTAGAACGCGCGGAGCTTCGTGACGCGGATCGTCGCCCGGGTGAGGATCGCGACCGCGTCGCCGCCGGGGTCCAGAGGCGGCGGGCCGGCGAGTGGCTCCCTTCCGCTCCAGCGCCCGTGAGCCTTGAGCGGCGCGAGGCGCACGTGGTAGCTCTCGGCCGCGAGCTCCCGCCAGCGCGCCGCGACCTCCGACTCCGCGAGGAACGCGTCGAGCGCCTGCTCGCTCTCCCACGTCGCGAACAGCCCCCAGCGCTTGAGGTCCGCGCTGAGCGTCATCGTGGCGCCCTTCCCCGTCCCGAGGAGCTTCCAGAACGCGAGCCCGGGCTGGGCCTTGAGCGCGGGGCGGTCGAGGCCCATGCGGGACAATCCCTCGGGCGCGGTCGCTCTGGGATAGCGGATCAGGTGAAAGGAGGCGAGCACGGAGATGGACTGCGGACTGTCGGCGATCGTGGGCTACGTCCTGGGGAGTGTGCCGGTCTCGCTCATGGTGGCGCGGCGCCACGGTGTCGACCTGTTCGCGACGGGCGACGGCAACCCGGGGGCCTGGAACGCGCTGGAGCAGCTCGGGCCGCGGCGGGCCTGGCCGGCGTTCGTCGGCGACGCGCTGAAGGGGACGCTCGCGGGGCTGGCAGGGTACGCGCTCGGCGGGGGGTACGTCGGTTACGTGGGCGTCGCGGCCGCGATGCTCGGCCACGGGTTCCCGCTCTTCACCCGCTTTCGCGGCGGCAAGAGCGTCATGACCTTCGCGGGCGGGATGTTCGCCGTGGCGCCCGTGGCGGCGGCGATCGCGTTAGCCGTGTGCGTCCTCGTCTCGGGCGTCCGCCGCTCCTTCGCTCTCGGCGCGCGCGTCGGCGTGTTCTGCGTGCCCCTCGTGCAGCTGCTCGTCGACCCGGTCGAGCACGTCGCCGCGACGGGCGCGCTGATGACGCTCGTGGGGGCGCTCTTCGGCGTCCGGGCGCTGCAGGCGCGCTCAGCGCAGGTCGCGGACGGCGCAGGGGAACGCTGAGCGGCGCTCGACGATCTCCGGGTCGCCGGTCCAGAGCTCGAGGCCGAAGTTGGCCGCCGTGGCGATGGCGAAGCAAGTCGGCGAAAGCGATTGGGTTCGCCGCCTTGAGGTCGGCAGCAACCAACACGATGGCGCGTGTCGGCAACTCCGCAACCAAGACATCCTCCAGCGCTGCCGTCGTCTCACTCGCTCGTACTGGGTCGGACCGATGGGAAAGCTTGTAACGGACCTCCGCGAGGTTGATCCAGGAGATGATGGGGGGCTCCGGCAGCCGAGGGCGCCGTTTACGAAGTCTGTCGCCGGCTCCTCGCCGTCGAGCCAGGCGAGGACCGCCCACGAATCGAGGGCGACGGTCACCGCCGCTGCTCGTCTCGACGCGCTTCCCAACGCCGATCTTCGACGAGTTCGTCGGCCATGCTCGGCCCGCCGGCGAACGACCCCGCGAGCGATCGGATGTCCCGCTTGACCGCGCCCGGAAGCGGCGGGCGCGGGCGCCCCTCGATGTCGGCGCGGGCCGCCTCGAGTGCGTAGCGCACGAGCTCTGCCTGCTTGACGTGACGCTCGTACGCCGTGGTGCGAAGCCATTCGGCCTGCTCGACGGGGAGCTGGAAGTTGCGCTGAACGAGAGCCATGCCCAAAAACCATAGGACTACCAGGCGAAGCTAGGTGTCGTACCGACGCCCTCGCCAGCTCCTGTCCGGTCGCAGGACGCTCAGCGTCAGCCGCACCACCGCCGGCAGGTCGACGAGCGGAGCGAGCCAGAAGGCGGCGTCGTGGCGGCGGTACGTGCGGCGGAAGGCGGCGTGGAGCGCGAGGCGGAGCGCGAGGAGCACGGCGTCGAGCGGGGTGCCGCGGTGGAGGAGCAGCCGCCACAGCGGGAGCACCTGGACCGCCCAGAGGGTCGCGACGTCGAGCCCCTGCCACGCGGGGGAGGTGACGTCGGGGGCCATGAGCGAGCGGCTCCACCCCGTCCACGTCTCTGCCAGGGAGTTGTACATGCGGACCTCGAGCAGGTCCGCGGCGTCCACGGTCAGCAGGCGCCAGCCCCGGCGGCGCAGCGCGCGGGCGAGCGCGACGTCGTCGGTCATGTGCTCCCCGGCGAGGGCGAAGCCGCCCGCGGCCAGCAGCGCCGTGCGGCGCGCAGCCAGGCACTGGCCGTTGGCCAGGGCGCGCGCGGGGCGGGGTTGGAAGCCGTCGACGTCGCCGGGGCCGAAGCGGTAGACGAGCGTCGCGAGGAACGCGGGGTGCAGCGCGCGCTCGCCCGCCGTCTCGCAGACGAAGCGCACGGTGGCCGTAAGGAGCGTGCGTTCGGGCTGCTCGGACAGCGCGCCGGCGAGCGCGCGGACGAGGCCCGGGCCGGGGAGCACGTCGGCGTCGAGCGTGACGACGACGTCGCCCGTGGCCTGCTCGAGGCCGTGCTGCAGGGCCCAGGGCTTCCCGATCCCGCCCGCGGGCAGCGGCGGCGCGGGCAGCACGCGGGCGCCGTGCTCGATGGCGACGTCGGCCGTCGCGTCCGTGGAGTGATCGTCCACGACGAGCACCTCGTGCACGTCGGGGTCGTCGGCCAGCGCGCGGAGCACAGGACCGATGCGCGCCGCCTCGTCGCGCGCGGGGATGACGACGCTCACCCGCGCGCCGGGCGCCGGCGCGGCGCCCGGTGCGAGCGGGGCGCGGCGCTTCCGGCCCCGCCCGAGTCGGGTGAGCACCAGGCCGGCGAGGGCGGCCTGCACGGGCACGAAGCGGCGCACCCGCCCATTGACGCACACCGCGGTGGACCGCGGCCGCCACGAGCGGAGGCCCTCGGGGCGGCTCGGGACGGTTCGCGGCGTCAGCTGTGGGCGGTCCGCGGCAGCTCGTCGGCCGCGAAGTTGAGCTTCGCGTGGTTCGCGTCGACGATCCGCATCTGGGGCGAGCCGCCGAGCTCCGGTGTGCGGTCGGCCTTGGCGAGCGCGGTGGCGGGGGTGAGGGCCGCGGCGGTCAGGGCGGCGGCCGTGGCGAGGACGGTGCGTGCGTGGAGTGGGCATGCAGAGGATCCAAGCAGCGCCCGATCGCGGCACGGCGACCCCTGGGTGGAAACTTCTCACACCTCGCTGACGGCGCTGACGAGCGCGACGCCGCGCGCGCTTCGCGGCTCCTCGCACGAGCCGAGCCTCCACTGCGTCCGTTCGACCTGCCACGCGGCGCGGCGCTGCTCGACGCGCCAGCCGGCCAGCAGCGCCTCCAGGCCAGCGAGGTCGTAGACGCGCTGGAACCGGTCGACCGACGCCTCCGCCCCGAACGGCACCGTGAGCACAAGCCGACCTCCGGGCCGCACCTGCTCCCGCAGGCGGGCGAGCGCCGCGCGGTCGTCCTGCGACGGCGGACCGGCCTCGTAGTGGCCGAGGCCGAAGTGCTCGACGGCCGAGAGCGCGACGACGACGTCATACGGTGCCGTGGGCTCGTGATCCTCGAGGCGGACCGGCGCGACCGTGAGGTTCGGGTGCGCTACCGGGTAGCCGCGCGGATCGACGACCGTGACGTCGTGACCGAGGCTCGCCAGCGAGAGCGCGACGGTGCTCTCCGCGCCGCCGAGGTCGAGGATCCGCTGCGGCGCCGCGCCGACCTGCGCGAAGACGAACGGCTGCTCGACGATCCGCTCGTTGACGAGCAGGATCCCCGCACCCCCTGCGCGGTGCTCGACCGGAACCGGCGGGTTGAACCAGACGCCCGCCTGGGCCGCGTAACCGTCGGGCCCCTCCGCCCAGTTCAGCGCGCGGGCGACCGGGGCGGAGAGGTCGGCCAGCCGCCGGCCTGGAGCCCCCGCCTCGAGCTCGAGGAACCCGAGACCCTGGAGCTGCGCGCGCCCGAGCCGATCGAGGTCCTCGAGCCGGTCGTGGACGGTGACGTCGCTGCGGCCGAGGCGGTCCTCCACGAGGCTGACGAGCCAGAGCACGCGTTGGTCGAGGAGCCGCCGGCCCGGCCAGCCGGCGGCATGCTTGAGGCGGTCGCGGAGCACGCTGCTCACTCGACCACGCCGCGCGGGACCGCCGCGTCCGGCGGGTGGCGCCTGCGCGGGTCGCGTCCGGCGGCGACCCATGGGGCTTCGGCACGGATCTCGCGCACGAGGCGCGCCGTGAACGCCTCCGGGCTCTCGCCGGGTGCCGGCGGACCGCCCGAGGGCGGGAAGAACCGCACGGAGATCCGCGGCCTCCGGGGAAAGCGGACGAGCGCGACGGTGCCGGTGACCGCGACGCAGACGACCGTCGCCTCGGGGACGTCTCGCGCGAGCCGGCCGAGCCCGGAGTGCGCGCGCAGCTCATGGCCGAAGCTCAGCGTCCCCTCGGGGAAGATGCCGATGCAGGCGCCCGCGTGCAGCTCGCGCACCGCGGCGGCCATCCCGTGGTCGGGGCCGCCCCCGCGGTGCAGCGGGATCTGGCCCATGCCGTCGAGGATCCTTCCGAGCAGCGGGTTCTTCCACAGCGACGCCTTGGCGAGCGCGCGGACCTGGCGCCGACTGAGCGCGGCCACCCCGACCGCGACGGGATCCCAGTGCGAGTCGTGGTTGACGGCCATGAGCACCGGACCGCTCGCCGGCACGTGCTCCAGGCCGGAGGCCTCGAGGCGTCCCCACCACTCCACGGCCGGTCGGCAGACGGTCATCGCGAGCCGGTAGGTCCTGCTGATCGGGGCCCGCACCCCGGCGATCCTGCCAGGTCAGCCGCCCTCGACGATCTCCTTGTAGCGCTCGAGGTCGTTCTGCGCCCTGCGCTCGCCAAAGCCCGAGACCGCCGCGGCCTGGGCGGGCAGCGAGTCGTGCATGTGCTCGCGGAAGAGGACGCGCGTCCCGCCCTGCGGCAGCGCCTCGAAGGTGATCTCGGTGTCGATCGGGCCGTCGGGGGCCCGCCAGGCGATCCTGCGGCCCGGCTCCTCCGCGGTGATGTGGGCGTCCCACTCGCTGGTCTTGAGCTTGCTCCCGGTGACCCAGTGGAGGCGATCGCCGTGACGCTCCACGCGCTCGACCCCCTTCACGAAGTCCGGGTAGCAGGCGAAGTCCGCCCAGACGGTGTACGCGCGCTCCGGCGATGCGTCCACGTCGATGGTCTCCTCGATTCCGGTCATCGCCGTCACTTGCCCGGGGCGGTGATCCGCAGAACCGGTTGTCAGCGCAACCTCTCTCGATGGCGCTCTCCCGCAAACGCATCGCGATCGTCGGCGCCGGCGTCTCCGGCCTCGTCACCGCCCATCTCCTGCGCGAGGGCCACGACGTGACGCTGCTCGAGGCGCAGGACCGGCCAGGCGGCCACGCCTGGACCCTCGACCTCGAGCTCGGCTCGGGAACCGTGCCCGTGGACGTCGGCTTCCTCGTCTTCAACGACCGCAACTACCCGCGCTTCGAGGCGCTCCTCGCCGAGCTCGGCGTGGGCTCGCGCGCGTCGAACATGTCCTTCTCGGTCTCCGACGGCGCCGACTTCGAGTACGCCGGCAACGGGGCGCGCGGCCTGTTCGCCAACCCGCGCCACCTCACCGACCGGCAGTTCTTGAGGATGGTCGCGGAGTACGTCCGCTTCAACAAGGATGCCCGGGCGCTGCTTACCTCCGACGCCGACCCGTCGCTGCGCGCCTGGCTGCGGGAGCTCGGCTACTCGCAGTACTTCGTCGACCGGCTCATCGTGCCCCAGGCCTCCGCCGTCTGGTCGGCCGACCCCGAGCAGATGTGGACGTTCCCGGCGCGCTTCCTGGTGCAGTTCTTCGCGAACCACGGGCTGCTGGGCTTCCGCGACCGTCCGCAGTGGCGTACGGTCGCCGGCGGCTCGGCGCGCTACGTCGAGGCGATCACGCGCCGGCTCGGGGACCGGGTGCGACTCGGCGCGGAGGTCATCGCCGTCGCCCGCGACGCCGACGGCGTGACGGTCACGGTCGCCGGCCACGAGCCCGAGCGCTTCGACGAGGTCGTGCTCGCCTGCCACTCCGACCAGGCGCTCGCCCTCCTCACCGACGCCTCCGGGCTCGAGCGCGAGCTGCTGGGAGCGATCGGCTACCTGCCGAGCGAGCTCGTGCTGCACACCGACACGCGGCTCATGCCGCGCCGCCGCGCCGCCTGGGCCAGCTGGAACGCCCACTACCTCGAGGCCGCACGCGGGAACCCGGCCGTCACCTACTGGCTGAACAACCTCCAGGGGCACGAGATCGACCGCGAGCTGCTCGCGACGCTCAACCTCACTGACCGCATCGACCCGGCGAAGATCATCGCGACCCTTCCGATGGCGCATCCGACCTACACCCCCGAGGGGCTGCGCACGCAGGCGCGCCACGCGGAGATCAGCGGCGTCAACCGCACGCACTACGCGGGCGCCTACTGGAGCTGGGGCTTTCACGAAGACGGCGTCAAGAGTGGGCACCGCGTCGCCGAGGCGCTGCTCGCCGCCGCACCCGACCGGGTGACGGCATGACCACCTCCGCGCTGTACCACGGCGAGATCCGCCACCGCCGCGCGGGAACGCCCCCCGGGGAGTTCACCCATCCGCTGACGCTGCTCTACGCCGACCTCGAGGAGCTGCCCGGCCTGCTCGGCGGCCGCCTCGTCCGCCGCGCCCCCGGCATCGTGCGCCTGCGTCGCCGCGACCTGCTCGGCGGCGCCGACGGCCCGCCGACCGCCGTGGCCGTCCGCGCGCTGATCGAGGAGCGCTCCGGCCGCCCGGCGCCGCGCGGGGCGATCCGCGTGCTCACCGCACCGCGGACGCTCGGCACGGCGTTCAACCCGGTGTCCTTCTACTACTGCTTCGACGAGGACGACCGGCTCGACAGCGTCGTCGCGGAGGTGACGAGCACCCCGTGGCTCAAGCGCCACGCCTACGTGCTGCGGGCCTCCGGGGAGGAGCGCGTGCTGCGCGGCGAGCACGCCAAGCGCCTGCACGTCTCGCCCTTCCAGGACATGGACCACCGCCACGTCTGGGCGGTCACCGCGCCCGGGGAGACGCTCAGCGTTCACATCGAGAACCACCGCGACGGGGTGGGCGGGCCCGAATCCAAGGACTTCGACGCCACCCTGAGCCTCCGCCGCG
>JAABUS010001616.1_pt1 | contig 47803 bp, 4 predicted proteins | sample 5560161 | NCBI WGS metagenome assembly JAABUS01 (sample SAMN10711885, study PRJNA513376) | rock metagenome | isolation source: Antarctica rocks | place: Antarctica: Victoria Land, Trio Nunatak nord | collected 2016-01-04 | reverse complement strand
TAAAAATAGTAACTTCGGATTTAAGATTTTAAATCCGTGATTTTCTACTAGCGCCGGGTAGCTCGCTAAGGTTATATAAAGCGCTATAACCACGCTAATTTAATTTAGATTTTAAATTACGTCGATTTATAAAAATTATATACGCGCGTAATACCCCCTAAACTAGCGCGGTATTATAGACTATATAATTCACTTATAACTATATATATTTAATTATCTACCGGTACTACTTAGACTAGTTTATTCCTATTTATTTAAATTTATTCAAAATAAATCGAGGTACTAAATACGTATTTAAATACTTTAGACGAAAGTAGGTATTAAATCGATCTTTAGGGCTAATATATAAGTTAAATAGATCTAAGCGTCTTTTCCGTCTTTTTCGGTAGAATACGGGCTCACCGCTTTACCGATATATAAATTAAAGTCCGTAAGATATTTACGGTTATAAAAGTCCGTGGCTTAAGATCGAATAACTACGATATTAATAAATTCGTTATTATTTCTATATATATTCCCGGTAAGGACGGTAAGATCGCCTTAATTACTAAAGAACTATATATCGTCGATAATTTATTTATTAAGGTTCTAATAAATATTAATATTATAAAGCCGGAAGGAATTATAATTAATACCGGTAGAGATCTCGTTATTATTATATCTTATAGTAACCTCGAGATCCCTATTTCTATAATTACGAAAGACGTTAGAATAGATACTATTATAGTTAATAAATTCCGCTATACCGTACTAGTATATTTAGATATAGTTATTATAGTTAAATTTATAAAATCGGATCTACCCTATAATCGTAATCTACTATTTAAACTATCTCAGCTTAATATACTAATAATAACCGCGTATATCGTTGATTATAATATAGATAGGATTATAGTCCAGAATAATATCAATCTTCCTATAATTATTAACCGATATATTAGGCTAGGGAAAGTAATTAAATATAAAGTAACTAAATACTTCTAAATAGATACTTTATATATTAACTTAGTTATAAGACTATCTAAGACTTTAGCGTCGAAACTTTTAATTAAATCCTATTTTAAAGCCGGTTTTACTATAGTAGTAGTCTTTAATATAATAATAACTCCCTATTTAATAATATCGAAGTTTATTTATCTAAATCTTATAATTTTTAATTTAACTTTTACTCTATTAAATTTATCTTCCGTAGTACCGAAACTTTCTATAATACCGAATATCTATTTATTTAAACTAGAAACTCTATACCCTATAGGTACTACGATTTACGGGGACGATATTTCCGCCTTTATTATTACCGATATCGTCGATTCGTTTCTAGATCTATAGAAAGATACTAGAAACGTAGCGAATATCCCGGAATCTAAATAAATAGAGATTCCTTTTATTAATAACTAGAAAAAGCTTTATAAAGCCGGTTAAACTTATATTTATCCATTAAGAAAGTATAATAAGGATATTATCGACGGCGCTTTTAATAAACTATACTAGTAAGGCCGAATAGAATAGATAATTATAATAATACCGTTTTCTTTCTCTTATTTCGTCGTATAAAAAGATACCGCCTCCGGTCTTAAAGGACACGTAATTATCGATATTAAGGCTCTTAATAAAATTATAATATTTAATATTTACCTAGTCCCTATCTAAACTAAAATCCTAGTACTTCTATTAAATACTACGTATATTTTAACTATCGACGCGGTAGCCTTCTTCTACTAATAGTAGGTAAAACGATATTATCGATACCGTTTTACGGTAGCTACGTATAGAGGATAAGAAATATTTAATATATTAGTTATAAGTTATAGAAACTCACCGGCCTACGTCTAGTATATAATTAACTATATACTTCGGTTATACCGAAAATTTTGTCGTATATACGTCGATAATATCGTTATTTTTTCTACTTCTTTATTAGAATACGTCGAATATTTAATACTTATCTTTAGAGCTCTAGTAGAGATAAATATTTATATCTCTATTAAAAAATCCTTTCTCGGATACCCCTTTATTTAGTTACTCGGTTAATACGTCGACGCCTTAGGCCTAGCTATAGCTAAAGATAAATTTACGACTATTAAAAACCTCGAATTTCTAAGGATATTATAAACCCTAAAGTATTACCTAGGTATAACTAGGTATCTAAAATAATATATTTTATACTACGTTACTATCGCGAAACCCTTATAAAATCGGAAGACGTTATTAAATTAAAACTATCGGAGTATATAGGGTAATACTCGTAAATCTACGGCGGGTAAAGCGTTAATTAATATATTTATATAAATAAAAATTAAGGCCTATAGGTACCTTTAAGACGTTTTTACTAGTCTTATTATATTATATTACACCGACCCGAAAAGACCTTTATTCGTCGATTTAGATACTAGTAAAGAATAGGGCTTCGGTATATACGTATATTATATTAAGAATAACGATACTACGGAAGTACCGAAGTAGAAATCTCTATAACCTATTCTCTTCTTATTAAGGTAATTAATATTTATTAAGATAAAATACTAGCCTACCGAACTAGAGATAACTAATATTATCTAGGTTATAAAGAAGATTCGATATCTTATTAAAGTAACTAGTAGTACTATAATCGTCTATACCGACTATACTTCTACTATAAATATAGTACGGTAAATTTCTATAAATACTACCTCTATTAAGAAGTTGAACCTTAGATTAATCCGCGTATCCGAATACTTATAGAGGTTCCGAATTAAATTACGATATAAGCCTAATAAAGCGAATATCGTTCTAGATACTCTTTTATACTTTATTAATCGATTATATTATCTTAAAATAGACGAATCGATCCTTAATGTATTTATTACTTTTCTAGTTAATATTATCGCTATTAGCGAAGACTTCAAAAGCCGCGTATATAGTAGTTACGAAGTAGAAATACGATAGGTTAGGATTATAACTATAGTAGTAAAGAACGCCGTACTCGGTAAAAACGCGGCCAAATTATTATATAAACTTATTAACGGGTTACTTTATTTCGACGATATCGAATATAATTATAATCTTCGTTTATACCTATTAACTACGTTAGAGTATAAGGTCTTCTAGAAGGCCTATAATAAAATAGGATATCCGGGTTATACTAGAATTTATAAGAAACTTATACGTAGTATTTATATATTTAATATATCGACGAAGTTATACGAGTACTTTAGATACTACCCTTATTATTAATTATACTAAACGTCTAGGTATTAACTTTATAACTCGCTATAATTAATTTACTCGCCGTATAGGCCCTTTAAAACTATAATAATTAATTTTATCCTCGCTCTACTAGAAGTTTCTACCGGCGAGGATTACGTAATATTAATTATATATAAATTTAGTAAAGTAGTAATATTAATTACGGGTAAAGTAGCCTAGGGCGGATTTTAATAGGTTTACCGCCTACTAGTAAAACTTCTATTATTAAATTAGGGTCTTCCGTTAATAATTATTTATTAGCGACCGAGATACTCGATTTATCGGGTAATTATAGAAGTAGATTATAACGGAGTTAAATATTAATATACTTTATTCGACTAAATACTACCCTTAGACCGACGGATAGTTTAAGAAATCGAATAAAGTCGTCGAAATTACTCTAAGATACTTCCTACTAATAGTCGATATATATAAATAACTTATAGTACTACCGTAGCTTTCGGTTATATTGAATAACTCTATTAAATATAATAGTACCGGCTTGGCGCCTACCGAGATTCTATATAACTTTAAGATTAAGGAGTTATTTAATTTACTATATATTAATAATTTTAATATTTCCTAGTTTAATATAGTAAATATCCTTAGAGCCTTCCGTAACGTAGGAGTCCCTACTATAAGGATAGACGTTTATATAGAAATCCCTATTACGGGAATAAACGTTACGGTAGAAGCCTCCCGTAATATATAACGTCCTATTATAAGAATACGATCACGTATTATAGTAATAAGGAACGCTATAATAGAAGCCTTCCGAGTCGAATTATTCCCTACTACCGCCTACCGTCCCGAATATATCGATATATAGGATATTATTACCTTTACGTCGCTCTAGATAAAGGAATATTATAATATTCATTATAAACTTATATTCTTTAAGGTTAGAGACTATATTTATTTATACTTATATAGAGGTTATTAAATGGCTAGCGTTCTATCTAAAAAGACTAGTTAATAGTTTGTCGGACCTTTCTAAGTTATTAAGTGTATCGGTAAACTAGCGTACCGTCTTAAACTTCCTCCTACTATATCTATTTATAATATAGTTTCGGTTGTCTACTTTAAACTTATTACTAGGCTAGGAGAGGACCTGTATAAAAGATATACCGAAGCTCCGTTACCGATTATCGTCGATAACGAAGAAGAATAGGAAATAGATAGGCTACTACGGAAGTAATAATATCGATTTAAGAAAGTTAAAAACGTAATTATATAGTACCTCGTTCGTTAGAAGGGGTATGAGCCCGAGGATAATAAATAAATATTTATAAAGTAATTATAGTATATACCTGACGTTATTAGGAATTATAAAGATATTTATAACTAGTTTACTAGGATAATATGAATGGATGAAGCTCCCTATAGTAATTTCGGTTTAATAGAAATTTCTATCCTAGCGCTACCGTGATACCCTTTATACTACCGCCTCTTTAAATATTTAATTTATTTATACTATCGGGGCGACAGCTTTATTTATTTAACGATAATTATTACGGTTATATCGTATTTACTATACTAGGTTAGTTCCTTAATAGCGAAGGCTACTAACTATCCTTATTCGTTTAAAACGAACATTTAGTTAATTAATTAATTATTACTACTAAATATATATTATAATCTTATCAAAAAGACTTTAAATTAAAACGATTTTTAATTATATTAAAAAAAAGGCGTTTAAAGTTATTAGTTTATATATTTTCCTTAACTCTTTTCCCCGCGATATAAAGAGTATTCTTATTAGGGTCGAGAATAACTTTATATTTAAAAAAAAATCGAAGTTTTACCCTTTTTATCGCCCCCTCTTAATAATAAAAGAAAATGATTTTAAAAATTAATTACTTTATATCGTTTAGCTCCCCGTTAATTTATTAATATAAATAATTTTAATATAGTAATAATACTCCGTAATATTAATATTAATAATAAGGGTAATCGCCGCTTTTATAAATTAAAGAATAAATTTAATAAAGTAATTAATAGTATTATTAATTATAATAAACTTTAGGTAGGTTAATAATAGTTATTTTATATTTATATATTAAAAAATAAATTATACGGAGCGATATAAACGAGTATTACCGAAGGAGTATTAATAAAAATAATAAATTAACCCTATATTATAATTATTATAAAGTATATCTTTAATAACCTTATTATCGCGGTTATTAATAATTTCGGCGAGAGACGCGGAGTCGATAAAATATATTAATAAATCTAGATTAATAAAGGTAGATTCGTCTATAAAAATAATCTAACTATTATTTATCTTATTTATAATAAAGAATACTTATAGAAGGATAAAATAATTAGTATATAAAAACCTCCTATTTATATATCTTTCTATATAATAACTTTATATTTAATTATAATCGTCGATATCTTTACTTTACGCCTTAAAATTAATATTATTTAATTATAGTCTAATAAACTCGCGATTTTAAAACGGTAAAGATTATCTCTATTAACTAGTTTAAAGATAATCTTATAACGATAAAAATAAAGAATAAATATAAATATTTTATAAATATATATATAAAGACTATAGCCTAGATAAAAAAGAAGAAAAGAAATTTAAAAAAAGTAATATTAAAAAAGGTAATTAAATACTCTATATATATCTTTAGTTACGCCGTAGTTAATATACTTCTAATAGAGAAATTCGAGAAAACGTATAAGGAATTTATATAAAATATAAATACCGGTATAATATTATTTAAAATATTTACTTTAAGATCTATTTTTATATTTTTATAAACGGGTATAAGATTTATCGCGACTTTTATAATAATTTTTTTATAATTTTACTCTCGCCTATACTAACCTCTTAATTAATAAAAACGAGTATTATTAACTAAAAATATATTTTATTTTTTATATTTTATTAGATATATCTTTATTCTAGTTTACAACTCCCCTCTATATCTTAATCTTATTATTTATATTATATTTATATTTTATTAATTCTTTTTATTTAATAATTTATATTTTTATCTTTTTTATATTATTATTCTTATTTATTATTTATATTTATCTCGTCTCTCCGCGTATTTAAAGATTATAGCTCTATATCTCTTATAATATACCGAAGATATTCGCCTACTATATTAAATACTTGGTTTCGAGTATAATATTTATAATTAAAATACTAGCCCTAAAGAGAAGTAATTAAGAATTAATATAAAAATATTCGAAGTTTTCTTTAAATTAAAGATAAGAAAAAAGTAATCTATATAATTTTTAAAATAAGAGCGCGGGGGGTTAATTAATATATTTATTTATATACGATTTAAAGAGGGTAAATCGAGGGGAATATTTTTAAAAATATAATAAAATTATATAAATAAAATACGCCTCGCTAAATTATTACCTAGGATTTAATCTAATAATAAATACGGTTTAATAAATTCGATATAAATTATATAATTAAAGTTAATTTTAAAACTTATAAACTAGGAGTATATAATATCTATTTAAACTCGATAATAAAAGAATAGTATCGCGATTTTATTTTTTAACGGTGAAAATAATAAAGTAGTCGTAGTAATTTAATCCGTTTAATTACTAGTAGTAGATAATAATATATTAATAAAAGAATATATTAAATTCCCTTAGGTTTTTATTTACTAATTTTTTTTTAGGAAGAAATTCTTTTACTTTTATTCTATATTTTCTTTATAACTATATACTAGACTTCTAACTTTTAAGATTTAAAAAAATAACTTTACTCGCTTTTTTTTCTAAATATTATTTACTTCGTTAAATTAAACTTTATTAAAACCTTCTATTATTAAATCGAATTATTTAATCTTATATAATACAATATTTTATTTAATTCTTATTTATTTTAATACTTATTATTACTATAATTATATTTCCGTTAATTAAATATATATTTAAAAGGATCTTACTAATTAATTTATTAATAATAATATTTATAAATAATATTATAATTATTTTTAAATCGTCTACCTACTAATATTAATCTTAATTTATAATATTTATAATATAGATATAATAGTTACCGCGACTCTTTTTACTTTATTAATTATCTTTTATTTTAATTTTAAAACCGGTATAAAATTTACGATTATCGTTTATTAATTAATTAATTAATTTATATATCTACTCTAGTAAAACTACTTTATTAATAAAGGAGTTCCGCGAATACTCTTTTAATAGGGTTACTAGCGGTATCTATTAATTATTAAAGAAACCTCGTTAGTTAAAAACTCTAATTTATTAATAATTTATTTCCTCTTTTTACTAGTTAGTAACCGATAATTATAATTATTTTAAAATATTATTTATTCTTCTCTCCGTTTCCCTTTTATTTTAATTTTAAATTTTAATTATTTATTTTATAGACCTATAAACCGCTTTATTATAAATTTATTAGGCGGTCGATACCTACGGCCCTCCGGCCGGCGGCTTTTTTTCCCCCCCTTTTTTTTATAAGTTTAGGTATATCGCTAGGTCTTAACGATAATTTAAATTATATTAATTATTCTTTAATAAAAGAGAATTAGCCGAGTTATCCCGTTTTTATTATTTACCACGCGGTTATATATATATTTTTGGCCTATATTAATATCTTCCTAAAATTATATATATTTATTTATTTTATTAACTCCGTTTTATCCCTAGTTAGTAATTCCGGGTAAAATAGTAATATATACTTTATATTTTATTTCCTTTATTTATACTAGTAACTAGCGCTACGGATTATAAATACTTTTATTTAGTATAAAAACTTATTTAATCCGATTTTACTATATTTTAATTATATTATTATAAAGTTTTTAACCTTCTTTAATTAATTATAATTATTAAATTAATCCTCGAATAAATCTTCTTTTTAAACCGGGTTAGTAGTTTATATAAAAATCGTTATTTTATAACTCTTTTATTTATTTAATTATTATTAACGGGCCTAGTTTTTTACCCTTTAATCGATAACTTTAATATTTTAATATTCTTCGACGTTTTTAATTAGATTTATCTAGTTTTTTTTCCTCTTTATAGTTATAACTACTTTATATTATTCTTTAAATCCTAGGATACGAAGTACCTAGGCTTCTTTTTCCGTTAATAATATTGAAAATATTTATTATTACCTACCTCCTCTATACTAGAGTTTATTCTAGATCCGTATATTTTTTATAATTATAATCAAATAGGTCCCTTAATTAACTTATTATTATATTACTAGGTAATTTAACTAGAGGTTAATTAACGCGATTACCGATTTAGCCTTAAATACTAGAATTAGAGTAATTTTAAATACTTTTAAGACCGTTTTAAGATAATTATTCTAAATAACTATTAACTTCTTCGTATATCTCTTTATAACCTCTATTATTCTTTTTAATTAATATTATATTTATTAAACTATAGTACCTAGGGTATTTATAATAATGTGAAAATAAATATAAAATCTTAGTGGGTAAATAATCTCTATATTTAAATAATAGAATTAATTTCTAAAGAGTTAGAGTAAGGGCTCCGAGTCTCCTATTTTTAAAAAGAACTCTAAAGTACCGGAAACTATAATATAATACTATAATATAAATAGTGTAACTACGCCGTATACTCCCTATATAGGATCTATATACTATATTTAATAACTACTATAAAGATAATTTTAATATAATATAATAATTACCTCTCCTTCTAGGGGTTTCGCCCTCGAAACTAATAAATACTAATTTAACGATTTAATATTTTAATAAAAGAGTATAATATAGGAGAATCCAAATTTTAATAAAGTATATATATAACGCCTACGTCTTTTATCTAATTCCGTTAATCTCTTATTTTAATAGTAGTAATATATTAATAAAAAACCTCTAAACCTAATAGGAAAAAGAGAGGGAAATAAATTATATTTTAAAATTAATAATATATCGCGTGTATCTCGCGTACTAGCGTAGTTATATAGTTATAGATTATACTAGATATTCGATAAAAACCTTAAAATCTAAAGGGAAAAGTAAGGGAAAGAATATTATAATTATTATCAAAAACTATAAATCTTTATTATTAATAGAGTTTTAGCGATATCGGCGGTAAAATAAATTATTCTACCCTATTATTTAGGAAAAACTCTAGTTATAGGAGTAAATATATACGGGTAACAATCTTAATATAGGTATAAAGTCTTTATTAATCTTTAAATTTTTCTTTTTTTATAATATCCTATTATTTTCTATATATATAAACTTTTATATATTATTATTAATAGCTATACTATATTTAGACTTTTATTAATTTATAATAATCTCGGTCGTATTTTTAAACTCTTTCTTCGAGGTCGTAAATATTATATATATATTCCGTAGGTAAGGTTAAAGTTAATATATTATAATTTAAATAAATTTTTCTTTTCTTCTTTTAAATTCTTTCTTTAATTTTATAATTATTAAAGTAAATAAATAGTTTATTCTATCTTTAAATAAGGTATTTATTCATATTTTAAAAGGATTAATATTATCGTAATATTAATTTTATTTTTAAATTATTAGTTTTATATTTTATTTTATTAACGATATATATATAGCTAGATTACTTTAATATTTAATATATTAATTTAATCTCTACGATATATAATATTAATAATAGTATTTAGATATTTAATATATCTTTAACTCTCGCTTTTTATAAAATAGTTATTCGCTTTATTTTTACCCTATTTTTATTTTTATATTTTTATTTTTATTATTTAAAATAAATAAGCCTAGATAGCTACGCTCTATATAATAAAATATTATATATAAAGTATATTTATTACGTAAAGAATAAGTACCTATATAATCCTATATATTATTAATATTTTAAAACTAAATTATATTAACGTATCTAGATTCCGTCTAAATTTCATACTTTTATAAATTTTCTTCTTAACCGTTTAAAACGCCGAGGCCTTAATAAATATCTTCGCGAGTATATTATTAAGTATATAAAAGATATTATAATCTTCCTTCGGGAGATTAAACCTAAAAGTAGCGATATTAAAAGAGGGAAGAATATATTATAATTAATATCTTAACTTATTATAAACGTCGAGGGTATAAATAATATTTTTAATATTTTAATATATTAATATAGTTTAGGTATAATTTATATATTAATAGTTTTTTAGGGAGGGATTATTACCCGGGATATAAATATATTTTAAAATAAGATTATATAATATTAATTTAACGATCTTCTCGAATCGATAAATAAAGATAAAACCGACGATAAAAACGAAGCTAAAGACGAAGTTTATATACGATATATATATAATATCTCCGAATATAACTCTCCTCTCGGCTTTGATCTTATTACCGATTAATTTAATATATTTATTATTAATAATCTCGATATTATCGATCCTATTTTATTCTTTAACGGTATATAAAGAGTTATAATATCTAGTTATAAAACTCTTTTAATTAAAAATATTATAAAGCCTCGCCCTTAATACGGCGGTATAAAGGGTATAAATCGTTATATTTTAAATAAATTAATATCTTCTCGCGAGGCTTCTAAGGAAGTAGTTAAAGATAAAGTTAATAATCCTAATTTTAATTCTATTTTTACCCCCCGTTTTTTAATTCGATTTCCCGGCCTCGGCTCTACTTATAAATAACCGAGTTTTAATATTAAGAAAACTAGTTACTTTAAATATAAATATACTCGTAAACGCCCTATTAATCGTAAAGATATATCTCGCTCGAAGTCTATTAATAAAAAGTAGCTAGTAGTAGTTAATAATTAATAATATTTCCTCTTCTTACTCTTTACTTTCTATACTTTTTCTATCTTTATATTTTCTTCGAATATTTCTCGTAGTTCTAGCGCGTTATCTAAAGTATCTATATTAATTTGTTTATTAAAGATCTTTAGTTATCCTAGTTATTTTATAAAATAAAATACCTCGCCCTTTATTTTTATTTTTTTTAGTATCTTTTCTACTTCCTATTCGTTCGTATTATTTATTAATTCCGGTAAAGGTATATTAAGAATCGAAATATCGCCTTATTATTGATAATACGACTCTAAAAGCGATATATAGAAAATATTATAAATATAGTAACTAGTTAATAATCCTAGGCGGTATATTTATATTCCGATAATATTTAAAATCTTAAATAGTCTAATTACTTTATAAGAGAGTTTTTTATTCAGTTATTTTTACGTTAAATTTTTAATTAATAATAATATAAAGTTATTTATATTAAATAATTTCGGTTTATACTTTTTATTATAGTTACGCTTCTACGCCTCGTCTACGATAGTTTATACTTTTATTAAATACTCTCTTAAAGTATTTAATTTTTTAATTCTTTTTTATACCGATAATATTTCTCCCTTATATATCTCGCCCTCGAGACGCGGTTTAAGAGATGAATTATAATTATATATAACTATAAATAGTATCCATTTTATTATTATATACTATATACTATAGTATATTTATTCTACTATAGATAAAAGTACTACCTAGTTATTTTATTTACTTAAATAAAAGGTTTTTAAATAATATTCTAGAGTTTAATTCTAACGTTTTATTTAATTATTTATTTATAAATAAAATACGGTATTTAGGCGCTTTTTAATTCTTATTAAATAATATATCTTTAATTAAAACGTATTTATGAAAATAGAACCTCTATTAGAAATAATCTTATTAAGAACTCTAAACTTTAAGATAATTTCTTCGAATATTAACTTTATTAACCCCGTAGAGTCGATCGTTTTTATAGTTAAAATATATCGTAATATCTTTATATATCTATTTATAATTATAAGTATTATATTATAAACGCGTTTATATCGTTTATTTAAAGGTAAATTAGTAATAAAATTTATTATAATTTCCTTCTATAGTCCCGTAGGATATAATAGAGAACTAATTTTATTATAAAAATAATATCGATATACCTTAACCCGCTAGTATATATTATATATATCGATATATTTTTATACGTCGGCCTTAAGAGTATTTTAGAAATATTTTCTAATAAATAACTTTATTATTTTCTTAATATTAAAGTACCCCGTTAATATATTATTATAATATCGTTTTAATAGTTCCTTATAGACTAATTCTTCTTTAAATATATAAATATTATTATTATATTTAAGAATTAATATAGAATTCAAAATTTATACTCCGGCGGAACGCTAGTAATCCGTTTATATAATTTCGGCGATTTTTATTTATAAGAAGAAATTATCCTTTTATAAAACGCGAATTATTTTAACTATTAATAGATTTTTAATATTATAAACTATTTCGTAAAATATTATTGATTTAGTAATAATACGTAGAATAAATAATTTATAATTTATAGTTCTAGCGATAGAGTTAAGTAGTTCCTCTATTATATTATAATTAATTTAAATAAATATCTTGTTTAAACTATTTAGAATTTCTTATTTAAATATTAGTTCCTTAGGCCTAGATAAATATATTATTAAAAAATATATCTTTTTTATAATAAACCTTAAAGACCCTAGTAATATAAATTTTATATATATTAGGTTTTATATAATATTGACGGATATATTATTTAACGCCGGCGAAATACTATCTATATTTAAATCTTTTATATTTATAAATATATTTTATATTATAATAAAAATAAGGTCTTAATTAATACTTTTTAAATTTAATAACTTTTATTATAAAGTAAATAATATATTATTTAAAAAACTATTCTAATTTTTATAATAAAATAATATAAAGGGTCGTTAGCTAAATTACTTTTCCTAAAATAATACGAAATTAAGAAATTAAAAGATAGAAATCTTATTATCTAACGCGCCTAGCGATTATTTAATTATTTAATATTTATAAAACCCCTTAAATTATTATAATTAATTAAGATTTCTACTTTATATAAACTACTCTCGAGGTAGTATCGTTATTATTTAAATATTATAACGATTATAAAGATCTCTTTATTATAAATCTTATATCGAATTTCTAAACTTTATATTTTACGGGACTAAAAAACGACGGGATATTATTCGTTATTATTTTATAACTATATTAAAATCGTAGTTATAATAAAATTAGAAGTATTTATTTTAATTCGAATTTTTAATTCTAAATTAAAGTATATAAAAATAGGTATATATATAAATAAATCGCGAAGTAGGTAAAATACTTACTCCGCCTCTTTAGGTTATTTAAATAAATTAAATTTTTTACTATTTTAACTACTTTTTAATAAACCTATTAATAGGCCTATTATCTACGAATAATAATAAATAAATTAATAATAAAAATTAATAAAGTCTAAAAATATTTATATATTATAAAAGGATTTTGGTTTTGACTAGGACTAAATCGTATTAATTCTATATTCGTTTATCGATAGACCTTCGATATTTATAATAAACTCTAGAAATTTAATTAACCGAGTAAAGAACTCGTATTTTTTAAAACTCGCGAATAAAGAATATTTTTATAGGCGTTCGAGTATTTATTATATATAATTAATATACTCCTCTTTTAAATTTTAATAAATTAGGGTATTATTTAAATAAATAATATAAAATATATTTATTAAACCCGCTAACGATTTATTAATATAAATTTAAAAAATAATAAATATATTCGTTAAATTAAATAATATTACTATATATTCGAAAAGATTATATTATATACGAAATATTATCTTTTATTTATCGCCTTCCTTAATTTTTATTCGATAATAAATATCTTTTAAATTAAGTTTCGTAAATTATATAGTATTATTTAGGCGGTCTAGCGTCTTATAAATTAAAAGTAATAAATAACGATTTTTAATAGTAATTTTATTAAAACCTCGGTAGTTAATATATAATTATAGTTTATTATCTTTCTTTAGAATAAAAAGAATAGGAGCCTTAACGGGGTTTACGGAGTATTTAATTTAATCCTTTATTAAAGTATTATCTAGGTATCTCTTTAACTCTATTAATTCTAAATTTAATAAATTATAAAAAGACCTATATAACGGGTTACTCTTTATATTAATTATATAATCGCCGTTTTTATATAATAGTAATCGACCTACTTCTTTATTTAAAAAGATATTATTAAAATCTATAATTAATCGGGAAGCGTAGGCGATATAATAATAAAGTTATTAAAAGATATTATATTAACGATAATATCGCTTTTCTTAACCTCGTTCCTATTAATAGGATTTTAATTAAAGGGACTAGCCTTAATATAAATTAATATATAAATAATTAACTACGTCTTTACTGATTTTATAAAATCCTTAAGTAATTTTAATATATATATATTTAACGCGATATTAAACCGTTAAATACGTATATTATAATCGGTTTAAATCTTTTCCTTTTTTATAACCGGTATATTTATAATAATAAACGAGTCTTTTTTATTAATAGAGTAAAAGGTATTACTATACTCTCTAGTTTATTTTTATAAATTAGTTAACCGATAGACGATATTATAAATATTATAATAATAAATAAATTACCCGTTTATTTATTTAAAAGTCGGTAGCGGCTCGCTCTCGAGATACTTTAAATTATATTATTATATAAATATCTTATTAATAATATTTATCTCCGCTCCTAAATCTTTATATATTTTAATATAAATAATTTTTATATCGATATTAATTAGGTTCGTAATAACTTCGCTATTAATATTTATATTCGGTCGGGTTTTTATTTCTTTTTATTCCCTTAAAATAAAGATTTCCCTAAGGGTTTATTATTTTTTAACTCGGCGGTATAATCGCCGATATAGTTAATAATTTTTATTTTCTTCTCCGAATATTTATTAAAGTAGTAGCCGAATTTATAATAATTAAAATACTTAATATCTTTAAGATTCTTATCGCTCGCGCGAGTTATATATATTTTATTTATATTTTTATAATTACTACTATTGGAATCTTATTTTTTTATATTAAATTTATTTTTATTATCTCCGCCCTTTAACCTCTTTTTATACCTCTTCCGAGGTTTTAATTAATTATTTTAATTATTATTTTATATTTTAAAGTCTCGATTAAGATTATATTTATAATATATTATAAATAATATAAATTCGGTTCGCTTAATAGGAATATTTTAGGTTTAGTTAACTTATTTTAAAATATTAAGTCTTAAATAAATTATTAAATAAACTATTTATTACTCTTTATTATAAAGAGGTAGTTCGGTTTCTAGGGTATTAAAATAAATATTAAAACCTTATATTAATTAATTATTCCTCTAATATATATATTAATATTCAAATTTTATATTTATAACTCGGTTTAAAGGGTCCTCGATTATATTAAATAAATAATTCGTAAAGAACTTTTATATTAATATATTTATTAAATAAAGTTTTTTATATTTATTTTATAATTTCTTAATTCACCTCTTTAAATAAAGTATTATATATAAAATCTTCTTTTTATTTATTCGAAAGTTTACGGGTATTAAACGGAACGTAGTCTCTATATTATAAATTTATTTTTAATAATTTTACGGATTCTTCATATAGAAATCCCGTAGTTTCGATAACCGTAAATTATTTTAATTTATATTAAGACCGACTTAATTACGATCTATCGTCGGGCCGTTTTCGTTTTCTATATTTAATTTTTAAGAATTATTTTCGATTTCCTTATCTCCTTTACCTACGATAATATATTATAAATTTTCGATATTCTTTTAAATTATAGTAATAGAGGCCTTTTTCTTAAGCGCTTTTTATTTAGATTTTAATTCTATAAGTTATTAATCTACTATAAAATTAATATTCTTTAATAAATCTTTTATATTTTTATCTAAAATATTAGTTTTATACGTCTCGCCTTCGGGATAATTATTTCTAAAGAGATCTTTTATATTTTTAACGGATTATTATTTAAAAAAATTAAAAGAGATTAAAATTATTAAGTTATAATATTTAAGATATTTATAATAATATAAAAATAAATATAAAGCCTTAATAGGTAAATAATCTTTATATTTAAATAATAGAATTAATTTTTAAAGAGTAAGAGTAAGAGTTTTAAATCTCTTATTTTTAAAAGAGGCTTTAGAGTACCGGAAACTATAATATAATACTATAATATGAATAGCGTAACTACGCCGTATACTCTCTATATAGAATCTATATACTATATTTAATAACTATTATAAAGATAGTCTTAATATAGTATAATAATATTAAAGCCGTAAATATTAATATTAATTTAATTATTATATTGTATACTATTCTATACTTCGCGAAGGTAGCGCCTTATATCGAACTAGTTAAATATTTTATAGCGCGGCTCTAATTAATTACTCTATTTTTAATTTAAGTTAAATATAATTTTAATTTTAATTTTAAATTAATATATAGTCCTAAAACCTTAATACTCGTTTTAAATTCGATAACTATACTTTTAAAATTTATCGCTATTTCTATATTAAACTTCTTCGGTATTTGAGATATATAAACTAGTTTATACTTCTAAAGAGTAAACGATATCTTATAAATAACTATTTATTTTAAATAAATATCGTATATCGGTAAATCTCAAAAACTTTTATTAAAACCTAAGTTACCGCCCGCGCGGATAGGGCTAGTAGCGTCTTATTAATAACTTTTCTAAATAAAAGTTACTAATAAGATACTATTAATAGCCCTAATTTACGGATAGGGTTACTAGTGTCCTATTAGTAGATTTAATAAATTAAGGGTCCGGGTAAATTACTTTTAATAAATTTAATAACTCCGGGTTAATTTCAGCCGGATTAATAACTTTAGTAATTTATATATATTATTAATATATCAATAGTAGGTCAACCCTATAATAGGGCTAAAATAAATAAAGTTCTATAATCGATACTATTAATAATAACGATCTTTAGCGACGACTATTAACGCTAGCGATTTACCGGGCCCGGAATAATAAATTTTAATAAGAATTCTTACGGGGGCGTTACCTAGGTATATCTAAAGAGTATATATATATAACTATTATAATATATCGTATATTATAACGTATATTTTAGCGTATATCTTACGTATACTTTAATATATATTATAATTATATATACTATAGAGGGCTTTCGTCTAATATTTTAAAAACTACTACGGGGGGTATATATCGTATATTATTTAAAATACCTTTACGTATATTATTCGTATATTATTTAATAGTATATATAAACTACGTACGTTATTACGTATACTATAAAGTATACTATAGCCTATATTATAATTTATATTATAGTATATATTAATACGTATATAAATACGTATATTTTAAGGTATATAATAAGCCTATTCGTTTAATATTTAAATTATTAACGATTTATCGAGTTATTAAACCTATTAAATTTATTAATAATAAATACTATTTATTAATAAGACTCTACTCGGACCCCTAATTTACTAATCTTATTAAACCTCGGGTCGGTATTTAATATAGAGTTTCAATATAAACCCGTAAACGGCTTTCTAATAGGGCTGATAGCGCTTAGAGTATATTAATATTTATTTTCAAAATTTACCGATATAGGCCCGCTTTAAATTCGTATAATTCTTTTTTATACTCTCGTTATAGGCGAGTAGATAAATATCGTTTATAAATCCTCCGACTTATATTAATAGGTTTATTTTAATATACTCCTCGATTAATAATATTTTAAAGAATAGAAAGAGTACCGGTAAAATAAACGATTCTTATAAGATACCCGTTATTATTTTCTCTATTATACTCGTCCTTCCTCTAAATATTACGAATATAACTTTATCCGATAAAAAGTTTATTATCTAGTTAATAATTAGGTTAGGTATATCTTTTATTTATAAATTATATAATAATCTTTTATATAAAACGTTATTAAACGCTCCCGTTATATTTAATAATAATAGGTTTATTATCTTTCCCCTCTCGTTCTTATTATAGTTTTATATAATATATATTATATTTATAAAAGTCTCTAGCGCGGTTTTTATTAAACGCTTTTATCTAGTTTTTATTTATTATAGTAGTAGTAATTCGTACTCCTCCGTTATATTATTTAACTTTTTAGAGATAATTACTTCTAGCGCTTTATTAAATATATCGAGGAGTATAATAAACCTATATAACTTTAGCTCTAAATAATCGTCTTTTTTTAATTTCTTAAAAATTATTATATTAATCTCTTTAAAATACCTCGGGTAATATCTCTATTTAAAGTAAACCTAGAACAAATAAATAATAATATTTATTACTCCCGTTTTTATTATAGTTTTTAGGAATTAATTCGGGATTCTAGTTATTCCTAGCGCTTTATCGATAGTTAGGTATTATATTATTTTATATATTTTTATCCTAGTTATTTCCTAGTTTATTCTAACGGGCTTTAAATACTTTATTCCGTCGATATTACCTAAATTTACCGTCGGTAAAGAGGGGAATAATACTCTTTATTAAACTTTTATTTTATTTTCAAAATCTCTAGTTTTTTCTCCTTTATTATTCTTAATAATTGAGAATTAAAAAGGTTTTTTAAAGTAGTTATTTTTCTCTTTTTTTTATCTCGCGAGTTTTTATACTCCCGTCGGTTTTAATAAAACTTTATATATACTCTCCCGCTAAAAGAATATTTTCGTTTTTCGAATTATATATATTCTTTTATTATTTACCGTATTTAGGGCCTCCCCCGTCTAGGTATTTTAATTTTATTTATACTCTTTTATATATTCCTTTACTTTTAATATAATATTAATATAATAGAAATTCTAGTAAAATTTAGCTCCTTAATATAAACGGGCCTATAAAATCGTAAACTCGATAATTCTTTAAAAGTCTTTTATTATTTTATTTAAATATTAATCGATATTTTTATTATTTTCGAGTTTTAATTTCCTTAGTATTTAATAAAGGAATTTTATACTCTATTATATTTTCTTTTAAATAATATTATCTTTAATCTTCTTTTAAATATAGCGAGTATATAATATTACCTCTTTTTATACCTACTCGAATTCCGTTACTACTAGTTTATAATCGGAGTTATAGTATAAATCTTCGTAGATTATAAAGTTATTTATAGCCTAGTATACTCCTCTCGTAAAAAATAATAAATCGATTATATTTTTTTATCCTCGGGCTTTTTATATAATTAATATTTTTAATATTTTTAATTTTATTTCCCTCGACTTTATTATCCTTAAGAGATAATTAATTATAATATAATATATATATCGCCTAGTATTATTCTAGTTAGGGTAGTAAAGGTTAAATTTTTTTAAAAAAATATATTTATTTTCCTCCGCTAGCGCTTCCTCGAATAATAATAATATTAACGGACTATTAGTCGAGGTATACTATATTAATAATAAATTATATATATTATAGATTTATATCTTTTTATAATAAAGGATTTTTTAATTAATAATTTCCTTCTCCCCGATTTTATTCGACCGAGACTCCTTTTTATTTCTTCGCTTTTTTAATATAATTTTTATAGAGTATAAATTACCTTTATAATAAACTAGTTTTTAGTTATTTATATCGATTTTTTTATTTATATAAAAGTATATACGGGTCTTTAGGCCTCCTTTATATACTAGATAAAAATTATTAATATTATTATTATATAGCGCCTAGGTAATAGGGTTCTAACTAGGTTTTTAAATAATTAAAATATCGATATTTTTAATTTACTCGTTTTAGAGGAATTTTATTATTAATTTCGATTCTTTTTTAATATTATACTATATAACTTTAAATTAAATACTATAATATATTATATATTAATATTATATCCGTAAATTCCTCGTCTATTTCTTAATTATTTAATAGTATTAATTCTAGCCGGTTTTCGTTTAGTTAATCGAATATTATTCTTAGGAAGTTATTTAGAACTTAGAGAATTATTTACCTAAATATTATTATTAATCTATTATTTTATCTCGGCCTCCCTATTTTCCTAGATATAATAATAACGTTTTAAATTTTATTAATTATATTCGTTATTATTTTCCTCTTCCTCGCGCCTCTAGCCGGTATTAATATAAATTTATTATTAATTAATTATACCTAGGAGCTTAAGATTATTATCTTTAATAATATTATAAATTACCTAGGTTTATTCTTTAATCTTTATTAAATTCGGTATATCTCTTTTTATCTAATTAAATATACTCTATTCTAGGATTTATAATATCCGGAGTAAACCGCGTAGCGCTTTTCCTTCGGGCTTTTAATACTATATTCGTATAATTAATATAATTCTATATATATCCTATATTTAGGCTAGTTTTTATAAACTAGGGTTATATAATTATATCTTTAATAATTAAAGTATTACCTTGAGTTATTTATTCTCTCCTATTTTTTATATAATAGTAATTATTCGCTTTCTAGGAACTTATCCGTTACTAATTTATTTATTATATCTAGGTCCGGGATTTTAAAAAGGAGTATTAATTTTTTTTTTAATAACCGTATTCGTCTAGTTTAAGGGCGAATCTTAATTATTTTATATTTATAATATTTAATCTCGAGTATAATTTATAGTTATCCTTTTATAATATCTTTATTATTATTTCTTAATTATTTATATCGACGGCCTCCTTTTTTATATTATATATTATTATTATATAAGTCTATTTTAATATTCTTGTCGAGGGGTTAATATTTTTTATTTATTTAATTATTTTCTTTAACTCTTATTTTACTTTTATCGTTATATAATATAAAATAAAATCTCCTCTCGTTATTTATTTTACCCCGATAATCGACTCTATTACCGAGTAGACTTCGTTCCGGAGTATTTTAATTAATTAAAAATTAATCATTTTCCTAAATTATCCTTTAATTTTAATATTATTTATTTTAATTATTAATTACTTCGCCTTCGCGCTAGTTATTATTATAGAGAGAGGAGGGTTTATTTCGGTTATATACTTTAATAGAATAAATATATTTATATAAATAATATTAGCTTAGCTTTATATTAATAATATAGATATACTCTTTACTTTAAATTTTTAGATCTTTTATTTCAGCGACTCTATTTAAATTAATTAAAATATATATTATTAATAAATTTTAAAAGTAAATATTAGTATACTTTAAGTATTATTAACTTTATTAGAAAGCCGTTTATAGGTTTATACTAAAACTCTATATTAAATACCGACCCGAGGTTTAGTAGGATTAATAAATTAAGGGTCTAAATAAGGTCCTATTAATAAATAATATTTATTATTAATAGATTTAGTAGGTTTAGTAACTCGATAAATTATTAATAATTTAAATATTAGACGAATAGGCCTATTATATACCCTATAGTATACGTATTTATATACGTATTAATATACGCTATAATATGGGTTATAGTATAGGTTATAGTATATTTTATAATATATATAATAACGTACGTAGTTTACGTATACTATTAAATAATATACGAATAATATACGTAAAGATATTTTAAATAGTATACGATATACGCCCCCCGTAATAATTTTTAAAATATTAAACGAAAGCCCCCCATAATATACGTAATTATAATATATATTAAGGTATATATAAGGTATACGCTAAAGTATATACTATAGTATACGATATATTATAATATTTATATATATATACTCCTCGAATATACTTGGTTAACGCCCCCGCGAGAATTTTCGTTAAAACTTATTATTCCGGGCCCGGTAGGTCGCTGGCGTTAATAGTTATTACTAAGAATTATTATTATTAATAATATCGATTATAAAACTTTATTTATTTCAGTTTTATTATAAAGCTAAGTTATTATTAATATATTAATAATATATATAAATTATTAAAGTTATTAATCCGGCTAAAATTAACCTAGAGTTATTAAATTTATTAAAAATAACTTATTTAAACTCTTAATTTATTAAATTTATTAAAAGGATACTAATAGTTTTATCCGTAAATTAGGGCTATTAATAGTATTTTATTAATAACTTTTATTTAGAAAAGTTACTAATAGGACACTACTAGCCCTATCCGCGCGGGCGATAACTCAGGTTTTAATAGGAGTTTTTAAAATTTACCGATAATTCTTCTATTAATTCTTATATATAATTAAAGATTATTCCTAACGTAATCTACGTTAGTTATAATTTACGATATATTATCTATTATACTTCCCTATACTTTATATTTTTTATAACTTTTATTATAATTATTATTAATATTTTTAATATTTTTATACTTTTTTTATATTCTTTTATTCGATTACCCGTCCCCTTTATTTATTATAACGTCTTCGTTATATTAAAATATATTAGTAGTTTATATTAACCCTCTACCCTAGTACCTCGAGTCTTATCTCTATTATTTTTATTCTCTTTTATTTTAACTAATTTCGTACCTTTAATAGAATTTTCCTCGTTATATAATACCCGTATTTCAAGATTTAATCGTTATATAAATATAATAATTCGATTATCGTTTATACTAGGATTTTATTTATTATTAATAATAATTTCTAACTCTTTTTAATTAACGGATTTAAAGAATTATTTTAATAAATAATTATAAAACTTAAAACCGACTTTTTTTATTCTATTATATAAGTCGATAACGTTATCTTTATTAATACTCGCGATATCTTCGGTAATTTAATAGGTCTCCGAGTAGTTTTCCTCGATAAATATAGTTTTTCTAGAGTTTTATTTATTACTATATAATAAATTATCCTTAACCTCCGAAAAAATATTTAAGGTTTATAACTTCGGTAATAAATTACTTTATTAAGTCTAAAGAGCCGATATCTACAAAAGTGTAAACGACTCTAAGAATCCTAATTTACTCGGAGCGCTCAGGCCCGCTCACGAGTGTTATTATAACTTAGAGTTAATTAGGAATTCTTAGGCCCGCTTAAGCTCGCTTAAGATTATTTAGGATTTTTAGGCCCGTTTAGGCCCGCTTAAGGTTATTTAGGATTCTCAGGCCCGCTTAAGGTCGCTCAGGATTATTTATTTATATAGATATACGCGTATACATGGCCTATAGATATGCGCATACATGGCCATTGCTGCTGCCATAGATACGCGCATACATGGCCCATAGATATGCGCATACATGGCCATTACTGCTGCCATAGATATGCGTATATATGGCCATTACTGCTGCCATAGATACGCGCATACATGGCCTATAGATATGCGCATATATGGCCATTCTTGCCCCTATAGATGCGCGCATACCCCTATTTATGGCCTATATATACGCGTATGTATGATGTTCCATGATCGCCTCTATCGACGGCAGCGACCCCCCGGAACTACCCCTAACGCCAGGAACTTTTGATTCCCGGATTCAATCGATTCGCGCGAAATCTACGCGGGGGTAACGCCTAGGCTGTGCGACACCGGATATATGGCGACGTTTTGCCAGGTGTAGTTATATAGTGTGACAGCGACAGCGACAGAGCCTTGGCCATGAATGGGGGCCTTGGCCATGAATGGAATGGCGCCATGGCCATGAATGGAATGGCGCCATGGCCATGAATGGAATGCGCCATGGCCATGAATGGAATAGGGCCATGGCCATAAGTGGGGCCATACATGGGGGCCATGCATGGGGGCCATATATGAGGGCCATATTAGTGGCGTATTCTAAATTTAGGTATTCTCACGAGCCAAAAATATTCTTAGGAGCGCGCTAGATTCTTAGGAGCGCTTATAGGGATTAATAGCGCTCGAGAGTTAAGATATAGTATTACCCCGCTTAACCAAGCTTAACCGGCTCACGTGCGCTTATAGCGTTTAGAGCCTACTCTACACTTTTATAGATAAAGGGACCTACGAGAGGATTCTAAAAAAGAGGTAAACAGTAATAAGGGGGTAAGAAAATAATAAATTATTATAATTATAATAAGCCGGGCTATATCGCTAGGAACTATTATTCGAAAAATATAGTAAATCGATAATAGTTAAATATACTTAAGAAGGAGATACTGGATAATATAACTAGGTCCTTTAAAGATCTAGTATAAAACGATTCTACTCTTAATAACTTATTTAAAAAATAAGAGGAGATTAAAAAAAAGATTATTTAAAGAATTCGAGAATTCGAAGAACTAGATAATAATAACGATAAAACTCTAGAAGAAGACTTAGAGGAAGGATAAGAATAAAAATAAAATATAATAGATTCTAAAGAATAGCTTTAAGTAGTAGGCTACCTCGATAACTCTAAAACTTAGTCTATCGTATTAAAAGAAAAACCCGAAGACGAGAAGAAGGAAAAAAGATAAACCTCTAGGATTAATTATACTTATAATAAATATCACCTACGATATAAAGAAATATATTAGTTAGTATATATAAGCGAATATTATAAATACTATTACGATAGTTTAGGAGAGCGAAAGTATATCGTAAAACTAGGATATAATTATAGTTAATAGAATAATTACTTGAAAGATAATTATCCGTAGTACCTAGTAAAGAAAAGGGAGAATTAGGCCTTCCTAGGTTATAATAAAGAATAATAATTATAGTTACGAAACTAGATAGGATATAGTAAGAAAACGAAATACTATAATTAGGATAAATAGTACTATTATTTAACTAAAGATTATAAGAGGTACTTCGAGTCTAAAAAGTACTACGAATTCTTATCTTCGTCGGGAAAAGACTAGTCCCTTATATTAAAGAGAAATATAAAGAGATTAATATATTAACCCTAGAATAATATCTATACTCAGTTTAGTACGGTATATATATATAAATACCGGTAAGAGTTAACGGATATAAGGTCGTTATAATAATAGATTTAGGAGTAACTAGTAACTTTATATCTCGAATAATAATTTAGGTAATTAACCTACTAACTCGAGAAAAAAAGAAATAATATAAACTTTAATTAACTAACGGGTCGAAGTTATTAATAAGAAAAGTAGATAAGGAAACGTTCCCGTTACTAGTTATTATTCAATACTATTATAAAGAGATTACCTTCGATATAGTAGGAATAACTATTTATTATATTATTCTAGGGATACCTTAATTAAAGAAATATAATTTAATAATAGATTAAACGAGAGGAGTACTTATATTTCCGTATATTAAAGACGTTATTAATATAATATTTATACGCCTATAAAGGATGATTATAAATAAAAAGTCGAACCGTAGCCCGGTCGAAGCCTATAATACTTTATCTTCGTATAAAGATAACTTTATAAAAGGATCCGACTTAATATATATTAATTAAAGAGGTTAGTAGGGCGAATAAATTAAAGTTTCTAGAGGTAAAAACGAACCTCTTAATATCCTTAAAAAATATTAATAATAAAAGTACCTTTTTTAAGAAGAGATAATTATAAAAATATTACCTAAATATTAGTTATAGGATTATAAAATCGAACTCGAACTTAATAAGATACTGATATTTAGACCTATTTATACTTTATTAGAAAAAGAACTCGGAGTATTTCGCGGGTATATCGACGAGAATCTTAAAAAAGGATTTATTCGAGAATCTAAATTACTAGTAAATTATCTAATTCTTTTTATAGTAAAAAAGGATAGAAGTCTACGACTTTATATAGATTATCGAAAATTAAATAATATTATAGTAAAGAATCGGTACCCTTTATTAAATATTAGCGAGTTATAAAATCGGCTAGCGATAATAAAAATCTTTACGCGACTAGATCTTCGAGGCGCGTATAATTTAATTCGAATAAAAAAAAACGAGGAGTAGAAGATTACCTTTAGGACTAGATACGGTTATTACGAATATTTAATAATACCCTTCGGATTTACTAACGTACTAATAACCTACTAAATATTAATTAATAATATTATATAAGTATACCTAAATATAACGGTAATTATATACCTCGATAATATCTTAATTTACTCTACTAATAAAGAAGAATATATCTAATATATATAGGATATTCTAATTTATTTATTATTAGCTAGACTTCTCTTTAAACTAGAGAAGTACGAATTTTATAAAGAATTAGTTAGATTCCTTAAGTTTATAGTTAATATTAAAAGTATTTATATAAACCCTAAAAAGATTAAGAGTATTAAAGAATAACTTATATTATATAATATTAAGACGGTATAGAGCTTCTTAGGATTTACGAACTTTAATAGGAGGTTTATTAAAGACTACTCTAAAAAGGCCTTACCGTTAACGGATATTATAAAGAAAGATATTACTTTCTAGTAGAGAAAGGAATAATAACGATTTTTCGAGATATTTAAGGAAGCTTATAAGAAACCGCCGGTATTATATTCCTTTTAAAATAATAAACTAGCTCGAATCGAAACCGACGCTTTAGATTTAATAATAGGCGTTTATATACTCTAATAAAGAGACGATAAATAGGACCCTATTATATACTATTCTAGAAAAATATTATTAACGGAATAGAACTATAATATCTATAATAAGGAATTACTAGTAGTAGTATCCGTACTAGAGTAATAGCGGGTATATATAGAGAGTTACTTAGACCTTACTATCTTTATAGATTATAAGAATCTTCTAAACTTTATAATAATAAAATAATAAAATCGAAGATAAATTAAATAGTTAGAGTTATTAGGATAATATAAATTTAAAATCTTCTATACCCTAGGAAAGGATAACGGTCGCGCCGATATATTTAATAAACGAGAAGACTATATAGAGGATAAAGATATAGTGATATAACTAGTCCTTATTTAGTAATAGGATAGATCGTTAGTCCTAGTATAATAATTAGTAGCGACGTTATATATCTTTATTCCTAGAATTATAAATAGTATTTAGAGGGAATATAAAAACGATATCTTAACCGCTACGCTAAAAAGTTAGTAACTATAGACTAAATTATTAGAATATAATAAAAAGACTTATCTTCCTAAAGGATATTTTAAGGAAATCGTTCGCGATTATTATAATAATCCGGCTTAAGGATACCCTAGAGTTATTAAGACTATAGAATTTATTTATAAAGAATACGACGCGCTAGGATTAAGGTCGTACGTCGAGAAATATATTAAAGAATATATCGAATACTAGTAGAATAAGTCTATAATTTATAATAAATTTAGTAAATACGTTATAATAATACCTATTAAGGAAACTTATAAGGCCGAATAAGTCGCCTTCGTATTATTAAATCGATTTATTAGGGATTACGGGATACTTAGGTCGATTACCTCTAACCGAGATAAATAATTCACCTCTAACTATTAGAAAATACTAATTAATATTATCGGAATTAAATTACGGATATTAACCGTATACTACTTATAGACGGATAGGTAGATAAAGCGGACAAATTAAATAATAAAAACGTATTTACGATATTACGTAAATAAAAAATAGAACGATTAAGTAAAACTTCTACCTATAGTTTAACTAGCGTTTAATAACGTATAGTTTAATATAACGAAACTTATATTATTCTTCGCGAACTATAGTAAATATATTAATACGTTTCTCGATCCGAAATAAGGACGTAACGCGTATAGGGTATTAGTTTATATAGTTAATATAAAGATATTATATAAGGAGATATAAGCCTAGATTAAATTAATAAATACTCGGACTAAATTAACGGTAAATAAATATCGAAAAGAGTATTCTTAGTTAAAGGAGGGGGATAAAATATATCTCTTAATAAAAAATATAATAAATAAAAGACCGAGTAAGAAACTAGACTATATTAAAATCGGATTATTTTCGATTAAGAAAAGTAAAGAACTAGTTAACTATAGACTAAATCTTCTAGCCGACGCTAAAGTATATTTAATATTTTATATCTCTCGATTAAAGCTAGTAAACTCTAAAATACTTTTATAAGATACTTTTTATTTCTAGATTAAAGAAAAAACGGAGTTCGAGGTAAAAAAGATTCTAGGTTAAAGGAGTTAGGATTATCTTATTAAATAAAAAAGTTACTACGAATCGGAGAATATTTAGGAGTTATTAATAAACCTAGTTAATTATCGGGAACTTCTAAAGAAGTTTTAAGAATAACGATATAAAAAAATTAGTCGAGGGTCCCTAGCGAAAGGGATCTTAAAGATATAAAGTTATCGAAATACGGAACCGAGGCTATTATATATTTTATTTTATTAAACTTCTTAAATTCTTCTAGATACTTTAACTCCTCTATATCCGTAAAATCTTTATCGAATATCTTCTATTTATACTCCTTTAGGAATTTCTTTTATTAGCGAAATCTTTTTAACTTCGTATTCTTTTAGTTAACGACTTTATTCGCCGTTTCTTACGTAATTTTAATCTTTTCTTCCTTACGTTCTAAGCGCTTTAGAGTCTTATTAATTCCTAAGAAATTAATAATAAACTCGGAGGGCTCGTATTTTTTCCCGGTCTTAATATACTCCCCGTACTTCGATAATAACGAGGATAATCGATATTCGGTTTAATATACGGCGTAACGTATATATATAACTATAACTATAAGACCTTTAGAAGTAACTTATTCTTATAATTTATTATATTACTTTATTTAACGAGAAGATATAGGATTATCTTTAAGGATAAAGAAAATTAAAAAGGAGGGGTAATATTATAATTAAGATTCGCTAAGAACCTTAATAGGTTTAGTATATTTAGTATACTAAGAGTCTATTTATTACTCGACGTAGTATATAGGCTAGTAAATAAATAAACGCTTAACTATTTATTTACTCGATACTAGAATAAGCGAGTAAACGAATAAATAGCGTAGTTTCTTTCTTTTATATAGACTAGGTATTTTCCTAGTAGATAAAAGCTTCGTATTTAACTTCCCTTAAGACTTTTAATTATAGATTCTAAATATAAACGTTTATTAAATTATTACTTAAGTTTATTAAACTTATCTAGCCTTATTTTATATTAATACGAAATCTACTATCCTTTAATCCTTAATACTCCTCTCCACGAGTACTAACCTAGGTCCTATCGACGTTATATTTAAATATTAAACGGAGAGCCTTAACACCTTCCCTAGTTTAGGGAAGGAAAGGGATTTCTTATTATTCTCTTCCTCCCTTCCTAATAGGGCTGGCCCTATATAGTTTATATATACGCGTATATATACCTTATTAATTAGGATAATAATTAATATAAATAATCGATATCTTTAGGGTCGCTAATAGCGTATTATTAATTATATTAATTATTATTCCTATTAATAAGCTATATCTACGCGTATCTTTAAAACTATTATAATAATAATAATATAAATAAGGTATATTAAGATTTAATAACGCGATTAAATAAATTAACTACTATACTACCCTCGATTTAAATAATCAATATATACTATAATATCTTAGAACGACGAATCGTAGTTATTTATATATTAATTTCTAATAGGTATCCTCTATATATAAAATTATATTAATCTTTATATTAAGTTTTTATTTAGATTTTATCTTCTAACGAATTTTATTCTTATTTTAATTACTAATATTTATTTACCCGCCTGATATTTTCGTTAAAGTTTTTAAAAGTTTAATATCCTTCGCCTATAAAATAATACGTTTACTATATATAATATATAAATTAGTTATTAAATAATTTAAATTATAGTCTATTAAGGGATAATATAGGAAATAAATTTATTAAAGAATATATATATTAAATAACCTTTTATAGTCTTTTATAAAGTGTTAATTATACTACTCTAAAATTATATATCTTTAAAAAAGTTTTAGTAATAGATCTCGCGGATTAGATATAAAAAAAATATTTTTAAAATTAATAAATCGAAAGTCTTTTAATATTTTTTAATTTCCCGGAGTATTTTCGTTAATAAGAATTAGTACCTTAATTAGGATAAAGATAATTAATAATAATATAAAATTTATTACCCGGCTTTATATATCGTTAGGTAGATATAAAAATTTAATTTATTCTTCCCCTCCTTCTTTTTAGAGCTTAAGCGCGGTCTTTAAATAAAGATTTAGGTAGAGTTTTAACTACCCGTATTTCTATAAAAGTTTAATTAATAAATAAAGAGCCCTAAAATAAAGACGTAGCTAGTATTAATATCTAGAAATTAATATAAAAGTTATAGTATATTTAATATAAAAGGAAAACTTATAATTTTAGATACTCCTAGCGTTTTTATATATAGGGTTCTATATTTTAAAACCTTAATAAATTATATAATATTAATATAATTATTATAATAAAGTTAAGATTAAGGTAAATTATTTATTATTTTATTTTATTTTAGTTTTTCTTAGAGGATATCCGCGTTTTAAAGGAGCCTCTATAATAATAGATTAATATAAAGATTACGATAAAGTTAGGATATATAGTAAGATAGCGAACTTTTATCTTTAATTATAATTTTAGCCTTTTATATTTTACTCGTTTTCTCCTTCTTTTTTATTATTTTTTAATTTATTTTCAAATTCCTAAAGATTATCTAGCGAGTAATATATATTTCTTTAATAATATTCTTTAAACGATTAAGAGGTATTTCGCCTATACTAGGTCTCGGTAGATTATTTTTATTAATATAAAGGATCTACTTTAGTTATTTATTACTACGGGTTTTATCCCGATTTTGATCTTAATTAAAAGAGTTTTAAATATCCTCCTTTATTATTATATTTTTTATATCTTAGTTATTATAGGAGTAATCGAGTATAAAGTAATTTAAATTATTTTACCGGTAATTCCTATACCCTTAAAAAATAGGATTAACTTCTTTTAAATAAAAGTATAAGATACGCTCTTCTATATAATTTATATAAGATTTAATATTATCGAATTTAGGTTTATTTTAATTATTTAGGGCCGAATTATTTTAATCTTTATCCTAATCGTTATTCTTTTAGTAGTCTTCGGGTATTATTAATTAAATCTAGGTATTATTCGAGGAATTAACCGGATAAGAATAATAAAGATATATATTCCCTATTTCATAATCCTACTTTTCGATAACGTATTCGTAACTATCGTATTAGTATTTTTAATATAATCGTTAATATTTAGGATTATCCTTAATTTATTCGTATATATTATTATTATTTATATAGTTTATATAGCCTTCTAACCCTATTACGTTATTATTATTATCGACGGTCGCCTCGTTATTATCGTTAATATTATCGTTATCTTTAATTTTAATATCTTTACCCGAGTTATATTTATTATCTTTTATTTTATTCCTAGGTATAAGTAGTTTATATAATTAAATAAATATCGGTTAAATTATATCCTTTAATTTAGGGTAGATAGGTTAAAAGAATTAATCTAATATATTTAGTTAATTCGTATTAACGATATCGTCGAAGTCGATTTATTCTTATATAGGACCGAATAACTATAGTTTATATATTTCATTAGAACTATTTATCTTAATATTTATACCGTAAGATTTATTAAAAGGCTAGGGTTATTTTATATATTTTTTATTCTAAAGCCCTAGTATTTAGGCGATTATTATAGACTTTATTAATATTATTTATCTTAATTTATATCTTAATGATCTTACCTCTTTATATAGTAGATTAATTACTTTATGATTTAAAGGCTAAGGAGCTATTTTCTATAAATTAAATTAATATTAATTATCCTAATCTTTATCTTAATATACTTACTTAGTATTTTAAATACTAACGATTATACGATTATAATAATTTAATATCTTATTAGTTTATAACCTATTTTTATTTAATTTTACTTTATTTATAAAAACTAAAGTACGGATAAACGTAAAGAAGATTACGATTAATTAGTTTATTAATAACTAAATATACGGGCTTTATATATATAAATATATTATACGGTATTTTAAATTAAGATAAATACTTTTCTAATAACGTAGTTAATATAGCTTCGGTATAAGGAAAAGCGAGGTTATAAATAAATAGAATAATTAGATTTATAATACTAAAAGCGGGATCCCTAGTTATTATTTATTTTAATTTTATAATAAAAAGTTATACTCCTTCGGTAACGACTTTTATATTAAGATAATCTCTTATCCTATCTCGTACTAATAAATTATAATATTAATCGTAGTAGTTATAAACGATTAATAGATTATTCTAAAATAGAATCGAAAGTTTAAAAGTTTATAATTAAGTCTAAATTTCGTAATAAAAGTAGTAGTACTAGTTTAATCGGTATAAAAATTAAGATAAATATAATAAAGTATCGACCTTCGGATATTAATTATAATATATTCTTACTTAGTATATATAGCCTTTAATCGTTATATAAGCTATATATTCTTCGGGGCTATAATAATCCGCTTATTATAAATCGCGTAAAGATTAGTTACTACGATTAAAATTAATACTATATATTTATAAAGATAATATTAGGTTATTTATTCGTAAGTTTTTTAATTAATATCGCCTCTAAGGCCTCTTATAACGCGTTTAGACCTATAGACTATATACGAAAATAATATTTATAAAAGGTATATATAATTTCGTATATAAAATATATAAAGAGTAGTTTCGGGATTAAAAGATCGGTAGTTTTTTAAAAAAACCTAATTTCTTATAAAGTAATAACTAGAGAGCTAAATTAAATAATAATTTAATTATAAAGATCCTATTAATTACCGCTTTTTAATTTTTTATTTTATACCGCGATTTTCTTTACCCGGGGTTTCCTTATATATATTTTTTATATACTAGATACTTTCCTCGCTACCTTTAAATTCCGTCGCGTTCTTAATAATCGAGGGCTTTAATTTACTCTTATATTATTATTAAGGCCATCGAGTAATTTAAAATTAATATCGGCTATATTTTTATTAACGACTAAAGGTATAACTATTAACCTAAATTAATAAAAATTTAATTAAATCTTAAAAGGAATTTCTAAAGGAGGGTTAGAATATTAATTTATTATATATTTAAAATTACTTTTTAGCGGGATACTAACCTAAAATATATAAAATAAATATAGATCTATTTCTATAATCTTCCTACCCGGTATTAATATAGTTAAGTTATAATTATTATATATAACGTACTTTTATAAACTATATAATTATAAAAGAGTTAATAATTCCTTTTATTTTCCTACCTTCTTTACTAGTTTTTAAAATATATATTTAGAATATTTTAAAGTAGTAGTTTCGCTATTAATAATTCTAAATCTAATAATTAGTATTCTTTTATTCTTAGTTTAATTATCCGAGATATTTCTTTTATAAAGAGCTTAACGACTAAAGGTTCTAATAAACACTATTATATATATATAGTAGAAACAACTACCGTCTTTCTCGAATAATTTTATAAATAAGAATAATATCGTACCTAAAAAATTAAATAAAAGAATTAGAAATATAAGGGTTATATACCTAATTTCTCTTAAATATCGCCTAAACCGGCTCTAGAATAAGAGTTCTTCTATAATAATACTATAATAGGTATAGGGGAGCCGAGAAATATCTATAAAAAATATAACCGAATAATTATAAGGATTAACGCCTAGAATAATATAAAAACGTATTTTATATTAAATTAATATAAGAGGAAAGTTTTATATTTAGGTATAAAACCGATTTAGATTATATTATTCTTTAAAGACTAAATATATTTTAACCCATTTTGTATATAAATATAAAAATTAATATAAATACTTATAATCTTAATTATAGAGAAGTAAAAGAAAGGTTAATATATTATAATTTAACGACCGAGAAATAATATTTAAGGACTTCTCTAAATTATTTATATAAATAATTATCGGGCTTAGGCTCTCTTTACGATTTATTAATAATATCGATATATAACGAGTATTTAAATATATAAATTTATTAATTACTCTCCCTTCTATATTTATAATTAAAAATTATATTATAAAGAAGTATAACGATATTTAAGATTAACTCCTTCGGAATTTATTTAATAACGGTACGAAAATTATTATAATACTAGATTTATAATCTTTTAAAAACCGATAGAGTTATATAATTATAAATATATACTTTATCGACTAATAATAATAGTACTACGAGGTACTCCTAGCTTTTAAATACGTAAAGGGAAAATATAGTAATATTAACCTAACCTTATATCTAAACGTTATTATTCATCGTTATAAATTAAAGAATCGGATAATATTAATTATTACGGATAACGTCTTTAATAATAATAATATATATTAAGCCCTCGAAATTATATTACTAGAGGAAAAGGCCTAGTTTTTAACTATAAGGAAGGAACTAAAAGATAAGATCCGCGATTTCTATAATAATTAAAATATTCTTATAAATACCGGAATTCACCGCGTTTTATATCTTTTATATATTATTTAATTAGGCTTAAAGGAACTTCTTAGAGTAATTAAAATCTTATTAATAAATAAAGACTTTTAGAAGGATTAGGACGATAAAATAAATAAATAAAAACTTTTTAAAATAAAGAAAGAACCTAGGATCCCGTTTACTTTAATAAAAATACTTCCGTATTTTAAATAATATATTAATTATTATACCGATATTTATTTCTTTATTAATATTAAAAGATATAAATTCGTAAAGTCTTTACCTATTTTAATAAAAGTAATTAACGGCGCGAGCGTTTTTAAGATATTTAGGAGCGGTTAAATAACGAGAAATATTAATTAACCGGGCCGAATTAAGTATAGAGGATATACGATAAGAAATATCGAAATAAATTTACGACGTTAAAGCTCTTCTAGGACGTAGCGACTAAATAAAATTTAATTTATTATATATTAATCCGCGCCCTAAAGTTAAGGCCGGCGTTAGAGGAATTTTTCTATAAATAGGCGGAATAACTATAGTTAAATAAGGATAAATAAACTTAAGTAAAATATTTTATCGAATTTTATAAACCGTTCTATTAATATATATAAACGATAGGTATATTATATACGCCGATTATTTATATAACTTTTTCGGTTTATAACGCGTTATTTAATTATCTTAAGAATAAAGAAGAAAAGTTTATAAAAAAGACTATACTTTAAAAGAAATCTATATTAAAGGGTCTAAAAAAGGCGTAGGATAAATTTAATTAATATTATTTTTAAACCTAATTAACCTTAGGCGGGTTATACGGTATAATAACTCTTTTAAAACTAATTCGAAAAACGACTATATTTAAAGACTAGGGATAGAATAAAGAGATTAAGTAAAAGTAAAAGAATTTTTATTAAAAATAACTTAAAGAGTAATTCGACCGGCGCCTATAAATTATTTAATAAAAGAAAATTTATACTAAAAGAGACGTTAAGGTAAAAAATCTTAAATATTTAATTAAAGGTAAAAATAAGGCGTTATCGAACCCGAAAAATCGGAGTAAAGAATTTCGAAAGTACTAGGAAACGAGTAAATCTTTTATTTATATTAATTTTTATATCGATAAATATACCTATTAATTATATATAGTATTTAATAACGACGACGGTAAATTTATATTTAATAAATAAAAGGACCTCTCGCTAGTATTTAATTATTTTTTTATACGGCCCGTAATATCCTAGCCGTATCTTATACGGGCGTTAAATACGAGTAAATATTTAATATTACTACCTAATTATATATAGCCTAAAAATTTTATAATCCTAAGATATTCTTAACTTTTATAGTCTTTAATCGTTTTTAATTTAAAAAAAAACGAAGTAATAATATCTTAATAAAACTTAAACTATAAAGAAATAATAATCTTTAAAGAGTACGAAGTAGAGGTATAAAGGCGGGACGAGGCTATAATAAAAAATAATAATAACTTTATAAATAACGAAGACGAAGGCGGGTATAATAATCTCGTAGATAAAACTACCGTTTTAGGATTTAATAATAAGGATAAAAGAAATAAAGAACCTCTAGCCTTAATTATTAATCTAATTTATAATTAAAGAAGAATTAAAGAATCTAGCCCCTAGGTAAAAATTTATAAAGTAATATAAATACGCGTAAAAACTATATTAATAATAAAAAGGCTCGGGAAAGTAACCTAAAAACTAAAGTTTCTAGGTACCGAATAAACGGGAGTAATTTAAAATATATATATTTTATTTAAGACTCTACGTCTAGCTATTTAATAAAGAGGAAGAAATCGAATATAAGATTATTCTTTAAACCGGAAGTAATTAATAGGTTTAAAGAGTTAAAGAATAAATAAAAAAATAAATAAATTCTATTAAAATTATATAAGGAATTTAACTTTATTTTAAAATCTTTAAGGAGTTATAAAAAGACGAGTAAAACTTTAAAGTATAAAAGAAGTTAAAGGAGATATAAAGAATAAAGATATATAATATAAATCGAATAAGGCTAGTATAAAGATTAATATAATTACGACTAAAAACTTTATAAGTTAGTTATATTAAATATTTAGATATATAACTAGATATACCCCTTATATTTATATTTAAAACTTTATTCGATAATACGACCTCTTCTTAACTTAAAGAGAGCCTTAAAAATATTTTTAATTTAATAATTTATATTATCCCCTTCGAAATCTTCTTTTAATCTCTAGAACGAATAATATCCTTCGTCTTTTTTATAACCTAAGTATACTCCGGCCCTAGTATTATTCTAAATACTTTCCGCGCCTCTTTCGTATTTTTATTCGGTCTCTAGTTATATTTTTCGTATTTATAATTATTAGGGTAAAGATAATATAATCTTAATATTATAACCTACCCGTTATTAGTTTAAGTAAATATAAGATTTATATTTATTTTATAATACCGATTTTATTTATTAGGGTTATACCGTTTATATTTTTCTAAATTTATATTAAGCTAGGCGGTTATATTCTTTTAAATAATATATTCGATAAAAGTAAAAATATAATAAATTTATAAATCCCTCTTTAATAAACTTTTTTATTTATATTAATTTATAATTAATATATAGCCGGATAAAGATTAGTATAAATAATATACCTTAAGATTATATCTTTTATAATACGAAAACCCTTTATATATATATACGCGAAGACGGTATTTATTATAGTAATCGATTTTAGCGCGGAGTAATTTAAATATTATAATTTAGTATCCTCTAATAATATTATAAACCGATCGGTCTCTAGATTTTACCTATAAATTAAATAAGGCCTAAATATTACGAGTCTCGGCTTACTTTTTATTTTTATTTTAAACGCTATAAGTTTCGTCCTAATCCAATTATTAATATACTTTAAAAATATAATTATTAATATTTAGGGAGTTATCGATATCCTCTAATAACTATTTATTAACTTAATTTATATTCTTATTATTATTAATTATTATTTCTTTAATTAACGAAACCCCGTTTCTTTAGGTAATAACCTACCTATATTTACCTATAATAATCTTATTATATATTAACGGTATCCGCTTTAAATAGGATATATTAATATAAAGATTAATATAAATCTTTTATTAATTATTTAAATCTTAATTTACTTTAATAGTCTCTATTATTCTTATTCTAAAAGAATATCTTATTTTTATTAGTTTTTTACTTTCTTTTAGGCTCGCTAAACTACTTCTATATTTATAATTTTTACGCGTTTAATAGCGGCGTCTACCTTTAATAATAACGAAAGGTATTTTCTTAATTTTATTATATTAGGGTTTTTAGAAAACTATTCTTCGGTTTTTCTCTTCGGTTATAAATTTAATATATACCCTCTTTAGCCTCTTTAGCCTCTTCGTAATATAGAATTTCTAAAAGGATTTATTTTATTAATTATTAGTATTAATTATTTATATTAAGTATATAAAATTAACGTTTCCGATGATTTATAATCTAATATTAAGCCGAAGTTATATTTAGATATTAATTAATCTCGTGTTTCTTTTTCTTTAATTATAGTTTATTATTTATTTAAGCTTTAGATTATTCTTCTTTATAATATACTAATTGTTATTATAAAGAGTTTTATTATAAAAAAAGATCGTAGATACTAGTCTAATTATTTATATTAATCTTTATATTATTTAGATTAGGACGTCGATCTAAAATCTTATTTAAGAGTTATTAATAATAGGAGTTATATAATCTAATAATAAATAAATAAGGTTTACTACCGAATTAAATACGATAATATAAAAACTAGTAATTAAATAATTAAATAGTAAAGAAGTTAAATAATTTAACGAAGTTATTTATAAGATAGGTAGTTCGTTAAGTCTAGAAATAAAGAAAAAGCGGAGGCGTTTTAAAAAGCCGTTATTAACGCGGTGTTAGTAATAGATCTAACGGGTAATAACGTTATTAAATATAAATAACCTTAATAATCTTTATATATAAATACTACGTAGCTAGCGTATAGTAAATTCTATATTAAATTCTATAATCTATTTTAATTAAATAGTATACTTTTATTCGAAAAATTTAGCGTATATTAATTAGTATTAATTAAATTTATAAATATATATCCTTCCTTATAAAGCGCTCGTATTATTATAGTAGTATTAAAATAAACCCTCTTTTTATTAATTTAAGACGTATTTCAGAGATTTAAAATATATTAACGTCTACTATTGATCGCGATATAAATAAAGATTAATATAACTAGTAAACGTATTAAGTAGATATTTAGGTTTATTTATATTATTAGCCCTACCCGGGAAGAGAGGAAAGGAATAATAGGTAATCTCTTTCCTTCTCTAGTAATCTTTACTCCTTCCCTTCCGCTCCCTTCCCTACTAGAAGAGAAGGGAGCGAGGGTTATTCTCTTCCCTTTTCTTCCCTATTCCGTAGCGTACTAGTATATAACGTATTTGATATATTATTAATAAATTATTAACGGGTTTTATATAGCGGAAGGTAATTAAATAAATAACGAAATAAATAAATAAAAATGAAAAAGTATTTAAATATAAATATATTAAGAATAAAGGAGCTAGCGAGTTTATAATAATAAACTAAATTAATAATCTTTTTTAATATATAGTAATTTTAGGAAGGAGTAGTTTTTATTAATATTTTAAAAGAATTATTATTAATAAAACTTTATTTATTTAATTTCAATAAAATAGAATTTTGATTTTTTATTTAAAATTAATTTTAATATCTCGTTAAACTCGTTTAAAAATAGAATAAAATATATTTAATTAAATTCTAGTTCCTATTTTCCCTAGATTTATCTATCGATATATATTATATAAAGTCTCGAATTTCTTATAATTAATTAATAAGAGAGGTAGGTAAAAAAGAGGAATATAAAATAACGATAATATCGTATTATTATCTTTAACTAGGGTAATATTAATAATAAAAAAACGAAATTATTTTATAAATCGGTACTATTAAAAATAATTATTAAATATAATTATTATACTCTATTTATACTATACTAATAGCGATTTATTTATATTATTTAAAAATATTTATTATTATTCCCGTTATTTTATTAATTATTAATTATATCTAGATCCTCTATTAAAATAGTATCGATTATAAAATTAGAAGTTATTATACTTTTTATTTTCGATAAATAAATATATATTCGGATAGATAACTTAAACTAAATTAGAGTTTTTATATATAATATAATTTAAAATATAAATAGCCTTAATATCTTTATATTTAAAGAATTTCGGTAATTATTATTTATAGAATAAAAAATTTATAAACTCTTTATATTATTTTTTCGACTTTAAGTAGAACCTCCTATTATTTTCGCGAAAATAAATAATTTTTAATAAATCTTTCTATCCCTTTACCTCTACTATAATAATATAATATAATTTATTTTATAAATCGTCGGGTATCCTATTAATATATTTATATATAATTTAATATTATAATAGAGGAGTAGTAATTAAATTTTAAACCAAGTATTTATTAAATATTATAAACTTTACGACCGGTTTTTTACCCGCGGTATTTAACTTCGGAGATAAAATATTATTATCGGTCTCTTCTTTATTATTAAAACCGGTTAAATTAATTAAAAAAAACGCGGAGGCGGGTTTAAAAATAGGTTTAAAAGTAAGTTTAAAGACGGGTTTAAAACTAGAGGGTATACCGAATTAAATTTTATAATAAACTTTAATATTAGTTACTTTAGTAGTAGAAAGAGATTATAGTCGATAATATTAATATTAAAGAAATATAGTTAACGTTAAAGAGTCTTAAATATAACTCCTATAAAAGTTAATAATAAATCGATATATATTAAGAGATAAATATAATATTATCGAGTTTTAAATATATATTTTTTATAAAATATATTAAATTATTTATCGAGCTTTATTATTATTTAATAATTATATTTAAAATACTCGTTAATTTATTTATTACCGGATATCGTATTATTATTAAAGTCGATATAGTAATTATTAATTCATACTTCGTATAATTCTTTCGAATATATAGTTTTAACTTATTAATTTAAATTTTAAATTTTAAATTTATTCGTTATAATTATAACTTTAAGATTTAAAAGAAATAGAAGATTATTTTAATATTAATCGCTAGTATTCTATAATTTAATAATAACTAGATAAGATAAAATAAAAATAGTAATAAATATCTATAATAAACTATTATAATAAATAGATTTAAATAATAATCGAGGATTACGAAAATTATAGAATATTTTATTAATAGTACTATATTTAATAGAAATACTTTATCGGGAAATTTTATTTTTCGAAAATATCTAGTTCCGAATATAAATCTCTTATAGAGAAATACTCTTAGGCGCTAAAATTTCGCTCTAAATAAAAATCTATATCGGAGTTAATTATTTTAAAGGGTCTACGGGCTTTAGCTCTATAAATAAATAATTTAAAAATAATTTTTTTTAAAATATTACTCTTTACCGGTCTAGCCCTATCGCCTAGTATTATAGAAATTATATATTTACTCTACTAATTAAATAATTTATTAATAACTATTTAATAATAAAGCTCGTACGCTATTACTAGATCTATAGTATTTAGATATAGAGGGTCTATAAGTAGATACCCTCCTAAAGACGTGATTTTCGTTATTTCTCTAATATTAGGCGATAGGGCTAGACCGGTAAAGAGTTATACTACCCCCTATATACTTTACTATAGAACAACGCCTACTCTATTTATATTTGGGAATAATACACAAGTCTATCCCCTAGAGTCGTTCGTTTTAATAGTACTATTCTCTTATATAATTATTAGAGATTTACGGCTATAAAATTTCCTCCGTGATTTTATTAAATTGGAAATATATTCCGGGCGTCTAGTCAAAGAGATATAGTTAAAAGTTTTACTTTTGATACTAGGTATAAACTTTATATCGGTAAAGCGGGAGACTATACGAGAAGAGTCGAGGTACTAAATACGTATTTTACCGGCTTCAGGCGGAAAAATAACGAAAAGATAACGTTTAAAAAAAAAAAAAAAAAAAAAATTTTATAATAAAAAACCTAAAAATAGTAACTTCGGATTTAAGATTTTAAATCCGTGATTTTCTACTAGCGCCGGGTAGCTCGCTAAGGCTATATAGAGTATTATAACTATACTAATTTAATTTAGATTTTAAATTACGTCGATTTATGAAAATTATATACGCGCGTAATACCCCCTAAACTAGTGCGGTATTATAGACTATATAATTCATTTATAACTATATATATTTAATTATCTACCGGTACTATTTAGACTAGCTTATTCCTATTTATTTAAATTTATTCAAAATGAGTCGAGGTGTTAAATACGTATTTAGATACTTTAGACGAAAGTAGGTGTTAAATCGATCTCTGGGGCTGGCATATGAGCTAAACAGATCTAAGCGCCTTTTCCGCCTTTTTCGGTAGAATGCGGGCTCACCGCTTTGCCGATGTACGCTTTGTGAATAAACGACCTAGCATACTAGGGAGTTTACGGCATATATCTTGGCATTTTCGCGAGTGTGAGCCTGAGCCTTCGAATTCTAAAGTCATATACTAGGAGCCTTGATCATGGACTTCTTAGCTTTACCCCTGTAGATAGACATGGCTCTAACTATAGTCGCGCTATTGTAGAAGCTTTATTTCAAGATACCTAATGTTAAGGGAGCTATGGTAGACTTTGATAAATATCAAACATTGGTGCAGATACTGGGAGCACGAATATAAAGTAGCTGCTAGTGTTGTCCCAGCGTGATAGGAGAAGAAGGTATAGAATAGCCGGAAACAACAAGCTTTCCTGTAAACGCGTTATCGCCGGAAAGCTAAGCGCCAGATAGGGCTCCCATCGAGAATGCTGAAACTGAGGTCTTATAACAGTGCGATCTCTCACAGGCAACGGCCTTAAGCAAGCTTTCTTTGTAGTGTAGCTTGCATATATCTAGCTACCTAAAGAACCCAGAAATTGGCACACGCCGATGCAGGCTAGGCAGCCAAGCTGCTACCAGTCCTAAAGAACCTCCTATCTAATCGACGCGCGGGGCCCTGTTCTTTGGGGGCCGGATCACCAGCTCTGTCTACCGGCATCAGCAGCGCGCACTGTCTTGCTATTGCTTTATCGCATACAAGCGATTCGCGAAGCTTGCTAGGAAGACCTCAGCAAGCTTAGAGACCAGAAGCAAAGGTATACTATTTCGCCCTTCTTGAAGAGCTGTTGAGAGTATTGTACTAAGGTGAAGGAAGGTATCTCTTGTCCAAACACGTCTCCTTGCTTCGCAACGTTATCTAGCGCATCACTACCCCATTCAATATGGCAGCAACACAAAGCACGCAGTCACTAAAGGCAAGTCGGCATTCCAGTCGTCTGATCATTACTGGGTATTCGAGGCTGACAGGGATGTTTGTACAGTGCGTCGTAACTGGAGACGGAGCTGTTGGAAAGGTTGGAAGCCATCCTGCCCGATACTGATGCCATATTCGTACTAATTGCCTATTTCAGACATGCCTTCTCATCTCATATACCACCAATGCATTTCCTGGAGAGTATATACCTACAGTGTAAGACCATCGTTGAACAATTCTCTTAGCTTCAGCTGACAGATACTAATAGATTCGACAATTACTCTGCGAGCGTCATGGTGGATGGCAAGCCAATCAGCTTGGGGCTCTGGGACACAGCTGGCCAAGAAGACTACGATCGACTCCGACCTTTATCGTACCCTCAAACCGATGTTTTCCTGATTTGTTTCTCGATTGTCAGCCCTCCTTCCTTCGACAACGTCAAGGCAAAATGGTTTCCGGAAATCGAGCATCATGCGCCAGGAGTGCCTATTATACTAGTCGGTACAAAGCTCGACTTGAGAGAGGACAGAGGAGCAATGGAGGGATTGAGGTCGAAGCGCATGGAGCCAGTCTCGTATGAGCAAGCTTTGGCTGTTTCGAAAGAGATTCGCGCACACAAGTATCTGGAATGTTCCGCCTTGACCCAGAGAAACTTAAAGAGTGTCTTCGATGAAGCAATCAGGTGTGTTGACCCGGCTTAGAGAGCACCTTATCTGCATGATACTGATCATGAAAAGGGCCGTACTCAATCCTCGCCCAGTCCAGAAATCTAAGAAGGAGAAAACAAAGTGCTTGATATTGTGAAACCTGGATGGGCATGACCACAAGTGAGAAAATATGTTGGCTAGCACCACGAACCCCATACTCTTACGCACTTCAGCAGCATTTGATGTTGGGTCTCGTCAGGGACCTGATGGGCATTAGAAAGGATATTCATTGTTACGGTGATTGTTTTCTTCCTCACCAAAATCTCGCCAAAACGATCAGCTTTAAAGCACTCGTGCGGCATGATGCTGGACGTTAGATCGGAGACAATTGTTCACGTCAAGGGATGTGATGCTCAACGGTCGATGCCCATATGGCGTAACCGGTCAGGGGAATGGCAGGTCTTACCAAGAGTAGCTACGACTTGACATGGATTGATGCTTCGATTTTCGAACTTGCATTAATCCACAGCCATTCGGCTCCTCCTGCTAGGATGTATATCGCCATTGTTGACAGGCTCCTCTGGAGGCACAGGGTCCTGGCCTTCCTTAGTCTTCTTGGTCTGCTTCGCCTCTTCGTCGAGTCGTCTCTTTCGCTGTTCATTGAGTCTGTCGTTTTTAGTCCGAAGCTTGCTCTTCCGATCCTTGCTCTTACCACCGCCCCCTCCGACCCTAATGCAAGTCAGTCACTATCATGCCCTGACCACTTCTCATACTCACGTCAGCTCCACGTTCAGCTTTCTTGCAGGCAAAATGCCGTCGTCAAAGTCCATTTGGTGATAAAGCTTCAGGCATGTCTTCATGCGGTCGTAGGCCTTGAACTCTAGGAAAGCAAAACCTTTGGACTTTCCCGAATCCTTCTCCGTGCGGTGACGGATCGACTTTGGGTTGACCTTGGCGAAATGTTCTTTGATGGAATCATCCGTAGCTGTATATGGCAAATTCCCTAAAGTAGGAGAAAACTTCCGTTAAATGCCAGGGCTTGGAGCGTCTGAGGCAGGGTGAGAACATACCAATGAAGACAATAAACCGTTGAGCTCTTTGCGTAGTTGTAGTTTGTCTGTCTCTCTGTTCCGCTGGAATTATGGCCACCGCGTAATCGCCAGCTTCATTTCCTTCAATTGCAGGATCCCTTCTCGTATATGGCAAGGTTTGAGATACTCTCTTCGCCTTCTTCTTTGCAAATTCCTCTGTCCCTACTCCCTCCGAGCTCGGAATGGTTGGACCATCGTCATTCTGTGCCGTCTGATTACCAAATCTGCATTTCCTGGCATCCTTTCGCTTTGCATCTGCTCCCATCTTCCGTGATCTTGGTCACAGTTCGGTCTGTGATTTCTTCCTAAGCTCAGTGATCTTCACCGTTGGTGTCTAATGTTAGCAGCTAGTTTACTGTCACAGATGTCGAAGAATCTCACAGAAATTCTTCGCTTTTACGAAGAGACTGCGTTGTACTCTGTAGGTCCGCGCAAAAAAATAGGTCGGGTAAAACTGCCCCGCCTCGCCTCCGAAAGCTTAGGTTGCCAGCCCTACAAACCTGATTCGCCACGCCACCAGACGTGGTCGCTTGGCTCTCGAAACTCCTTTCAACCATAAACGCTGTCACATCTTCTGTCGAAAGGCTCGTCTTCTTGTAAGATATTGCAGCAAATGTGACACCGAAAGAATCTCCGACAAAATGCAGCCAGTAGCTGAAATGATGCAAGTCAGACTACCGTGCGATAAAGATGCACATGGTGCGGTGACCGTTCAGAGCAAGAGATACATGATTAGTACACCTCGATTGGTCCTCTCACTTCTTTTTGAAGGTACAGACACATCATAAACCTAGCGGATGCTCTTATCACGATGAAGCTAGTCGAGCGGTGCGGGCAACGTCTCGTCTCGTACATGCCCGAGATGACAGCCTTTCACAAATTTACTGAATCAAAGTTCATGCACTTTTGAACCAATATCTATTTCATACTCAACTAGGCGACGACCGACACACATTTGCCTCGCAAGATTTTAGGGGAAAATGACCCGCTGCGTTTCCCCCAATCAAGATCTGCCCTGTTGGATCGTGTGGCTTTTCGGGCGGTTTTCAAGGGGCTTCAATCTCAAGGAATGAATCGAATAACGGCAATTCCCATGACTCCTAGTGTTCTGAAAATTCCAGGCCAGCTGCATGAACCGAAACGTAGGTAGTGTCTGATCACCAACAGCTCTAAAGGAATGTCCTACTCAGCTGTGTGAGCGCGTGGAAAATTTGAGATGCTTCCTTACATTCCTTAAGCGAGCTGCGTTCTCACTTGACCAGCAAAGTTGCGACCAATCCCAATAAAACGGGAATGGATATGAAGCTCTCCGCTGTTATTGCTGCAAAGTCGCTTGGATATTCGACCTCATGATAGGCTGGTGCGCTGAGTAGAATTTTCTTGGGAGGTACTACAGAGATACCCTCTTTGCCTACATAGACACCCCTTCGTTTACTGGGTTTCAATACATATCATATTGGGTTCGATTCCTAATGGCGCTGGTACAATAGTGTTGTGGTTTTGTTCGTATTCTTTCCCCCCGATCGCTATATAGACCCCCCCCCCCCATATCCGACTAGTGGCAGCTATTGTCGTAACAACACACGATAAAATTATTCAGGCGACGCGGGCGTATAGTAATAAAACTACTATCTTATCTCTAATACCGTTAGCGACGACGACGTTAAATATAATTATATTCTAAATAAATAAATCTATAATTATAATATATAATTAAATAATATAAAATCGTTATTATTATATTTATTTTAATCGAGAAACGCGTTTATAATAAAAAGATCTTAAATTATTGAAATTCGATATCTTTTCGAGGGAAAAAAATTAATATCGTTAAATTAATTTAATTATTAAATTAATTTATAAAATTCTATTTTTAATATTAATCTATTATATCTACGATTTTAAAAATTATTAATTATTATAATAATAAGAAATTAATATAATAATATATAATATAAAAAATTTAATATTACTTTAATTCTAATTAATCTAGTAATAATATTTAATTATAGAGTTTTATTAACTATTATTAATAGTATTAATCTTTAAATTCTATTTTATAATAAATTAATTTTTTTTATAAAAAAGATATTAAAGCCTTTATTAATATATTAATATAAAGTATCGTAAATAATAATATAAACTATATATCTCAAGTTCCTAAAAAGTCGATAGTATTATAATTTATATTTATACTTTCTTATTAATTTAATATTTATTAATATTATTAAAGAGAGGAGGATATTACTCGTCGAGGAATCCCTTAATATAAAAAGATATAAATTTATAATATATTTAATTTATTATTAATATAATATACCTCGATTAATAATTTATTAGTTAGTATTATTACTATTAAAGGAAATATTAATAAAGGAAAACGAATATAATTTTTTAAATTTTTTTAACCTTTACTACCCTAGTTAGAATAATATTAAACGATATATATATTATATTATAACCGATTATCTTTTAGGAATAATAAAATCGAGGGAAATAAAATTAAAATTATTAAAAACGTCTATTATATAATAAATTTATTATTTTTTATAAAAGGAGTATACTAGGTATAAATAACTTTATAATCCGCGAAGATTTATATTATAACTCTAATTATCGGTTAATAATAATAGAATTCGAGTAAATATAAAAAGAGGTAATATTATATATTTATTATATTTAGAAGAAAATTAAAGATATAGTTACCCGATAGAAAATATAATAAGATATAAAGTCTCTTTATTAAATATTAAAAAAACTAAAACTCGAAAAAAGAAGAGATTAACTAGTATTTAAATAAAATAATAGGAGGCTTTTAAGAAATTATTATTTTTATAATTTTATAAACTCTTTTATATTAAGAAGTTAAATTATATTAGAATTTTTATTATATTAGAATTATATTAAAGACTAAGGAGTATATAAAGAAATATAAAAAAAGTCGAAGTATTTAGATAAAAAAAACTCTAACTATAATAAATAACGAGTAAATATACGTAATTCGAAGAGCGAAAATATTCTTATAACGAGAGAGTATATATAAAGTTTTATTAAAGTCGATAAGAATAAAGAAACTCGTAAAATAAAGAAGAGAGAAGAATAAATATTCTAAAAAGTTTCTTTAATTCCTAATAATTAAAGATAATAAAAAAGAAAAGATTAGAGACTTAACGAGTAGAATAAAAGTTTTATAATAAATTTTA